>Ga0194119_10004656_pt1 | contig 21052 bp, 14 predicted proteins | sample TA2MahC100mmetaG_FD_148620 | JGI IMG/M metagenome (GOLD analysis project Ga0194119, IMG submission 148620) | Freshwater microbial communities from Lake Tanganyika, Tanzania - TA2015018 Mahale Deep Cast 100m | ecosystem: Environmental > Aquatic > Freshwater > Lake | place: Tanzania: Lake...
AGGCACTGGCCCGCCCTCGGAAAGGGGATTCTGATCAAATCCGGCACGGGAGTGAGGCGTTGGTGTATACTGTGGGGGTCCGGGAGACCCAAAATGGAAATCCCGGCCAAGGCTGAAATTCGCGCGGGCGACTAACCCAGCGCCGCCGCCCACTCTAGAAACCGCTTCGCGCACCGGTCGAGATTTTCCATCGAACCTCCACCGATTAGAGGCGAACACATCTCATAGGCGATGCTGCCGCTGAACCCGTTACTCTCAAGGATGCGGAGAAACGCCGCATAGTCGATAAAGCCTTCGCCCATCGGCACCGCGACAACGGCCGGTGTGCGGGCTTCGTAGTGGATCAGCGCCGGCTGGTACTGATAGCGGGGCCGAAGCTGGTAGTCGGCGATCGTTGTGTGAACGGTATGGTTGCCGAGCAAAGCGGCGGCCTCGGCCAGATTGGCGCCCTGCAGCGCAGGGGCCCAAGCGTCGAAGAGCGCCTTGCAGTGAGGGGAGTCCACGGCGTGCAGCAGGTCGTGCATGGCTTCAAACCCGCCGGCCACGTCGTGATGGTTCTGGACGCCTAGGGTCACGCCGAGGCCTCCGCCAATGGCCGAGGCTTCCCGAAGCGTATCGACGATCAAGTTCCACTGTTCTCCATAGGAGGCGTGCGGATACTCGTAGCCCGTGAAGAGGCGCACGATGCCGATCTCCAAATCCGCCGCCAGTTGGCAGAGGTCGCGAATGTAGCTCAGTTGAATTTCTTTGTGCGGGATTTCTCGCTTGTCCAGGCCTGCGGTCAGGTCGCAATATCCAGCCAGTACATTGTGGTGCAATCCGCTGTCCCGAAGTTGCCTCCGCAGCGCCGCGCGAGCGTCCGCGCCATAGTCGAGCGGCGAGACGTGCGGGCGTTTCGCCATTAGCATCACGCCGCCATAGCCTAGGGCCCTTGCTTTCGCCACGAACAGATCGATTGGGAGAAACGCCTGGCCCCAGAGGCCGGCGTAGCTTACCGAGTGAAGCAGCAACGGATGGCGCATGACACGCCATCGTATCGCAAGGCTGTGCGAAGATCGAACATTACATGCGAGCCGAAACCCAGGAACTCTCGCGGAGCCTAGGCCTTTTTGACGCCACCACCATCGTCATGGGGTCGATGATCGGGTCCGGCGTCTTCATCGTCGCGGCCGATATCGGGCGTCAGGTGCAATCGCCAGGACTCATGCTGACCAGTTGGGTTGTCACGGCGCTGCTCACCATGATCGCCGCCCTCAGCTACGGCGAATTGGCCGCGGCGATGCCCCGCGCCGGCGGACAGTATATCTATCTCCGCGAGGCGTTCGGTCCGCTGTACGGCTTCCTCTACGGCTGGACGTTTTTCCTGGTAATTCAGACGGGCACGATCGCCGCCGTGGCCGTGGCCTTCGCGAAGTTTCTCGGCGTGTTCGTACCGGAAGTGGCCGCTTCGAACAAGGTACTGCCGTTTCTTTCCACGCAGCAGATCGTGGCGATCGCTCTGGTCGTGGCGTTGAGCTGGGTCAACTCGCGCGGCGTCCGGACCGGTGCGATGGTCCAGAATATTTTCACGGTGGCAAAGACCGGCGCGCTGCTTGGCCTGATTGGCGCCGGATGGGTACTCGGCAGGAACGAGACCGCGATGGCGCGAAACTTCGGAGGCGACTTCTGGGGCGGCGCGCAGTGGGGCTGGAGCACCGTCCAATTGGTGGGTGTGGCGCTGGTGGGCTCGCTGTTTTCGTCCGACTCCTGGAACAACGTGACGTTTACGGCCGGCGAAATGAAGAACCCGCGGCGGAACCTGCCGCTTTCGCTCGCTCTCGGCGTGGGCCTGGTCTCCCTCATTTACATCGCCTGCAACTACGTCTACCTGCTGGTGCTTCCCTTCGACGCGATTTTGACGGCGCCGGAGGACCGCGTCGGAACCGCCGCCGCGCGCGCCATCTTCGGCGACGGTGCGGTCCGCATGATGGCGGGTGCGATCATGATTTCCACGTTTGGCTGTGTCAACGGTATAACGCTGGCCGGTGCCCGCGTCCTCTACGCCATGGCCTTGGATGGTCTGTTTTTCAAGGCAGCCGCAAACCTGGATCCGGTCACGAAAGCGCCGTCCACGGCCCTGTGGATTCAATGCCTCTGGGCTGCCGCCCTTACCCTCACAGGCAGCTATAGCCAATTGCTGGACTATGTTATATTCGCAGTTCTGCTTTTCTACATACTGACGATCGTTGGCATCTTCGTCTTGCGTGGATCGAAGCCCGACATGGAGCGACCCTATAAAGCCTTCGGCTATCCGTATATCCCCGCCGCCTACATATTGCTGGCTGGGCTGGTGGAGATCCTCCTTCTGATTCACAAGCCCGACTACACCTGGCCCGGGCTCATCATCGTATTGCTGGGAATTCCGGTCTACTTCGCGTGGACCCGGTCACGAAAAGAGGTAAAGGCATGAGTCTATTTGCGACCAAGCCGCTCGAGCGCATTATCAGCGAATCCGAGGGCGGCGAGCATCAACTGAAGCGGACGCTCACCGCCTCGCAGCTCGTCGCGTTGGGAATCGGCGCGATCATTGGCGCGGGTTTGTTCTCGCTCACCGGCCCGGCCGCGGCACTGCACGCGGGACCGGCCATCATGCTATCGTTCGTCGTCGCGGCTCTGGGCTGCGCATTCGCCGGCATCTGCTACAGCGAGTTCTCCACGATGATTCCGGTGGCGGGTTCGGCCTACACCTATTCCTACGCAACCATGGGCGAACTATTCGCTTGGATCATCGGCTGGGACCTGGTGCTGGAGTACGCCGTCGGCGCCTCCACAGTGGCCACAAGCTGGTCCCGGTACATGGTGAGCCTGCTTCGGGACTTCGGAATCCACGTTCCTATGGAATTTGCAGCCGGGCCCTTTGAGAGCGTCACTCTGCCGGACGGCACGTCGATCGCTTCGGGCATTATCAATCTGCCGGCCGTGTTCATCGTCTGCGCTGTGTCGATTTTGCTGATGATCGGCATACAGGAATCGGCCAAGGTGAATTCGATCATAGTCTGCGTCAAAGTGTCGGTCATCATCCTGTTCATCGCCTTCGGTTGGTCCTACGTGAACCCGGCCAACCACGTGCCGCTGATTCCGGAATCGCCGACGGGCAACTTCGGCGACTTCGGCTGGACCGGCATTGTGCGCGGCGCGGGGATTATCTTCTTCGCCTATATTGGGTTCGACGCGGTGTCCACCGCCGCCCAGGAAGCGCAGCGGCCGCAGCGCGACATGCCGATAGGCATTATCGGCTCACTGATCGTCTGCACCATTCTCTACATCGCTTTTTCGTACGTGCTGACCGGCATCGTCAACTATAAGGAACTGAACGATCCGGCCGCCGTGGCCGTGGCAATCGACCGGACGCCGTACATCTGGCTGCGCAAGTGGGTCAAGATCGCCATCATTGCCGGCTACACTTCGGTGATTTTGGTTATGCTTCTCGGCCAAAGCCGGGTGTTCTTCTCCATGTCGCGGGACGGCCTGCTGCCGAAGTTCTTCTCCAGCATTCATCCGAAATGGCAGACGCCATGGCGCAGCAACCTGCTCTTCATGGTTTTCGTCAGCGTCATGTCGGCGTTCCTGCCGCTTTCGAAGCTTGGAGAGGCCACCAGCATCGGCACCCTGTTTGCCTTCGTGCTTGTCTGCGCCGGAATTCTGGTTATGCGGAAGACGAACCCCAATCTGGAGCGGCCGTTCAAAACACCAATGGTCCCGCTCATCCCGATTCTTGGAATCGCCGTGAACCTCTACCTGATGTACGGGCTGGGTATGGAGAACTGGATGCGATTATTTATCTGGATGGCTCTCGGCCTGCTCGTGTACTTCAGCTACGGCCGGAGCCACAGCCGGCTCGGCGCCGCCGACAAGGTCCGCTAGCCCAACTATCGATGAGGCGAAATGGGCGACATCTCTCACGTCACCCGTTTTTGCGTTTAAGCGCATCTTGAGAAGCGCCTTGCTGCCGCCGTGACCGGTCCGGGCTTTGATCGCCAGGGCAAACGCCGAAACGCGGGTGTTCTGATCTTTGCAGCCGCGATCGATCATGGCCCGAAACGGCTCCAGATCGTCCCGTTGGGCGATCCCCTGCAATAGGTTTGCGCGAACCCTGGCGTCTGGAACCTGAAACAGCTCTTCGAGAACATCTATGCTATCGGAGACCCTGCCAAGCAGCTTCGCCACCTTCGACTGCACCATGCGGCAGGGGAATTTCGAAAACTTCAGGAGAGTCATGGCGAGGCGCTGCGGATCCTCAAGTGCCTCCAAAATGGAGAGCGCACGCAGCATCTCATCGGCCGGCACCTCTTCGGGCCAGATTCGATTCGCCAACAACCTCCGGAGCAGCTTGGTAGTGAAGAGCGGATCGCCGGTCATCGCGATCCTGGCAAGGACCGTCGCTTCTTTCAGGTTGAGAACGCTTGGATGTCCTACGGCACTGAAAATCAATTGGCCGTCCACCAGCAGTTCCCAGGTGGAATCGGGGTTGCGTTGTTGCTGAAGGTTCCACTGGGTTTGGGCGTAGTCGAAGAACTCGGGTGGTTCGGCAAAGTCGACAAACTTGCTGAGTTTCTCGAGTGTCGTCGGCGTCGCCTGCGACACGATCGCCGTCCATACATCAAGCGGACTCTGCGCCATGTGATTTCATATCGGCGCGCCCAGTAGGCTCTTGAGTTTGGAGTCATTAAATCGAGAGGGTGGCTCTTGCGGTAGCGCGAAATTCGCATTAAGATAGTTTTATCCTTAGAGGACTCCTAGCCTAACCGTCATGAAGAAAGTGTTCATCGGGAATATCCCCTTCTCCGCCCAGGAAGCCCAACTGGCAGAGTGGTTTCAGAGTAGCGGAAGTCATCCGCGGGGCGTTGCCATCGTACGCAATAAGACAAACGGAAACTCACGAGGATTCGGCTTCGCCGACTTCGACCTGGCGGACGATGCGGCTCGCTGCGTCGACGAGCTCAATGGTGCCGAGTTTCAGGGCCGGCGGCTGATGCTCAGCATCGCCCGCAGCGACGGACCGGCGATCCAGCAAGCCACGTAAGAAAATCGGTGCTTCTGCGGCGAATGCGTGCGAAAATAGCGTGCACTCGTCCTCGTAGGCAATGATTCACTACTGGGCCCTTTGGGGCACTCGAATTTTGGTGCGATGCGCTCTGCCGGTTCTGGCGGGGGTCGTGCTTTGCCTTCTGAGTTGGAGATGGAATCGGGAGTCGGCCGAATTCCTGGAGCACATTCAACAGGTAGAGGGCCGGATACTGGAATTTCACAAACTGGAGTCCGGCTGGCGAATCGACGTCGAACACCTGGATGTCGAAGGCGTTCCGTATCGTGGCGCCTACACCGTCAGCAACAACGACGAACCCACGCTCCGCGCGGCCGGGCGTGTCAACATGGTTTACGACTCGCGGGACCCTCGCAAGGCGTCGCTTGGGAACGTCGTGTCGGCCTCCAACGAAGCTCTCGCCGCTTGGGGGGTCCTGGCAGCGGGCGTTGGATGTTTCCTCTTCGCCGCGTTTAGTCTCTTCCGAATGTGGCTGGGAATACGGTCGATCCGGCAGCTCTTTGCCGACGGAACGGTCGTCCACACCGAAGTGCGGGAGCACTCAATTGACAAAGCGACGGGTAAAGGCGTCTTCACCTATGCCTTCCGTGGGCCGAACGGCCGTTGGTTCGAAGGCCGCTCTCCGGAAATGAGCAAGGCCGAGCTCGAGAATGCTTGGGTTGTCGGAAAACCGGTCGCCGCCGTTTACGATCCCACCAATCCCAAAGTCACCGAGCCCGATGTCTACGGCGTATTAAAGTCCCTACGACAGACCTAACCGGGCCGAGCCGCAGGGTGATAGACTCCCCAACGTGCGAAAGATTATTTCGATCGTCCTTGTTGCAGGCTGCATGGACGCGCAGGCGATCTTCGGTTCGTTGCAGGGCGCCGTCACCGACGAGACGGGCGGCGCGCTCGCGCGGGCCAAGGTCACAGCAACGAACGTGAATACTGGGATCCGTTCAACGGCCGCGGCCAACGAAGCCGGACTGTTTTTTCTAGGTGAGTTGCGGCCCGGCGCCTACGACCTGGAGGTCGAGGCGCCGGGCTTCCAGCGCTATGCCCAAAGGGGTATTACTCTGCGTGTCGAGGACCGGCTGCGGGTGGACGTATCGATGAAGGTCGGCCAAGTCACCGAAAGCGTGGAAGTCCGGAGCGAGGCGGCTCTCATCCAAACCGAGAACAACACGCTCGGCAGGGTAATCGATGAAAACACGATAAAGCAATTGCCTCTTCGGGGCCGGAACGCCTTTGAGCTGGTACTGCTGACACCGGGGGCCCAGCAACGCGGCGACGACGAACTGCCCCGCCTCAGCGGCGGCCGGGCCCGAACCGGCGAATTCGTTCTGGACGGAGCGTCGATTACCACGCCCCGGCGCGGGCAGTTGTTCACACAGCCGAATCTGGACGCGATTCAGGAATTCAAGGTTCAGACCAGCGGATTGTCGGCGGAGTTTGGCCGAACCGTCGGAGGAGTGGTAAACGCCACGCTCAAATCCGGGACGAACAAATTCTCAGGCAATCTCTTCGAGTTCCACCGGAACAACTCGATCAATGCCAGGAACTTCTTCTCGCCCCGGAACGCCAAGTTGATCCAGAACCAGTTCGGCGGCATGATCGGAGGACCCATCCTTCGGAACCGGCTCTTCTTTTTCAGCGACTTCGAGAGTTTTCGCCAGGCGGAGGAACGGCTTTTTAATCTGAACGTCCCAACCGCGGCCCAGAAGCGGGGTGACTTTTCGGAGCGGACCGTCGGCATCTTTGACCCTGCGACCACCCGCGCCAACCCCGCCGGCGCCGGGTTCATTCGGGACCCTTTTCCCGGATTCCGAGTCCCGGCCGGCCGCTTTGACGCACCAGGCCCGCGCGTGGCGGCACTTTATCCCGACCCTAATCGGCCCGGTTTTGTCCAGAATTTTCAACAGCTTCTGCCACAAGGGACCAATAACGACAAGTTCGACGTCCGGCTGGATTGGCGGGCTTCGGACCGGGACATGGTCTTCGGCCGATACTCCTGGGATCACCAGTTCGGCGGAAACGCCCGCGCGTTTCCGGCGGCAGGCGGCGGCAACAACGGCAACTTCAATCGATACATGACTTCGGCCGTCGGCTGGACGCGCACGCTGACACCGGCAATCATCAACGACGCCCGCGTCAGTTTCTTTCGAGGCATTCAAGAGCGCCTCTTGAGCCTGGGCGCCGGCGACTCGCTTGGAATTCCAAACCTGAACCTGGTGGGACTGCCAAGCTTCGCGCTGCCGGGCCTGACCGGCCTGGGCGACGCCCAGGCCTTTATGCCGGTGGAGAACCAATACCAGTTGCAAAACATCACCACCGTGGTCCGGGGGCGCCATATCCTAAAGGCCGGTGTTGATCTAAGATCTTTCCCTATCAATGACTTGCAGTTGCAATTCACCGGCGAATACACGTTCTCGCCGAATCAGACGGCCGATCCTCGAACGCCCGGTACCACGGGAAATCCGCTCGCGAGCCTGCTGCTCGGTCAAGCCGATACCTTCAACAACTCGACGCTGCGGGGCAGGTTCTACTACCGCTCCCAGTATTTCGGCGCGTTCTTCCAGGACGATTTCAAGATTTCGCGCAACCTTACGCTAAATCTGGGGGTCCGCTACGACGTGGAGCAGCAGCCTCGCGAGATCCGCAATCAGGGTTCGAACTTTGATCTGGTACGGGCCCGGCCGGTGACCATGGAGGAACTGGGGCGAAACTACATTCAAAAGACCGACCGCATGAACCTCGCACCGCGCTTCGGCTTCGCCTGGAGGCCCTTTGGCCTCGCAAAGACGGTTGTCCGGTCCCACTACGGCATTTTCTACATTCCGCTCACCGGGCGCGCGACGTCCGCGTTCTCGCGGTTCCCGGCCGACCAGCGTTTGGGGCTGCAAAGCGACGGTTTGAATGCCGCGGTGGTCCTGCCCAGAACGCCTCCCATCGTCCCGAGCCGCGACGGCAGAGGCTTCGCCATCGACTACAAAATCGAGGACGCCAAACTGGGCTCGTTTCAGCAGTGGAACTTCGACATTCAACACGAGTGGCGCGGGCTGCTGTTTGAAGCAAGCTATGTGGGAAGCGGCGGCCGCCATCTTCTGCAGAACGTCGACTACAACGTCATCCGCATCGAGGATGTCCAACGCGCAGGCCGCGGTACGCAAGCAATGCGGCCGTTCCCCGACTATGGAGTCATCAACTGCCATTGCGAGAACCAGAACTCCAGCTACAACGCTTTGCAACTGGGTGTGGAGCGCCGTTACGCGAATGGGCTGTTCGTCTCGTTCTCCTACACGTTTTCCAAATTTCTGGACTACAACGAGGACAACTTCTCGTCGCAGTTCGCCATGGATCCCTACAACCTCAGGCTGGAGCGCGGCCTGAGCCAATCGCACTATCCGCACCGCGCCGCGATCGCCGCCGTCTACGACATCCCGCTCGGGAAACGCGGGCCCCTGGCGCCGGTGCTGGGAGGGTGGCAGGTGTCGAACATCCTCTCGCTGCAGAGTGGCGATCAGGTCTGGATTACGCAGGCAGCAAATACGGCCGCGACCTTCAGCAGGCAGTTCCGGCCGAACCTGGTCGCCAACCCGGTCCTGCCGAAAGGCGAGCGAACGATGGACCGCTGGTTTCAAACAGCCTCATTTCAGGCGCCCCCGCCGCGAACGCTGGGCACCAGCAACAAGTTCCCAGGCATTGAGGGTCCCGGGCTAGCCAACGTCGACGTCTCGCTCATCAAATTCGTCCGGCTGCCGTTCCGGGAGAAAATGAAATTCGAACTGCGCGGAGATTTCTTCAACGTTCTGAACCGCACGAATTTCAACGCGCCCGGCGGAGCGATGGGCACACCGAATTTCGGGAGAATCACCAGCGCCCGCCTGCCACGCACGATTCAGGTGGGCGGCAAGTTCTGGTTTTAGCGGGCTCGCGCGTTCGCTACCGCCGGGACCGCGACGTTCGGTATGATCCCTAGATACCGAATCGAATGAACAAAGCATTTCTTTTCACGGCCCTGCTGCCGTTGGCCCTTTTCGCGCAGGATTCTCCCGACTCCGTCACGCGCGGCACGAAGAAGTTCTCCAAACGGGTTGTGATCTCCGGACTGGCGAATCCCTGGGAAGTGACCTGGGGGCCCGATGGATTCCTCTGGATCACCGAGCGGTCCGGAAAACGCGTCACCCGGGTGAACCCGGCGAACGGAGAGAAGTTCGTCGCGGCGACCATCGACGAGGTTCGCGCTCCGGGCGGGCAGGACGGCCTGCTGGGGTTGACGCTGCATCCGGAACTCGGCAAAGGTACCGGCAACGACTTCGTGTATGCCTTTTACACCTACGAAGACCGGGCCAAAGGGCCGGACCCGCTGGTCCCGGATCCGAAGAGCCCGTACCATTTTCTCTACGGCAAAATCGTCCGCTTTCATTATGCGGATGGCAGGCTATCCAACGCCTCGGACATCGCAACCGGACTTCCCACCGGCAACGATCATACGGGCGGGCGGATCAAGTTTGGCCCTGATAAGAAGCTCTATTTGACGATAGGCGACATGGGGCATAACCAGCTCGGCAACTTCTGTCTGGCGGCGGAACCACAGCGATTGCCCACGAAGGAGGAGATCGGCAAGAAGGACTATGTGGCGTATGTCGGTAAGTCTCTGCGCTTCAATCTGGACGGCACAATTCCGGCCGATAATCCCAAACTGAACGGCGTCGTCAGCCACGTCTACACCTACGGGCACCGGAATCCGCAAGGTCTGGACTTCGCGCCGGACGGGAATCTGTATTCCTCCGAACATGGGCCCAAGACCGACGACGAAGTGAACCGGCTGGTAAAAGGAGGCAACTACGGTTGGCCCAACGTCGCTGGGTTCCGCGATGGCAACGCCTTCGAGTACGCGCGTTGGTCCGATGCGAAGACCCCCTGTTCGCAGCTCAAGTTCAGCGATCTGGCAATTCACCCTTCGGTCCCTCGCGAGCAGGAGGCGGACTTCAAGCCGAAGATGGTGAACCCGCTGGCAACCATGTTCACCGTGAAGACGGGGTTCAATTTCGAAGACCCGGCGTGCAACGGGATCAACTACATCTGCTGGCCGACCACCGGCGTTTCGAGTCTAGAGCACTACCAGTCGAAGGGCGTTCCCGGCTGGGACCGCATGCTGCTGATGACCACCCTGAAGCGCGGATCGCTCTACGTTTTACCTTTGGCGCCGAACGGCAAGGCAGCGTCGGGCAAGTTCCAGCGCTACTTTCAATCGGAGAACCGCTATCGCGACACGGCCGTAAGCCCGGATGGAAAGACGATTTACATCGTCACGGATTCGAGTGGACTGACCGAGTCAAACGACGGCGGCGTGACACGCAACATGGCCGATAAAGGGGCGGTGCTGGCGTTTACCTACGAACGGGAGGGGACTGCGGAGGAGGTCAGCGAGGCAAACAAGCCCAGGCAGCGGAGGCAGGAACTGGCGCAGACTTCCAAGAGCACCATCGCCAACGCGATTCCGCCGTCCTACACAAAGGTGCAATCGGCGGCAGGAAAGACGGCCTATAACGCCTCCTGTGCGGTCTGCCACGGAAACACGATGACGAACGGCACCATGGGCACGCCGCTGGCCGACCGGTACTTCAAGAACAACTGGCAGACCAAGTCCGTTCGTGCGCTCTACGAGAAGTCGCGGAAGACGATGCCGCCGGCTGCGCCGAATTCGCTCCAAGCGGACGTCTACGCGAATATCGTCGCCTACATTCTCGAGACCAACGGCTTCCCTTCGGGCTATACACCGCTGGATCCGAACTCTGACGCTTTGGACCGGATGGAGATCAAGTAGTCCGCTGGCCGACCGGCTTCATGAGATATAGTTAATGAAAATTCCGTAAGGGGAGTATTTCATGCAGCGGCATTTTCTATGCTCGGCGCTTTGCCTGTTCTCGGCCGGGGGCCAGGAGTTTCGAGCGACGTTAACGGGCCGGGTCGTAGACCCAAGCGGTGCGGCCGTGGCCGGCGTGCCGGTCGTGGTCCGGCACGTATCGACCAACGAAACCTCTACCAGCGCAACGGATGTGCAAGGCAGTTACACGGTGCCGTTCCTGCGCCCCGGAGCCATCGCGATTTCGGTGGAGGCGCCGGGCTTCAAACGGTTCACGCAGGACGGCGTCACGCTGCGCGTCGGCCAGGCGGCAACTCTGGATATTACGCTTGAAGTGGGCGCAGTCACCGACCAGGTCACGGTGACCGGCGAAGTGGCGCTGCTCGAAACCGCGAAGGCGGACCGCGGCACGGTCATCGACAAACGGAGCGTGCAAGAGTTTCCATTGAACGCACGCAACCCGTTCATGCTTTCAATGCTGGTGGCGGGGGTGCAGTACAACGGCGCCGCGATCTATCAGCGGCCGTTCGATAACGGCGCGATCGCGAACTGGTCCATCAACGGCAGCTTGAACAGCAATAACGAATTTCTGCTCGACGGTGCGCCGAACAATGCGCAGGCGGGTACGAACAACATCGCTCTGGTACCCAGCGTCGACGCCGTGGAGGAGTTCAAGATTCAAACCAACTCCTACGACGCGCAATACGGAAAAACCGGCGGCGGCATTATCAACGTGTCCTTGAAGAGCGGAACCAACGATGTGCACGGCACTTTGTATGAGTTTGCCCGGCGCAACGGCTGGGACGCGAATTCTTTCCAGAACAACGCGCAGGGCGCCCCGAAAGCCGGCCATTTCCTGGATCAGTATGGAGGCCAGATCGGCGGACCGATCTTCTTCCCGAAACTCTACAACGGCAGGAACCGTAGCTTTTTTATGGTGGCCTACGAAGGCTATCGCGAAGGGACGCCGAATCCCTTGACGCTCTCGGTGCCGGAGCCGGAGATGCGGCAGGGCGACTTTTCGCGCGTAGTGGACGCGCGCGGGGCGGCGATCACGATCTACGATCCCGCCACCGGACGCGCCTCCGGCAACGATTGGCTGCGAAACCCGTTCCCCGGCAACCGCATTCCGGCGAATCGGATCAACCCCATTGCGGCGAGGATTGCCGGGTATTTCCCGGCGCCGAACACGAGGAATCCGGTGACCCGTTATTCTCGCAACAATTTCTTCGTTCCGGGCGGCGACAACATCGCCAAGGACGACTTCTATAACCTGGCGATCAAAATCGATCACAACTTCGGCAATAAGCACCGGATGTTTTTCCGGCACGCTTCCAACGACCGGACGGAGTTCCGGAGCGCGAACGGGATCTTCGGTGTCGGCGAGGATGGACCGCTGCCGCTCAAGCGCATCAACGACGCCTATGTGATCGACATGGTTTCCAACCTGGCGCCCACGGCGATTCTCAATTGGCGCGTGTCGTTTAACCGCTATGTGGCGGGAGCGAGCCGCTTCGGCAACCAAGGGTTCGACAAAACGACGCTGGGCTTCCCGCAACAGTTAATCAGTCAGGTGCCGCACGGCGCGTGGTTCGGCCGGTACGAGGTCGGCGGCTACATCGGGCTCGGAAACCACTTCGGATTCGACTACACGAACACCTGGTCGTTTCATCCGACGCTCACCAAGATCTATCGCTCACACACGATAAAGACGGGCATGGACATGCGGTGGATTCAATGGGCGACAACGAACGCCGGCCAGCCCTTCCGGCTCGCGGCCGACGATACGTTCACTCGCCAGCAGTTCAACCGCGCCGACGCGCTCTCCGGCGACGGCTTCGCAACGTGGCTCTTGGGAAACCTGACCGGCGGACAGGTCGACAACAACGTCTTTCCGATCTTCATGTATCGCTACTTTGCGCCGTACTTCCAGGACGATTGGAAGGTCAGCCGGCGCCTGACACTGAACCTCGGCCTCCGCTGGGATCTGAATATGGCCGCCGATGAACGCTACAACCGGCTGAACCGGGGCTTCGAGGCCAGCCAGGTGAATCCGGTGAACCGGCTGATCGACCGGCAACGATTCCCGAATCTGCCCCAGCTACGGGGCGGACTGTCGTTTGCCGGCGACGGCGGCGTTTCGCGCCGGGCCACGAATCTCGACAAGAACAATGTGCAATTGCGCTTGGGCTTCGCCTATCAGATCTCGCAGCGGCTGGTGATGCGCGGCGGCTGGGGACGCTACTACATGAACCCGACGAACAGCCAGTTGCAATTGACCGGTTTCAGCCAGTCGACGCCGATCGTTACATCGAACGACGGGAACCGGATGCCGGTTGAGAACCTCATCAACAATCCGTTTCCCGGCGGCGTCATTCAGCCTTCTGGGAATTCATTGGGCCTGGAGACCTTCGCTGGGCGCGGCTACAGTTTCGTCAACCCGGACTTCCAGATTCCCTACGTGAATCAGTTCAGCTATGGCTTCCAAACCGAATTCCCCTGGAAGGCGTCGCTGGAGGCGAGCTACGTGGGCAACCGGTCGCGAAAGCTGGAGACCTCACGCCCCTTCAACGAATGGGATTTGAACTTCCGCAAGCAGTGTAACCCGATGGAAGGCGGTTCGCCGGCATTCTGTGACGCCCTGGTGGCGAATCCGTTCGTGGGATTGGAGCCCTTCCGCGGCACCGGGTCCTTCACGAACGCGCAGGTTTCGCGGGCGTCTTTAGCCCGGCCATACCCGCACTTCGGCGGATTGACCGAGGTGTACCGCAACGACGGCAGCGTCTGGTACAACTCGATGCAGTTGACCTACAACCAGCGAAGCGTGAACAGCCTGAACATCGCCGTCGCCTACACGCTCTCCAAGATGATCGGAGAGACGGCTTGGAACGACGTGCAGGATCCCAAACTGAGGCGCGGCGTATATTTGGCCGACAAGCCGCACGCCTTCACCGTCGCGGGCATCTATTCGCTGCCGGTCGGAAAGGGCAAGAAATTCGGATCCGGCGCGGGGCGCGCCACGCAGTATCTGATTGGGGGTTGGGAAACCAATGTGATCATGCGCTGGTATTCGGGACAGCCGTGGGATTTGAATGAGAGCCTCATCCACCTGAAAGACCCTCGGCTCAAGAATATCGACTGGGACGCGCCGGTTGTACGCGCGGTCAGCCCCTGCGTGCTTCGCTGGAACGATAACGGAACCATCACGCCGCAAGGCTATTCGCTCGCGGCCGGCTGCGGCACCGACCAGTCCGCATATAGTTTCCTGATTGCGCCCAGGTATGCGCCCCAGTTCTCGCCGGACCGCGACAACCGCATCCGCCTGCACTCGGCCCCGCAGTTCGACATCTCATTCAACAAAACCACGCAATTGACGGAGCGGTACAAGGTGCAGTTCCGGGCCGAATCGTTCAACACGTTCAACACCTACTGGTTCTACGCCGGGAACTTCAACAACAACCCCGAGGACGCGAACTTCGGCACCATCGTGAAGAGCAATGTCGGGTTTGGGTCGACCAGCTTTCCGCGCCACATTCAGTTCGCCGTGAAGTTCATCTTTTAGTTGCGGCGTGAAAGACCAGCGCGTCGAACAGGCCCGGCTCACCCTGGACCGAATGGGTCCTCGCGTGCAGCACGGGCCATCCGAGCCGGCGGCCCCAATCTTCGGCGGCCGGACGGAGTTCGTTGTGGATCAAGACCGCGTCCGGCTTCAGGGAGTATGTGAGGTTCGAAAGCGCCAGACCGAGCTCATTGTCGTCAAAATACGGGAATACGTTGGTGACGACGGCCAGGTCATAGGTGGCTGGCGGCAGGCGCTGCGTGAGAATGTTCATGCGGTAGGCATTCATCCCAAGCGCTTGCAGAGCATCGACAACACGCGGATTCACGTCAACACAATCGATCCGGAGGCTCGTCTCCCCGGCCAGGCTTCGCTTTCGAAAGGAGTCCCGAAGCGTCTCCGCCTGGTAACTTCTGGGGGGCCCATCTTCGTTCAGACCGGTTCGGGGAGCCCAGTCGAGACCGGGTCCGGCGAGCAGGACCCGCTCGAAGCGTTGCGCCGGGCGGAGCCCTCGCAGGATGTTCATGGCGATTTCCAGCGCATAGGCCGCCTCGGGGCTCGTGTCAGTGGAGTGCCCGCGCGTTTGATAGAGGCGGCTCACAAAATCACGGCGCTCGGGACCCTCCAACTTTTTCGACTCCCACTCCTTGCGGTAGAGAAACGTCATGGCGCGCTGGTACTCGGAGCTTAGCTGGGCCCGGCTGCCGGTCTTCCGGCGCAGGACGGCGTGACGCCCCGCCTTTGGCTCCGAAGCGTGAAAAGCGTCGAGGCGGAGAGCGGCGTCGCGAGGAATTCGTCCACTGTTGTGAAAGTCGAGGGCGCTTAGGGCGGGTTCGATGGGCGGCAGCTTCGTGAAGGCGCGCGACTGGAGCGCGTAGTGAATCAGGTGATCCCATTCCCCGTCGCGAAGACGTTGAGCCGTCGATTGCTCGATCGCCTCAAGCCAGCCTTCCCGGCGCAAGGAGGGCGGAATCTCGCCTGGAAGCACCGGCCGCGGCTGTGCGGCGCAAACGGAGGCAACAAATACGAGAACGCCGGATCTCATTCCCTGTAGCGTCGCACAACGAGCACTCTCGATCACCAAGCTCTTTACGCCGCAAGATGGGCGGCCACCGGTTCGAGGCGACGAACTTCAGGACACTCCGGGTGCGGTGGCTGTATAGGGCATTCCGGTCGCGTAACGTTGCCACGAAAATCCGCATCATACAGGCGGTGCCAACTGTAGTATTCTCGGAGATGGCGAAATTCATGCCGCGTTGGAGAAAATCATGAAGACATTGCAAAAACTCGCCGGTTATCTGGTGACACTCGCGATGGTGTCGTTTAGCGCATTCGCGCAGACGGCCTCGCTCGAGGGAGAAGTAAAGGGCGAGGACGGCAAACCGCTCAAGGACGCTCTGATCAAGCTGGAGCGTAAGGATATCAAAGGGTCCTACAAGGTAAAGACCAACAAAAAGGGCCAGTGGTTCCACGCCGGTCTGCCGCTGGGAACCTACGACATTTTGTGCGAAGTGGAGGGCAAAGTCGTCGACCAGGTTAAGGGCGTCCGCACACGTCTGGGCGATCCGCTGCCGGTGAACTTCGACCTGTCCAGGATGGCCGCTCAGCGCGCCGCGATGGAGAAGGCCGCGGCCACCGGCCAGGTGACTGAGGAACTCTCGCGCGAGATGTCGAAGGAGCAGAAGGAAGCTCTGGAGAAAGCGGCGAAGGAGCGGGCCGCCGCCATGGCGAAGAATAAAGAGTTGAACGACGCGTTCAACGCCGGCATGGAGAACCTGAAGACCAAGAACTTCCAGGCGTCCATCGAGGCGTTCGAGAAGGCGGCCGGCATCGACCCGAAACAGGTCGTGATTTTCGCAAATATGGCCGAGGCGTACGTCGGACTCGCCGGAACCAAAACCGGGGAGGAGCAGACAACCATACTGAACAAAGGTATGGAGGCATACGGCAAGGCGCTGGAACTGAAGCCCGACGACGCCGGCATGCACAACAACTACGCGCTGGCGTTGGCCAAGGCGAAAAAGTATCCCGAAGCCCAGGCGGAGCTCGACAAGGCCGCGCAGTTGGACGCCCCGAACGCCGGCCGCTACTACTACAACCTGGGGGCAATTCTGACCAACGTGAATCAGTTGGAACCGGCCTCGATCGCGTTCAAGAAGGCGATTGGTGCGGACCCGAACTACGCCGACGCGCATTACCAGTACGGCCTCTACCTGTTCAGCAAAGCCACCATCACGGCGGACGGCAAAACCGTACCTGTGGAAGGCACCTCCGAGTCGTTCCAGAAGTACCTGGAGTTGAAGCCGGATGGTCCCTTCGCGGAGGCGGCCAAAGGTATGCTGACGGCGATCGGCTCGCAGGTCACGACCGAATACAAGAATCCAAACGCTCCAGCGCCGAAAAAGGGAGCCACCGGCACCACCAAGAAGAAGTAACAGCTTTTCGAGCCAGGGCGTCCATCCATATGGACGCCCTTTTTCTATCTCCACGACATGATTCGCTACATCATAGGCATCGTCATCTCGCTTATCGCGGTGAGCTTCATTCGCGCGGTAGTTGGGATGATTCAGAAGTCGGTGAAGGAGAATGTGGAGGACGTGCTGCGGGACGATACTCCGAAGTCCAACCCGGCGGAGCCGGCCACAGCGGCGACGCTCAAGCGTTGCGTGACGTGCGGCACCTACAAACCGGAGGCCTCGATGACGCGGTATGGAACAGGGACGAAAAGCGTTTTCTTCTGCTCGGCCGCGTGTGAAAAGAAAGCAGCGAGTTAACTACTTGAGCGCCTGCAGTTGGCGGAGCTCATCTTCGGCCATCTGAATGGTCGATTGAATGCGCGACAGCTCGCCGGCCTGCAGTTCCGGTTGGCGCAACGCGAAGCTCCGATAGAGGTCGGTTACTTCCCGGTACCGGCGCTGCAGGCTGGCAAACAGGGCGTCCCGGCGGCGATTGCGCTCGATATCGGCAGGCGTTAGGCCCGGTGGTTTCGCCGGCGGGGCAGGAGCGGGCTTGGGCCCCGGAGCGGCCTCGGCGCGGGCCAACCGCTCGTTCTTGAACTTAATTTCTGCCTCAAGGGCCGCGTTCAGTTTGCGGAGCGGTTCGATCTGGTCCCTCAATTCGGTTAGTTGTGTCTGGGCCGCGCGCTCGGCCGCGGAGCGGGCCGCATCGGCCGCCGCCCTGCCCTCGCGGGCCTCGCCGAGTTCCGCGATCTGTTCCTTCAACCGGGCTCGCAACTCCTCGATGGTCTTGAGCGATTCCGGCGACTCGACCACTGAGGGCACTTTCACAATCGTCGTGCGCACCTCCGGCTTCGGCGGGACGGCCGGCGCCGGCGGGGGCGGCTCAAGAACGCTCCGGCGCTCTTTTTGCAGGCTGGAAATTCGTTGCAGCGCCGATTCGTAGCGCTGTTCGCTGCGCCACCAGTAGTAACTGGTGGCAAGTGTCGTGAAGAAGAGCAGCACCGGCAACAGGCGCTCAATCGCGCGGGCAATCTTCATCGGCGCACCACAAACCGGGCCCGATTCGGAATGTCGCGATCCGCGTTAAAGACATCCACGGTAGCGGTGCGGGCACGGTGATTGCGCAGTTCCACGGCGAGACTCCAGTGAGAACTAGCGGCATCGAAAACTTTCTCTACCGCTTCGGCAATCTCGCCCCGGCTGCGGCAAAAAGCACCCGTGCCGCCAGATTGCTCGGCAAGCTGAAGCAGGCCGCGCTGGTAGGCCTCATTGATGGGGTCCGAGGCGTAGTTCAGGTGAATGAAAAACAGCGGTGTTTCGGTGGCCGCCAAAGTGTCCGAAAGCTTTAGGATCTTCTCGCGAATAAGTTGATCCGGGAACCGCCGGCTCAGGTCCCTTGAGTCCGAGGAGTTGATGACCGGATTGGTGAAATCCTCGCGGTAGTTGTAGATATTGGAGTCGGTAACGTACAACATGGCGACCCGGACGTTCGTCCGTTGCAGCATAGCGTCGCCGAGCGAGGCGGCGGTTTGGAGCGTATCCAGCAGACCCGCCTTTCCGGTGGCCGGGTATTCCTTGATGGCCGTGCTGGCGGCCGGGCGGTCGGCGGTGGGGTCGACGATCACTTGCAGACCGTCCTGCGCTTTCAGCACCGCGGTCCAGAAGTTTCTGGGCAGTCCTTCGATGCGGGCGGTCAGCGCTTCACGTGCGGTGTCGACGAGATTCAGGTCGCCGGTAAGGTCGAGCACGACCAGGAGTATGAGATCGTCCTTGGGGCCGCGCACGCGAATGACGCGAGCGGGGTTTCCGTCCAGGGTCGCTCGGAATGCCGCCTTGTCCAGCGGCGGGTCCTGTTGGTCGAGCGTTGTAACGCGCAGCTCCGTGCGCACCGGTTTCCGGGCTTCGGCGGCGCCCAGGGTCAAGGCGGATATTAGCAGGAGCCAACGCATCAAAAACTTAGCCGCATTCCCAGTTGTATCACGCGTCCGCCGCGCGAACCGATGATCCGGCCGGCATTGACGTTGGGGGCTGAGGCCGGACCGATCATCGTATCCGGATCGTTCCAGTTCCCGGTGTTCGTGAAATTGAAGCCGGTGGCGGTGAATTCCAAGGAACGGTCGGTGGTGATGGACATACGCTTGGTCAGCGAAAGGTCGTGATTGCGAGTGCCGGGCATCAGCAGCCGCGGATGGGTGCGAGGGCCATCGCCCCACGTGAAGTCGGGCGGTTGCGCAAACGCGGCGGGATTAAACCACATATCGGGTCCGCGTTCGGCAGGATTCGGATCCACGCCAGGGACGAGGTTGACACGCAAAGAGTCGATGAGGCCCCCGGTGTTGTTAAACTGCGGCCGCAGCGCGACCGGTTCCCCGGAGTTCAGCGAACTGATCGCGGAGACCGACCAGCCATCGAAGAAATGCCGCCGCCAATCGTCGTAGGTCATAAACGCCTTGCGTGAACCGAAAGGAAGGTCGTAGGCGAGGTTCACCGCAAGCCGGCGCGGCACGTTCGAAGACGTCAACGACCATTCGTTGTTCTTGTTGTAGAAGTCCTGCACGCCGTAGGGTCCCGAATAGTCGTCCATCTGCTTGGAGAATTCGAAGGTCGCGTTCAAGGTCAGACCGGCGGACGAGCGCCTCTCCACACGCAGCGACGCGGCGTTGCGCTTGTAGTTGCCCACCGGCCAGGAGCTGTAGACATCGAAGCGCTGATACTGCGGGTAGGGGCGAATGGAGCGGCGAAACTGCTCGCTATTCAGAGCGTCGCGAAACCCGAGGTAGCTGAGCGGAATGGCATTTGGATTCGCCGCGCTGTTCGAAACGAAAAGCCGCTGTCCGCGCGAGTGCCCGAGGCTGAGACTAAAGATCGTTTGCCCTGCGATTTCGCGTTCGAAAGACAGTCCCGCCGACTGATACATAGGCAGCGTTCCAGACATGTCCACCAGGTCGGCCGTTGTGAAGTTCGCGGCATCGGGCCGCAGGTCCGGCAGCGGCTGCGCAAGGGGCGGCACGCCCGCGCCCAGCGTGATAGCAGGTTGGAGCTGAATGTTCGGTGAAACGAACGTCGGGGTACCGACGAAGCCTTGCGTTGCCCACTGCGTTGTATAGATTGGGAAGTTGCTGAAGCTGAGTCCGTAGCTGGCGCGAACCACGCTCTTGGGGTTCGCCCCCGGGTTCCAGGCAACTCCGAAACTGAACTCGGGCCGGACGCGAGCAGGCTGGAAGGCCCGGCCCCGGCCATCGCGCGCAGCGAAGGCCAGCGCGCCTGGACGGCCGTTGGCCGGATTGATGGCGTTCAGGTCGACGGATGCGAAGCGATCGTACTTTTCGACGCGCGGACGGGTGACTTCCATCGAGACCCCGGCGCTGATGTTCAGGCTTTTCGAATACTCATAGTTGTCGCGCAACTGGAACGAAAAATAGCGGCCCCGCCAGTAGGAAGGGTTGTCGACAACGGTTACATCCGCCGACTCGGCATGACCGAGGACGAAGCTGGCCCAGGAGTGGCCCGTGTTGTTGATGCCGGGCAGCGACGTGATCGACGGACCGAACTGAAACGAGCCGGCCGGCGTTTGCGGCATGAACGCGTTTACCTGATACCGCCGCGCGATCGCGTTCATCCGGAGCCGGTGTTTCGCGATCCTCGTGGAAAACGATTGGGTCAAATAATAGTAGTTGTGGGAGCTGCGATAGTCCGGGTAGTTGCGGCCCATGCCGCCGTAGGTGCCGAACCGGAAGATGGGGAACGAGCTTCGCAGCGGGCCGCGCAGTCCGAGCTGTTCCAGAGCGGTCTCCTGGCCGGCACGGCCGTTGATGCTGCGGTCCGAGATGACGTCGAAAGTGACGGTATTGATCGTGTTGGCGCTTCTCGTGAATGTCCAATCCAGCGTGCCCCGGCGGGCGGAGAAATCCCGGTCGTTGTTGGCGGAGTCGGCAATGGTATCGAAGTAGCGAGGCGCCCCGGCGAATCCGTTTGTGAAGGAGCCGGTGAAGGAAAATCGGTGTTTTTCCAAAGCCGTGTGGTCAACTTTCACGATCATGCCGTTCGCAGTATTCGTCTCCGGCGAGAAGACGAAATAGTTGTTGCGGAAAAACGGGCCG
>Ga0194119_10004660_pt1 | contig 21022 bp, 21 predicted proteins | sample TA2MahC100mmetaG_FD_148620 | JGI IMG/M metagenome (GOLD analysis project Ga0194119, IMG submission 148620) | Freshwater microbial communities from Lake Tanganyika, Tanzania - TA2015018 Mahale Deep Cast 100m | ecosystem: Environmental > Aquatic > Freshwater > Lake | place: Tanzania: Lake...
TTGGCCTCCGCCTCCTTCAGCTTAGCCTCACGCTCAGCCTTGGCAGCCTCACGCTTGGCCTCGGCCTCCTTCAACTTAGCCTCACGCTCAGCCTTGGCCGCCTCACGCTTGGCCTTTTCGTCGTTTTCATCGGCGGAGAGAACAACTGGTGACGCATGGTCCCGGGCGAAACTCGCAGAAGGTGCAAGGAATAAAGCGGACACAATTATTGAACAGACAAGAAACAGTTTTTTCGTCATGCTCCCCTATTGTCTCAGCCCAGAGGACCCGTGCACGGAACCCTAAACCCTTAACGCCGGAGGTGCCTGACGAAAACCCCGAACCCGTAACCATAAAACCGGTGACCACAAGCATACCATCAGACATCAAAACGACGCAAACCGTCAGTCAAGGGGCGGATGAGGCGGTCGCGCATCTACGCGGAGCGCTCGTGGACGCGCCAGCCGGCGGCCGCGGCGCCCTACTGGAAGCCCGGGCGTTCACCCTCAAGGGAAACGCCTCCGACGACGCATGTCGCCTGCTCGTCGAGATCACAAAAGGGATGGACGGCGTCAACGGATCCGCCATAGCGGCCCTGGCATCGGTGCTCCACCCGAACGTGCTGGTGAAAGCGGTACGCGACCTCTCGCGAACCCGAACGTTCGCGACGCGCTATATCTGCGAGCATCTACAATGGAGGGACGCCATGCCCCTGATCGCCGACCTGCGCGACGGACGCATGATAAGCGGACTCTACCTGGGCTTCGAAGACGACCTGATCTCCCTGGCGTTATTGTTGGCAACCCAAACCGAGCACGACGGACGGGACCTGCCCTACGAACTGCACCGGCGCAGAAGCGAGGAAACCGTCCTACTATTCGGAGCGGCACGCGAACCGTACCACTTACTGCGGGAGATCCTGTCCCTAAAAGTCGTGACCGCCGGGGTAGCGGCTAACGACGACGAACATCTGCTCCGGTGGGCGATCGCCAATCCCGCACTCACCGGAGAAGCACGCGCATACTGCATACGACGCAACACGCCACGAGTCATCGCGGTTCTGCTCGACCAAGGCGTATTGAAACCGGAAGACGCACATATCTGGTTTGAGGCGGACGAAAGTTCCCCCAGATTCCGTGTACTGTCCGCCCTGAACCTGCCGGCGGACGTGAGAGGATCGTCCTTTCTACGCAGGGCGGCCATAGCGTCCTGTGCGGACGTCTCCCGGGTATGCAAAGAACTCTCAATGCAGGCGCAGCACAACCTTGCCGCGGATCTCGTCGGCGGGGACCCGTTACTGACGGAAACGGTGAGAGTCTTTTTCGAAAGTTGGCAAGGGGACATGGAAAGCCTACTGGACACCGCCCACCTACTGGAGTACGACAGGTCAGGAGCACCTTCTACGTATGGTGGACGAAACATCAAACCGTAACACAATAGGGGCCATGAACGAAAGCCTCATCAACGCGGGAAACGCCGCCGACCGGCCTTCTGCGCCGACCCAATCCCCGACCAGACAGGTGGACGGTGCCGACACCAGGGAAACCACCACCGCGAACGAGAGCACAAACAAACACAGCAAAAAACCGGCATACATGCGGAGAAAGTTGCGCTACCTTAAAACAGCATGGGAAACCACCCCCCGACGCATACGTCAAGTCATCTGCATGGTGGTAGGGGCCAGTTTTATAGCGATCGGCATGCTGTTGGTAGTCCTACCCGGTCCTTTCACCCTACCATTCGTGATCGGCGGCCTGGCCATCCTGGCCTCGGAATTCACCTGGGCCGAACGCCTGCTAGACAAAACCTTGGCGAAAGCCCGCGGAGTAACCAAAAAGATCCGTTCGATCGGCAACAACTAAATCCCGACGCGATCCAATCAAAAACAGAAATCTTGAACCACCGAAAGGAACCCTATCCGGCGGGCGAAAAATCAATATGTGCGCACAACGAACAAACGGGAACCTTACTTAAGGTATGTTTCCCGAAAAAAACTTCGTGTTCTGCGTCGACCTTGACGGGGTTGTGGGCGACTACAGCGCCGTTTTCAAAAAATTCGTCGCCGACGAGACCGGACGAAACCCGGACGACCTGGAGGAACAGCACACCTGGGAGTTCGCGGGTATCTGGGGAATAAGAGACAGACAGCACTACAGCGAACTGCACACCAAGGCGGTACGTAAAGGCATGTTCGCCGACATGCCCCTGCTTGTCGGGGCCAGCGACGCCCTGTGGCGATTGAGCGACGAACACGACGTGCACATACGAATAGTTACCCACCGACTAGCCATAGCGGGCGGGCACGACGTGGTGGTGGCGGACACGGCGGCGTGGCTGCAGCGCAAACGCCCGGACGGACGACCGCTGGTACCCTACCGGGACATCTGCTTTATCGCGGACAAGACCGTAGTGGGAGGTGACCTCTTCATAGACGACGCCCCTCACAACATCACGGCCCTACAAAAAAGGGGATTCCCGACAATAATCATGGACCAACCGTACAATCGCCACCTAGACGGATGGCGTGCGCGTAACTGGGAGGAAGTCCTGGACATGGTGTTCACCATACTGGCCGAGGAACCCCGCCGGTGACGAGAATCGGCGCATAGAGTGACGCCCGGGCAAGCAAGCGTACCGTACATCCCATGCCCGGACCTTTGACAAAGCCGCACGGAAAACGGATCAACAAACTTATCTACAAGTGTGCGGTCGCGGCCGGACGCAAGGACGGCGCATGGGAGCACTATGCGGACAAAATCATCCGCTCTTTGCAAGCACGGATCGCCACCAGGTACGATCTACTGGTGGCCGTGATCGGAAAAGGGGGCCACGACCTAGTCTACAAAAAGGTAGGCAGAGCCATAATCACCCGAAGGGTCGGGGTGCTGACCGCAACGGGCTATCTGGCATACTCCCACCTCGCCGATAGCGGACACCAATTGTCCCATCTTCTGGCCTTGATCGTGTCGCTGTACGTGGCAGGCACCCTGGTGGTGCGCCGGAGAGTCAGGGAAATCGCGGAGTACCTTACGGCCAGCGACGAAGACCTGCTGGCATTCTTCGAAGAGAAAGAAGTAAAACGGGTCCTGCGCAGACACCGAAAACAACTCCCGGGCAAGGCCCTCGGCCCGCATTCGCGCAGACACCTGGTCGTGGAAGTCCTAGGGGAGGCGAACGAGGACGTTATGGAAATCGTAGAGCGCATGCACGAAGACTGGTGCGGGACGGCCTGGGAACTCGTAGAGGCGGCGCGTAAACTCAACTAGGAGCGGAAACAAAATACGCGGTTGCGCCCCGTACGCGCATACGCTAAGACGGATACGGACAAAGACGCTAGCGAATGTCGACAATACGGGACTTCCACTCGTCCCCCCTGTACACCTTGGACAAGGACAGAGGATACTCCTGGGAACCGTGAGTGACCACCGACAAATCCCTGAGATCCAACAAACACACCCCTTCAAGCAACGACTCAGCACCAACCCCCAGAGTTTTGAACCGAAAACCCTTCACATGGGAGCGTGAATAGTGGCGAAGATGCCAGTGCCCGTGACAGAGAAGTTTCGGTTTGGCGTGCCTGACGGCCTTGTCCAGAACGAGCCTCATGTCGTATGAGGCCCTCAATAATTCCGGAGGATACGACCCCGTAGAACGCATGGGCATAGAGGCCGGGACGTCATGGGTCACCATGACGTCCACCGGGCCTTTCACCGAGGCGTGGAACCTGTCGATTTGTTGCTGGGTCAAACTCTCCTGCGGCCACCACGACTTGCCTGTTTTACGGGCGAATCTGTCGACACTGACCGCACCCCCAAGAAAAGCAAAGGATCGGCCACCTATGACGGTCGTGGAACCCCGGGGCCACCAGTGCACATACGGACGCACAAGCACCGACCCGTCGGCGTCACGGTCGCTTTCACGCTCGTAGACGTCAAGCTGGTCGAAATCCTCGTGGTTGCCGTCTATGAAATCGAAACGTACACCGGTCTCCCTGCTGGTATCGTTGATGGCGTTAAGATAAAGCCTGCCTTCTTCGCCCGGCCATATGCCCAGGTCCCCGAGTTGCAGAATCCTGGACACACCCAAATCCTTGGCCAGGGTCAAAGCGGCGCAAATGTACTTGGTGTTACCGTGGGAATCCCCTACGAGCATCAAAACGTCAGAATTCGTCATCCATCACTATTGTTACGGATCCCCCGAGACGGCGCATTCGAGATATTTCGGATTTCGAAACTCCACGAAAATCCCAACTTACGCCAGGCGGGCGGCGGACACCACACCCAAGGGGTCGGTGTATTGCCTACCGTACCTGCGTGGACACAGTACCGTCTGTGAACAAGGCCACCAAACTGAAGATATTTGCCGCGCTTACCGTCGGCCTATTCGGAGGCTTTTTCGCGGTGTCTACGAACATGTCCGCCCGCCAGGATGCCGCCGACATATCCGCCCGCATCATGGAATGCGCGGACATCCAAGGGCAGGAAGTGGAGATAAACGAAGCGGCGGTAGTCTGTGCCATGGACACGATGCGGGCATCCCTGAAAGCCGGCACCTACACCCAGATATACGAAGTCGTACCCCAGATGCGGCAAACCAACCTCCGCATAGCCTGCCACCAGGCGGCGCACCGGCTGGGGGTCGAACTTTTGGAATCGGTGACGCCGCGGGACATGGTGGACATGATGTTCAAGTCCGAGCCCAGGCCCGTGGACGACGTTTGCACCCATTCCCTGATACACGGACTCATCCAGGGGATGACGGCGGAGGAAAACTCCTACGAACTCCGGCAGATAGCCGACCAGTGCATGTATCTTAAAAGCGTGCACGAATACTACTACATCGACGAATGCGCCCACTACTACGGGCATGCGATATGGAAGAAAGTAAAGAATTTCAACGAAGATATCGGCCTGTACTGCAAGTACCTCTACGAGGACGGCGACCCGCGACACGTGATAGCGTGCATGGGAGGGGTGATAATGCAGAAGTACGACCTACAGTTGTACACCCCGATGTCCGACAACCCGGGGGTGATGCTAACCCCCCCGAGTTACGAGGAGATAGAGTTGATATGCGACGCCTATAGAAACTCCGAAAAACTGATACAAGACGGCTGCATGTCCGGCATCGGCTGGCTGGCGCCGACGACCGCACTGAGCAGACTCCACGGTCTGGACCTCGACGGGCAGGTCGCCGAATACAAACGGGCGCTGGCCACCTGCAACACCAACCCGGAATGCGAAAGAACCTTCATACTGCACTTCAGGGTGGACGCCTACAAGTCCGGGGTGGCGGCGAGAGTGTGCAACGAAACCAAAATGACCCTGCAGGACTGCCCCATGGTAGTAGCAAGATTCACAGAGGGCGCTTAAACCTTCCCCACGGGGAGACCCGGTGATGGGTGACGAACCCGAGAAGAGGGATACAGTGGCAGGATCATGAACATGACGTCCAGCCTGATAGGCGCCAGTGGAATATTCGAGAACCCCTATGCGATCGCCGGGATGGTGCTGGCCGCGTTGATCGTCGTCGGCAGAATGCGCAACGGCGCCCAAGAAACACGCACGAAAGACTCCGTGCACAAGTCGTTTGGCGACATCGCGGGGTGCGACGAAGCCATCGAGGACTTGGACGACATCGTACGCTACCTGAAAAACCCCCACCACTACAACAAACTCGGGGCGGTAACACCCAAAGGAGCCCTGCTCAGCGGTCCGCCGGGAACGGGTAAGACCCTACTTGCCCGCGCGGTCGCCACGGAAGCCGGGGTGCCTTTCATCGCGTGCGCCGGCTCGGACTTCGTGCAAGAATTCGTGGGAGTAGGGGCAAAACGCGTAAGGGAACTTTTCGCCAAGGCCCGGGAACACGACAAAGCCATCATATTCATCGACGAGGTGGACGCGGTGGCACGCAAGCGCGGAGGACACGGGGGAGACGGAACCGGAACCCCGGGCGGCAGTATGGAGCACGACAACACCCTGATCGCCCTGCTCGCGGAAATAGACGGGTTTCACAGAAACAACATAGTGGTCCTCGCGGCGACGAACCGTCCGGAAATCCTGGATCCCGCACTGCTCCGGCCCGGGCGACTGGACCGGAAAATCGTCGTCGGGCTGCCCGACAAAAAAGGGCGGGAGAGCCTTCTGCGGGTGCACACCCGCGGAAAACCCGTGGCCAAAAACATAGACTACGCGGACCTGAGTTCGCGGACCGGAGGAATGTCCGGAGCGGACATCGCCCGGGTGGTCAACGAGGCCGCCCTCCTGGCGGCCCGGAACGAAGCCAAAGAGATAACCGCCGATCACCTGGACAAGGCGGTGGAGTACGTGGTGCTCGGACGGCCGCGGACATCCGCCGTGACCACGGACAGGGACAGACACATCGTGGCCTGGCACGAAGCAGGACATGCCCTCGCCGCAGCCCTGCTACCGGACGCGGACGTGCCGGTGCTGGTATCCATAGTGCCGCGCGGGCAAGCAGGAGGTATCACCTGGATGGAACATCCGGCGGACGAACTGATGTCCGTCAAACAGGCGGAGGCGCGTCTCGTGGTCGCCCTGGCGGGAAGGGCGGCGGAGGAAATCCACCTGAACGGAGAGTTCACCCAGGGCGCCTCAGCCGACCTGAAGATGGCGACAGACATGGCCTCCCTGATGGTCAACAGGTACGGCATGTCGCTGCGCGGCCTGGCGGTAAGGGAGACCACCGTATTCTACGGAAACGACGAGGTGACGCAGGCGGCGTTGGAGAACATCATCGATACCGCCTACCAAAACGCGGTAAACCTTCTCAGGAACAACACGGCGGGTCTAGAGAGACTGGTACAAAAACTCCTGGAGAAAGGCACCTTGAGAGGCGGAGAGATCACCGAAGCCATCGGGAAACATGCGGTAAGACCGAAACTCATGAGGGCGGGAACACAGAAACCGGCAGAGGACACAGACACCGCAAAACCGCAACAGGCGGCGGAGCGACAAGTAATAAAGTACATACCGCGCAAATCCCTGGTACGCGAAGCGGTTTCGCTCATGCGTGCCCTGATCAGGTCCAGGGCACGGGAAAAAGCCTAGGGGACCGGCGCATGTACGCGACGCATTTGGCGCCGGTCAGCAACCAGGTGGACCTCATGGCGTGCCAACCGGGTCCGTACTCCCCGGGGCACATGGCCCTCTCCTACGCCCAGTTCGCGGCGCTCAACGAACTCCACCGGTCGCTGCGCGGCGGGACGGACATCCTCGACGGTGGCCTGGAATGCCCGGAGAACAAATGCGTAGAGTTCGCGAAAGCGGTAGAGGAGCGCGCAGAGGAGATGGTGTTCCTGTACACCCGCCGAGAGGACCGGGGACAGCGGGGGAGCGGACCCTTCTTCTTCGTGGTACCCGGACTCGTGGGGAGCGGCGCGACGGTTTTGGCGAAAGTGCTGGGAGGAGACCAGGACGCCCTGTGGGGTTCGGTCAGAGTAAAACACGCAGCGGAGATCGAGCAGTGGCTGCTAGGGGCGACGAAATTTTTTGCAGAGTCGCGAGGAATATTCAAAATATAGTCTAAACGGATGGCGAACGATCATCCACGCAACCAAGCCCGTAAAGATGTCCACCCCCCGTTCGCGCTTGCGCACGTCGGGGGGGTGTGGGCCGTTTGCGGCGGCCTTTCAGACTCCGAGATCTTCGAGCTCGAAGACCTCGTCGTCGGCGGTGTCGATTCCGAGTTGGACGAGCGTCTGCTCGTCGTCGTCGGTGTCGATTCCGAGTTGGACGAGCGTCTGCTCGTCGGCGTCACCGACCACGAGGTAGTCGAAGCCTTCTTCGTCTACGTCGTGCAATACGACGATTGAGTAGGTGGTCATGTATAGTCCCCTTTCTATGGGAATTTTGCCCTATTGAAAGAGCTTTTGTAGTTACTTATACCTATTGCGGCGGGTGACCTTGAGACAAGGGGGGGGAAAGCGGGCAAATACGCCCAGATTTAGAGGTATAAACATAAATCTGCCAGCGTTGCCCGGTGCGATCGTTAACCGGTTTGGTCGCCGAAGTTCAACCGACGAAACCTTTCAAATCGACCTGGTGGAAGCTATGTGTCTAGGAGATAGCAACTTATGTGCATACCCCTTGGTGGGCCGGGTGGGTTCGATACCCACCACCAAGGCATTCGAAGACCACGAGAAGATACTGTGGGTCGCCGGTATAATGTACACCTCCCCTTTACGGGCGGTCGCTGACCGGGTACCGGAAGTAGCGCGGCGGGGTTGTTGCGGTCACCCCGCACGGATGGGGCGGACTTTAAACGTGTTACCTTTCCCGTAGCCGCCTTGGCCGGACGCGGGGTTCTTGTAGGCGCCTAGTGCTCCATGGCCCGGGAGCGAGGACCATTCAGTAGAACTCCAGTAGCCGTGTAGCAGTGACAGACCTGGTACGACAGTTGGCGTCATACGCAGCATCTCGAGCAGCTCGTCCTGGGCGGGTAGGTACCAGTCAAGTTTGCCACCACCGGTGTACGAGCGTGCCGCGTACGCGGCAGTGGTCGTGGTTGGGTCCAAGGTTAGTATGGCTGCTGAGTTTCTAAGACCGGAGCCGATTGAGCTATTTTGGGCGGATGAGCCGACCGTGCTGGGTAGAGGGGCATTCGTCCAATGGTACTGTGGGTCGTATGTATCGATATCGAACCGGGAGGACGGGCTCCATCTTGCAGGGGCGGCTTCGAGATAGGTGCAGGTGGACGCGAGCGTGGGGCCGCAGGGGAACGTGCCGCTCGAGTGGACGTAAAACACGATACCGCCACCAGGGCCGGTGTCACCCACCACACAGGTACCACCTGTGGCGCATGTCAGTGCGACAGTCGTCGTGGTCGTCGGAGCAGCAGTCGTCGTGGTCGAGTTGTTGGACGACGGAGCGGTAGTAGAGGTAGTCGCCGGGCTGCCAGAAAGACACTCGTACGGGTCACCGCTGACCGCCACACTACCGGAAGCACTACCGGTGATCGAAACGTTGATACACAGATCCTTTTGACCGTATATACGCACACCGCTGGTGGCACCATCGCCGGCGAGAAGCTCCACATCCTCGTCCCCGGCGGCCAGAACAATGTCGTTGATAGTGGTCCCTCTACCAGGGTTAAGAGGATCGGACTGGGCCCGAGAGTTCGCCGACTTGACTATACCATCGGCGGAGGAAACCAGGGCGCCGGTGGACGAGTTGTCTGTCACGTTGCTGTATACCGGGACGGCAACAGCCGCCAAAGTACCCATAATCGCCAAAACGACTACGAGTTCAAGAAGGGAAAAACCTTTTCTACGCATACGGCCTATACCGTACCTGAAACAATAGGTAAAAACAAGAAACATATGGCCTCTACATGACCGTCGTTGTTAATACGTTGACCGCGAACCTGCAGGGGTTGTTATCTCTACACCGTTAGCGTCACCATCGTCGAACAAGGAATTCTGTGCATACCTCTTGGTGGGGTATGCACGTAAGTCCGGCGGCCAGACAGGCTAAGGGTTTGAGGGTGTTTGTTCACCGCCCTTTTCAGCGAAAATCGAGGAAATTTTCAGCGTTGTAGCGGACCGCTGTCCTCTGCGATCAGATGGACTACGAACCGGAATCGCTCCGGGGGTCGATCTGGTTTCGGTATCTCAACTGGTGAGACCTTTCACGTCGACCGGGGTGTATCTGTACTCGTCGGTGCCGTCACCTAGTTGTCCCCAATCGTTGTCTCCCCAGCATTTGACGCCGCGATCGGAGGTCAGCGCGCAGGTGTGGCGATCACCGGCGGAGATCTGCGTAACCTTGGAGGTGAGACCTTTCACATCGACCGGGGTGAGACTGCCATCACCTTCGTCTACGGCGTTTTCTCCCCAGCATTTGACGCCGCCATCGGAGGTCAGCGCACAGGTGTGGCCACCGCCGGCGGAGATCTGCGTAACCTTGGAGGTGAGACCTTTCACGTCGACCGGGGTGAGACTGCTCTCCTCTGTGCCGTCACCTAGTTGCCCGTCCTCGTTGTATCCCCAGCATTTGACGCCATCGGAGGTCAGCGCGCAGGTGCGGGCACCGCCGGCGGAGATCTGCGTAACCTTGGAGGTGAGACCTTTCACGTCGACCGGGGTGTATCTGTACTCGTCGGTGCCGTCACCTAGTTGTCCGAAAAAGTTTTCTCCCCAGCATTTGACGCCGCCATCGGAGGTCAGCGCGCAGGTGTGGCCACCGCCGGCGGAGATCTGCGTAACCTTGGAGTTGAGACCTTTCACGTCGACCGGGGTGGATCTGTTCTCATCTGTGCCGTCACCTAGCTGTCCGCTCGGGTTCCATCCCCAGCATTTGACGCCGCCATCGGAGGTCAGCGCGCAGGTGTGGTTACCGCCGGCGGAGATCTGCGTGACGTTGGAGGTGAGACCTTTCACGTCGACCGGGGTGTATCTGTACTCGTCGGTGCCGTCACCTAGTTGTCCCCAATCGTTGTCTCCCCAGCATTTGACGCCGCCATCGGAGGTCAGCGCGCAGGTGTGTTTACCACCGGCGGAGATCTGCGTAACTTTGGAGGTGAGACCTTTCACGTCGACCGGGGTGGGTCTGTTCTCATCTGTGCCGTCACCTAGTTGCCCGTCCTCGTTGTATCCCCAGCATTTGACGCCATCGGAGGTCAGCGCGCAGGTGTGGACTCTACCGGCGGAGATCTGCGTTAGCCTCGCAGCGCTCTTTGCGGGTTTTACAGAGGTCTCCGGGGATGTGGTCGTCGGCAAGGACTCTTGCGGAGAGGCGCTCTGTGTGCCCGTGCAGCCGGCGAGCAGGACGGCAGCGACCAGCAGCTTCAGCTTTGTCTTCGAACGTTCTGCCTGTCTATGTGTCATGGTTGTCTTCTTTCTGTGGACTGGTCTGTGCGGCCAGGAGCATCGTATGGATCTGCGGTATACTTGTCTTCTTATCGTGTCTCGTCGCAGCGGCTACGCATACACACCAGCGCAGGGAGTGCTGAGGCCAACCCCAACCAGTATGAGCGCAGCCGTGGGTATCAGAGACCGGAGCACTTTGCGTCTTGGCGCATGACTTTCACGCAGGGCCCACATACGGCGGGCGCCTAGAAACGTCCCTGCGGCAACCACGAGACCAATCAACAACAGGGAGGCCAGGAAAGCCCCCGCGAAGCTACCCCAGACCAGGGCCGTTGTACACAGCACTGCGATGACGAGCATCCCCGATAGTGCATAAAGACCAATAGATGCCTGTTTGACAAACGCGGTGCGATTTTTGCGAACCGGATCACCTGTATCAGTGCGTTGCTGTCCAGTGTCCATGTAGGACAACTGTTGTTTGCTTGCCTATCTTGGCAAGGTACGTAAAACCGGCTACTTGGGGCTGAGGGAATCTACAAACGCCAGAACTCCCGGCTTTAGGACCACATGGATCTTCGAACCGGGAGTTATGTGCATCGGTAGGCACTACTTATGTGCATACCTCAGCGAGCCCGATGTAGGAATCGAACCTACGACCACCCGCTTACAAGGCGGGAGCTCTACCCCTGAGCTAATCGGGCAAAAATGCGGCCCTACTATTGTCCTGCGGGCACCACCGGGCAGGCGTCGTCGCCCACCGGGCACTTGAGCGCGGAAGCCTTGACCAGAATGTAGCACCTGCCACAATGGACCTCGTCCTTGCGGCGAGGCCTTATCGCCCCCAGGGTGTCGTCCTCGTCGTCATCCTCGACTTTCTTCCCACCCTTTACCTTGGCTGAAACCGGCGCCCCGGCCTCCTCTTCATCGCCGTCTGGTTGGGCGAGCGGCGCGAGAATGCTCTCAAGTTGGCTGAGCAGATCCTCCTCCTTGTCATCGGTCACGCCGTGATCGTTCGACTCTTCCACGTGAACCGGCGACACCAACACGACCTCCTGCGGGTCGTCGACGGGTTCGATCTCCTCTACGAGTTCGCCGTTATCCTCGGCGTCCGCAGCGTCTTCGTCCTCCACGAGCACCAACCCGAGATCCTCCACGTCCTCGCCATCGATCTGCATTTTACCCATACTGCCTCCACGGGGCCCGCGGCCCGCCTAGTATTATTACGACCGCCTGACGGAACGCATACAGGATGAGAGGATTATCGGTAGCCGCGCCCGGGGTCCTTCACCTTAAAAATAGGAAACTTTCTCCAGCGCATCCCTCGCCTGCTCGATGCCCGCGGAGTAGATACCCGTAGACAGGTACTTGGAAGCCGAGTCGCAGACTATGAAAACTATGTGACCTGAGGCTATACTTTCCGCCACCTTTAGCGCACCCGCTAAAGCCGCACCCGCGGACGGACCGGCATAAATCCCGCATTCGGAGACGAGACGACGGGCACACAGGATACTCTCCTCTGCCCGCACGATCCGGCGGCGACTGAGAACAGAAAACCCGTCCCAGTTCTCGAAGATGGCGGGCACATAACCGCTATCGACGTTGCGCAACCCGTCGACCGTTTCCCCGGTGGGCGGCTCCACCGCCACCACCTGAACCCGCGGATCGTGCTCGAGCAGGTACCTGCCAACACCCATGAGGGTGCCGGAAGTGCCGAGACCGGCCACAAAATGGGTCACAAGCGGACAGTCCCTCAATATCTCCGGACCAGTAGTCTTATAGTGGGCGGTAGGATTGGCGTCGTTGGCGTATTGAAACGGCATAAACCAGTCGGGATTACTCGCAGCCAACTCGCCAGCACGCACTATCGCCCCATCTGAGCCTAGGTTCGCCGGGGTCTCCACCAGATGAGCGGAATACGACAGAAGAGTGTCTTTGCGTTCCTTGGTGACGTTCTCCGGAAGCACTATGGTTATGGTGTTACCCAAAACCTTGGACATACCCGCCAGGGCTATACCCGTGTTACCCGAGGAAGGCTCCACGATATGCTGACCTTTCCGCAACAGGCCGCGCGCATAAGCGTCAAGCAGCATCGCTTTAGCCGCCCGGTCCTTGACCGAACCGAAAGGGTTCATGCTCTCAAGTTTGGCGTACAGACGAACCTCCCGATTGGGACTAAGACGCGAAACGTCCACCATGGGGGTGTTACCCACAAGGTCGAGAATGCCCGGATAAATAGCCACAAGAGTACGGTGACCAAGGACCGCCCAACGGCCATACATCCTTTGCGAAACTACCCGGGGAACCCGGACGAGTGCCGCCAAGGGGGCGGCGGATAACAGTTTTTCCCGGAAATAGTAGACTATACAACCCGGGCGCTTAGCTCAGCTGGTCAGAGCTTCTCGTTTACACCGAGGAGGTCGGGGGTTCGAATCCCTCAGCGCCCACCCACCAAGCACCCTCTGAGTTGCGTGGTTTGACGATCGCAAAGCGCGCTTCCGCCGTCGTGTCCGCACTCATAGTACTTGGGCTCGTACTGGCTATCTACACGTTCGACGAGTATGACGCCGGCTACGGGTTCGTCGTCATCTTCTTATTGCTACCGACCGTTGTCAGCCTGACAATAACCGGGGTTTTGTACGCAAGCGACCGTTCTAAATCGTTCAGCATTTGGCACATTGCTGGTTTCTTTGCCCGGGTGGCGACTATCTCTTACATCCTGGAGCGCGTCGCTGAGGAACGCGGCGGGGGCTACGAGCAACTAGTCGACGAGTACATGCTCCTGGGAGCATTGCGTCTACGCGACTACCAAGGGGACGGCGCGTTTTTGCCCCACTGGGAACTCCCACCCGTACCGTAGTCCCCGTTTGTGTCCGTTTCGAGAGACTATACGGGTGTAGTTTTAGGGGTGTTTAGTTTTGATGTCAGTGCGGGAACCGGGGAGTACGACCAGCCTGCTACATGCATCCATAAGGGACCCCGAATGCGTGGCGAGCACCACCGTCGTCGAAGAACCGAGCCTCCCTATGGCGTCGATGACCAAACCTCGCTGCGAATCGGCCAGACCGGACGTGGGCTCATCGAGCAACAAGACGGGGGGTCTGCACACCGCGGCGCGGGCGAAACACAGGAGCTTCCTCTGCGCAAAAGAAAGCTCCGAAACCTGGCGCTCGAGCACCCCAGCAAACTCGGCGGAAAGGCCCAAAAGTTCGAGCGAATCCTCGAGTGAGCCACTGCTCGGGGCGAGCGACAGATTGTAGCGGACGGTGCCCGAGAAAACCTCTACGTCCTGCGGCACCCAAAGGACATCCGTGCCGAGCGGCACAGATGGGTACCCCATGAAAGACAAACTCCCGGAAGAAGGAGTCAGGGTGCCGGCGAACAGTTTCAACAGCGTACTTTTACCAGACCCACTGGGGCCAACGAGGGCGAGCCGCTCACCTGGAGTTACAGATAGATTAATATCGTCGAAAACCGGGAAAGATGCCGGCCCTTCGCCGAAAGAAAACGACACCTTATCCAGCACATACACAGATTCTTTGCCATTTGCGGGGCGGGTGAGGGGCGCATCGTGAGAGGTGCGCGAAACCTCCCCGGAGGGACCGGTGATAGACGTCAATTGGTGCAGACGCTCTAGAGCGGCGACACCGGGGCGCACACCACCGTAGGAGTTGACGGCATTTTGGAGCGGCTCAAACACCAAGGCCAAGAGCCCGAACAGGGCGAACAGGGCCCCGGGAGACGAGGCGGAAGTTGACCAAAAATAGGCGGCAGTGGAGAGCGCCAAAACACCGAGAATCTCGGTGGCGGCGAAATACCACCCGGTGAGCCGCACCGCCTGCATCTGCGCTTTGAGGTGCGCGTCCGTCTTGGCGGTGAACAGCGCGGCACGAACGGAGCGCGGATCGTGGTGGCGGAGAGCGGAACAGCCGGAGAGGTTTTCGTGTGCGGCAACCATCACGTCCCCTGCCGCTCGAGCGACAGCTGGGTACACGATGTTGGCGCGGCGGCGGAAAACCACGCTGAGAGGCAGCATGACAGGTAGCCACGCTAGGGCATAAGGCGCGAAGTCGCCCTGCAAGACGGCGGTTACGATAAGAGAACCCGACGCGAGCAGGATGTAAGAGAACATCGGCAGAAAATTGCCCGAAACGGCCGACCGAACGGCTTCAGCGTCCGATGTCGCCCGGGCCAGGATCGGCCCGGCGCCGGGGCCGGTGCGGATCGCAGAACTCCGGCGAACCCCGTCAAAAAGGGCCCCACGCAGAGAAAATAGGAGACCTTCCCCGAGCCTACCGGCAAGACGTGTGTGGGCGCGCGTCGTCCACCATGCCGCCAGTATGACAGCGGTTTGTATTGCGGCAGCGAGCAGCAGAATACGCGGCCTGGACTCCACAATCCCCCCATCAACCGCCCACCTGTGAAGCGCGAAAAGCAGGGGTGAGAGCACCCCGGCCGCAAAAACCCCCAACACCAGAAAAACCGCAGGGCGGGGCGGCAGCCAGGCGAGAAGTTTGCGCCAATCAGCCGGGATGTCGTGGCGGATAGAAACTTGGAGAGGCGGAAGACTGGCCCCATCTTGGGAGGCATCGAGGGCGACGTGGGTGGCGACGGAAGCAGAGGTTGCGCCCCCAGGCGAGCGGAAATCGAGCACCGTGTCGCCGGGCTGCACCTGTTCGGTATCTGAGGTTACGAGAACGGTGTTCCCGGCGGCGCGCATGATGCGTATACGCTCAAGAATCTCGGAAGTCATCGCGGAGTCGACCGCATACAGAGGAGATCTTAGTACCAGTGTCTCGTGGTCGGCGGCGAGCGCGCGGGCGAGGGAGAGACGCTGCCGCTGGCCGCCGCTTATGTGTACACCGCTGGAGCCAGGATCTGAGAGGTAGCCGCCGGGGCGCTGCGAAATTTCATCGTCGAGACCGACGCTTCGACACAGGTTTTCGACGACCTCTCTGTCCGCAGGTTCGCGGAAACCCATGGAGACGTTGTCCGTGAACGTACCGGCAAAAACGGCGGGGGAGGCCCCATCCACTTCCGCAAAGCCGGGAAAATGCGATGCCGTGTCGCCTGGATCCACCAAAATCGACACCCACCCCCGCGGTGTGGGCGTATTGATCGGAGATGGTGTTGCGGTCTCCCCATCTTCGAGTACGGCTATTCGTCGGGCCGCCTCGCATGCGGGTAGACTCTCGGCCGTGAACATCCCAATGTTCCTGACAGGCCACACCAACATAGTGGCGTACATGTATAGCATCAGCAACTCGTCAAGCACCAAAGAACCGTTTATGATGCGCATGCCGCCGACCAAAACGGCGGAGACCGTGGCCACAGATAGGGCTATATCGGCGAGAGGCATGTACCGGGCACGCAGATTTGCGAGCAAGAGATGGGCTCGAGCTGCGTATAGATTGGCCCCGTGGAATCGGTCCGCATGCCCGGGGCCCGCCCCAAGCCCCGTCAGGTGGTCCATTCCGTTGATGTGCTCATCAACCAGTCCGAGAAGACGCCCATGCGCAGACCTGGCCGCCCGGGCTGGGGCGGCGGCGGCGCGTGAATGGCGGGAATATAGGAGACCGCCCACCAAAATAGGAACCAAAGTTGCCAGAGCGAGAACAGGAGAAATTACCAGCATCGCTGCCGTGGCGACCACCACTTGGAGCAGATTTGCCAGGACTATCGGGACTAGTTGTACAAAAAGCTGAGTTTTCCCGGGATCAACCACATGGGGCACTACCGCGGAGACAGAAGTGCCCGATTGGGCGGCACGCAGGCCGTTGGCGTGGACGGAGAGGAGCAGGGAACGCTCAACTTTGCGGCTCAGTCGCAAGGCCAGGTAGCGACGAAACGAAGTGAAGCACGCTACAACCACACCAAGACCGGCGTACACCAAGGCGGGATGCAAAACGGTATCCGAGGTGGTCAGCATACCTACAAAAACCACCGGAGTGGTCACCTTCAAAATCGACCATGTCAAGGTCGCGGCGACGGCTTGGCGGAAACTTGTTCGTTCGCGGGCAATTTCTACCCAGATCCGTCTCCAGCCCAACACGTCGGCACCAGACCCCCTGAAACCTTGAAGTAGGGTTTGAACTGCGGAGATGTCAGGGCCGGGTGGGTTTGGCACCGCAGAGACCGTGTCTGGAGGCGTAGGCCATGCCCGTCGCCGGATCGGGAGGAGTCCAGGGGATTTACAATTCACTGGTAGTTCCAGACACACCTCAAGCCGGGCAGCGCCCCTCCGCCGCCACCGCCACGACAGATCCATCCGGCTTAGTCTCAAGGCTGATATGGGCGCTCACGGTTTCTCCCCCGTCACGCTTCAGCGTAATCGCGGCACAAGAAGTTGCAAGAATTTGGGATGTCTTGGTTAGTTCATAGGCAGATCGATTCAGCGTGCTCTCCGAGAGGCCTCGGCGATGTGTGCAGCCGTCGTTATGTTTGGGGTTTCACGCTCTATGGCAGCGTCGCGCCGAGCACGTAAATTCGAGATGTCGGCTTCGCCGGCGGCTATCGTAAGTATGTGGGCCTTGTCTGCTGAACTGACGGTGGACTTGACATAGTTAAACGCCAAGAACAGAAAGACGATTACTACAACTGCATAACGCCAGAATTTTGCCGCAGCAGGTATCTCGACAGCAACACAGCGGAACCGAACAATAGGTGCCCATGCCCCCTACACCCACAAGCCTTGCCTCCGTGATAGTACCCACCTATAACCGCTCTGGACTTCTAGCAAGAGCGCTCGACTCGGCGCTCAGCCAGACACACAGCGCACTCCAGGTAATCGTAGTCGACGACGGCTCCACCGACGACACCGAGACACTCGTAAAAACACAGTACCTGACCGATACCCGCGTTGAGTACGTTTACCAGACCAATCAACGAGTTGCCGGAGCCAAGAACACCGGTATCGCCCACGCGCGGGGATCCTACATCACGTTCCTCGATTCCGACGACGCTTACGAACCTGACCACATCGCCCTACGCGCAGCCCACATGGACGAGCACCTGGATATAGATGCAATCCACGGCGGTTTCCGTCCGGTAAATGGTGGCTACATGGTGCCCGACTATTACATGCCGGGACAGATGTTCGATCTGCGCGGAGGCCACCTAGGACCAACTCTGTTCATGCGTGCACACGTACCGGCAACTGTCGGCGGTTTCATCCACCGCGACTACGGGGACGACACCGAGTTCTTCGAGCGAGTAACCAACACCGTACGAACCGCGAGGGTCGACTGGCCCACCTACCTATACTTTCGTGATAGTCCAGACGGTATCGTCAACGATGAGCAAATGCGACGCGACACGTCCTCGTCGCAACCACAATGATCACCCGCCCGGCGCGCTCGCACTCTTGGTGGAAAGACGCCGTCTTCTATCAAGTCTACCCCCGCTCATTTGCCGACGGCAACGCCGACGGTGTCGGTGACCTCGCAGGGCTCACCCAGCGCCTCGAACACATCGCCGACATGGGTGTCGAGGCCGTCTGGGTATCGCCGATCTTTCCCTCCCCCATGAAGGATGGTGGCTACGACGTGTCCGACTACTACAACATCGACCCGATGTACGGCGACCTTGCTACTTTCGACCGGTTTCTTGAACGCGCCCACGCTCTCGGGCTGCGCGTACTGCTGGATCTGGTCCCGAGCCACTGCTCCAGTGAGCATCCCTGGTTCCAAGATGCCCGCTCCTCGCGCGACAGCGCCTTTCGCGACTGGTTTATCTGGCGGGACCAGCCGGCGAACAACTGGACGACCTTCACCGGGGACCCTGCATGGACCCTGGACGAGCGTACCGGTCAGTACTACCTGCACACTTTTCTCCCCGAGCAGCCGGACCTCAACTGGGCTAATCCTGACGTCGTCTCCGCGATCGGCGACGTGCTCAGGTTCTGGTTCGACCGAGGCGTCGACGGGTTCCGTCTGGACGTCATCCATTGCATAGGGAAATGCGTAGACGTTGACGACCCGCCCGAGGCTGCAAACTGGGGACACTGCCCGTTCAACGATGTGGCCGAGACACACGATCTGATCCGGGGACTGCGCAACATCGCAGATTCCTATCCCGGCGGTAAGACCTTCGTCGGTGAGGTGTTTCTCTTCGACCTCCAGCGGGTCGCTACCTACCACGGTACCCCTGACGCGCCCGAATTAGACCTGGTCTTCAACTTTCCAATGATCTACTCCCCGTGGTCCGCCACCGAACTGCGAGCCCGCATCGACGCCACGCTGAGTGCCCTAGAGCCCCGACAAGCGTGGCCGGCGTGGGTTTTGGGGAACCATGATAATCCCCGACAACGTACACGTTACGGTTCCCTCGACGCGGCCCGTTGCGCGGCGGTGCTGCTACTTACCCTGCCTGGCACCCCGTTTATCTACGGTGGCGAGGAAATCGGCATGGTCGACGCCGAAGTTCCCCCAAGTCACAGAATCGACCCGATCGGACGCGACGGCTGCCGGGCCCCGATCCCCTGGGACGGCTCACCCGATCACGGCTGGCCAGGCGGCACATGGCTACCGATGCCGGCCGATGCCGAAGTGGTAAACGTTGCAGAAGCACTGGCGACACCGACGTCCATACTGCATCTGTATAGAACCCTGATACGTCTCAGACGCCGGCCGGCGCTGAGCGAAGGATCGTTCGAGTGGGTTGACTGCCCTGCGAACGTCCTAGCCTACCGCCGCCAAACCGAAGACGAAGCCGACGAGTGCATGGTGGTGATAAACATCGGTCCGGAGGTATCGTTCCCGCCGGGCGCCGGCTGGAGAGTGTGCGCCTCGACCTCCAGTGCGGTAGGTGACCCGTTCACCGGACATCTCGACGCCCAAAGCGCAGTGGTGCTCGAGAGACCTCGCTAGGAGGTCGAGGCGCATGCCTTGGCGGGATGGGTCCGTCTGTGCCGGGCGGCCGATCCAGAGCATCAGACGCTCGGCCCAGGCTTGATGGCTGCGACGTCCCCTCGTACACGGCACAGTTAGTGGTGTGGGACGCTTCGACGACTGGATCACCTCGTACCTGGGTGCGACATACCCGGACGACGACCCGTACGACGGGCCGCGAGGTGCGGATGTGGTGGTGTACTCTAAGCCTCTTTTTCGCTGCCCTGTTCGCCATCAGCGGTCTTGTTGCTTGGATGACACACAAGTCAAAAAGTCGCCGTTGAGTCGTCTTGGTGTTTTGATTTCCACAGATGCAGCCGTCCACGACGCTGAAAATTTCCTCGAATTTCGCTGAAACCCGCGCTGAGCAACACCCCGAAACCCTCGCCCTACAAGGTCGCCAGACTTATGTGCATACCCCACCAAGAGGTATGCACACCATAGCAACCTCACGTGCACATAACTCCCGGTTCGAAGACACATGTGGTCCTAAAGCCGGGACTAGTGGCAGCACCCCGCCCGAGTCCTCACGTTTGCGTCGACTCGTGACGGAGAGTTTTCGTTCGGTACGGTGTCTCCGGTGGGTTCGCTGGGAGAGTTCGAGGACAAGTTCCGCTCCTCGGGGTTGGTGAGTTTCTGTCGCCGGCCACATTTGCGTCCTACTACATTTCTGGTGTTCCTGTCCGCCGCGGTAGTGGCCGCGGAAGCGGTACTTTATCTAAGGTTCAGTTCGGAGTTGGTGGTCGTCGGTTCGGCCGTTGTCGCGGTGAGTGCACTACTTGCCGGCATGTTTCTTCAACGTTTGGAGTATCGCTCCGATCGCCCGTTTACCCGCTGGCTGACCGAAACCGCTTTTGTGGTGGTGCCGGCAGTCGTGGTGGGGGGCGTTTCGGATTGGATGAGTGGGGCGGAGGTTGCCGCACTCAACGTGTGCATGCTTGTCTCCTACGTGTTGGAGGAGCGTTTGGGGTTGCGTTTCGTGCTCGCCTGGGCGGCGCGTTTTGCGTTGTCGAACCTGCGTGTGGGTTGGCGTAGCCTGTGGCGTACGGTCCCGCTGCTGTCTTTGGTTCTGGTGGCTTTGTTCTTTGCCGCCGAAACTTGGCAGGTTGCCGCAAACGCCGGGGTTGGTGGGCTGCTGCTCTGCGCCTTTACGCTTGTCGCGCTGTCTATGCTGATCGGCGGCTTGTCTTTCGGATCCATCGAGGCCGCCGGCGTCCACGTGTTTCGCAGGTCGGAGAGATACAACATCGTCGCGCTGGCGGCGGTCGCCACTGGGGTGTTTTCCTTCTTGGCGGGGGCGGCTTTTTCGGTGGTATTGCTTTTGCTGGGG
>Ga0194119_10004663_pt1 | contig 21013 bp, 22 predicted proteins | sample TA2MahC100mmetaG_FD_148620 | JGI IMG/M metagenome (GOLD analysis project Ga0194119, IMG submission 148620) | Freshwater microbial communities from Lake Tanganyika, Tanzania - TA2015018 Mahale Deep Cast 100m | ecosystem: Environmental > Aquatic > Freshwater > Lake | place: Tanzania: Lake...
GTATGCCGGGCCCGCCGTGTGCACGTAGGCCGTCATGTCCTCGTCGCGCCGTGGCGTGTAGCCGTCCACGCTGAAGCCCATGGAACTATTCCCGCTGAGCGACAACGGCACGCGCCGCACGCTGGACACACTGGCAACGCCGGGCAGCACAGCGAGACGTACCAGCGCCTGCCGCACAAACTGCGTGCCGCGCTCACCCGTGTACCCATTCGGCAACAGGTCGATACTCGCCACCAACACACCGCGCGGGTCGAAGCCCGGGTTAGCGGCCATGGCGTACCCCAGGCTTTTCAGCAACAAGCCCGCACCCGATAGCAGCAACACGGACAGCGCCACCTGCACCACCGCCAGAGCCGAGCGAAGCCGCGTGCCTCCGAGCGACGCGGCGCCCTCCTGCTTCAAATCGGTGACCGCATCGACCCGCGCGGCTCGCCACGCCGGCACGAGGCCGAACAGCAACGTCGCCACCGCCGCAATGCCCAGGGTGAATGCCAACACCACCCAGTCCGGCTCCGCGCGCAGATCGATGGCGACGGAGGCAGGCGGCGCAAAGGCGTTGAGAAGACCGCTGGTTACCGGCATCACGGCCAGCGCCAGCACCGCGCACGCGGAGGCGAGGAGCAGATTCTCAGCAAGCAGTTGCCGCAGCAAGCGGTCGCGACTCACGCCGAGCGCAAGGCGCACCGCGATTTCCCGCCGCCGCTCCGCCGCGCGCCAGCAGCAAGTTGCCCACGTTCGCGCAGGCAATCAGCAGGATCACCGCCACCACGCCGCCCATCACCAACAGTAACGGGCCCAGCACCTGCCCGGCCGCGTGCTTCCAGATGGGTACCGCATCCACGCGGGCAAACCAGTCCGACTTGAAAATCTCGCGCGACAGTTGCGCGGCGATGGCGTTCAGTTCCTGCCCAGCCTGCGCAAAGCTCACGCCGGGCGCGGCACGGAAGTAGGCTTCCAGCCACCGGTCGCCACGCTCCGTCAGCTCCGCATCGCTGCCCATGATTGCCCGCCGCATCGTCACCGGCAACCAGACGTCGTGCCACAGGCCCACAGTGCTGCCCTGAAAACCGGGCGGCATCACGCCCACCACCGTGAACGCGTGCGTGTTCAAGCGAATGGTACGGCCGGCGATTCGCGGATCAGCGCCGAGTAGATTGCGCCACAACGCATCGCTGATGACGGCTACCGGATGCGCGCCCGGGCCGCGGTCTTCCTCCGGCCGGAACGTGCGCCCTTGCTGCGCACGCACGCCAAGGAGGTCAAAGAAGTTCGCCGAGACCAGCATGCCGAAGACGCGCTCCGGGCGGTTCCCTTCGCCGAGGCTGAGCGCGGTTTGCCTGCCTACGGCGAGGCGCGAGACGGTATGGCTGCGTTCGCGCAGATCCTGGAACGTGGGCCACGACGTGCTGCCGCGGTGCCCGCCCGGCAGCGTCCAACGCAGGTAGTAGAGGTTGGCGCGATCCACGCCAGGCAGCGGATGGCGAAACAAGCGATTGCCCCAGTTGAAGATGGTGGCGTTGGCGCCGATGCCGAGCCCGAGCGTGAGCACGGCCGCCAGCGTGAAGCCCGGCGAGCGGCGCAGTTGTCGGAGCGCGAAACGCAGATCGTGCAACAAGGACTCCATGTGGAGACCATACGCAGCCACCCGCGCAAAAGTTCCGGCGCCGGCGATTACCGCGTGCGCGGCGGGGGCGGCGGCACGGGCGTACGCACGGTGTTGCTGTCGTTCGTGCAAGCGGCGGCAAACAGCGAAGCGATCATCGCGGCGGTGAGAAGCAACTTCCTCATATCAGCGCTATTGTGCCTCACTCGGGCCGCCGCTCGACGGGCAGCTTCGGACCAGCGAGCCGCATCGGACTCCACGTTTCGTCTTCGTCGCCGTTCCCCCAGATCATCAGGTGGCCGCCGTAGGCGCCGCCGTCGGGGTCGGTGTGCACCACCTCCACGCTGTACTCATCGCCTTCGCGCGGCGCGCGCCACGCCGGACTGCTCTTGCCGAACGTGGCCGCCATGTCCACGCGCGCTTCCAGCACAAAGTCGCCGCCGCGGCCGGTCATGCGAATCGCGTAGTCTGCGGCGCGCAGCGGCTCTTCGATGTAGGTGCGGGTCTCATTGCCATGCCGCCACCACGCGCCATAGCCCGCGGGTTTGCGCGCGTCGATCACGAAGCAAAACGCGTTATCGCCTTCGCCGAAGCGCTCTGGCTTTGCGTCGCGCGGCGCCTCGATAAACCAGCAGATCGCGTCTTTGAAGTACCAGCGCTTGTCTTCATGCTTGGGGTCGGCCACGTCGTTCACGTTGTCGCGCACTTCGGCGCCCAAGTACAGATACTTCGCGTCCCACGCCATGTAGTAGCGCGCGGCGAGATCGTCCTCGGGCGCCGGTTCGTTCGCCGCGTGTTTGGTCAGGCGGTTGCGTTTGCCCGCGTCAAACCACGGCGCCTGCGAGACGCGATGCACGTCCCAGACGCCATCATGAAACGCGCGCTCCTCCCACTCGCCGAGGTTGCCGTCAATCTCCACCGCCGGGCCGCCGCTGAGCAGCGGCATCAGAAGCGTCAGGATCTGCGCTGCTGCCTGCATCTTGAAATGATAGCCTATCACTCACATGACCGGACTGCTGCTGGACGCAATTTCGAAAGAACATCACACGGGCGACGGCCATCCGGAGCGGCCCGCGCGCTTCGATGCCGTGGCGGACGCGCTCGCCGCAGCCGGACACACGAAGGCGATGAAGCCGCTGGCGAGCCGCGTGGTAACGGACGATGAAGTGCTGGCCTGCCACACGGCGACGTATCTCAAGATGGTGGAGCGCGACGTGGCCGTGGGTCACGGCGTGCTGTCCACTGGTGATACCGAGATCGGCCCGCGGTCATTGGAAGTGGCGCGGCGCGCCGCCGGTGGTGTGTTGAATGCGATTGACGCAGTGGCCGCGGGCGCCTTGAAGAATGCGTTTTGCGTCGTGCGTCCGCCGGGCCATCACGCCACGCCCGGCCGCGGCATGGGCTTCTGCATCTTCAACAACATCGCCGTGGCGGCGCGCTACGCGCAGAACAAGCACGGCATCAAACGCGTGTTGATCGCCGATTGGGACGTGCATCACGGCAACGGCACGCAGGATTGCTTCTACACGGACGGCTCCGTGTTTTTCTTCAGCACCCATCAAGCCCCGTGGTATCCGGGCACCGGCGCCGCGCAGGAGACGGGCGAAGGCGCGGGCAAAGGAACGACGCTGAATTGCCCGTTCCCCGCGGGCTCGGGCGCCGAGAAGATTCTCGGGGCATTTCGTACGCGGCTCGTTCCCGCGATGAAGGAGTTCAAGCCGGAATTGGTGCTGCTCTCGGCGGGCTTCGACTCGCGCGCCGGCGACCCGCTCGGCCGCTTTCAGTTGAGTGACGACGACTTCACCGCGCTCACCGATACGATGCTGGAGATCGCTGGCCATAGCGCCGGCGGGCGCTTGGTCTCGGTGCTTGAAGGCGGCTACTCGCTCACCGGTCTCGCCGCCGCGGCCAGCGCGCACGTGGCGCGGATGCGGAAGGCGTCGGCGTAGGGCGCGCAGCCGTTGGCTATCATCTAACCATGAGAGCCAGCGTCTACGAAGCCAAGACGAACCTTTCGCGTTATCTCGAAAAGGTGTTGCTGGGCGAAGAGATCATCATCACCAAATCGGGCCAGCCCATTGCGCGCCTGGTGCCGATTGAGCCGCGCAGGACGCAGCGCAAAGTGGGGTCGGCGCGCGGTGCGTTTGAAGTGCCCGCCGACTTCACCGCGCCGCTGGACAACGAAACTGAAGGCGGATTCTGGCGGTGAGCGGTCCGGCGGGCGTCACGCCGCGGAGGCTACTGCTCGACACGCACGTGTTCCTGTGGGCCATCACTGCCGACGCGCGATTGTCTGAACGCGCGCAGCAGGCGTTTGAATCGGAGAACCTGTTGCTGAGCGTGGCCAGCATCTGGGAGATCGTGGTGAAGCACCAACTCGGCCGGCTCTCGCTGCCGCAGCCGCCGAGCGTCTTCCTGCCGCAGCAACTGGAACGTAACGCCATCGGCATTCTGCCGGTGCGGGCGCGGCACGTGCTGCGCCTCGAGTCACTTCCGTTTCACCACAAGGATCCGTTCGATCGCCTGATCGCCGCGCAGTGCCTGGAAGAGGAAATCGGCGTCGTCACCGACGACATGCGCATGGCGATGTACGGCGTAGGAACGGTCTGGTAACGCGCTACGCCGCTACCGGACCTTCGCCCGCGCTGAGCGAGGCGATCATTTCTTCGCGGCGCTTCTCCACGGCCTCCACTGCCGACTCCAGCGCCACCCAATACACTGCGCCGCCGATCACGGCGCTCACCGCCATCACAGCCATGAAGGCCCACTCAGTCTGAAAGGCGTAACGAGCCAGGTAGGCGAGAACCGCCGGAATCGACACTACTGGATACAGCAGTATCAGGAACGCCTGGAACCGGCCCGCCGACGCCGAGCGCCATGAGTGCGTGGGATTCACCGGGCGCGGATAGTAGACCGAGCCCAGATTGCCCACCGCGAGCAGCAGCAACGTCATCACCGCCGTGACCACGTAGCATTCAACCAGTCCCATCCAGGTAATCGGCATGCGCAGAATCAGGCATACCAGCGCGATGACGGTGACTTCGAGAAACACAAACACCGCCGCGGCCATGTTCTTCGCCACCAGCACGTGGCTGAAGCCCACCGGCAGCACGAAGTAGTTCAACGCCGCGCCACGATCGAAGCCGAAAATGTTCCAGAAAGAAACCTCGCCGAGTAGCATCAGCGCGTAGGCGCTGACGAGCGTGAGATAGTTCTTCGCCAGAAAGCCGCCTTCCCCGGGGCCGCCACGGAACGCAAACGGCAGCCAGATGAGCAACCCGAACGAAAAGCCCATCAGGAAAACGATGCGAAAGCGCGGCGAGCGGCTCAGGAACCGGAATTCCTTCTCCACCAGCGCGCCCAGCGGGTCGGCAAACAGCCGCGTCGGCAGGCGGTAGAGCCACTCCATCACGCCGCCCTCAGCGGGTGCGTTCTGCGCTTCCGGAGTGGCGCGCGCTTCATCGGCATCGAAGGACAGGCCGCGCTGGAACTGCATCCACGCAAAGACGGCTGCGGCAGCGGTCCACGCCAGCAACGCCGCGGCATCGAGCACTCGAAACGGCTGCACAAAGAGCCGCGCCACCGCTGTCCACGGCCACCACGAAAAATCGGCCCGCGGCAGCCATGCGCGCAACCACTGCGGCACCCCGACGTGGAACAACACCTGCGGCAGTCCGGCCAGCAGCACAAAAACGAGCATGGCGATTTCACGCCCGCGCCGCCGCGCCAGGAGCCGCCCGATGAGATCGCGCAGACCGGTGGCCAGCGTCAAATTGAATACTACCCACGGCAGCGCAAAAAGCACCTTCGCCGCCGGCACCGCCGGATTCAACAGCAGTCCCAGCGCCGCGCCGATGAGGATAAGCAGCATGTCGAGTCCCGTGGTGAGGCGCAGCAGTACCTCCAGCAGGAACAACTCGGTGCGCGAGACCGGATAAACGGCCACACGCTTGAGGTCCAGCGCCGCCCCGGTGGACGCCATCAGGATCGGAATCACCTGCCAGTACAGGAACGTCCAGAAGAGCGCCCCGCCGCCCACGCGCCGCAGCATCGGCAGTTGACGCGGATCGGACGCGATATGGAACGTGGCAAACGCGCCGAACAGCAGCATGCCGTACCACAGGGCCGACATCACGATGGTGAACACCAGCAGACCAGTCTTGCCGCGTGTGTAGAAATTCAGCAGTGAGCGGAATTGCGCCCAGAGGATCGCGCGAATGTGGACAAGCAGCATGCGGCTAGAACCATTCCAGTTGCGAGGCCCTGCGCTCGGCGCCCACGAGCCGCACAAAGGCGTCTTCCAGCGTTTCGTTGCCACCCGCGCGCACGTCCGCCATGTCGGCTTCGAGCACCAGACCGCCGTCCGAGATGATGGCCACGCGCTGGCATAGCCGCTCCACTACCTCCAGCACGTGCGACGTCAGGAAGATCGTCGCGCCCTGCCGCACTTGCTCCAGCAGAATGTCCTTCATCAGCCGCGCACCCACGGCGTCCACGCCTTCAAACGGCTCGTCCATCAGAAACAACTGCGGCCGGTGAATCAACGCGACGGCCATCGCCACGCGCTTGCGCATGCCCTTGGAATACTCGGCGATCAGCTTGCGCGGCTGCGCGTCCAGCTCAAACAACGCCAGTAGTTCCTTGGCGCGCGAGCGCACCAGCGCGCGGTCCATCCCGTACATGCGGCCGACGAACTCGATGTACTCGGCTCCGGTGAGGTGATCGAACAGCAGCGTCTCGTCGGGCACGAGGCCGACCTGACGCTTGACTTCGGTGGCGCGCGCAGGTAGCGGGAGGCCCAGCAATTCGATCGAGCCGGAACTAGGTGGCGCGGCCCCCATCAGCATACGGATCGTGGTGGTCTTGCCCGCGCCGTTAGGCCCGAGAAATCCGAAGAAGCTGCCGCGTGGAACCTCGAATGAAAGACCGTCGACGGCTGCCTTCGATCCATAAACCTTCCGCAGGTTGTCCACGCGGATGGCCGGAGAGGCATCCGTCATACTAGCTTTATCCTAGCTTGAGTTGGCCCGCCCACTTTCTCAGGCGTTTCTCTAAGGCTGCTACTAAGTCTCCCGGAGCCTGCTCCATCCAGTTGCGCTGCTCGGCCGGGTCTTCCTTCAGATTCGATAACCAGCGCGGGGCGACGGCGTTTTCATTCAACCCCAGCTTCGGGCCCAGCATCAGCTTCCAATTGCCACGCCGAATCGCGAGTTGCCCCTGGTACTCCCAAAACAGATCGATGTGCGGCGACGGGCCGCGCTGCGCGATCACGCCCGCGGCGTTCACGCCATCGAGGGCGGGCGGCATCGCTGTCGCGCTGGCCCAGGCAAGAAACGTCGGCATCACGTCCATCGTCTGCCCCGGCGCATCCACCACCGCGCCCGCCGGAATCACGCCCGGCCAACTCATCAGCGCGGGCATGCGAATGCCGCCTTCAAAGAGTCCGCCCTTGTAGCCGCGAAACGGCGCGTTCGAGCCGCCGCGATACGGGCGGCCGTGCGAGTTAGACCGGTTTTCGCTCGTCGATCCGTTGTCGCTTTGGAAGAAGATGACGGTGTCGCGATCGAGGCCGCGGCGCTGGAGCAGGTCGAGAATCTCGCCGATGCCGTCGTCCACCGCTACCAGCATGGCGGCGTGCAGACGGCGGTCAATCCCAAGCGACGCCGGAACGCGATCCATGTACTTCTTGGGTGCGATCATCGGGTAGTGCGGCGCGCCGTGCGCAAGGTAGAGGAAGAACGGCTGGTCTTTCTTCTGGCGCTTGATGAACGCTTTTGCCTCGCGCGTGAACAGCTCGGTGGAGTATGCGGGGTCTTCGAAAACCTCTTCGCCTTTCCGCCACAAATCGCGGAAGATATGTTCCGGCGCCGTGCGCGACATGTTGTAGTAGCGATGCGAGTAGTAGTCGTTCCAGCCCGAGTAGAAACCGAAATGCTCGTCGAACCCCTGCTGCAGTGGGCGGCTGGCGGGTTCCGAGCCCAGGTGCCACTTTCCCACCGCCGCCGTGCGATAGCCGAGTTTGCGCAGTTCGCCGGGCAGCGTCACGGCGCCGGGCTTGAGGCCCGGCACATCGTGCGTCGCGCGCGCGGGCAGAAAGTTCATGATGCCGTGGCGGGCAGGATATTGGCCCGTCATCAACGCACAGCGCGACGGCGAGCAGACGGGCGAGTTCGTGTACCAGCTCGCAAAACGCACACCGCGCGCGGCGAGACGATCCATGTTCGGCGTCTTCAGGTCGCGCGCGCCGTAGCAGCCCATGTCGCCGATGCCCTGATCGTCGGTGTAGATGACGATGAAGTTCGGTGGACGGCGGCGCGGGGTCTGAGCAGCGGCGGCGGCAGCGGACGATGAAGCAAGGAACGTGCGGCGAGTCATCGACCAACTATGCTAAAGGCCTCCCCACTATTTAGAATGATCGCCATGGTGAAACGCCGCACGTTGTTCGCCGCCCCTGCCGCCCTCGCCTCCGCTTCCGCGGCCGCGCAGCCGCTCCGGCGGCCGTCGTTCAAGCTGCCGCGCAAGGTGATCGTCGGCACGGCGATGAAAGCCTTCTGGGTGAAGCATCCCGGCGTGCCCGCGCGCCTCGCCGAACTCACCGCCCTCGTCGACGAAATGGCCCGCGAGTCGCAACGCCGTTACGGGGGCGGGCTCGACCTCGCGATTCTCCCGGAAACGTCGATCAGCGGCGAAGCCAACGGCGACGCGCTGGCGAACTCCGTACCGTGGGCCAGCGCCGCGCAGGAAGCCTTCGCACGCACGGCCCGCCAGCATCGCTGCTACATCGTCGCCGCCACGTACCTCAAGGAATCCGCGCGCCGCTTTACGAACGCCGCTATCCTGGTGGACCGGCGCGGCGAGGCCGTCGGTACCTATCGCAAGGTCCACCTGGTGGTGGGCGCGGACGGCAAGACGATGGAGACCGGCTCCACGCCCGGCCGCGAGCAACCCGTGTTTGAGTGCGACTTCGGCAAACTCGGCATCCAGATCTGCTGTGACATCGAATTCGACAGTGGCTGGCGCGAACTTGCGGCGAAAGGCGCTGACATCATCGCCTGGCCCACGCAGTCGCCGCAAACCACGCAACCTGCCACGCGCGCCGCCGCCGGCAATTGCTACATCCTCTCCAGCACGTGGCGCCACAACGCTTCGATCTTCGAACCCACCGGCAAAATCATTGCGCAGCTCAAGGCGCCAGGCCAGGCGCTGGTCGAGGAGATCGATCTCAGCCACGCGATCCTGCCGTGGAGTTCAAAGCTCCAGAACGGCCGCGCCCTCCGCGCCAAGTACGGCGGCCGCGTCGGCTTCCGCTACTAAGAAGACGAAGACCTCGGCCTGTTCTGGTCGAACGATCCGAAGATGTGGATTCGTCAGATGATCGAGCCGCTCGGCCTCGTCGAAGGCGACGAAGAATTGGGCCGCGTGCGCGAAGCCTAGCGCCGCGCGGGCGTAGCGAGTGACTAAATGAAAACGTAGCGCTTCGCCGCATGATCTTCCTGCTTCGTGATCCTTCCCGCGCCAGATTTCCGAGCTCTATTTAATAAGAGGAGCGGTCCTTACGGGAGTGGGGAAGGCCGTCGCTTCGGCCCCGCTACCGGAGTTTTCATTTCATGGGGCAGGCCGTGACGGCGAACCGCGGCGGCCACGGAGGCCGGCCGTTCGGCATCGTCCGAAGCCTGGCGCGGCACTCGGAGACCGCGCTGGGCTTTGCGGCCCGTCATTTGCTGGTAGCGGATCTGACGCGTGACGCGATTCTGGATCTCGCCACTAGCGGCGGCGCCGCCGCAGCCGGCATCGCTGGTGCTGAAGGCGCGGCTCGTTTCGCTACCATGAGCTGGTGAGGCGGGCGCTCCTGCATGTGAGTAAGGCCTCATGCCTGGCGAGCGGCTTGGCGTGCCTGGTGGTGCATGTTGCCTCGTTTCTGACGACAGTCACGATGCCGTGGTTCTTGCCAGTGCTGTTTCTCCGGGCGGTCTCGGTAATCTGCGTGGGCTCAGTGAGTAGAAGCCCCAAGGCAGGTTTCCGCTGGCCTATGGCGGTGCTGTTCGCCTACGCCATCAGGACTTTCGCATCCGCGATCATCAGCTTCGATGGTGCGACGGGTCTCTAAATCATGGAGGGCCAGTTCGTCGCGGCGCACGGGAACCAGATCCTTCGCGTGATCGACGAACAGGAATACCGGATGCTAAACAGTCTTTGGCTGCGCGCCATGAGTGCCTGGTGCGGTGCGTTGGCCAGCGTCTTTTAAAGCGGCATCGACGGCCATCTGCGCTCTGAGCCGGAGCCGCCGCCCACCCGCTAGTGCTTCTGGTGCCCCAGCGCTTCGAGCGCGGCCCTCTCCATCGCCGGGCGCGGAGCAGACTCGCCGGTCCAGATCTCAAACTGATGCGCGGCCTGTTCGAGAAACATCTCCAGCCCCGGCACCACGTTTTTGCCCAGCGCCCGCGCCCGCTTGATCAGCGTCGTTTCAAGGGGGTTATAGACCATGTCGAAGACGATCTCGGCCGGCATCTTCTCCTTGAAGAAGCACTCTTCCGGGTGCGGGAACATGCCGAGCGGCGTGCAGTGCACCAGCGCATCGAAGCGCCCGGCCTCGGCCTGTTCGCGCGTCAACGGCGTGGCGCCGCACACTTTCGCCAGCGCCCGCGCGCGGTCCAGATTCCGGCCCACGATACTCACCTGCGCACCCGCGTCGGCCAGCGCAAACGCCGCACCCCGTGCCGCGCCGCCGTTACCCACAATCAGCACGTTCGATTTGCCGATGTTCAGCTTCTTCTTCAACGGCGCCAGCACGCCCGCCACATCCGTGTTCGTGCCGCGCCACTTGCCCGCCTTGTGCCACACCGTATTCACCGCGCCAATGCGCCGCGCCAGCGGATCCACGATATCGAGATAGCGGATGATCTTCTGCTTATGCGGAATCGTCACGCTAAAGCCCGCAATCGGCATCTTGCCGGCCAACAGGAAAAAGTCCCTCAGGTGCGGCGGCTTCACCAGAAACGGCAGATACACCGCATCGATGCGCTTGCTCTGGAAAGACCGGTTGTGCACGGCGGGCGAAATGGAATGCCGCACCGGATCGGCAATCACGCCGTACACCTTGGCCGCTTTCGAAAAGCGGTCCACGCGGTACACCTGCCGCAGCAGCCGCGCGCTGATCTGGCCCGGTGCGGTACCTTCCGCGGCGTTCGGCGCGGCGTAGGTATACACGGCGCCTTGCGCGGGCGACAACACACGCGTGGCGAGGCCCGGCTCGCCCATCGCCAGCATCACCAGCGGCAGCTTCGGATAAGAGTGCGCCAGCGAAAGCACGCGGAAGTTATCGGAAGGTTTCTTGGCGGTGGTCACTATCTTGTAGGCGTCGGCCGCCAACTTAGCCATGCGCTTGACGATCGGCTCGAGCGACGGCGTGCCGTTGAAGTTATGGAACGACAACACCAGCCACGCCTTGCCGCGTAGCTGCTCCACCTGGTGATGCGCCAGTTCGGCGCTTTCGATCTCAATATCGATGGCCCGGGCTCCGGCGTCGATCGCGGCATTGAGGATGCGCAATTGCTCTTCGATGCTGCCGGTGAACTTGCCGTGATTCTGGTGGCGGCGGCACGTGGCCAGCAGCGTCACGTCCGGCGCTTTTTCAAGGAATCTCCGGATCGCTTCCACGCCGTCCATCGGCCGCGGCAGATAGTCGAGCCGGAATTCGAGGAAAGTCTCGCCAGACTCTACCTCGCGCCGCGCATGCGACAGCAAAGTCTCGGCGTCGGGTAGCCCGAGAGCGATGCAGATATTGGGGAGTGCAGCCTTCCGGGACATGGGCAAAAACGACCTCCCAGCATACCACGTGTCCGGCGCGCCGCCCACGTCAACTTAAAGAGGCCGCCGCTTGCTCCAGCCGCGCGCGCCAGGCATCGAGAATCGTCACCGTGCGCGCCGTTCCCAACCGTGACGCACCTGCTTCGTACAGCGCGAGCGCGGCCTCCAGCGTGTCGATTCCCTGCGCCGCTTTCACCTCCGCCTTGAACCCGCACTTACGCGCCATCAGCTCCACGTCTTCCACCTTGGCGCCCGCCGGCGAGAAGCCCGAACTTGTTACGGCGAAATCCGACTCGGTCCGTTTCACCAGCTTGCAGGCGATCAGCTTCAACTCCAGATCGAGGTAGGCCGTCTCGATAATCACCTTGAGCTTGGCGCCTTCTTCATGGCACGCCTTGGCGGCCTGCAACAGCTCGGTCTCGAGAAATTGAAACTGCCGCGACCGCAACCGGCTCACGTTCATCATCAGGTCCACTTCGGCGCAACCGCGCCGCAACAGATCGCGCAGCTCATACATCTTCGACGCCGTGGTGGCGCTGCCGTGCGGAAAACCAGACACACTCACCACTTTCACCGGCGTGCCTTTCAGCGCGCGTACGGCCATGTCCACGTCGCACGGCCGCACGGTGACGCTGTGCGGGAGGAAGGCGGCCGTCATCTCGCAGCCATGACGTACATCGTCCTCCGTCAAATGCGGCGACAGCATCGCGTGGTCGATGATTCCGGCCAGCGCTTCGTACGTGGTTAGCGGCGGACGTCCGTCCTGATCCATGGTGTTCTGAAGTCCTTCAAATTGTTTCTGGTGTTCCGGTGGCCTGCCCGCCGGTCTTCTTGGCGGACGCCTCCAGAGTGCGGGGAAATTCGCGGGCCAGCAGGAGGGGAGAACAGGAAGGGAAAGAAATCGAAAACAGGAGAGGAATCGGCAGGCGGGCTAACGGCGGGTTTTCTTGGCGGCCTTGGCCCCCGTCTTGGGGGCCGCGGCACTGAATCCAATCTCTTTGAGCGCTTCCTTGGCGCGTTGTTCCCATACTGTTCCCTTGTAGTCTTCGGCCAGCCGCCGGAACTCGTCCTTGGCCGCCGTCGGCTGCTCGGCTTTCACAAAAGCCTTGCCTTTCATGTAGCGGGCGTTCGGTTGGAAGCTGCAACTCGAATCATACCGCTCAATCACCATGTCGAACTCCACGGCGGCGGGAAAAATTTCCCCCTTCTTCATCAGCAGTTCGCCCACGCGATATTGCGCTTCGCAAGCCCGCTCGCTGCGCGGATAGGTCTTGACGAACTCCCGGTATTCCTTAATCGCTAGGTCGTTCTTACCAGCCAGCCGGTCACGCTCGGCGTCTTCAAACAACGTGGCGCCCGCGGCCATAGTGGTAGGCGCAGTGGAGGCGGGGCCTTCGGCCTTCGGGCCATCCGCTGTTGGCTGGGGCGCCGGCGTCACGGGCGGCGGCGCTTGGTCCAGCTTACCGTTCAGCAGTTGGAGCGCCACCTTGATGTCGTCCATCTTGTCGTGCAGCTTCACCATGCGGGCGTTGGTTTCCTTGGCCTCTTCCTTCACCGCGCGAAACTCGTCGGCCATCGTATCCACCCGCGCATTCAGATTGGCCACTGTTTGCGCGAGGCTCTTTTCAAGCGACTGCATCCGCTCGGTCATCCGCGTTTCCAGCACCAGCACCGAGTTCTGCGACTTGTCCGAAGCATTGATCGACTGCTGCACCATCGTCTTGATGGCCGTAAATTCGTTGCTAAACGAAGCCTGCAGGCGGCGCAACTCCTCGCCCAGCATGGCGAGGTCGCGCTGAATGGCCTCGTGTTCCTTGTTGGCCGCCGGCGCCGGCACTGTGGCCGAAACGCCCAGCAGCAGAAGCGTGCAAATCCGGAGCAAGCTCATGGGATAAATGAAGTCCTCGTCACCATTGTTGTAGACCCGGCGCAATGTTGGCCATCCCACCGGGGCGTGATGTGAAAAAAAGGTGGCCGCCTGCCAAGGCAGCCACCTCGTATGGATCGAACCGAAACGATGCGGAACCGAACTACTGGGCTGCCGTGAAGTGCGCCCGGCGATTCTTCTGGTAGCAACCCTCGGTGGCATCGGTGCACTGCTGGCGCTCCTTGCCGTAGCTGATGGTCTTCAGCTTGTCGGCCGGCACGCCCAACTGAACCAAGAAGTCACGCGCGGCCGCCGAACGGCGATCGCCGAGACCGAGGTTGTACTCCGCCGAACCGCGTTCGTCACAATGGCCTTCCACCGTGATCACCGCGTTCGGATACTTCGCGAAGATCTGCTTCAGCGCATCGGCATTCCGCGTCAGCGTCGAACGGGCATCTTCCCGAACATCGTACTTGTCATAGTCATAGAACGAATCGCTCACCAGACGTTCCAGCATCTGCACCAGCGGCTCGTCCTTCGCCTGCTGCGACGGGGGCGGGGCGGTCGAAGCGGGGGGCTCTGTCACCGTCACGCGCGCCGTGCGCGAGTCGTTGCTGCCGGCAGCACGGGCCGACAGCGTGTACGTGGTGGAATCGCTCGGGTAGACTTGGCGGCTGCCCTGCGCGGGCACCGTGCCGATACCGGGCTCAATCGAAACCGAGTCCGCGCCCATCACCTTCCAGTTCAATGTGGCCGACTGGCCGCGCTGAATGCTCGAAGGCTCCACTTGGAAAAATTCAATGCGCGCCACGGGTTTCGCCGCCTCCACCGCGGCCTTCACAGGCGGTGGAGGCGGCGGTGGAGGCGGCGGGGTTTTTTTCTTACAACCGGACGCGATCAGAAGAAGCGTGCAAATCAAAATGATCCACTTGGATGATTGTCTTTTCATCGGGTGAATGAGTTCCTTCCTGGCTACACTACGCTCATCAGAGCTGAATACTGAATTCTCTCATGAAGCACCGGGTACCGCGCAACTACTTCCCCCACGCCGGGTTTCCGTTTCGGCCTTCACTGGTCAACTGGCGGACATTCGTTCCATCGGCCCACATTGTATAAATCTGTGTGGTCCCACTCCGGTTGGAGGAGAACACAATGTGGCGTCCATCCGGCGCCCACGAGGGGTTTTCGTTGCGCCCCGCGCCTCGAGTCAACTGGGTATGCTGACGCTTGGCCACATCCATCACAAAGATGTTGAAGTTACCGGGATCATATCCTTTTGTCCAGGCAAATGCAACATGCTGGCCTTCCGGGTGCCACGAGGGGTTCGAGGCTTGGCCGGTTCCGTCGGTCAGGCGCGTGGCATCGGCGCCATCGGCGCCCATCAGATAAATCTGCTGCGGCCCGGAGCGGCCCGAAACAAAAACAATGTCGGTGCCCGTCTTCGGATTCACCTTCGGCTCCACATCGATGGACCGCGAATTGGTGATGCGCTTCAGTCCGGTGCCGTCCAGCGCGCTGGAAAAAAGTTGCATGGGTGAACCCGCCGCGGTCGAGGTAAACACCACGCGGCCGTCTCGCGAGAAGTCCGGCAGCGAACTCATGGTGGCGCGCGGATTGAGGAATGGCAGGATGCGCCCGGTCTCAAGCGACATCATCATCAACTGCGGGTTGCCCTTCACGTACGACGTGTAGGCGAGGCGCGTGCCGTCGGCGGAAACCGCCGGGAAACTCGAGATCGAGTTGTGATGCGTGAGCTGGCGCTTGTTGGCGCCATCCCAATCCATAATCCAGATTTCCTTGGTCTGCGTGTTGCCGCGTCCGTTGGTGCGCACGTAGGCGATCTTCGAACCGAACATCGATTTGAAGCCGAGATGCGCCAGGATGTCGGCGGCAAACTCGTGCGCCACGCGTTTGGCGCCATCGTTCGAAAGCTCGGCGAAGTAGAGCTTGCCGAACGCCTGCGCGTTGCGCACGTCGGGCTGATTCACGTTGAACAGCCAGCCGTTCAACACAAAGCGGCTCTCGCGCGATTGCGCAAAGCCCACGGTGAGGTATTGCGCCTCTACCGGCGCGTTCGACCAGTCCGTGAGCCAGAGCCCGGAGCGCTGGCCGTTCATCGGCGGGCGGAAGTCCGTGGGGCGCTGCGGGATATCGACGGGGTAGAAGCTCTTGGCCGCCATCTCAAAGACGGCTGAGTCCTGGAGATCGGCAAACAGCGTCGAGTTGAAGGTGGTCATGAAGCCCTGCGCGGCGTCTCCGGCGCGCATATCGGGCACAGCGATCTTGGGGCGTTTGCCACTGATGATTTTGATCACGGCATCCGCTTGCTGCGCCCAAGCACAAGCGGCGGCCAGTAAGAAAAGGGTTAGAGCGCGGTGCAATAGTTTCATCGTTGAAGCCTGAATACAATTTCAATCGTCGCCGTGGACTTGGGGAAGCCAGCCGGTAGCGGGTTAAACGGATTGCAGCCCTCCACGGCGCGCAACCCCGAGTTGTCGAGCCGCGCATTGCCGCTCGATTGCAGTACGCGGCTGTTGCGGCCCGCGCCATCGCGCTGAATCTGAAACTGCACAACCACGTCCGGAGCATTGCGCAGACTCGTTTCCACGTCCGCCGTCTTCCAATTTCGTGCAATACAGTTGCGCAGATACGTCTCATACGCCCCGAAGCCGTCGCCCAGCAAACCGCTCGGCGTGCCCACGCCGCCCGCGCCCGGCTGCTGCTGAAAAATCGCTGACGACGCTTTCGCGCCCGTCGACGAGCCAATGTTCGATTTGTCCATTTCCTCGCGCCGCTTCTTCAGCGTCTTGAGGTAGTCAGACAGCGCCGTCGACTCCTTCTTCTTTTTCGAGTCGTCCTTTTTCTTCTTCCCCAGCCCGATCGCATCCGGATCGATCGGCGCGGGCTTGGCCTCTTCCACGCGCTCCTCAATTTGCGAACGCGTGTCGTTGGCCACGGGCTGCAGGCGCTGCGAATCGCTCGGCATATTGATGCTCGCCACCGGCGTTACCACCACACTGCCGCCACCCTGCGCGTTCGGATCGCCCAAACGGAACGGGTCCTCCCGCAGCAGCGTCAAGCCCGCCGCCAGCGCCGCGATGCCCAGATGCAGCACCAGCGACCCGGTGAATGACGCGCGGAGAGAATCCTCCTGCGCCAAGATGTCCGTGTGCCCGCTCACGCTGCCCATACGCCCCGCTAAACCCTATTTTCCCTCATCCGGTTGCGTCACCACGCGAATCTGCAGATCGGCTTTGCCCAGAATCGCCACGGCCTTCAGATACGGATCGAGCGTCGTGTTCTTATCCGCGCGCACGTACACCGCCTTTGCGTCCGGATACCGCTGCTTCACTTCCTCGCCCAGCATGCGATAGTTCTTCACCGGCTTGTCGCCGATAAACAAATCGCCCGACTTCGAGATCGACACCACCGGCAAATCCTGCGACGACTGCTTGCGCGTATCCGTAATCGGCACTTCGATCTCAAGGCCGAACTCCATCACATGCGCCGTAAGCATGAAGATGATCAGCAAGACCAGCACCACGTCCACCAGCGGAATGATGTTGATGTCGGCCATCGGTCCGGCGAGTTGCCGCCGCCCGCGCCCGAGTCCTCCTCCTCCGCCGCCTACGTTGATCGCCATCGCGCGTTAGTCTCCGTACGACCGTTCGGCGAGATTCAAAAACTCAAGCGTGAAGTCGTCCATGCGCGTGGCCATCTCGCGCAGCGCATGCGAAAAGTAGTTGTACGCCACAGCCGCCGGGATCGCGGCAAACAGGCCCAGCGCCGTGGTGAACAGCGCTTCGGCGATACCCGGACCCACCGCACGCAGGCTCGCGCTGCCCGCGCCGCTCAACGCCACAAACGCGTCCATGATGCCCCACACCGTACCCAGCAGCCCCACAAACGGCGCTACCGCCGCCACCGTGGCCAGCCAGTTCATGTTACGTTCGAGGCGCGTCAGTTGCTCGCTGCTACCGAGTTGCAGCCAACGTTCGAGCGAAATCTTGTTGGCCAGCGCGCCGTGCGCCTTCACCTGCCGGTCTACTTCTTCAAACCCGAATTCAAACAGCGACACGAGCGGCGCGAGCGGAAACTGCTGCACCGCCGCGGCCATCACCGCCAGATCGCTCGACTTGCGAAACGCCTTCAGAAAATTTCCGTTGTGCAGCTTGGCCTCGCGAAAGCCCCTCCACTTGGCGAAAATCACGGTCCATGAAAGCACCGACGCGGCCAACAGAATGGCCATGATCGAGAGGGGAAACCAGCCGGCGGACGTGACCAGATGCCACAGGCCGGAATTCACTTGCTCTTGCAACGCGCGCACGCTCCTTTGTGTTTGGGCTCAACACCAGAGCCGCGGGGCGGGCGCGGCTCACCAATTTATGATACGTCAGCCGGGGTGAATCGTTGCATCGCGTCGAAACAGGATGGTGCTTTCACGTTTCCGGCCGCCGCCCCTTAAATTAAAATAGAGACTCGCATGCTTGTTGAACTCGTCGTGGAGAACTATGCCGTCGTCGAGCGGCTCCGGGTGCGCTTTCACGCCGGCCTCAATCTGTTAACCGGTGAAACCGGCAGCGGCAAGTCGATTGTGGTGGACGCGCTGGGCCTGCTCTATGGCGGACGCGCGTCGGCCGATCTCGTCCGCGCCGGCGCCGCGCGAGCCCGCATTGCCGGCATTTTCGAAGTGCCAGCGACGGCCGAGTTCCGCCGGCTCCTCGACGACAACGGCATCGAAGTAGAAGACGGCGAACTCCTGATTGAGCGCGAAGTGCTCGCCAGCGGCAAGAGCCGCGCGTTCCTCAGCTCACGCCCGGTCACCACCGCGCTGCTCAAAGATCTCGCGCCGCACATCGGCGACATCCACGGCCAGCACGACCAGCAGGAACTCTTCTCGCACGACGCGCAACTCGCCATGATCGACGCCGCGGCGGGCTCGGGCGAAGCGTCGCAAACCGTCGCCGGCCTCTATGCACGCTGGCTGCGCATCGCGCGCGAACTCGAAGAACTGGACCGTGGCGAGCAGGAAACCTTGCGCCTTGCGGACCGGTGGAGTTTTCAAAAACGCGAGATCGAAGAGGCGGCTCTGAAAGCTGGCGAAGAAGCGGAACTCGAAGCCGAGCGCAAAGTACAGGGCAACGTTGCGAAGCTCCAGGATCATGCGCAAGCGGCGTATGAAGCGTTGTACGAAGCCCAGGGCTCGGCGCTTTCTCTGCTCAAATCCGCGCGCAAGCGCCTAGACGATCTCTGCCGCATCGATGGTTCGCTGCGCGAAACGCTCGAATCGCTCCAGCCCGCCGAGATCGCGCTCGACGAAGCGGCCCACTCACTGCGCCACTACCTCGGCGGACTCGAAGCTGACCCCGCGCGCCTCGAACAGATTGAAGCGCGCCTGGCCGCCATCGATAAGTTGAAGCGCAAGTACGGCGCGGGCGCCGATGAAATCCTTGCCTTCCTCGCCGGCGTTTCAGCGAAGCTCTCGGCCGTCGAAGCCGCGGGAGAGCGCCGCGCCGAACTCGCGCGCGAGCGCGATGCCCTCGCAGCGGACTACGAACGTGCCGCCCGCAAGCTGAGCGATGTGCGCCGCCAAGCGGCCACGCGCCTGGAAACGCAGGTCCAGGAAGAGCTCGCCGCGCTCGCCATGGCGGGTACGGTCTTCAAGGTGGAGTTCACCGAGTCCGCCTGGTCTGCGCGCGGCACAGACCGCGTGCGTTTCCTCGTCTCGGCGAATCGCGGCGAAGAGCCGCGCCCGCTCGAGAAGGTCGCGTCGGGCGGCGAACTCTCACGCCTCGCCCTCGCGCTGAAGACCTGCCTGCTCGGCAAAGCCAAACCAAAAATTCTCCGCACGCTGGTGTTCGATGAAGTCGACACGGGTGTGGGCGGCCGCACCGCCGAGTCGCTCGGGCGACGCTTGAAGAAGCTCGCCGCGGCCAATCAGGTGCTCTGCGTCACGCACTCGCCCCAGATCGCGGGTTTCGGCGATCATCACTATTCCGTCGAAAAGCGCGACATCGACGGCCGCACGCAAGCATCGATTTGCGAACTCACCGGCGAAGCCCGCGCCCAGGAAATTGCGCGCATGGTGTCGGGCGAGAAGCTCACCACCGAAGCGTTGAAGCACGCCGAGCAATTGCTCAAGCTCGGCGCGTCGGCCAAATAGCCGAGGGTTGACAAGATTGGTCCGATAAGCTGGACTGAGGTTAGTCATGAAGACCGTCGACATCCACGAAGCGAAGACGCAGCTCTCCCGCCTTGTCGACGAGGTTGTCCGCGGTGAAGCTGTCGTGATCGCCAAAGCGGGGCGGCCGCTCGTGCAAATGATGACCGTCGGCGGGCCGCCTGCTCCGCCCGCCAGGCTCGGCTTGCTGTCTGGTCAAATCCAAACGCCCGCCGATTTTGACCGGATTGGTGAATCCGAAATTGAAATGATGTTTGGGGGCCAGCGCTGAGGCTGCTTCTGGACGCGCAACAGTTGCTCGGGGCGGCCGCAGATCCGCGCCGGATCTCAGCCGCGGCGCTGGCACTGCTTGAACACCCCAAGCACGAACTGCTTTTCAGCGCCGCCAACATCTGGGAGGTCAGCATCGAGCTCAGCCTGGGCCGCGAGGACTTTCGCGTCGATCCGCAAGTGTTGCGCCGCGGGCTCATCGATCATGGCCACCTGGAACTCGCGGCGACTTCCGAACACGCCGTTGCAGTGATGACCCTGCCGCCGCTTCACCGGGACCCGTTTGACCGGATCCTCGTGGCGCAATCCAGCGTCGAGGGCGCGCTGCTGCTCACCGCCGACCCACTGGTCGCGCAGTATCCGGGGCCGATCCGCCTCGTGTAGCATGCCAATAGCGGCTAGCTTGTTGTGTTGCGCCGCCGCCGTGGCGTCCGCCGTCTGGAGTGTAGCCGACGCCAACGGGCAGCGCGTCGATCACACAGTGGCCCACCACGCCGAGGCGAGCGTGTTCCTGTTTCTGGCGCCGGACTGCCCGCGATCCGAACGCGCGCAACCGGCCCTGCGCGAGTTGCAGGCAACCTTCCAATCGCGCGGCGTTCACTTCTTCGCCGTTGCGCCCGGTGTGTGGCCCGCCGCCGATTCGCGGGCGATGGCGCAAAGGCTGCCCGTGCCGCTATTGCTGGACGCGCGCATGGCGCTTACGCGCGTCGCCGGAGCCCGCGTCACTCCAGAGGCGGTGGTGCTGAATCGCGCCGGATCGGTACGGTACCGCGGCGCGGTGGAAGGCGTCAGCGATGCGCTCGAAGCCGTGTTCGCCCATCGTCCCACCGCACCGTGGCCGCGTGCCTTGGGTTGCGCCATCAATCTCGTCGCCGCGGCAGCCGGCCCCACCAACTACTACACCCACGCCGCGCCCATTCTGAACGGCCACTGCGTCGAGTGCCATCGCGCCGGCGGCAATGCGCCGTTCGCACTCGATTCCTACGCGCAAGCCGCCCCGCGCGCCGCCGCCATCGCCGATGCCGTCACCACTCGCCGCATGCCGCCGTGGAAGCCCGATCCGGGTCCACCGCATTTTCTCGGTGAACGCCGGCTCGCTTCCGCTGAAGTCGAAACACTCGCCGCGTGGGCCCGCGCCGGCGCACCCCAAGGCACGTCGCGCGAGCAGGCGCCTGTTCCGGTTGCCGCGTTCGCTCCGCCTGATCACGTCACCGCGATGCGCGCGCCCTTCCGCATCCCCGCTGGCGGCCCGGACCTCTACCGCTGCTTCGTCCTCCCCGCCGGA
>Ga0194119_10004664_pt1 | contig 21011 bp, 24 predicted proteins | sample TA2MahC100mmetaG_FD_148620 | JGI IMG/M metagenome (GOLD analysis project Ga0194119, IMG submission 148620) | Freshwater microbial communities from Lake Tanganyika, Tanzania - TA2015018 Mahale Deep Cast 100m | ecosystem: Environmental > Aquatic > Freshwater > Lake | place: Tanzania: Lake...
GAATCGGCAGAGCGAGACGATTGGGCAGGCTGCACAGCTCCTCCAACAACTGTGCGAAGGCGCGCGCAACGTTTTCGGCTTCGATGGATGTATCCGGTGACTTCTTCGCGAAGCCGCCATCCACAAACTCCCAGGCTCGATACCACTCACCACCGACAACCGCATGGGTTTGTTCGTGTCGTGTCAGTAGAAGACGCGGCAGCGGAACACCTTTCACGTGATTGAGCACGTGGCAAAGGTTCTCCATCACAACGGCTGGCGATTTGAACACACGTTTATTGATCTGCTGCATGACCCGTATGCCCGCAGCACTTGTGACTCGCCAGGTCTGATTGATGTGTCCCTCACCGAGGACTTCAATGCTTGACGCTTCGCCCCAGTGTTCCTGATAGATGCGGAGGGGTTCCATCACAGACGTTCGATCAACGTGAGGATGATCGCGGGCATGTATTCGCCGTACGGACGATGGAGTCCTTTCAGCATCCGCACAGCTTCCTCGCGGGATAGATCGCCGGATAGGCAATCGAGCCAGGTACGCGACGCTTCAGCAATCGCATGAAGAACGGGAAGTGCATCCATCGGGGCGTCACTACGACCGCCGAGACGTGCCCAGCGCGCACAAGCATCGGCGACTCTTTCGACGGACCAACTACGAGCCTCGCGACACAGCAGGCTTTCCGGTAGCAGGAAATCCACTGCCCGATCCAGAGGCGCATCGGTTCCATAGGGACGCGCCTGCGGCATTTCGTGCCCCTGAATCCGGGCATTCAGCGCGACCTCGCCGAGCAGCCGCGCGTACCACTTCACGGGTTCACACAGTTCAAGCCCTTCAAGCACTTGGTCATCAACCGCAAGCGCAACGAGCTTCTGCCGATTGATGTTGAGCTGCTCCTTCACGATGGGCGGCCAGCGCAACCGCAGGACTTCGTCGCCCTCCTCCGGCTTATATGCCCAGAAACACTCTGCGATATCCGGCAGCCGACTCCACAGCCGAGCATGGAGCGTATTGGCATTGACGAGTTCGCCCCACAGGCAGGCTTCGCCACCTAACACGCTACCGGTTTTTTCCCCATTGATGATTGAAGGAACGCTGCGCCACGCATGTGTCCACTTCATCCCTTCGGCCACGTGTTGAAACCGATCATCCGTGAGCAACCGGTCTTCCTGGGCCAAGAGCTCCGCTTGAGGTGCATCCGGCCGAAAGGCGCGATGCACGGCGCCTGGGTAGAAAAGATCAAGATAAAAGCCTGAGGAAACGATGCAATCGTGACCGACGCGCAGTGCGCGATCCCGCGCCGTTGCGCCTCTCCAACTTTGCACAACAACACCTTCCGGTAACAACGGGTGCAACACCTCATCCCACCCCACCACCTTGCGCCCACGCACCTTGAGCATGGCGACAATTCGGCCGGTGAAATACGCCTGCAAGGCGGCGCTGTCGGCAAGACCGTTTGCTTCCATGAATGACTGAATGGCGAGATCTTCTTTCCACCACGACGAATGAACTTCATCACCACCAATGTGGATGCACGGATCAGGAAAAACCTCGATTACCTCGTCGAACAGGGCTTCGAGTGCGGTGTACACACGTTCATCCGCCGGATTGAGGCAGCCCGGATGGACGCCGAACCGCGTGGTCATCTTGGCTGTCTTGTTACCCCACTCCGGATACGCCATCAGCCAGCTGGTGACATGCCCGGGCACGTCGAACTCCGGGACTATGCGCACACCACGATCAGCCGCGAACTCAACCAGAGTCTTTAATTGCACCTGCGTGTAACGATCGTGCGATGCCAGCTTGGGGTGCGCCTTTGACTCAAAACGAAAGCCCTGATCGTCAGAGAGATGGAGGTGCAGCACATTCAGCTTGAGCGCTGCGAGCCCATCGATCACCGTTTCAAGGACATCAACCGGCAGAAAGCGGCGGGCTGGATCCAGCATCAGCCCACGCCACGCGTAACGCGGTGCATCGACAATTTCAACGCAAGGGATGGAACGCCCATCAACCAACTGGGACAGCGATGTAATGCCGTGCAGCGCGCCCCAGATCGACTCGGCGTCCAGCTCAATCGAATTTTCCGTCATCTGCAGGCGATAACCTTCGGCGCCGGTTGGATAATCAGCGGCTGATGACCACCGGATCGTGAAGGCTGAGTCCGATTCATAACAGCTGATTCCCAACACCCTTCTTACGGCGCGGTTGACTCGTTCCGAACCTGGCCCTTCAAGGCGCACACGATCCGGCAGGATAACGGATCCGGTGCGAATCGAGATCTGTCGCGGCGTAGGTAGGACGTTCATTGGCGCGGTTACATAGCCTGCAAGGGTATGCGGTCTGAACGCCCTGTGAGGTGGCGCGCGCGCAACTGTCCACAACCGCCTTCCACATCCTGTCCCGCGGATTGACGCAGCCGCGTGAGCACACCACGGGACTGGATCTTCCGCGCCATTGCAGCCGCATGTTCCGCCGAAGGACGTCGAAATTCGGTTCCCTCGACGACATTGAAGGGAATGAGATTCAGCATCGCATAGCGCCCCTTGAGCAGGTCAGCGATGCGCACCGCTTCTTCAGCCGTGTCGTTGATCCCTTCGAGCAGGGTCCACTGCACCTGTAGCGGATACCCGGTCTGGCGCGCGTAGGTATCCGCCAGATCGATCAGTTCCGCGGGTTCAAATACGGGCGCCCTTGGCAACAAACGCGCGCGCAGCGCTGCGTCGGTGGTATGTAATGAAAGCGCCAATGCCGGTTTGACCACCCCTTCAGGCAGTCGTTTGAAGACGCGGTGATCCCCGACTGTCGAAAACACCAGATTCTTGTGACCGATGCCGCCTGTTGTGCCGAGGAACTGGATCGCATCGAGCACGTTGTCGAGGTTGTGGGAAGGCTCGCCCATGCCCATGAAAACGACCTTATTGACGGGCCTCAGCCATCGCGCGAGTACCACCTGCGCGACAATTTCGGCACTGCCCAGCTGACGAAGCAGGCCACTCTGCCCCGTCATGCAGAACTGACAACCGACCGCGCAGCCCACCTGGGTTGAAACACACAGGCCTTTACGGGCGAGAAGAACACTCTCGACGGTCCCGCCATCTTCGAGTTCGACGAGCAAGCGGACCGACCCATCTTCACCAGGATGTTCGGATTGAAGGTGTGCCAGGCGTTCGAGGCTCGCTTCGAGTTGAGGCATCGCGCTCAGCACTTTTGCGGGGAAGAAACCTTCAGCACCACGACGGCCTTCACGCTGAGGCCGCGCGTGTACCCACTGCCGCAGGAACTGGGCGATGTGCAGGGTGTTGGCGCCCGACGATTCGAGCGCCCTCCTCACATCCTCGATTTGGCGCAGCCGCACGACGGGTGTCCAATCAACCTTTCATGCGCATCTTGCCCATATAGTCGAGCTTGCCCAGAGGCGCGCCCTTGATCCGCAGGATGTCGTAAGCGGTGGTCGCGTGGAAATGCAGGTTCGGCAAAGAGAGCGACAGGAGCAATCCTTCGGCAGTGAACGGCAGCCCGTTTGGCCCCAGCTTGAACACCACATCCTTGCCTTCGAGTGCATTGATGCTCGCAGGGGTCAGACCACCGAGGAAGTCATGGGCATCAGCCACGAGTTTCTGCAGCCCGGCGTAGTCCAGGTCATCACCGCCGGACGGCGGCGCGAACACTCCCCCTTGAACACCTTGAATTGCATCTCTGCTGTGGTGGGCAATGCTGATGACCTGCAAACGGAACGGCCACATATCCGGTCGCAGTCGGCTTTCGACGATGTCCTGCAGGTCGATGCCGTTGGATTGTGCGAACTCCGCACCCTTCTTCAGGAATCCCTTCGCCGCGCCAACGGTTTGCAGGAAGGAAACAACCGTCACGTCATACAGGGAAAGCGCCATGGTCAATACTCCAGTGTCCGGTTCAATAAGCAAAAAAAGAAAAGAGCGTTAGTGTCGTCGAAGCGCCAGGGTCTGGCCAGCGCCTCCACTTTCTCGGAGAGTGATCGAGTCTTCGTCTCCACGCAGAAACTGCTTCGGACTTGAGACGGCAGATTCAGGGTGCCAACATCGCGCTCACACGGACGACCCAGGCCACACATGAATATCCAGGAACGCATGCGTGCAGTGCTCGCCGCTGAAGCCGCAGCCATCAGCGCGCTGCGCGTCGATGATCATCACGAAACTGCCGTTCGTCTGCTCGGGGAGTGCAAGGGCAAAGTGGTCACCACAGGCATCGGCAAAGCCGGTTACATCGCCAACAAATTTGCAGCGACCCTCTGCTCCACCGCCACACCGGCGGTGTTCATGCACCCGGCGGAAGCGGCTCACGGTGACCTTGGCATTCTGTCCCGCGATGACGTGATGGTGGCTTTTTCGACCAGCGGCAAGAGTCGCGAAGTGCTTGAGGTTTGTGAACTCGCGAAACACATGGGCGTGACCCATATCATCGGCGTGACCTCACACCCGGATTCGGAGCTGCGCCGCTACGCCGATGTGGTACTCGACATGGGTGTGATCCCGGAACCGTGTCCGATCGGGCTGACACCATCGGCCTCCATGGCCGCGATGCTCGCCGTCAGCGATGCAGTTGCACTCGCGCTTCTCGAACTCAAAGGCGTCACCCGCACGGACTACGGGCTGCGCCACCACGGTGGTTATCTCGGGCGGGCGGCACGCACCGACAATCTGCCCGGATGATCGAAAGACGTTACTCCGAGTCGATCCGCATCACCCATTGATCCTCTTCATGCTGAAAACCAAGGCGGCGAAACAGGCCATCAGCCTCCGTGTTCGCACAAGCCAGACAGGTGCGGGCACCGCGTGTCTCTGAGACACCCAGCGCGTGGCCGACCAGCCAGCTGCCGATACCCCGGCGACGAAACGGCGCCAACACCGCAAGAGCTTCCAGCCGATGAATCTGCGCAGAGACCTCGGTGCTGAGATAGGCGCCAATCACTTCCCCATGGAGCTTGGCGACGCGGATCAACGGTTCCTGTGAAAGACGAGGTAGCAGCGATTCGTCGAGGCAACCACTGAGCAGCAGTTCAGCGGGCATTTCTCCTCGCAGCGGGTAGTAGATCCGGATGTCCTCGGCGAGGAACCTCAAATCAATCACCACGGGCATCAGGTCAGATCGACTTGAGCGCCTGATCGAGATCATCAATCAGCTCGGCGCAGGTTTCGATGCCAACACTGACCCGGACAAGGCCATCGCCGATGCCGAGTTTGCGCCGAACGTCTGCGGGAACAGAGATTCGCCACACAGGTTTCATAGGCGGCGCGGGTGGGATTATGCGACCGGCTGTATTCATAGCCCTGGTGAACACCGAGCGCCGATTGGGCAAAGGTCGAGGTGAGATAAACCGGCGTAACTACTGCGCCGGTCGAAGGATCTGGCACCTGGCCCGCATGAATGGCACGGGTTTCGAAAACGAGGCCTTCGGTGTCATTGTGGTTCTTCATGAGGTCACGGTAGCTGCGGTGTGCACGGGTGACAAGGCTTTGCAGTACACTCGCGCGGACCGAACGAGAGGAGAATCTCCATGTTCCGCTCCTTGCATGCCCTGATGCGTTCTCTGGCAATCTCTTCACTGCTGTCTTTGCTCCTACTGGCTTTACCGACAATCAGCTGGGGCGCAGGCAGCGGCGGTGGCGGTTTCTGTGGTGGAGGCGTGAGTTCTTCTCCAACGCAGCGCAAGCAGACACCGGAACAGATCAGCGCCGGCTGGTACAAACAGGGCGTCAAAGCCAAGGAAAAAGCCTGGCGACTGGAAGAAAAAGCCGCCAAGGCAACTAAGGAAGCTAAACGCGACAAGCTGTTGGCCGACGCACAGAAGCAATACGAGAAGGCCGTCGGCGCCCAGGCGAGCGCCTTGCAGGCGAACGAAAAGAACCACGAAGCTGCGAATGAACTCGGGTACGCCTTGCGAAAAACCGGTGACTACAAAAAAGCCATCGGCGCCTACAACTACGCCCTAGAGCTGAAGCCTGATTTTTATCCGGCGATTGAATACCGGGGTGAAGCCCTGCTCATGATGGGGTTCATCGAAGAAGCGAAAGAAGCCTACATGACGCTGTTCAGGAACGACCGGGCTCTAGCCGATCAACTGATGGTGACCATGGAAAAGTGGCACTCCACTCAGCCGAATGGTAAATCCAAGTCAACGTTCTCAGGCTGGCTGGACGAGCGCCGCAATCTCGCCGAGGCCGGCAACGATCTGTCCATGAACAACACCCGGGCGTGGTGAGTCGCCACTGAAGACGGTCGTTTTTTGTCTGACGCTGGCGTTTCTGAACAACCCCGCCAGCGCTGACTACCAATGGAATCTGCCGGAGGGATTACCGCCCCCTCCTGTTCCCGAAGATAATCCGATGAGCAATCTCAAGGTCGCTCTCGGCCAGCGGCTGTTCGACGATCCGCGGCTCTCGGTCAACGGCACACAGAGCTGCGGGAGCTGCCACGATCCAGCACGTGAATTCACCGACGGACGGACTCGCGCCGTCGGTGCCACCGGTGAGCTGCACGAACGCAATACGCCTTCCCTGTGGAACGTCGCGTACAACGTTTCGTTTACGTGGCTCGATGCCGGTTTGTTGACCCTTGAAGAGCAGATGCACGTTCCGCTCACCGGTTCGGATCCTGTGGAGATGGGTTTCAGTGATGAGCTGTTGCCGGCGCTGAATCAAGACATCATCTTGATGGCCAACCATCGCACGGTCTTCGGCGAGAAACCCCTCTCACTCGATACAGTGATTCAAGCCATCGCGGCTTACGTTCGCACCCTTGTTCGCACCGACTCGGCGTTCGACCGATACCTCCTGCACGATGATGACCGTGGCATGTCCACAGCTGCCAAGGCGGGGCTCGCCCTCTTTTTTTCCGAGCGCTTGGGCTGCGGGAACTGTCACGCCGGAGCACATCTCTCCGGCCCGACGTGGCAGCCACAACAACCGGTACAACCCGTGTTCCATCGTACTGCGGTGAGTGATGCCACCTTTCCGGTGCGCGCACCGAGCCTGCGGTTTGTCAGTCGCACCGCACCCTATATGCACGATGGCAGCATCGGTACGCTCGATGAGGTGATCCGGTTCTATCAGAAAGGCGGCGGCAAAGATGCCGAGCGATTGCGGTCGTTTGAGCTCAGTGAAAGGGAGCACACGGAGCTGCGGTCGTTCCTCGAGTCGCTATAGCGCTCGATTCAGGCGGCGTCGCCGCGCAGTTCACGCACTCTGGTTTCAATCAGCTCTGCGGTCACCTCGGCTGGCTGAACAATGTCACCTGCAACCACATGCACTCTCGACCAGAACCTGCCTTTGGGACGGAAAACGTCACTACCCTCGTGGCTGAAGAAGCTGCCCCAGAGCCCACGCAGCGCCAGCGGCAGAACCTTCACAGGTGTTTCGCGGATGATGCGTTCGATACCACGTTTCAACTCCGCGATCTCGCCATCACGGGTTAACGCACCTTCCGGAAAGATGCAGAGCAGATCACCCGCACGCAGGCCATTGTGAATCGCTTCGAAAGCCGCTTCGTAGGCTTCAGGCGCTGTGGTTCTGGAATCGATTGGAATAGCGCGGCTGGTACGGAAGACGAAGTTCAGCACCGGGATGTCGAAGATCGGCCTGTACGTAATGAACCGGACCCGTCTACGGATGGCACCTGCAAGCAGCAGGATCGCGAGCACTGCGGAGCTGACTATAAAAATCGAATTGATGACGTTGTTGGCTGCAATCATCCGCGCCCGGCGGTCTTCCGGTGTGCGAATCTGCACTAGCGCATACAGCGGCACGATAAACATGCCACCGAAGAAACCCGTCAGGAAGACATCAATCAGAATCGTCAGCGCCCCGTCCAGCGCCAGGAAACCCTGCCATCCCACACTTGCAGAAACCGCTAGGGACTCGATCGCAAAATAAAGGTCGATACCGCCAAGGGAGAGCCCGGCAGCACCGACCGGAACGATGCCGAGTTCAATCCGGTGGCCTGACAAGCGCTCACACGCCAACGAACCCAGCGCAAGGGACAGCGTAAAAACCGCCAGCACCAGCGTGACCACCGTTGAATCGCCGTGCAGATGCAGACGCGTCAAGTTCGGAAACTGCGCGGTGATCGCTGAGCTCATGAACCAGAACCAGGAAATGCCCATGATCGAGAGATACACCGCATGCCGCGTTCGGGTGATACGCAGAATGGAGACTGTCTGACTCCACAGATTGAAGCTGACAGCAACGTTCTGCCCTGACGACGGTGCAGAGGGAATCATCTACGCCGATCCGAGACCCACCAGCGCGACACCGACGACGAGAACCGACATCACAAGATCGACTTCAGTCATTGCCGCCACCACACCGCCGACAATGGTGCCCAGCGGAATCGCTACGAAGGTTCCCATCTCGATCTGCGCATTGCCGCCGACGAGTTCAGTTTCGCGCAGATGCTGCGGCAGGATGGCGTACTTCAGCGGCCCGAAGAACGTGCTCTGCAATCCAAGCAGGAAAAGAACCGTCAGCATGCCGAATACGCTTTCCGCAGTGACCGATACAACTGCGAACACTGCAATGACCAGCTCGGCTACCTTGCACCACCGGATCACCAAAGCCTTGTCATAACGATCAGCGATCTGACCCGCCATCGTCAAAAACAGAAAGAATGGCAGGATGAAGAGCCCGGCGGCGAGATTCACGTACAGGTTGGTGTCATCCACATGGATCAAACCACTAAAAACGAAGATCAGTGTGATGGCGGCCTTGAAGAGGTTGTCATTGAACGCGCCAAGAAACTGCGTGAAAAAAGTGGGGCGAAGCCCCGTTGTGCAAGCAGCCAGAACTGGCCGCTTTGCGCAGGTTCAGACGGTGACTCGGGGTTCAAACGGGTTTGTCTCCGCGGATCGTGATTCGCAGCATGCGCCTGTGCTGAGGAAAATAGTCGTTAACCGGCTTGTGCCAGGTCACCCGGTTATCCCACATGGCGATGGTGCCTTTGCGCCACTGCAGCCGCACGGTGAATTCCGGCGTCAACATGTGTTCGTACAACATAGCGAGCAGTGCATCGCTTTCGTGACGACGCAGGCCATCGATACTGGTGGTGAAGAGCGGATTCACAAAAATCGCCCTGGCGCCGATCTCAGGATGGGTGCGAATCAGCGGGTGACTCACTGGCGGATTGGCTGCAATGGCCGGCGCGAGTCGCTCAGCTCCTCCCGGTTCAGCAAGGCTCTCCTGAAAACCATGCCGGAAATCATGCGTGGCCCGCAGCGTCAGCAGCCAGTCGCGCATTGGTTTTGACAAGGCCTCAAACGCAGCGCTGCTGCTGGCCCACATTGTATCGCCACCGAATTCCGGCAATACATCGGCGTACAACATCGTGAAGTGAGGGGGCGTTGCCGAGAACGTCATGTCGGAGTGCCATACTTCGATCTTGCTGGGCTTCTCCGCCGTACTTTCGAGAATCTGCACCGCCGCTTCGTTGTCGACCGTGGAGTACGCCTCATGGGGGAGGATGTCGCCAAGCTGCCTGGCACTCGCCGCATACTCCGGTATGGAGAGTGTCTGCTCCCGGAAAAACGCCACCCCGTGCCGCGTGACGAGTTCACGCACCGTTGCAGTCGCCCGGTCACTCGATGCCATATCGGCAATATCGATGCCATGCACGTCGACACCGATTGCGCCTGCGGCCTTCTTGATCTGCATCGATCCCCGCCCCATGCTTCCCGAACCTGATCCCAATCTGATAACTGCCGGACGTTTTATGTCAGCCGCAGAAGGCGTCATCCGGTTTGAGTACCAGCTTGATCGTGCACTCGCTCCATTCGCCACGGGTGCGGAATTCATGCGCCTTAACGCCTGGCGCAGCATTCTGCATCGGCTCACCCTGCTCGGCCAGTGCGCGACCCGCTACGAAGGTTATGGCTTCGGCAACGTGAGCCTGCGCTGTGCGCAGGATCCCGCGGCCTTTCTGATTACGGCCTCACAGACCGGCGGCAAATTCAGGACGGAAGTGGAGGATTGGGCCCAGGTAACCCAAGCGGACCTGCAGCAATTCCGGGTTGACGCCATCGGCCTCCTGCCCCCTTCATCCGAAGCCATGACCCACGCGATGATCTACGCCGCAGACCAACAGGTGAACTGTGTCCTGCATGTGCACAGCCCGGACATCTGGCGCCAAACCTCCGAACTCGCCCTGTCGCATACCGACGCCAGGGTTGCCTACGGCACACCGGATCTTGCCAGCCACGTAAGCCGGCTGTTTAAGGCGCACGCCATGCGTCCGATGGTATTCACGACCCTCGGACATGAAGACGGGGTGTTTGCCTGTGGCCGCGATGTGGATACGGCTGCTCACGCCCTGCTGGACGTGCTCGCCGCTGCGTTAGCCTGCCAATCGGAAGCCCGGTCATGATCCGTTTCTCTGAGCGTGTGCCTGAGACCATTCGCTTTGAGCGTGGCCGCCTCGCGTTTCTCGATCAGCGCAAACTGCCGGCGGAAGTGCATTACTGGCAAATCGACACACTCGACGATGCCATCGAGGCGATCCGGACGCTGGCCGTGCGTGGCGCCCCAGCCATTGGCATCGCTGCGGCGTACGCACTCGCTCTCTCGGTACGTGATGTGCCGGCGGAGCGCCGAACGGCGGTCTTGCATGCGCATGCAGAGCGGCTCAAAGGATCACGTCCGACGGCGGTCAACCTCGCTGCGGCAGTGGATCGGCTGCTGGCGATGCAAACCCACGAACCGGAACTGTTGCTCGCAGAAGCGGAGCGCTTGCATGCCGAAGATCGTTCGATGTGTGCGCGCATCGGCCAGTTCGGGATGCCCCTCATCCGCCCGGATGCGAACGTACTGACCCACTGCAATGCCGGTGCGCTTGCAGTGTCGGCATTGGGTACGGCCACGGCGCCGCTCTACCTCGCCCATCGTGCCGGCCGGAAATTCCATGTGTGGGTGGATGAAACGCGGCCCCTTCTGCAGGGCGCCCGACTCACGGCCTGGGAACTCGCCACTGCAGGAATTGACGTCACGCTCATCTGTGATCACGTACCGGCATCGCTCATGGCTGCGGGCCGAATCGACCTGGTGATCGTCGGTACGGATCGTGTGGCCCGCAATGGCGACACCGCCAACAAGATCGGTACGCTGGGGCTTGCCGTACTCGCGCAGCACTTCAAGGTGCCGTTTTACGTGGCGTGTCCTGCGACCACCTATGACCCGGATACACCCGAAGGTTCGTCGATCATCATCGAAACGCGCGGTGCGGATGAGGTACTGGGGACACAAGCCGCGGCGGTAAACGTCTATAACCCGGCATTCGACGTCACGCCAGTTAACCTCATCACCGGCTTTATCACCGACCAAGGGTTGATCACCGCACCCGATCAAGACCGGCTGCTGCGCACATTTCGACGCCAGTGATTCACCTGCCATTCAGTCCGGTGCGGTAACTTGGCATCGAGCATCCCAAGGAGTAGTCTGATGGACCATCGTAATTCGTCCGGAAAAACCGTTCAGGTGTCCACAGTGCGTACGATCCGCGCCAACGACGGCACATGGCCCGTGCGGTTACTACTGCTCGCGTTGTTCGCTGCCACGCTCATGGTGCTGACTTCTCCGGCAGAGGCGGGGCATCGCCACTGGAACGACTACTACCGCCACCAGGACAGGTGGGATGACCACTGGGATGGTGGCCATTACTGGGGTAACCGCTGGGACTACCACCCGCAGCAACACCACGGGTACTACTACAACGATGGCTGGGGCCGACACCACTACGACCGCAGGCATCGCCAGAATCGCAACAAGGAAGGTCTGTATCTGCTCGGCGGTGTTCTGGTTGGCGCACTCGTAACTCATGCCATCCACGAAAATCGCCCCGAACCGCGGATTTCGCGTCAACCTGTGTATCGCGAAAGGGTCTATGACTCCGGCCCCGTAGTTCGCTCCAGCCGGATCGTGCGGGGTGCCGAAGGACACCGGTTGTTTCGAGACCGCAACGGCGACTGTTTCGAGCGCACCATTTCGTCCCGCGGTGAAGAGGTGCTGGTGGAAGTCGATCACCGGGAATGCGCCTGGTAGTCACCTGACGCTACGCAGTTCCCCCCGCCGTTCCGGAACAGGATCTTCCGGAGCCGTTTCGTGTCAGCAGGCCGTGTGCTGTACTGGTTCGAACATCTGAATCAGCCCTTTGACGTTTTCGACCACGTGCGCCATGACCCGCTATCGCCCCCCTCGCGAAAGATCCTCGCCTTACATCACGCCTGAAGGCCACGCCCGCCTCACGTCTGAGCTCAAGGATCTGTGGAAAATCCAGCGACCGGCGTTAACCGCTCGTATCCAGGCTGCCGCGGCCAACGGCGATCGCTCTGAAAACGGCGACTACATCTATGGACGCAAAGCATTGCGGGAGATGGATTCGCGGATTCGCTACCTCTCCAAACGCCTAGATGAAAGCGAGATTATCGATCGGCCGCCGCGCGATTCTCGAAAGATCTACTTCGGCGCAACTGTCACCCTCGAAGATGAAGACGGAAAAACGGCCCAGTATCGGCTGGTAGGCGCGGATGAAATCGACACCACCCTGCGCTGGATCAGTATCGACTCCCCTCTCGCGCGGGCACTTATCGGCAAACAGGTCGATGATGAGGTGACGATTCAGGCGCCTGCCGGGGAGCAGACGTGGTGGGTGACGAGAATTGGGTTTGAGGGATCAGAACGCTGAGTTGTGCCCTTGGTCCAACTCCTGACCGATCGGTCCTGCCTGAGCGTATTGTGCAGATCAGCCCATCGCGACGGAAATTCCAACGCCGCACGTACAACCCTCCGTAACCAACACTGGAGGTTCCTGATGAAACGGCTCCCTTTGAAACCAATGCTCGCCGTGGGCATCGCTGCGTTGACCTTGAGTACCGCAGCCGTCGCGCGTTCGCCTTTTGGCGGCCATGGCGGTGATGTCACCATCGCTGATGTCGAAGCCAGACATACAGAACGTATCAGCAAGATTGATTCCGATGGCAACGGCCTGATCAGTGAGGCGGAGTTTCTGGCCGCAAAACACAGTCGTGCAGGCAGACCCGGCATGCGCGGTGGTCCAGGCGGACTCCGGAATGGCGGAGGCCGCATGGGTGGCGGGCCGATGGGTCCGGACTTCGAGTTCGACCCCGAAGCCATCGAAGAAGCGGTGTTCACGCAACTCGACGCCGACCAGAATGGCGCCCTCTCGCGAACTGAGTTCACCCGCGAGAAGGTTGAATCCGCTCGTGGCAATGCCATTCGCAAGGCCATGTTGGCCGAACTCGATGCCAATCACGACGGCTCGCTCTCAGCCGAAGAACTGCCGAATCCTGTCGAGCGATTGCGCGCGCTGGATTCCGATGGCGACGGTAAGGTAACCCGCGCGGAGCGCAAGGTTCGCTGGCAAAACCGAGCTGACTCCGGTCAATCGGGAACACCTGCGGGAACAGGGAGCTGATGCGGGTCTGATCCGCAGTTAAAGATTCCCGACCTTGGATCCACAAAAAAACCGGCAGTCCGACGAGGATCTTATGGCGCGCATACAGGCGGGCGATCACGCGGCGTTCGAACAACTGGTCGAACGCCACCTCAGCCCGATTCATGCCTACTCGTATCGCCTCTGCCGATCCCGCGCCGACGCGGATGACCTTGCCCAGGAAACCTTTTTCAAGGTTTGGCAGCGCGCAGAAACGTGGCGGCCAAGCCCCGTTCGGGTAAGCACGTGGTTGCACCGTATTGCCCACAACACGTTCATCGATGTCTGGCGACGGCGTGACAATGCAGAACCTCTGGACGATCAAACGGCAATCGAAACACCACTTGAAAATGACAGTGCCGAATCACCGGACAGCCGGACAGTGGTTATCGGTAGAGCACTAGACACACTGCCGCTCAACCAGCGCACTGCCGTTGCGCTGTCACTGATCAGCGATTTTTCTATGGCAGAAACCGCAGTGATCATGGGTATGACTCCCCATGCCGTCGAATCGCTGATTGCACGAGCGAGACGCGCACTTCGCAAACACGCGGAGCGTGCTTCCGGAATGGAGGGTTAATCCGCATGAACCTCAATACGTTTCTCGATCTTCTCGATCAGTACGGGCCGGAGCCAGTGAAGTGGCCGGAAACCGAGCGCGAAACGATGCTGGAGTTCCTGCAAACCTCCCCAGAAGCGGCGCGTCAGACGGCCCTTAGCAAGGGCATCGAGTCGGATCTCGCTCGTCTCGAGCACACCGTCACTCCGGGGCTTAAGGGGCGCATCGTCGCCCTGGCCGCAGCACAGGAACCTTCGTTCTTCGATCCATTCCTCTCCTGGATAACGGCCAGCTTCTGGCGTCCGGCTCTGTTATCAGTTGCTCTACTTGCACTCAGTGTCTTGCTTGGTATGGCATTGCCGTCTGTTCCCTCAGAGAACGAAGCTTCTTTCGATATCGCCGGGCTGCTACTGGACGAGGTTTATACCCACTATGAATAATCGGCTGCGAAACGGACTGATCATCGCGCTGGGCATCTCGGTTGCCCTGAATCTCTTGCTGATCGGGGTCGGCATCGGTCACACCTTTCATCAACCGCCGCCGATGATGCGCATCAATCCGATGCTTGGCCTGTCGCATTTCACCCATGAGCTCTCGGCGGAGCGGCGCAGGGAACTGGCGCAGACCCTGAGAGCGTTTCGCGAAGCTTCACGACCCGCCTTTGGTGAGATGCGTGAACTGCAACATCAGCTCAGAGAGGAAATCCGCCGCGAGCCGGTGGACCCGACCCGTCTGAAACGTGCGCTCACAGCCCTGCAAGCGCACATGCAGGCAAGCCAAAGCACCAGCACCGATGCGTTCGTGCAGCTGATGCAGGCCCTCACGGCTGAAGAGCGGGCCGCGCTCGATCAGTCCATGCGTCGTTCGATACGCGAATCAAGGCGCGAGTCAGAGCGCGAATCAGGGCACGAATCCAGACGCCACTCCTCCGGAGAAGAAAGAGACCGCTTCAACCGGCCGCTCCAAGGCGTTCCTGACGGTGGCATTGAAGGACCGGATACCCAGGATCCACTGGAAAGCCTGCCACTCGATGCCCCACTGCCGGTTGCGCCGCCCGGGCATTAACATCCGGTGCATGCGAACGCTTGCCGATGCACTGGACGACTTCATCGACCACTACGTCAAATCGGTTCAGCCCCTGCTTGAACCCTTCGACGCCGAGTGGCGTTCCCCATGTGAAATCGGCGAACAGGAACACCGCGACGGCAAAACGGTGATCGCCTGGCGACCTGTTCGCCGCAATAACATTCACGTGCTGGACCGTCTCGAAGCCGCCTTTGAAGTTTCTTTGCACCCCGATCTCAAGACCTGGTGGGGGCGGTGGTTTTCGGGGCACTTCGAAGCGCTGGCTCCCGATGGCCCGCTGACTCTGCTGCAACTCTGGAACGCGGCGGATGGCGATCGCATGGTCGAGAACCAGATCGGACACGTCATGGCGCAGCGCCGTGCCAGAGCACCGCTCAGCTTCTTTTTCGCCTGCACCGAGGATGAATCTGATCTGCAGCTCACCGTCGACAACCAGACCGGGCAGGTACTGCTCGAACCGCCCGGACGAAAGCCACTACGGGCCCTCGCACCGGACCTAGCGACATTTATTGATGAACTGGTGCCGCGATCAGCAACTCCGTTAAGCCAGCCACAAGAAGGCGTGTTAGGCCGCGGCCCGTGAGGTAAAGTGCGCGCCCATGGAATCGCTCCGTCTTGGTCCTGTTGCCGCACTCGAAGGCAGTATCAAACTGCCGGGATCCAAGAGCATTTCCAATCGCGCCCTTCTGCTTGCCGCCCAGGCCCATGGCACCACCCGCCTGATCAACCTGCTCGATTCCGACGACACAATGGTGATGCGGGTCGCCTTACTGCGGCTCGGTGTTGGGGTAGAGGACTTCGGTGACGATGTGCTGGTACATGGTGTGGGTGGTCCACTGTGCACCCGCGACCAGCACGAGCACCTCGATCTCGGACTTGCCGGGACGGCCTTCCGACCGCTGGTCGCCGCCCTGACGCTCGGACAGGGACGGTTTGTACTCGATGGCATAGCCCGCATGCATGAGCGGCCCGTGGGCCATCTTGTTGACGCGCTCCGTGAACTCGGCGCCCGGATTAGTTATCTCGGTGCAGACGGTTTTCCGCCCGTCGAAGTGGAAGGTACGGGATTAACTGGCGGACGCACCCACATCGCCGGCCATGTTTCGAGCCAATTCCTGACTGCGCTGCTCATGGCACTGCCTCTGGCGCGCAGCACCACCACCGTTGAACTGACAACCGAGCTGGTGTCGAAACCGTACATCGATATCACCCTCGAATTGCTTCACCGCTTCGGTGCGTCCGTGACCAATCACAACTATGAGCGGTTCGTGATTGAGCCCCAGCCGTTTTATTCACCCGGAACCTTCCTTGTAGAAGGTGACGCGTCATCTGCCTCGTATTTCCTCGCAGCAGGTGCAATCGGCGGCAATGGGGTGACCGTTCACGGCATCGGCGCGCGCAGCATCCAGGGCGATGTGGCCTTTTCGCACGTCCTTGCCCGCATGGGTGCGCGTGTCGAGATCGATCTGGACCGCATCACAGTCAAGCCCGGGCAGCTTACCGGTCTCGACATTGACCTTAACCACATTCCGGACGCAGCGATGACAGCGGCGGTACTCGCCCTCTTTGCCAAAGGCAAATCGGTGATTCGCAACATCGCCAATTGGCGGGTCAAAGAAACCGATCGACTGATGGCCATGGCGACAGAGCTGCGCAAGTTCGGCGCAACAGTTGAAGAAGGACCTGACTACATTGGCATCTCGCCTCCAGCGAAGCTCAAACCTGCACAGGTCGCGACCTACGGTGATCACCGCATGGCGATGTGTTTTTCGCTGCTGGCACTCGCCGGTGTGGAAGTCACCATTCTCGATCCGGGCTGCGTAACGAAGACTTTCCCTGACTATTTCGACGAATTCCTGCGACTCTCGGTAAGCTGACTTCGCCCCGCCACGCGACCAGCTAGAGCAGTAGTCTGCGTCCCTGTTCAAGATCGAGCAGGTACTTTTTCACCGGCAATCCGCCTCCGAATCCGGTCAGTTTGCCGTTGCTGCCAATGACACGGTGGCAAGGAATGATCAGTGGAATGGGATTGCTACCGTTTGCCGCGCCCACCGCCCGCACGGCCAGCGGCGTGCCGATTCGCTCAGCAACCTGCTTGTAGCTGCGTGTTTCGCCATAGGGAATCCCGCGCAGCGCTTCGAGCACCCGCTTCTGGAAAGAAGTGCCCTGCACATCAAGTTCCACCGTGAATTCGCGTCGCTCACCCGCGAAGTACTCGAGCAGTTGCTGCTGCACATCCTTGAACGCGTCATCATCACGAACCCATTGCGGGTCTGGCGCAAAGACCTTGCTGCCTTCGGGAAAACTGATGCGCGATAGCCTGGTCTCTCCCGCCAGAAGAAGTGGCCCAATCGGGGATTGAAGATAGGTATAACGCAGCATTTGTTTTCTCTTCATCGTTGTTCACCGCTCCTCAACTCTATTCACCGGGTTCTTCGATCCATACTTCAACCCGCCTTACGTCGTTCCAATAGAATTGCCTCCCGCTGCCGGGCAACCCGACTCCAGAGCACCATCACGGCGTAGGCGCGCCACGGACGCCACTTGTCAGACTGGGAGCAACTCGGCGCATCTTCCAGAGCCTTGCGAATCACCCAGTCGGAATCGAGAAAGGTGTCCGGGTCTCGCGCAATCCTCATGGCGATATAGCCGGCGGTCCATGGGCCAATACCCTTGATCGAAGTGAGCGAATGCTGCAATTCTTCAGCATCTTCACACTCGTCGAGCCGAACCGTGCCGGATGCGACAACCCGCGCCAACGCTGTGACGGCATGACAGCGGGCCGCGGGCATCATGCCGAGATTGCTGATATTCGCGCCCGCCAGTACTTCTGCCGTCGGAAATCGGCCCGCACCGATTCGGTCCACGAGAACCTGCGCAATATCTCTCGCGCGGGCGACACTCACCTGCTGACCGAGAATCGCCCGCACCGACGTTTCAAAGCCGTCCCATGCACCTGGAACCCGAAGACCCGGGGAAGCATCCACATCGGGCCGCAGCCACGGATCTTCACGCAGCTGTCCATCGATGGTGGCACCGTCCGCATCGAGGTCGAAGATGCGACGCAGGCGACGCACGATGCCATGCACAGGCTCCGCTACCTGGTCGGGAACACTCACCACCAGGGCATCGGTCTTGAGTTCGGCCTCGACCCAGGCACTATCCGTTTCCAGGCTCGCACCTGACCGAAGCGGAACGCAGCGCCGGTACACTGCCCCCCGCGTTTCTTCGATTCCGTTAAGACTGCGCGCTCGAAGAAACTCCAGCACGGCTTCATGGTGATAAGGCGCTGGGACCGGCAAACGAAGCTCCACCGCGCCATGTTTGATTCCACCTTCCCGCCGGATTTCACCAGGAGATGCCTGGTATACGGCACGGAACTCGTCGTTGAATCGCCGGATGCTGCCGAAACCCGCGTGCTCCGCCACCTCGGACATGCGAATGCCGGGATTGTCGATGAGCCGCCGGGCGAGTTGCACACGCACAGAACGGGCAACTGCCAGAGGTGTACATCCCAGCTCCTGCTGAAACAGCCGGTTGAGCTGTCGCACCCCAAGCCCGACAACCGCCGCAAGAGCCGCAGTTGATCGGTCATTGAGAAACCCGGCATCGATCAGGCGCAGCGCCCGCTGCACTGGATGCGTGTACCGGGTGATCCCCGGTGGTGGCGACTCGGTATCCGGCCGGCATCGTTTGCATGGCCGGAAGCCCGCGCTCTGCGCCGCTGCGCCACTCGGAAAAAAACGGACGTTTTGTGCTTTCGGCATGCGCCCCGGGCAAACCGGGCGGCAGTAGATCCCGGTGGTAAGCACACCGATGAAAAAGCGACCATCGAATCGTAGATCCCGGGCCTGGCGTGCCCGTTCACAGATTTCATCAGTGAGCATCGTGCAAGATTCGTAACGGAGTCGATGAAGGGAAGCGTATCGCGGCGCCCTCCACATTGCTGGCTGTATTTGGACATTTCCCGGAAAATCCCGGCATGCAGATCGACTACACAGTACCCGTACGATTGTTGCCTGTTTTCATCCCCAAACCGTGGGGACAGGAAATCTGGTTCACCGGTATGGAAGCACGAGGCGAAAGTCGGGTGGGCCTCGCTGACGGAACAAAGGTACCAATATCCCGATGGCTGAACGCCGATCCTGCCGCGTCAAGCGCCAACGAGCCGGTTCTGCTGCTGAAAATCCTCGACCCGCTGCCTGAACCGGTACGGGGTGATCTCTACTTCGAAGTGCATGCGGAAAAACGCGAGGTCTACATCGTCACCCACGTGAATCCGCAGGCGTGGCCAGACGGTTCGGGTGGGATCCGTTTCGGCATGTCACAGGAGAAACGTCTCGAGCTCGGTGATGAAGGATTGCGTCACGCTTACCTCAGCGCCGTGCAGTCCTATGAAAAAGTCCGGCGGACCATCGATGCCGGCACCCAGTCACCGTTTCTGGTGATGCAGGAAATGGCATTGCGCAGGCGCATGGATTCCTTCACCCACATGCGGCCACTGGTGATTGGCGATGTGGTGCATGTCGGAACCTGGTTTCCGCACGCGTTGCAGCACGGCGTACGTGTCGTGGAGTTTCAGACCGCGACCTACGAGCGGCTGATCGTTTCGTTCGCACAGAAAGTGCTGACGCAGGATCACTGGGATACCGAGGCCGCGGTAGCCCGCATGTCTCTCGAACCGGGTGTCATCCAGGAACCGGAACCCATCAGCACCGGTATCGAGCGGATCGCACGGTTCGATCACTTCAATGTCTGGCGAGCCCGCCTGGTGGCCGGAACGTTCCTACTGCCACCGCACGTCCCCTACGCGGTGGTGATAGCGGTGGGTGGGTCCGTGCAGATTGCCGGACTGACGCTCGAGCCAGAACACGCGGCACTGGTGCCAAAGGCGGCAATTGCGGGCACTCCGATCCGCGCTGCGTCCATGCAAGCCGGTGTTTTGATCGCCGCGCCGGGTCTGTAACCCGCAATCACACTGCCGCCCCGAATCCCTGCCAAGGCTGACCCGGCACCTCGATCACGCGCCACTGACTCCCGATACGGGAATGGAATTTGCAGTTTTTACATGCTAACCGTCGTCTTCAGGGGAGAGTCAGCTTGCAGAACACGTCACCGCGCGGTGAAAGCCGATTCAGCGCACCGAAACCGCGCGCGGGCCAATGGCAACGACCTGATTGCGGGCGCCGCTGATGGCGGCACCTCACCTGATATTCCCTATCCGGCGGGAATACAACACCTTCGCCGGCAACGAAACCCTCGAGGATTACGCGCTGCGCTTCACTGCCACCGGGGCACGACGCTGGTCGATCCGCCGCGTGGCCGCGACGGCTCTGGGTGCCACCTCGTTTCTCGCACTCGAAGTCATCGCCGCCGGGCTTACGCTGAACTATGGCGTGAGCAATACGGTCTGGGCCAGCTTCGCCGTATCCGCGATCATCTTTCTGATCGGCACCCCGATAGTGATTGCCGCTGCTAAACACGGGCTCGATATCGATCTGCTGACTCGCGGCACCGACGGTTAGGATGTTGCCCAGCCCACCGTAATAGGTGCTGCTGGTGTAGTAGGCGGGGTTGTCTTCCATGTTCAGGAAGTTGAAGGCGAACCGGCCTGCAACCAGCACACTGTCGCTTGTATTGCTGGCCCCCTCGAGGCCATCAAAAACGCCCACTGCGTACTGGAACTTACCGGCTTTGCCCTAAACCGTAATGCCATCATCCCGGCCGTAGGTTCTGGCGTCACCTCCCTGGTCAGACGGATAGACCGGCTGTGTCTACTGGTTCCAGGTCAGCGCATAGTACGGACCATTCATCTCGATGCGGTCCGCGGGGGTTAGCATGCGGCCGATCTACACGTTGAAGTAGGGTGAATACTCGAACTGCGCGATGGCATCGAGTACA
>Ga0194119_10004668_pt1 | contig 20990 bp, 22 predicted proteins | sample TA2MahC100mmetaG_FD_148620 | JGI IMG/M metagenome (GOLD analysis project Ga0194119, IMG submission 148620) | Freshwater microbial communities from Lake Tanganyika, Tanzania - TA2015018 Mahale Deep Cast 100m | ecosystem: Environmental > Aquatic > Freshwater > Lake | place: Tanzania: Lake...
CGATGCCACCGACTCGTCAACCGTGGGGTGGGGTCATGGCATTGGTCGCTGATCCCGATGGGAATGTGTTCTACGTTGATCAGGCCGCTCCGGAGGCTCACTAGAGGTGCGCCTCGTAGGTGATTGTAGAGATGCGCCGATTGGCAGTCTGGTAGCAACAACCACCATTCGGCGGAAGTACCACTGTGACCACATCTCCGAGCACGATGAGCGCATCGGCGTCGGGAAGTTCGAGAGGGTCTTCACGAAAGAACCGAGACACTCGCGCGTCACGCGACTCGAGCCACGTGCCGATGTGGCCGAGTTCGGCCGCCACGTCACGATGCGAGAGAACCGCGAAGGTCGTCAACGGCACCTCAGAGTGCGAACGTCAATCCGGTGGCCTGCTCGCTCAACGACCACAGGTCACGAGCGAGTCGTTCGTCCCGTGCTCGACTCGACGGCTTTTCCACCACGGTGGAGCCGAAGGCCAGGAATCGCGGTCCGAGATACTCGCCGCCCCGCAGGTCACGGTCGGTCGAACCGCGAACGAGTGGATCGGATCCGCTCTCCGACGATCGGAACGTGAGCCAACCCATTCGACGTGTGAGCGAGTTGATGAAGGACGAGCCGTCGCGACCCAGCGCCGTCGACGCGATTCCGGGGTGAGCGCCGATCGAGATCTGACGACGACCCGCCGACTTCAACCGACGATCGAGTTCGAGGGCGAACGACAAGTTGGCCAGCTTGCTCTGCGAGTAAGCGTCCCACCGGTTGTACGTGCGTCGTTCGAAGTGTGGATCGTCGAGGTCGACGCGGCCCTGTCGGTGAGCGATCGACGACACCGTGACCACGCGGCCGGCGTCGGACAACAGCGGTAGCAGACGAGCCGTGAGCGCGAAATGACCGAGGTGATTGGTTCCGAACTGACCTTCGAATCCGTCGTTGGTTCGGGTTTCGTCGAGGCCCATGACACCGGCGTTGTTCACGAGTACATCGATACGTCGGCCACTCGCCGTCAACTCGTGGGCGAAACGCGCGATCGACGACTGGTCGGCCAGATCGAGGCGCGCGACCGACACGCGCGACGAACCGAGTTGCTGTTGTGCGGCCGCGGCCTTGGCCTCATTGCGACAGGCCATGAGCACATCGGCTCCGCGTTCGGAGAGTTGCCGTGTGGCCTCCAGACCGATGCCACTGTTGGCGCCGGTGATCACGACGAAACGTCCGGCTTGGTCGGTCACGATTCGATCTCCTTCCAGAACTCAACGAGCGCAGCAGCCGCGGATTCGGGCGCTTCGATCATCCACCAATGACCACGCTCGGCCAACTCGATCGTGGTGGCTCCGAGACGAGCCGCCACCTCGCGAGCCATGGCCGGCGTTCCCGGGTACGGATCGGCCGTGGGCACGATGACCGCACCACGTCCGGGTTTGCGACCGGCGAGCCGATCGCCGAGTTCACGCATCGCCGGTTGAGCAGCCGATCGATAGAGCGCGAGTATGCAGCGACCCATCGTGTCGTCCACCCACGGTGCGACGTCGGCGGCAATCGATTCGGTCATGCCGAGTGCCGCGAACGCCGCCTTCTTGTCGTCGATGGGCAACGACACCAGTCCGGCGACCATCTCCTCACCCACATCAGCGGTCTGCCAACCCTGAGCGGCGTCGTGCCACTGGTAATCGGCGTGAACGAGACCACCGCAATCGGCAGCCCACGACACGAACAGATCGGGCCGTACCGAAATCGCGCCGTACACGTGGCCGGCACCCCAATCGTGTCCGACGATGTGAACCGGTCGCCCGATCGACTCGACTTCGCTCACGAGCCACGAGCAATACTCGGATTGCGACGCGCTCCACCCGTCGGGGCAGGCCGCTCCGAAACCCGGGGGCGACCAGCGAATCACGTCGGCCACACCCTGCGCATCGAGCGCACTCACCAGCGGCGTCCAGATCGCCGACGTCTCGGGATTGCCGTGCACCAGAACGACCGTGTTCATTCCTTCACGTTGTCACGATCATCACAGACGCGCCGAATCGGTTGCCTGAATCGCCCCGGGTGAGGTGGGTAATCTGACGAGTCGATGCTCGCCCCTCGTCATCGATCCGCCGTGATCGTCTCCATCGTCGTGATCGCCGCGATCTGCCTCGCCATCGGCGTGGTGTCGTCGCGGTCCGGTGGTTCGTCGGCCAGTTCAGAAGCCGCCCCCGCCAACGCCTCGGCCAGCGACGAAACGGTGGCCTCCGATCCGGTCGACACCCTGCCGATCATTGGCCGGCCGGTTGATTCCTCGGCCGTACCCGGTTCGGACTCGAGCCTTCCGGAGGCGGCCGCCGAAGACGTGGTCGGCGCCGACCCGGCCGCCACCGAAGAGTGCACCATCACCGAACTTTCACTCGGAGGCGGATCGAGCGGACCCGATGTCGTGTGCTTGCAAGAAGCGCTGCGCGAGGCCGGCCTGTATTCCGGAAACATCTCGGGCGTGTACGACAACGCCACCGCCGCGTCGGTCGAGAAGTTGCAGACCGAGCGCGACTTGTTCGTCGACGGCAAGGTTGGTCGCGAGACCGCTCTGTCACTCGGCATCTGGCCCGATGAGCAGTCGATGATCGTGCGCACCCCGCCCCCTCCGCCGGGTGCGGTCGACATCTACGGCTACCCGTTGTCGTCGGTGTCCACGAGCGGACCCGATACTCCCCCCCTTCCGATCAACTCCGGATCGGGTCGGCGCGTCGTGTACGACCGCATGGGCCAGCGTGTTTGGGCGATCGACGAGAACGACGTGGTGATCCGTTCGTGGTTGGTATCGGGCAGCAAGTACGACAACGAGACACCCGGCACTCACGTGGTCTACAGCCGATCCGATGTGTCGACGGCCTGGAATGGCAAGGCGTTTCTACCCCAGATGATTCGCTGGCTGAAGACCGACATCGGCAACATCGGCTTCCACGCGATTCCGATTCGTCGCAGCGACAATCAGCCGTATCAGACCGAGGCCGAATTGGGTCAGCGGTTGAGCGGAGGATGCCAACGGCAGGCCAATGCCGATGCCGACTTCTTGTGGGACTTCGCCCAAGTGGGCACCAAAGTCGTCGTGATCTGAACTCGTCGAGTTCTGAACGACCGTCAGCGTTCGAAGAGTCGTCCGAGATGCTTCTCGGCCATCTCCATGTCGAGGCGCGGTTCGTGCGCCAACGACGAGAGGTAACTGACCGACACGTAGTCGGCCTCGACCAGACCACCGTCGGTGTCGGCCGGCAATGACACCGCATCTCCCCACTGCATGCGCACGTAGTACGAACCGGCGTGACCTTCTTTGGGTTCGAGCACGGCCGTGCTCATGCGCCGCGGCGGTTCGTGACCCACGCGAGCCACCCGCCAACCCTTCATGTCGGCCACGTCCTTGTTGGGAACGTTGATGTTCACGACCACGGGCTGCGCCGGCATCGCCGACACCAACCCTTCCACGAACGTGGCCGCCACTTCAGCGGCCGACTCCCACTTCTGGCCCACGAGCATCTCGTCCCAGCCCTGGCCTTCGACACCGAAGCCGGTGACGGCCTGACTCACGGCGACTCCGGAGATGAGACCGTTACGACCCGATAACGCCGCACCAACGGTTCCGGAGTGATACACCGATCGACCCACGTTGACGCCGGGGTTGATACCCGACACCACGAGATCGAATGGATCGCCGAACGCACCGAGTCGCGCGAACATCACGCACAACGCCGGCGGACCAGTGATGGCCCAGGCCTCGTCGATTCCGTCGACGTGCGCCTTGTGCACTTCGGGCTGGATGAGATGCAGAGCACCGAGGGCAGCGCCGGCTCCGGAGAACTCACGATCGGGCGCCGCGATCACCACGTCGCCGAACGGCTTCATGGCCCGGGCGAGGATGTGCAGGCCGACCGAGTCGATGCCGTCGTCGTTGGTCAGGAGAATGCGCACGACGACATCTTCTCGCATCCGCGGGCGAGGACTCGCATCACTCCGTCAAAACCGGGATGAATTCGCGGTCAACGTCCGGTGAATCGTGCCGGTCGATGCTCGAGGAAGGCCGCGACACCCTCGCGATGGTCGTCGCTGCGGAAACTCGCGGCCATCGCGGCGGTGTGCCGGGCCATGTGCTCGGGAACCGATGCGGTGAGACCCTCGTACGCGAGCGACTTGATGAGGCGATGCGAATGTGGTGAACCAGCCGCGACCGCCTCGGCCAATACGTGCACTCGATCGGCCAGTTGGTCGGGTTCGACGACGTCGAGCACGTAACCGAGTCGCAACGCTTCGGGTGCGTCGATCATCGAACCGGTGTACAGCAGACGCAGGGCGTTCTGGAGACCGATGATGCGCGGAAGGAGCCACGTGCCCGCTCCGGTGTCGGGCACGAGGCCACGGTGCACGAAGTTCCAAGCGAAGCGCGCGTTGGTGGTGGCGATGCGTAGGTCGCACTGCGACGTGAACTCGGCGCCCATGCCCACCGCCGGACCATCGATCGCGCAGATGGTGGGTTTCGAGCACTGAACGAGCGGCCACCACTTGTCGGTTTCTTCCGCCGAGCCTCGCAGTCCACGTTGTTCGCCCGGGATCGTCGACAGGTCGGCCAGATCGGTTCCGGCGCAGAACGCGCCCGGAACCCCGGTGACGATCAGAACCGCGGTCGATTCGTCGTTGCTCGCCTCGCGCACGGCTTCGATGAAGTCGCCCAACATCGCGAAGGTCATGGCGTTCTTCTTGGCCGGCCGATCGATGGTGATCGTGCCGATCCGGCCGTCGCGCATGTATCGGATGTACTCACTCATGATCGTCCCCGTCGCTGTGCTCACTGTCGTTCCACACCGTTCCGACCGTTCGAGCGTATTCGTCGCTCGGGACTACGGTGGAAGCGAAGCCGACAGAGGAGTCACGATGCGCATCGGAGCCCTGATTTTCCCGACCGATCTCTCGATTCGAGTCGATCGACTGGCCCGCGAACTCGAGGACCGTGGCTTCGAATCGCTGTGGGTCACCGAGCACACTCACATCCCCACCAGCCGTCGCACGCCCTGGCCCGGTGGGCGCGAGCTGCCCGAGGAATACAAGCGCACTCTCGACCCGTACGTGGCTCTGGCGGCGGCGGGAGCGGTCACGAAGAACTTGGTTCTCGGCACCGGTGTGTCCTTGGTGGCCCAGCACCACGCCATCACACTCGCCAAACAAGTCGCGTCGGTCGATTACTTGTCGGATGGTCGCTTCGCCTTCGGTATCGGAGTCGGCTGGAACGAAGACGAGATGGAGCATCATGGCGTCGACCCGGCCACTCGGCGCAGACGTGTTCGCGAAACGATCCTGGCGATGAAAGAGCTCTGGACCAAGGAAGCCGGCGAGTTCTCCGGCCAACACGTGTCGTTCTCGCCGAGTTGGAGTTGGCCCAAGCCCGCGCGCAAGCCACATCCCCCGATCCTCATGGGCGGCGCGGGCGGCCCGGTGACGTTCCGCCACGTGGCCGAGTACTGCGACGGCTGGATGCCCATTCACGGTCGCCGCGACATCGCCGAGAAGTTGCCGTTGCTCCACGAGGCCTGGGACGCGGCCGGACGGGCTCGGTCCGACCTCGATCTCGGGGTGTTCGGGTGCCCCGGTGACCCGGCAACGATCGATGCCTACGCCGAGATGGGCTTCGGGCGCTGCGTACTCGGCTTGCCACCCACGTCGGAGGCGGCCGCGCTCAAGGCACTCGACTCGTACGCGGCCATCGTCGAGCGTTACTGACGCACTCGGCTACGGCGCGGCGACGGTCGTCGACACATTCGTCGACTCGGGCGTGGGCACGCTCGTCGACGTCGTTGTGGTCGGCATCTCGGGCTTCTCGTTCTCGGCCTCGAGGTCGTTGCCGTACACCCACACGGGGGTTCCCTTCGGGAGGATTCCCGTCTCCCAGATCATGTCCATCGCGGCGGTGCTCACACGAACACATCCGTGCGAGGCCGGGTAGTTGGGAATGCTTCGTGATCCGTGGATCGCGATACCGCCGTTGAAGTACTTCGGGCGATAGATCTCACCGAGATCGCCGGCCCACCAACCGTTCGAGCGCTCACGATTGATCTTGAATCGACCCGAGTCGGTGATCGATCGTCCCAACTCCCACTTGGTGAGATCCTTCTGATTCTGCTCGAGGAACCACTGACCACTGCCAGTCGACGTGTTGAGCACCCAGAGCACGCGCCCGTTGACGACGATCATCAACACCTGGCGATCCTTGTCGACTTCCACGATCGTGCCTTGATCGGTCGAACGAGCCTGCGGCCAGGTGGACACTTGAGTGAGAGCGAGTGCGGTGTTGTCGTCGACTTTTCCGGTGGCTTTCAACCCGTAGTACTTCTGAAACGCCATCACGGCCTGCTTGGTGGTGTGGCCGTAGTCGCCGTCGACGGCCACCAACCAGAATCCGGCTTCGAGCAAACGCTGCTGCACGCGGGCGGTCTCGTCACCGTCACGCGAACCCACGGCCGCGATGGCCCGGTCGAGCAGGGGGACTGCCAATGTCGTTGTCGTCGTCGTTGTCGTGGTCGGCGGCACCGTCGTGGTCGTCGAGCTCGTCGTCGTCGTACTCGAGGTCGTCGTTACCTGCGACGACGATGGCGCGATCGACGCCGTGGAGGCCGGCAAGGACGACGATGTCTCGGCCTCGGCCGCCGAACAAGCGACGAGAACCAGCGCCGCACCAGCGACGAGAACGTGTCGGTCGGGCATCAATCGTCGAAACATGAGCAACGGTCAAGGTACCGATTCGGCGCACGGTGGTGTCGTCACCCCGGAACGTCACATCACGTCGCCGAATTTCATCGCGTGATCGGCGTCACCACGAGAGCAAGGACGTCCGCATGACGCAGGCCCTATTCACCGTCGAGTACACCGAACAATGGAGCAGAGTCTCCAACCTGTTCCGAATGATCCTGATCATCCCACACATGATCATCATGCAGGCCTGGCAGTACCTGGTTCAGGTCGTCACCCTCTTCCAGTGGGTCATCGTGCTGTTCACCGGCAAGCGCAACCAGGGAATCTGGAATCTCCAGAACGCCTGGCTCGGCTACGCGTCGCGCGTCTGGGGTTACTACAGCGTGATGTTCGACAAGTGGCCGAACATCGGGCCCGAGCCGAAGAGCGAACCCGCCTGCGAGGGATTTCCCTCCGCAGGCGGGTGTTTTTCGTTCCCTCCCTGGCACGATAGGGCCGTGACTGCGACCCAGGTTTCGGAGATCTTCGACCCGTCCCAGTGGACCGAGGTCCCGGGCTTCTCCTTCACCGACATCACGTACCACCGGGCCAAGGCGCACGGCACTGTCCGAGTGGCGTTCAATCGTCCCGAGGTCCGCAACGCTTTTCGTCCGCACACCGTCGACGAGTTGTTCACCGCACTGGAGCACGCTCGCCAGAGCACCGACGTGGGTTGCGTGCTCCTCACCGGTAACGGACCGTCACCGCGCGATGGTGGTTGGGCGTTCTGTAGCGGCGGTGATCAACGCATTCGCGGCCGGGACGGCTACAAGTACGCCGAGGGTGAAACCGCCGAAACGATCGACGCCGGCAAGAGCGGGCGTCTGCACATCCTCGAAGTGCAACGGCTCATCCGCTTCATGCCCAAGGTGGTCATCTGCGTGGTGCCGGGCTGGGCGGCTGGTGGCGGACACAGCCTCCACGTCGTCTCCGATCTCACTCTCGCCAGCCGCGAACACGCGCGCTTCAAGCAGACCGACGCCGATGTCGCTAGTTTCGACGGTGGATTCGGCTCGGCCTACCTCGCTCGCCAGGTGGGTCAGAAGTTCGCCCGCGAGATCTTCTTCCTCGGTCGTGAGTACTCCGCCGACGATGCGCATCGCATGGGCATGGTGAACGCCGTGGTTCCTCACGCCGAACTCGAGGCCACCGCTCTGCAGTGGGCGGCCGAGATCAACGGCAAGAGCCCCACCGCTCAGCGCATGCTGAAGTTCTCGTTCAACCTCATCGACGATGGACTGGTGGGCCAGCAGGTGTTCGCGGGTGAGGCCACTCGCCTCGCCTACATGACCGACGAGGCTCAGGAAGGGCGCTCGTCGTTCCTCGAGAAGCGCGACCCCGATTGGTCGCCCTTCCCCTGGTACTACTGACCCGCCTGTCGCATCGACATGAGTGAACGTTTCGTGCTCGTCGATTCGCCCGACGACCCTCGACTCGATCAGTTCCGTCTGCACGAACGCGAGCTCCGTCCCCGTCGGATTCCGGCCCGCGTCACCAAGAACCTGCCGTTCCACGAACACGAGCGCGTAGCCGCCGGATCGTTCGTCGCCGAAGGCGACCTGGTGGTCGAACGAGCCCTGGCGGCCGGGTGCCGGGTGCAGGCCGTACTCACCGACGCCGACGAACCGGCGGCCGTGTGCAACCAGGTCGGCGACGAGGTTCCCGTGTACGCCGCCACCAGTGAGGCTCGACGCATGCTCACCGGTCTCGGCGTCGCACTCGACGTGATCGCCCTGTTCGAACGTCCGTCGGCTCGAACACTCGACGGTGTCGTCAGTCGTGCCCGCCATGTGCTGGTGCTCGAAGACGTCGACAACCCGACCAACGTCGGTGCCATCGTGCGCAGTGCGGTGGCTCTCGGTGCGCAGGGGCTGATCCTCGACCGCAATTCGGCCGACCCGTTGTCGCGACGGGCCCTGCGTGTGTCGATGGGAACCGCGTTGTCACTACCCACCGCTCGCGTCGACTCTCCGGTCGACGCTCTCGTCACCCTGAAGTCGGCCGGCTTCACGTCGTTCGGACTCACACCCGCTTCCGACTCCATCGACCTCGACGACGCCGCTCGCCATGCTCGCGGACGACTTGCACTCGTGATGGGATCCGAACGTGACGGGTTGAGCGAACGACTGATGAGTGCCGTCGATCACCGAGTTCGCATCCCGATGAGCGATGGGGTCGACTCGCTCAACGTGGCCGCGGCCGCCGCGGTGGCGTGCTACGCGCTCATCACGCCTTCAGGCGCCGAAGTCGACGACTGAACGCAAGGCATCCGAGTCGATGTCGACTCCGAGCCAGCCACGCTCACTTCCATCGTCGCCGTCCACCGTGAACGCGAACACCAGACATCCGGTGTCGGCGGCCAGACGCAACAGGTCGGTGTAGGCCGGAAGCAGGAGGGCAACCGTCCACGAGACCACCACGGGTGTCGTCATCGACACGCGGAGTCGCACCACTCGCCGTCCGTCGGGCAGTAGGGCCACATCGGCCGCAGTGTTCAAGTCGCCCACACCATCGCGGGCCACGATCTCGGGTAGCGCCGCCACGTCGGGTCGATCGCTCGCGTCGACCTTGAGTGTCGGGAACATCACCGCTCGTTCGTCGAGCAATGTTCCGGCCGACCGGATCACGAGCGATGGTTCGTCCTGGATCACCGCACAAGTCTCCGGGAGGTGGGATCGGAGCACAAATCCAGCAGACTCTCGGGGTGACCGCGACCGGAGTTCTGCTTCTTTCGTGCCCCGACCAGCGGGGTGTGGTCGCGGCCGTGGCCGACTTCATCGCCTCGCACAACGGCAACATCGTCCATGCCGAACAGCACACCGACGACGTCGAGAAGGTCTTCTTCCAGCGCGTCGAATTCGAGATCGACGGTTTCGACCTGCCCCGCGATCAGATCCGCGCCGCCTTCGATTCGGTGGCCGATCGCTTCGGCATGACCGCCGACTTGAAGTTCACCGACGTGCGTCCGCGCGTGGCGATCATGGCCAGCAAACAATCGCACTGTCTGTTCGATCTGCTCACTCGGTGGCGTTCGGGCGAACTTCCGGCCGATGTGGTCGCCGTGATCGACAATCATCCCGACCACGCCGATCTCGTCGAGCACATGGGAGTGCCGTACGTGCACCTTCCGGTCACACCCGACACCAAGTCGGCCCAGGAGACCAAGGTCCTCGACGCGTTGCGGTCGTACGACGTCGATCTGGTGGTGCTGGCCCGCTACATGCAGATCCTGTCTCCCACGTTGGTGGAAGCGTTCCCGGCCCGGATCATCAACATCCACCACTCGTTCCTTCCGGCCTTCATCGGTGCCAACCCGTATCGCCAGGCCCACGATCGCGGCGTGAAGATCATCGGCGCGACCGCGCACTACGTCACCGAAGAACTCGACGAGGGACCGATCCTCGATCAGGAAGTCACCCGCGTGACGCACCGTGACTCGGTGGCTGAACTCACACGCAAGGGCCGCGACCTCGAGACGATCGTGTTGGCGCGCGCCGTGCGGGCCCACCTCGAACACCGCGTGTTGGTGTACGGGCGCAAGACCGTCGTCTTCAGCTGAGTCGTTCAGCGTGGGCTGCTGATGGGCAGGCCGGTGTCGTTGCGTAAGTGCTCGGCCGCCTTCACAAAGTAGGCGGTCATCTCGGCCCGTGCGTCGTCGTCGGTGCAGACCCGGTCGAGGGCCGCGGCCATGTGCACCAGCCAGCGATCTCGTTCACGTGGACCGACCAAGAATCCCATGTGTCGCATGCGCAACCGCGGGTGGCCTCGCTCTTCGAGATACGTGGTGAGACCACCCCAATAGTGAGCGAGGAACAACGCCAGCCGGTGTTTCGCGCCGTCGAGATCGGATTGATCGGGATAGAGCGGCCACAACACTTCGTCGGTCACGACTCCTGCGTAGAACTCGTCGACGAGCCGTTCGAAGAAGGGCAACCCGCCCACCCGGTCGTACAGCGATGCGTCGCTCACGAGAACGAAGGGTTCTCCCAATCGGGGAACACGTCGGGCAAGCCATCGCTGACCTTGACCGGGAACTCGGCCGGACGCTTTTCGAGGAAACTCAGAACGCCTTCGCGGGCATCGTCACTCGCACCACGCGAATTGATGGCCCGCGAGTCGACGCGGTGCGCTTCCATGGGGTGATCGGCGCCGAGCATGCGCCACAGCATCTGCCGCGTGAGAGCCACCGACACCGGTGCCGTGCCGCTGGCGATCTCCATCGCGATGGCTCGCGCAGCCGGTAGTAGTTCGTCGGCGGCGTGCACGCTGCGCACGAGACGGCCCTCGAGCGCTTCGTGCGCCGTGAGGATACGGCCGGTGTAGCACCACTCGGCCGCTTGTGAGATTCCGACGATGCGCGGCAGGAACCAACTACTGGCCGCCTCGGGCACGATGCCGCGCTTGGCGAACACGAAACCGAACTTGGCGTGCTCGCTGGCCAGGCGGATGTCCATGGGCAGGGTCATGGTGACGCCCACACCGACCGCCGCGCCGTTGATGGCGCCGATGACCGGCTTCTTGCTCTCGAAGATGCGCAAGGTGACGAGACCTCCGCCGTCGCGCACGACACCCGATCGCGCCGAAACGTCGCTGCCACCCTTCGCGAACGTCTCACCGCCACCCGACAGATCGGCGCCAGCGCAGAACGCCTTGCCCGATCCGGTGACGATCACCGCACGCACCGAATCGTCGGCGTCGGTGAGATCGAAGGCGGCGATGATCTCCTTCAACATCGTGTTCGTGAAGGCGTTCATCTTGTCGGGGCGATGGAGCGTGATGGTGGCCACCGGGCCGTCGACGGAGTACTGGATCTCGTTGAAGTTCACGACTGGACCCTAATCAGCGACCGGGAGGGGCCGCCGATCGAGCGTCAGACGTCGAGGAAACGCGAGGCGGCGATGCCCGAACCGATGGCTCCGGCCAGCGCGCCGATTCCGAGTAACAGGACCATGATCCAACTCGCGTAACCGTCGGTCACGACGAGTGCCGCCAATTCGGTGTCGTTGAAGTCGGTGACCGCGTTGGTCCAGGCGGTGTTGAGACCCCACAGGCCCAGACACGACAGGATGCCGCCCACGAGACCCTGCACGAGACCTTCGAGCATGAACGGGATGCGGATGAACCAGTTGGTCGCACCGACCAGTTTCATGACTTCGATTTCTCGTCGGCGCGCGAACATGGCGGTTCGAATGGTGTTCCAGATGAGGCCCACCGCGACCACGAGCAGGATGATCGACATGGTGGTGGTGGCCACACGAATGAATTGCGAAACTCTTGACACCACGTCGAACACGTCTTGGGCGTAGGCCACTTCCTTCACGCCGGCCAATTGTCGGAACTGCTCCCCCAACTCGCGCACGAGCGCCGAATCCTCGGCGATGGGCACGACTTTGAACTGCGACGGAATGTTCTCGGGTGTGAGGAGGCGCAGGGTTCCGGGGTCGCCCGCGAACAGCCGCTCGGCTTCGGCGTAACTCTCGGCCTGGTTGAGGTAGCGGAGTCGATCGACGTCGATGATGGACGGCTGCGACTTGAGCGCGCCCTCGATGAGTTGGACCTGCTCGGCAGTGGCGTCGGAACGGACGTAGACGATGAGTTCGACGTCACCCTTCCAGCGCGTGAGGAGATTGTCGAAGGCGCGCTGGATGAGGAACGTGGTGCCGACCAACAGCAACGACACGGCCGACGTGATGATGGCGGCGGCCGTAAGCGTGGCGTTGCGCCGGAAGCCGGCGGCCGTTTCGCGGAGGGCGTAACTGATTCGGGACAGCATCAGTCGTAGACCCCGCGTTCTTGGTCGCGAACGATCACACCGCGATCGAGCTGAACCACACGACGACGCATCATGTTGACGACCCGGGTGTCGTGGGTGGCCATGACCACGGTGGTTCCGGTGGAGTTGATGCGGTCGAGCAGACGCATGATTCCCTCACCCGTTCCGGGATCGAGGTTTCCGGTGGGTTCGTCGGCCAGCAAGATGAGCGGCCGGTTCACGAAGGCGCGCGCAATGGACACGCGCTGCTGTTCGCCACCCGACAACTGGTGCGGAAAGCGATCTTCCTTGTCGGCCAGGCCCACCAATTCGAGAACGGCCGGGACCTGCTGGCGGATGACATGGCGCGGCCGGCCGATCACTTCGAGAGCGAACGCGACGTTCTCGAAGACCGTCTTGTTGGGCAGGAGTTTGTAGTCCTGGAAGATGTTGCCGATGGTGCGACGGAGATACGGCACCTTCGACTCGGGCATGTCGTTGATGTCCTTGCCCGCGACCCATACCGTGCCCCGCTCCGGCTGCTCTTGCCGGTTCATGAGCCGCAACAGCGTGGACTTTCCCGAACCCGACGGTCCCACGAGGAAGACGAACTCGCCCTTGGCGATTTCGAACGATGCGTCGCGCACCGCGATCACATCGCTGCTGTACGACTTGGTGACGCTTTCGAGCCTGATCATGGTTGTCCCCGCAGAATCGCCAGGTTACCGGTGGGCCGAATTCAGTTCTGGTCACCCGCGCGACGCCAGCGCAGGTAACCCTCCATGAATCGATCGAGATCGCCATCGAGAACCGCCTCGACACTGCTCGTTTCGACTTCGGTGCGCAGATCTTTCACCATCTGATACGGCTGCAACACGTAGCTGCGGATCTGGCTACCCCAACCCACGGTGGCCTGTTTGCCAGCGATGCGATCGAGTTCGGCCTGATGCTCCTCTTCGATCTTGGCCGCGACCATCGCACGCAAACGGTTCATCGCCTTCTCGCGGTTCTGGAGTTGGCTGCGTTCTTCTTGCGACGACGCCACGAGACCAGTGGGTTCGTGAATGAGACGCACAGCCGACGACGTCTTGTTCACGTGCTGTCCGCCGGCACCTGACGCACGGAACACTTCCATGCGAATGTCGCTCTCGTTGATTTCGACATCGGGATCGTCCATGACCGGCCACACCTGCACGGCCGAGAAACTCGTCTGACGGCGGCCCTGGTTGTCGAACGGGCTGATGCGCACGAGACGGTGCGTGCCGCGTTCGGACGTCATGAGTCCGTAGGCATAACGGCCCTTGATGGTGAACTCGGCCGACATGATGCCGGCTTCGGTTCCGGGCGACACGTCGTCGATTTCGATTTCGAAGCCACGACGCTCGGCCCAGCGCGAGTACATACGCAGCAGGACCTCGCTCCAGTCCTGAGCGTCGACGCCACCGTCCTTGGTGTTGATGTGCACGATGCAGTCGACTTCGTCGTGCTCACCGGTGAACAAGCTCCGCAACTCGAGTCCGTCGAGCCGCTGCGAGATGGATTCGATGGCCGACTGGATGTCGGGCTCTTGGCTGGCATCATCCACTTCGCGAGCCAACTCGTGGAGAACCTCAGCGTCCTCGAGATCACCCGAGAGCTTGTCGTACTGGTCGAGGTCGCCCTTGCCGTTGGCGTACTCGGCGTTCAGACGCTTGGCGCGATTCTGGTCGTCCCACAGGTCGGGACGTGAGATTTCGATCTCGAGTTCGGCGATGCGAGAACGCAGTTCGTCGACACGAAGGTAGCCGCGGGCCTCAGCGAGGCGACGCGAGACATCGCGGAGGTCGTCGGTGAAGTCGCGCATGGGGGCCGTCAATTGGCGCCGTGGCACATCTTGAACTTCTTGCCCGAACCGCACGGACACGGCGCGTTGCGCGGTGTCTTCGAGAACTCGTCCTTGACGACGGTCTGCTGCTTGGTGGGCGCCGGAGCGGCGGGAGCCGCCGGAAGATCGGTCGGCATCGGAGCCGGCGCATCCGACTTGGTCTGCTGCACGTTGTTGACGGCGATGTCGGGGGCGTCGTTGCGCACGACCTGAACGTGCATGACGTAGCGCACGAAGTCCTGGGCGATTCCCTTCATCATCGAGCCGAACATCTCGTAGCCCTCGCGCTGCCATTCGGACAGCGGGTCCTTCTGACCCATGGCGCGCAAGTTGATGCCCTCTTGGAGGTAGTCCATTTCCTCGAGGTGTTCGCGCCAACGCTGATCGATGATGCGCAACATCACTTGACGCTCGACGTCGCGCATGACGGTGGGGGTGAGCTCGGTTTCGCGTCGTTCGTAGTACGCCGAAGCGTCGGCCATCACGACGTCGTACATGTCGTCGGTGTCGCGACAGTCGAACAGAGCGGCGGCTTCCACCTGGGCGGGCCAGAAGGTCTTGAGTTCCTTGGCCAGACCCTCGAGATCCCATTCGTCGTCGGCCTCGCTCACGCAGTGCGTTTCGATGAGCGAATCGACGGCTTCGGCGAGGTATTCCATGGCCGCGGCCTTGAGGTCGAGTCCTTCGAGAATCTGATCGCGGCGCTGGTAGATGACCTTGCGCTGCTCGTTCATGACCTCGTCGTACTTGAGCACGTTCTTGCGGATTTCACCGTTGCGCTGCTCGACCGTGCTCTGCGCGCGTTCGATGGCCTTGGTGACCATCTTGTGTTCGATCGCTTCGTCGTCGGGAAGGGCGCGGCCCATCACCCAACTGAGTGCACCGGTGGCGAACAGGCGCATGAGTTCGTCTTCGAGCGACAGGTAGAAGCGACTTTCCCCCGGGTCGCCCTGACGACCCGAACGACCGCGCAACTGATTGTCGATACGGCGGCTCTCGTGACGTTCGGAGCCGATGACGTAGAGACCGCCGAGTTCGCGCACCTTGTCGCCTTCGGCGCGGCACTCGGCCGTGATGGACGCGAGCAATTCGGCGTAGCGCGCCTGCGCGACACGACGGGCCGCCTGATAGTCGGCCGGCATCTGATCGAGCGGCATCGGCAAGGCGAATTCGTCGGTGAGCGTTTCGGGCGAGTGACCCTCGGCCCGCAGCGCACGGCGAGCCAGACCCTCGGGGTTGCCGCCGAGAAGGATGTCGACACCACGACCGGCCATGTTGGTGGCCACCGTGACCGAACCGAGACCACCGGCCTGCGCGACCACTTCGGCTTCGCGCGTGTGCTGCTTGGCATTGAGCACTTCGTGGGTGATTCCCCGCTTCGACAGAGCCTTCGACAACGCCTCGCTCTTCTCGACGCTCACGGTGCCGATGAGGATCGGCTGACCCTTCGCGTTGCGTTCGGCGACATCATCGACGATCGCGTTGAACTTGGCCGCTTCCGACTTGTAGATGAGGTCGGGCTGATCGGCACGCTGGTTGGTGCGGTTGGTCGGAATCGGCACCACCTGCAGGCCGTACGTGTTCATGAGTTCGGCTGCTTCGGTCTGAGCCGTACCGGTCATGCCGGCCAACTTCTCGTACATGCGGAAGTAGTTCTGCAGCGTGATCGTGGCGAGAGTCTGGTTCTCTTCCTTGATCTTCACGCCCTCTTTTGCTTCGACGGCCTGGTGAATGCCCTCGCTCCAACGACGACCTTCGAGGATGCGACCGGTGAACTCGTCGACGATCTTCACTTCACCGGCTTGGACGATGTAGTCCTTGTCGCGGCGGTAGAGCTCCTTGGCCTTGAGGGCCACCTGCAATTGGTGCACGAGGTTGCGCTGCACCTCGTCGTACAAGTTGTCGAGCCCGAGTTCTTGTTCGACGCGCTCGATACCGGCCTCGGTGGGCATGACGACGCGCTTGTCTTCTTCGACTTCGTAGTGCTCGTCACGCTTGAGCCCGCGCACGATGGACGCGAAGCGGTAGTAGAGCTGAGCGGCGTCGGCGACACGGCCCGAAATGATGAGCGGGGTTCGTGCTTCGTCGATGAGAATCGAGTCGACTTCGTCGACGATGGCGAACACGTGACCGCGCTGCACCTTGGTTTCCTTGGTGCCGGCCATGTTGTCGCGCAAGTAGTCGAAGCCGAACTCGTTGTTGGTGCCGTACGTGACGTCGGCCGCGTAGTTGACGCGTTTTTGTTCGGGGCGATCCTGCACTCCGGGGATCACGAGTCCGACGTTGAGGCCCAACCAGCGATGGATCTGACCCATCCACTCGGAGTCGCGGCGCGCCAAGTAGTCGTTGGTGGTGATCTGGTGCACCCCGCGACCCGAAAGTCCGTTCAAGTAGGCCGGGAGCGTGGACACCAGGGTCTTGCCTTCACCGGTCTTCATTTCGGCGATCCAGCCGAAGTGGAGTGCGGCGCCACCCATCATCTGCACGTCGTAATGGCGCTGCCCGATGGTGCGGCGGCCCGCCTCACGAACTACCGCGAAGGCCTCAATCAGGAGATCGTCGAGCGACTCGCCGCGTTCGAGGCGCTGGCGGAACTCGGCGGTCTTGCCGCGCAGGGCGTCGTCACTGAGCGCCGTGAGGGCGGCCTCGTCGGCGTTGATGTCGGGAACCAGACCTTCAAGGGCCTTAAGTTTCTTGCCTTCACCGGCCCGAAGAATGCGGTCGAGGATCGCCATGCGGAGGTCGAGCCTACCTTTGGGCCTGGTCGGACCGGGGTCCGCCCACTTGGCGCTCGACCGCGGCCACACACCAAACTGCCCTGATGGGAACCATCGACACCGTCATCTTCGACCTGGGCGGCGTGTTGTCGTTGTCGGGCCGGGCCATCGACGTGGCCCGCCGCTTCCCGAGCCATCCACCCGAGGTCGTGATGAGCGTCCTGATGGGTGATTACGCGACCGACCACGACCACCCCTGGCACCAGCTCGAGCGGGGAGAAATCTCGATGACCGAGTACCGCGAGGCGGTGGCCCCGCTGATCGCCGCCGCGGGACTGGTGGCCGCCGAACCTCCGCCGGAGTTCAAGAACCGAACCGGTGTGAACTTCGCGTTCGTGCGCAGCGAGCCGATGTTCGCCCTCGTCGACGATCTGCGAGCCAAAGGTTTGCGGGTCGGAGTTCTGACCAACAACGTGCGCGAGTTGCGATCACGGTGGTGGGACCTCGTCGACTTCCCGAGCCTGTTCGATGACATCGTCGACAGTCATGAAGTGGGTCTCCGTAAACCGAACGCCGCGATCTACCACTTGGCTCTCGAGCGCCTCGGGGCGGCGGCCGAACGAACCGCGTTCCTCGACGACATGGTGGTGAACGTGAACGCCGCGCGGGCCGTGGGCATGCACGGCGTGTTGGTGGAAGACGATCAGTCGGGTGCGATCGCCACGGTGCGCGACCTGGCCGGCGTCTGACGTTTATCGGGTGTCGCGGCGGCCGCGAGTGTGGTGACGTCGGCCCAACCGGCTGACCCGAGAGCATGAGCGGCGGCGCGCAGTGTGGCTCCGGTGGTGACGACGTCGTCGATCACGAGAACGTTCATGGGGGTACGCGTGGGGCGAGCACGAAAGGCCGGGCCGCTCAAGCGGGCACGGCGCGAGCGACCGGTTTGAGCCGGGCCGGTTTCGCGGACGAGGAGGCATCGACACGGAAGACGGAGATCGCGAGCGACCAGTCGCGCGATCAACTCGGCCTGATCGAATCCGCGACGACGACGTCGGGTCGCCGAGGTGGGAGCCCAGGTGACGACGTCGAACGTGCGACCGTCAGCACGAACGGCTCGTGCGAGTTCGGCCGCGAGCGCGCGCGCTGCCGACTGGCGACCGCGGAACTTGAGATCGGACACCAACTGACGCGTGGAACCCTCGTAGACGAGTGCGGCGTTGTCGACCGACGGCGGTGACGACGGAAGGCCTCGGCAATCGGGACAGAGTCGTGTGAGCGAGCCGGACCAGGTGTCGCGGTCACGTTGGGGTTGGACTCGGAACATGTGGTGGCAATGCGGGCAGCGCAGGGCGGTGAACATGCCCCCACCCGACCACACGGGTGTGGCACTGTGAGGAGATTCGTGGTTCTGGGACCCTTCGCCGTGGTTCCGGTTCGTGGTTCTGGGTGAAAAATTCGCTGGATTCCAGCGAATTTTTCACCCAGAACCACAGGGTCCCTCAGGAACTCCAGAGGGTGCGGAGGCGGGGTTCGGGGTCAACGATCTCGCCACACTCCACGTCGAATCGCCACGTGCGCCGACTCTCCAGGTCGTACGGCGACCACGCCACGGCTCCGTCGGTCGCGAACGACAACACCTGCGCGGCCACCTGATCGGCCACCACGGCCCGATCGGCGCCGTCGCCCGTGAACAACTCGACACCGGGCTGATCGAGATTGTGGAACGTGAACGGAATGTCGATCGCATGACACGACCCGAGCACACCACCAAAGGCAGGACTGGCCCACGTGAACCAATACATGTGCGTCGGCGTCCCGGCTTTCGCTCGCTTCTCGGCCAGACGAATCGCCCGCTGCCGGAACCCTTCGTCGGTTTGCGCCGCCATCACCAACTGCGCATCGGACTCACCCGGACGATGTTCGCGATACAACTCGATCGCCTCATCCACACGATCGGGCAACATGCCCGCGAAGAACTTGCGCATCTTGGCATCGTCCATCGATGCCGCATCGGGCGAGAAGGCTCCGAACAAACGATTCTCGTCGCGCGTGGTTCCGACCACGAGATGAGCCGGATGATCGGCCGCCGCACTCACGATCTCGCGCGGCAATCCGACACCGGGCCACGTTGGCGCGAAGTAATCGAATGCTCGACCATTCTCGGCCACTAGCGCACCTTGCGCATCGAGCAGTTGGTCGCTCGTCAACGCGAGCAGATCGTCATCACGATCGACGCCGGCGGCCAGCAAGAACTTGGCAGCCAGTTCATCGCCGCGCTCGGCGTTGCGGTACTGACCGATCGACGGACTCATCGACCACACCTTGTGGAACAGACCGGCCGACAGCGGTGATGCCATCAGCGCAACGACACTCGATCCGCCGGCCGACTCTCCGAAGATCGTGACGTTGTTCGGATCGCCACCGAACGAGGCAACGTGCTTGCGCACCCAACGCAACGCTTCGATCTGGTCGAGGAGTCCGAGGTTGTTGTCGCGGAAGAATCCGAACACGCCGAGCCGATAGTTGATCGACACCACCACCACATCTCCGCGACGCGCCAACGACGAACCGTCGTACCACGGTGTCGAACCCGAGCCGTTCACATAGGCCCCGCCGTGGATCCACACGAGAACCGGCCGACCCGTGGCCGAACTGCCGACGACCAAGGGGGGAACGAAGACGCCCAGACTCAAGCAGTCCTCGTCCATGGGCGGCAGGGCCGCGCCCATCGTGGATTCGAGGAGACCCGGTGCCTGCGGGCAGATCGGACCATGGCGGGAGGCGTCGCGCTCTCCTTCCCACGGCGTCTCGGGAACCGCCGGGGCGAACCGATCGGCCCGGGCGTAGCGAAGGCCCAGGAAGGCCCCGGTGCCGTCGGGTCGGGCCACGCCCCTCACCCGCCCCGAGGGGGTCTCGATGAGTAGGGACTGGGTCGTTTGCACGTCGGAGGACGAAATCTGAGTCACCGGCAAACAGTAATCCGCCCGAAAAGTGCCAGGTTCGCTCGGACCCGGCCTCTCATCCCGTGAGGCGAGCGCCGTGCTCATCTCTTAACGACCTCTAATCGAATGGAGTTCTAATGGTTGATACATTCCAAAGGGCGGCCAGACGGGACGAACCCGATGCCGCGAAGAAGAGAGCGAGGGGGACCATGCGTCGCATCTGGTCGGCCACGATGATGGCCGGAGTTCTGTTGATCGGTGCCGCGTGCAGCGGCGGCGACAAGGACAGCGAGAGTTCGAGCGGCGGCGGGCGCAAGCTTTTCCAGCCCGCCGGTGTGGTGGGCCCCGACTCGTTCGCCCCCACGTTCGAACTCACCCAGTACGACGTCGATCTCTCCGCATTGTCGGAAGGCACCGTCGACGGTTCGGCCTCGGGTTTGTACGCCGGACGTACCTACGGCGGAACCGGCACGAACATCTGTGACGTCGAAGCGATGATTCGCTTCCTCACCTATTACGAAGATCGCGGCCGCGCGTGGGCCGACGTGCAAGGCATCTCGTTCGAAGAACTGCCCGACTATCTGCGCAGCCTCACCCCCGTGTACGCGCTGCAGAACCTCAACGTGCAGATGTTCGGATTCAAGAACGATCAGGCCTACGGATACGACGCGGTGATCGCGGCCGGAACGGCCATCCTGATCGACGATCAGGGCATGCCGCGCGCACGTTGCGCCTGCGGTAATCCCTTGCTCGCACCGAGCGAAGAACCGCCCACCGAGGATTCGGTGCCGCCCGGTGATTCGAGCCCCGACATCACCACGGCTGAAGAACCGCCGAGCTCCGACGTTCCCGGCGACCAGCCCGGTGGCGACCAGCCCGGCGGCGACCAGCCCGGCGGCGACCAGCCCGGCGGCGACCAGCCCGGCGGCGACCAGCCCGGCGGCGACCAGCCCGGCGGCGACCAGCCCGGCCGC
>Ga0194119_10004671_pt1 | contig 20984 bp, 16 predicted proteins | sample TA2MahC100mmetaG_FD_148620 | JGI IMG/M metagenome (GOLD analysis project Ga0194119, IMG submission 148620) | Freshwater microbial communities from Lake Tanganyika, Tanzania - TA2015018 Mahale Deep Cast 100m | ecosystem: Environmental > Aquatic > Freshwater > Lake | place: Tanzania: Lake...
ACTTCACGACCTTGGTGACGACGCCGGCGCCGACGGTGCGGCCGCCCTCGCGGATGGCGAAGCGCAGGCCCTCGTCCATCGCGATCGGCTGGATCAGCTCCACCACCATCCGCGCGTTGTCGCCCGGCATCACCATCTCCGTGCCTTCCGGCAGGGTCACCACGCCCGTCACGTCGGTCGTGCGGAAATAGAACTGCGGCCGGTAGTTGGTGAAGAACGGTGTGTGACGGCCACCCTCCTCCTTCGTCAGGATGTAGGCCTCCGCCTCGAAGTTCGTGTGCGGCGTGATCGAGCCCGGCTTCGCCAGGACCTGGCCGCGCTCCACGTCCTCGCGACCGACACCACGCAGCAGCGCGCCGATGTTGTCGCCCGCCTCGCCCTGGTCCAGCAGCTTGCGGAACATCTCCACGCCCGTCACGACAGTCTTCGCCGTCGCCTTCAGACCGACGATCTCGATCTCCTCGCCCACCTTCACGATCCCGCGCTCCACGCGGCCCGTCACCACCGTGCCGCGGCCCGAGATCGAGAACACGTCCTCGATCGGCATCAGGAACGGCTTGTCCTTGTCGCGCATCGGCTGCGGGATGTAGCGGTCCACCTCCGCCATCAGCTTCAGCACCGCCTGCTCGCCGATCTCAGGGTTCTTGTCCTCCAGCGCCATCAGCGCCGAGCCCTTCACCACCGGCAGGTCGTCGCCCGGGAACTGGTAGCTCTTCAGCAGCTCGCGCACTTCCAGCTCGACCAGCTCCAAGAGCTCCGGGTCGTCCACCATGTCGACCTTGTTCATGAACACCACCAGCGCCGGCACGCCCACCTGGCGCGCCAGCAGGATGTGCTCGCGCGTCTGCGGCATCGGACCGTCCGCTGCCGACACCACCAGGATCGCACCGTCCATCTGCGCCGCGCCCGTGATCATGTTCTTCACGTAGTCCGCGTGGCCCGGGCAGTCGACATGCGCGTAATGCCGGTTCTGCGTCTCGTACTCGACATGCGCCGTCGAGATCGTGATGCCACGCTCGCGCTCTTCCGGCGCCTTGTCGATCTGGTCGTACGCCGTGTACGTCGCGCCGCCCGTCTTCGCCAGGATCTTCGTGATCGCCGCCGTCAGCGACGTCTTGCCGTGATCCACGTGCCCGATCGTCCCGATGTTGCAGTGCGGCTTCGTCCGCTCGAACTTGCTCTTCGTCATGGTGCTTCCCTCATCAGGCGAGTTTGGCGACGACTTCGTCGGCCACGGCCTGCGGCACAGGCGCGTAGTGATCGAAGACCATCGAATAGGACGCGCGACCCTGGGTCATGGAGCGCAGCGTGTTGACGTAGCCGAACATGTTGGCGAGCGGCACCATGGCGTTGATCACCTGGGCGTTGCCGCGGGCTTCCATGCCCTGGATCATGCCGCGCCGGCTGTTCAGGTCGCCGATGCAGTCGCCCATGTAATCCTCGGGCGTCACCACCTCGACCTTCATGATCGGCTCGAGCAGCTTGCACTGCGCCTTCTGCAGCGCCTCCTTGAAGGCGGCGCGCGCGGCGATTTCGAAGGCCAGCACGCTGGAGTCGACGTCGTGGTAAGCGCCATCGACCAGCTTCACCGTGAAGTCGATCACCGGGAATCCGGCCAGCACGCCAGACTCGCGCGAGGACTCCAGGCCCTTCTCGACGCCCGGCACGTATTCCTTCGGTACCGAGCCGCCGACGATGGCGCTTTCGAACTCGTAGCCCGAACCCGGCTCGCCGGGCTCGAACACCAGCTTGATGCGGGCGAACTGGCCCGAGCCGCCGGTCTGCTTCTTGTGCGTGTAGTCGTGCTCGACGCGGCGGCCGAGCGTCTCGCGATAGGCGACCTGCGGCGCGCCGACATTGGCCTCGACCTTGTAGGTGCGCTTCAGGATGTCGACCTTGATCTCAAGATGGAGTTCGCCCATGCCCTTGATGATGGTCTGGCCGCTCTCCGGATCGGTCTGGACGCGGAAGGTCGGATCCTCCTGCACCAGCTTGCCCAGCGCCTGCGACAGCTTCTCCTGGTCGCCCTTGGTCTTCGGCTCGATGGCGAGTTCGATGACCGGATCCGGGAAGTCCATCTTCTCGAGGATGATCGGGATCTTGGGATCGCACAGCGTGTCGCCGGTGGTCACCGACTTCAGGCCGGTCAGCGCGACGATGTCGCCGGCACGGGCCTCCTCGATGTCCTCGCGGTTGTTGGCGTGCATCAGCAGCATGCGGCCGACGCGCTCGGAGCGGTCCTTGGTGCTGTTGAGCACGCCGGTGCTCTTCTGCAGCACGCCCGAGTAGACGCGCACGAAGGTCAGCGAGCCGACATGCGGGTCGGTCATGATCTTGAACGCCAGGCCGGAGAACGGCGCGTCGTCGGTGGTCTTGCGCGTGTCCGGCTCGCCGGTCTTGACGTTGCTGCCGTCGACGCTCTGGCGGTCGTTGGGCGCCGGCAGGTAGTTGACCACGGCGTCGAGCATGGGCTGCACGCCCTTGTTCTTGAACGCCGAGCCGCACAGCGTCGGCACGAAGGCGTAGGAGATCGTGCCCTTGCGGATGCACTTGATCAGCGTCTCGTAGTCCGGCTCCTCGCCGCCGAGATACTTCTCGAGCGCCTCGTCGTCCTGCTCGACGGCCATCTCGATCAGCTTGGCGCGGTACTCCGCTGCCTGCTCCTTGAGATCGTCGGGGATGTCGGTGATCTCGAACTTCGCGCCCAGCGTCTCCTCGAGCCAGACGATCGCCTTGTTGGACACCAGGTCGACGATGCCCTTGAAGCCGCTCTCGACGCCGATCGGCAGCTGGGTGACCAGCGGCTTCGATCCCAGGCGATCGACGATCATGTCGATGGTGCGCCAGTAGTTGGCGCCGGTGCGGTCCATCTTGTTGACGAAGCAGATGCGCGGCACGCCGTACTTGTCGGCCTGGCGCCACACCGTCTCGGATTGCGGCTCGACGCCGGCCACCGAGTCGAACACGCAGACGGCGCCGTCGAGCACGCGCAACGAGCGCTCGACCTCGATGGTGAAGTCGACGTGGCCGGGCGTGTCGATGATGTTGACGCGGTGCTGCTCGCCCTTGAACGGGCCGCTCTCGGTCTTCCAGAAGCACGTGGTCGCGGCCGACGTGATCGTGATGCCGCGCTCCTGCTCCTGCTCCATGAAATCCATGGTCGCGGCGCCGTCGTGCACCTCGCCGATCTTGTAGCTCTTGCCCGTGTAGTACAGGACGCGCTCGGTCGTGGTCGTCTTGCCGGCGTCGATATGCGCCATGATACCGATGTTACGGTAGCGCTCGATGGGGGTGGTGCGGGCCATGGGGGTGGGCTTTCGTTCGTGGGTCGCGCCGACTACCAGCGATAATGGGCGAACGCCTTGTTGGCGTCGGCCATGCGATGGGTGTCTTCGCGCTTCTTGACCGCGGCGCCGCGGCGGTTGGCGGCATCGAGCAGCTCGCCGGAGAGCTTCTCGGTCATGCTGTGCTCGGAGCGCTCGCGCGCCGCCTGGATCAGCCAGCGGATGGCCAGCGCCTGGCGCCGCTCGGGACGCACCTCGACGGGAACCTGGTAGGTGGCGCCGCCGACACGGCGCGAGCGAACCTCGACGGCCGGCTTAACGTTGTCGATGGCCTCGTGGAACACCGGCAGCGGATCCTGCCGGGTCTTGTCGCCGATAATGTCCATGGCGCCATAGACGATGGTCTCGGCGACCGACTTCTTGCCCTGGAACATCAGGGTGTTCATGAACTTGGAGACAACGAGATCGCCGAACTTGGCGTCGGGGAGGATCTCTCGTTTCTCGGCGCGATGACGACGCGACATGGTTGAGCCCCTCCCTTACTTCGGCCGCTTGGCGCCGTACTTCGACCGGCGTTGCTTGCGGTCCTTGACGCCCTGGGTATCGAGCACGCCGCGCAGGATGTGGTAGCGCACGCCCGGCAGGTCCTTGACGCGACCGCCGCGGATCATGACGACCGAGTGCTCCTGCAGATTGTGGCCCTCGCCCGGGATGTAGCTCACCACCTCGTACCCGTTGGTCAGGCGCACCTTGGCGACCTTGCGCAGCGCGGAGTTCGGCTTCTTCGGCGTCGTCGTGTAGACGCGCGTGCAGACGCCGCGCTTCTGCGGGCAGTTCTGCATTGCCGGCACCGTGTTGCGATAGGTCGGTGCCACTCGCGGCTTGCGGATCAACTGGTTGATGGTGGGCATTCGCTCGGGTCCTCGCCGATCACCTGACTGTCGCCATCACCGTCCAGAACCCCCGAAACGCAAAAAAGGCAAAACGCCAACATGCGCTGGCTTTGCCCTGTAACGGGTGGGAGGCCTGCCAGAGTGGCCCGGACAACGATGTAACGGTTCTCCCGCTCAGACTGCGTCTAGGGCACGCCCTACCACCAGTCCTCCCGGGAAAGCGCGCGGGTTATATGGCCCGAGCCATGCACCGTCAAGCGCGCAGCGCCGATTTCTCAAGATTTTTCCTTGCTTTGACGGCGATCCTGAAGCGCGCAACTTCGTTGCGCCCGATGGCGCCGCCACAAAATATTGGGGCGCCTCTCGCGAGGCGCCCCGAATAATGTGACTTCGGTCAGCGACGTTGGCTATTCGGCCGCCGGCGCCCGCTCGCGCAGCGTCTGCTCGTCCGGCTGGAAGCCGTCCTCGGGCTGCGAGGCCAGCATCTCGCGGTCGCGCTTGGCCGCCAGCTCCTTCAGGCGGTTCATCACGCCACCGGTGCCCGCCGGGATCAGACGGCCGACGATGACGTTCTCCTTCAGGCCGAGCAAAGTGTCGATCTTGCCCGACACGGCCGCCTCGGTGAGCACGCGCGTGGTCTCCTGGAAGGACGCCGCGGAGATGAACGACTTGGTCTGCAGGCTGGCCTTGGTGATACCCAGCAGCACCGGCTCGCCACGCGCCGGCTTGAGGTTGTCGGCCGACAGCTTGGCGTTGAGTTCCTCGAACTCCAGCTTGTCGACCTGCTCGCCGACCAGGAAGGTCGACTCGCCCGGATCGACGATCTCGACCTTCTGCAGCATCTGGCGGCAGATGACCTCGATGTGCTTGTCGTTGATCTTCACGCCCTGCAGTCGATAGACCTCCTGGATCTCGTTCACCAGATAGGTGGCGAGCGCCTCGATGCCCATGACGCGCAGGATGTCGTGCGGCACCGGATTGCCGTCGATCAGCAGGTCGCCCTTCTCGATCCAGTCGCCTTCCTGGACCGCGATGCGCTTGCCCTTGGGGATCAGGTACTCGACCTGCTCGCCCTGGCCCTCCGGCGGGACCACCAGCAGACGACGCTTGTTCTTGTAGTCCTTGCCGAACTCGATGCGGCCCGGCCCGTCGCTGATGATGGCGAAGTCCTTCGGCCGGCGCGCCTCGAACAGTTCGGCGACGCGCGGCAGACCGCCGGTGATGTCGCGCGTCTTGCTGCCCTCGCGCGGGATACGCGCCAGGACGTCGCCGGCATTCACCGTCTGGCCGTTCTCGACCGACAGCACCGAGTCGACGGCGAGGAAGTAGCGGGCCTCCTGGCCGTTGGCGAGCGTGATCGGCTTGCCCTGGGCGTCGAGGATGGCGATACGCGGCCTGAGCTCGCCGCCGCGCGCCTGCTGCTTCCAGTCGACGACGACGCGGTTGGAGATGCCGGTCGCGTCGTCGATCACCTCGCGCATCGAGGTGCCCTCGACGAGGTCGACGTAGCTTGCCCTGCCCGCCTTCTCGGTGATCACCGGCAGCGTGTAGGGGTCCCACTCCGCCAGCTTCTGGCCCTTGACGACCCGGGTGTCGTTGTCGGCCAGCAGGCGCGCGCCGTAGGGCACGCGGAAGCGGGCGCGCTCGCGCTCGTTGGCATCGATCACCACCAGCTCGGTGTTGCGGCCCATGACGATGAGCACGCCCTCGCCGTTGGTGACGACGTTGCGGTTGCGCACCGAGACACGGCCGTCATGCGAGGCTTCCACGTTCGACTGCTCGGCGCCGCGCTGGGCGGCGCCGCCGATGTGGAAGGTGCGCATGGTGAGCTGCGTGCCCGGCTCGCCGATCGACTGCGCGGCGATGACGCCCACCGCCTCGCCGATGTTGACCGGCGTGCCGCGCGCCAGATCGCGGCCGTAGCAAGTGGCGCAGATGCCCCAGCGGGTGTCGCAGGTCAGCGCCGAGCGGATCTTCACCTCCTCGATACCGGCCTGCTCGATGGCATCGATGTCCTCCTCGCCGATCAGCGCGCCGGCCTTCACCAGCACGGTGCCCTTGAGCGGATCGACGATGTCCTCGAGCGCCGAGCGGCCGAGGATGCGCTCGCCGAGCGGCTCGATGACGTCGCTGCCGTCGACGACGGCGCGCATCGTGAGCCCGTCCTTCGTGCCGCAATCGACCTCGGTGATGATGCAGTCCTGCGCCACGTCGACCAGGCGGCGGGTCAGGTAGCCCGAGTTCGCCGTCTTGAGCGCCGTGTCGGCCAGGCCCTTGCGCGCGCCGTGGGTGGAGTTGAAGTACTCCAGCACCGAGAGGCCTTCCTTGAAGTTCGAGATGATTGGCGTCTCGATGATCTCGCCCGACGGCTTGGCCATCAGGCCGCGCATGCCGGCGAGCTGCTTCATCTGCGCCGCCGAGCCGCGGGCGCCGGAGTGGGCCATCATGAACACCGAGTTGATCGGATCGCCCTTCTTCGGCGTCGAGATGCCCTTCATCATCTCGTCGGCGACCTTCTCGGAGCAGCGCGACCAGGCGTCGACCACCTTGTTGTACTTCTCGCCCGAGGTGATCAGGCCATCCTGGTACTGCTGCTCGTACTCCTTGACCTCCTTCTGGGTCTGCGCGACCAGCTTCTCCTTGGACGCGGGGATGACCAGGTCGTCCTTGCCGAAGGAGATGCCGGCGCGGCAGGCGTGGCCGAAGCCCAGCGACATCAGCCGGTCGGCGAAGATCACCGTCTCCTTCTGGCCGCAGTGGCGATAGACCACGTCGATGACGTTCTGGATGTCCTTCTTGGTCAGCACGCGGTTGATCAGCGAGAACGGCACGTCCTTGTTCCGCGGCAGGATCTCCGACAGCAGCATGCGGCCGGGCGTGGTCTCGACCACCTTGACCACCTGGGCGCCGGTCTCATCGACCGTGTGCAGGCGCGCCTTGATGCGGCTGTGCAGGCTGACGGCCTGCGAATCCAGCGCGTGCTGGATCTCGCCCATGTCGCCGAAGACCATGCCCTCGCCGGGCTCGCCCTCGCGCTCCATGGTGATGTAGTAGATGCCGAGCACGATATCCTGGCTGGGCACGATGATCGGCTTGCCGTTGGCTGGGCTGAGGATGTTGTTGGTCGACATCATCAGCACACGCGCCTCGAGCTGGGCCTCGAGCGACAGCGGCACATGCACCGCCATCTGGTCGCCGTCGAAGTCGGCGTTGAAGGCGGTGCAGACCAGCGGGTGCAGCTGGATCGCCTTGCCCTCGACCAGCACCGGCTCGAAGGCCTGGATGCCAAGGCGGTGCAGGGTCGGCGCGCGGTTGAGCATCACGGGATGCTCGCGGATGACCTCCTCGAGGATGTCCCAGACCTCCGGCCGCTCCTTCTCGACCATGCGCTTGGCCGCCTTGATGGTGTTGGCCATGGCGTAGTTCTGCAGGCGCGAATAGATGAACGGCTTGAACAGCTCGAGCGCCATCTTCTTGGGCAGGCCGCACTGGTGCAGCTTGAGCTCGGGACCGACGACGATCACCGAACGGCCCGAGTAGTCGACGCGCTTGCCGAGCAGGTTCTGACGGAAGCGGCCCTGCTTGCCTTTCAGCATGTCGGAGAGCGACTTCAGCGGACGCTTGTTGGCGCCGGTGATGACGCGGCCGCGGCGGCCGTTGTCGAACAGCGCGTCGACCGCCTCCTGCAGCATGCGCTTCTCATTGCGCACGATGATGTCGGGCGCGCGCAGCTCGATCAGCCGCTTGAGGCGGTTGTTGCGGTTGATGACGCGGCGATAGAGGTCGTTGAGGTCCGAGGTGGCGAAGCGGCCACCGTCGAGCGGCACCAGCGGACGCAGCTCGGGCGGAATGACCGGCACAACGTCAAGGATCATCCACTCCGGACGCGCGCCGGAGTCAATGAACGCCTCGATCATCTTCAGCCGCTTGACCAGCTTCTTGCGCTTGGCCTCCGAGCCGGTCTCGCGCAGATCGACGCGCAGCGTCTCGCGCTCCTTCTGCAGGTCGATGGCGACCAGCATGTCCTTGATCGCCTCGGCGCCGATCTTGGCCGTGAAGCTGCCGTCGCCGTACTCGTCCTCGGCGCGGATATGCGCTTCCTCGGACAGCAGCTCGCGGTACTTCAGCGGCGTCAGGCCGGGCTCGATAACGACGTAGTTCTCGAAGTACAGGATGCGCTCGAGATCCTTCAGGGTCATGTCGAGCAGCAGGCCGATGCGGCTGGGCAGCGACTTCATGAACCAGATGTGCGCCACCGGCGAGGCCAGCTCGATGTGGCCCATGCGCTCGCGGCGCACCTTGGTCAGGGTGACCTCGACGCCGCACTTCTCGCAGATGATGCCGCGGAACTTCATCCGCTTGTACTTGCCGCACAGGCACTCGTAGTCCTTGATCGGCCCGAAGATGCGGGCGCAGAACAGGCCGTCCCGCTCCGGCTTGAACGTGCGGTAGTTGATGGTCTCCGGCTTCTTGATCTCGCCGTAGCTCCACGAGCGGATGCGCTCCGGCGAGGCGATGGCGATACGGATGTGGTCGAAGCTCTGGGTGCCCTGCGGCTGGCCCAGGATGTTCACGAGGTCGGTCATGGTCCGCTGCTCCTGTTATGGGCGCGATGTCGCGACGTGAGGGGGTGGGACGGCCTCGCGGCCGTCCCCGTTCTCGTTAGATGGCCTTGGTCTCAAGTTCGACGTTGAGGCACAGCGAGCGCAGCTCCTTGACGAGCACGTTGAACGATTCGGGGATACCCGCCTCGAACGTGTCATCGCCGCGCACGATGGCCTCGTAGACCTTGGTGCGGCCGGAGACGTCGTCGGACTTCACCGTCAGCATCTCCTGCAATGTGTAGGCCGCGCCGTACGCCTCCAGCGCCCAGACCTCCATCTCGCCGAAGCGCTGTCCGCCGAACTGCGCCTTGCCGCCGAGCGGCTGCTGGGTGACCAGCGAGTACGGTCCGATCGAGCGCGCGTGGATCTTGTCGTCCACGAGATGGTGCAGCTTGAGCATGTAGATGTAGCCGACGGTCACCTTGCGATGGAACGTCTCGCCGGTCCGGCCGTCGATCAGCGTGACCTGGCCCGACGTGTCGAGCCCGGCCTCGCGCAGCATGTCGACGATGTCGCCCTCGTGGGCGCCGTCGAACACAGGCGAGGCGAAGGGCACGCCGCCCTTGAGATTCTCCGCCAGGGTCAGCGTCTGCTCGTCGTCGAGCTCGGCGATGTCGCTCTTGTAGATCTTCTCGCCGTAGACCTCGCGCAACGTCTTGCGCACGCCGCCGGCCGCCGCCTTCTCGCCCTTCGCGGCGACGACGATGTCGCCGATCTTGTGGCCCAGGCCCGCCGCGGCCCATCCGAGATGGGTTTCGAGGATCTGGCCCACGTTCATGCGCGAAGGCACGCCCAGCGGGTTGAGCACGATGTCGACGTGACGCCCGTCGGGCAGGTACGGCATGTCCTCGATCGGCATGATCTTGGAGATGACGCCCTTGTTGCCGTGACGGCCGGCCATCTTGTCGCCCGGCTGCAGCTTGCGCTTCACCGCGACGAAGACCTTGACCATCTTCATCACGCCGGGCGGCAGCTCGTCGCCGCGCTGCAGCTTGTCGACCTTGTTCTCGAAGCGGTCCTGCAGGCGCTTCATGGACTCGTCGAACTGCTTGGTGAGCGATTCGATCTCCTCCATGCGCTTGTCGCCCTTGACGGCGATCTGGCGCCACTGCGCGGGCGGGAACTCGCCCAGGACCTTCTCGTTGATCTTGGTGCCCGCCTTTGCGCCCTTCAGGCCGCCGGCGATGGTCTGGTTGAGCAGCAGCTCCTGAAGCTGGTTGTAGAAGCTGCGCTCGAGGATGGCCTTCTCGTCGTCGCGGTCCTTGGCGAGACGCTCGATCTCGTCCCGCTCGATGGCCAGGGCGCGCTCGTCCTTGTCGACGCCGCGTCGGTTGAAGACGCGGACCTCGACAATGGTGCCGTTGACGCCGGGCGGAACGCGCAGCGACGTGTCACGCACGTCGGACGCCTTCTCGCCGAAGATGGCGCGCAGCAGCTTCTCCTCGGGGGTCATCGGCGATTCGCCCTTCGGCGTCACCTTGCCCACCAGGATGTCGCCGGCCTCGACCTCGGCGCCGATATAGACGATGCCCGCCTCGTCGAGGTTCTTCAGCGCCTCTTCGCCGACGTTCGGGATGTCGCGGGTAATCTCCTCCTGGCCCAGCTTGGTGTCGCGGGCCATCACCTCGAACTCCTCGATGTGGATCGAGGTGAACACGTCGTCGGAGACGATGCGCTCGGAGATGAGGATGGAGTCCTCGAAGTTGTAGCCGTTCCACGGCATGAAGGCGACGAGCACGTTGCGGCCCAGCGCCAGCTCGCCGTTCTGCGTCGAGGGGCCGTCGGCGATGATCTCGCCCTTGGCCACCGAGTCGCCGACCTTCACCAGCGGCTTCTGCGTGATGCAGGTGCTCTGGTTGGAACGCTGGAACTTCAGCAGGTTGTAGATGTCGACCGCCGGCGCACCCGGGCCGGTATCCTCGGTGGCGCGCACGACGATGCGCATGGCGTCGACCTGGTCGATATAGCCGGCGCGGCGCGCGACGATGGTCACGCCCGAGTCGCGCGCGACGATCTCCTCCATGCCGGTGCCGACCAGCGGCGCGTCGCTGCGCAGCAGCGGCACGGCCTGACGCTGCATGTTCGAGCCCATCAGCGCGCGGTTGGCGTCGTCGTTCTCGAGGAACGGAATCAGCGCCGCGGCGACCGATACGACCTGCTTGGGCGATACGTCGATGAAGTCGATCGTCTCGGGCCGCGCCAAGATGTACTCGCCGCCCTTGCGGCAGCTCACCAGGTCGGTGGCGAACTTGCCGCGCGGATCGAGCGCGGCGTTGGCCTGGGCGATGGTGTAGCGCCCCTCCTCCATAGCCGACAGGTAGACGACCTCGTCGCCGACCCGGCCGCCCGCGACCTTGCGGTACGGGCTCTCGATAAAGCCGTACTGGTTGACGCGCGCGTAGGTCGCCAGCGAGTTGATCAGGCCGATGTTCGGGCCTTCCGGCGTCTCGATCGGGCAGATGCGGCCGTAGTGCGTGGGATGCACGTCGCGCACCTCGAAGCCGGCGCGCTCGCGGGTCAGACCGCCCGGCCCGAGCGCCGACAGACGACGCTTATGCGTGACCTCGGAGAGCGGGTTGGTCTGATCCATGAACTGCGAGAGCTGCGAGGAGCCGAAGAACTCGCGCACCGCCGCCGCCGCCGGCTTGGCGTTGATCAGGTCGTGCGGCATGACGGTGTCGATGTCGATCGAGCTCATGCGCTCGCGGATCGCGCGCTCCATGCGCAGCAGACCGACGCGGTACTGGTTCTCCATCAGCTCGCCGACCGAGCGCACCCGGCGGTTGCCGAGATGGTCGATGTCGTCGATCTCGCCGCGACCGTCCTTGAGGTCGTGCAAGGTCTTGACCACCGCCAGGATGTCCTCGCGGCGCAGGATGCGCATCTGGTCGTCGACGCCCTTCAGCCCCAGGCGCATGTTCATCTTCACGCGGCCGACGGCCGACAGGTCGTAGCGCTCGGCGTCGAAGAACAGGCCGCGGAACAGGGTCTCCGCCGTCTCCAAGGTCGGCGGCTCGCCCGGGCGCATGACGCGGTAGATCTCCATCAGCGCGTCTTCGCGCGTCTGGTTCTTGTCGGCGACCAGCGTGTTGCGCAGGTAGCCGCCGGTGTTGACGTGGTCGATAGCCAGCACGTCGACGCTGTCGATCTTGGCCGCGTCGAGCGCCGCCAGCGTCGCCTCGGTGATCTCGTGGCCGGCCTCAATGTAGATCTCGCCGGTCTTCTTGTTGATCACGTCGCGCGCGGCGTACTTGCCGGCCAGCTCCTCCGGCAGCACGCGCACTTCCTTCAGTCCGCCCTCGACCAGGCGGACCGAAAGGCGCGGCGTCATCTTGGTGCCAGCCTCGGCCACGACCTTGCCGGTCTTGGCGTTGATCAGGTCGTGCGTCAGCTTCACGCCGCGCAGCGCCTCGGCCTGGAAGGCGGTGCGCCAGCCTTCCTTGTCGCGCGAATAGGTCGTCGCGCCGTAGAACGCCGAGAGGATGTCCTCGTGGGAGATGCCGACCGCCTCGATCGGGTCGAGCGTCTGGCCCTTGGCGGCGAGGTCGGCGCGCTTGCGCTCGGTCTCGACGCTATCGAGCGCCATCAGCAGGGTCGTCACCGGCAGCTTGCGGCGCCGGTCGATACGCACATGCACGAGATCCTTGGCGTCGAACTCGAAGTCGAGCCACGAGCCGCGATAGGGGATGATGCGCGCGGCGAACAGGTACTTGCCCGACGAGTGGGTCTTGCCCTTGTCGTGGTCGAAGAATACGCCCGGCGAGCGGTGCATCTGCGAGACGATCACGCGCTCGGTGCCGTTGACGATGAAAGTGCCGTTGCTCGTCATCAAGGGCATGTCGCCCATGTAGACGTCCTGCTCTTTGATGTCGCGGATCGAGCGCGAGCCGGTCTCCTCGTCGATGTCCCAGACGACGAGCTGCAGGGTGACCTTGAGCGGCGCGGCGTAGGTCATGCCGCGCTGCTGGCACTCCTCGACGTCGTACTTCGGCTCCTCGAACTCGTACTTCACGAACTCAAGGCTGGAGCGCTCGGCGAAGTCCTTGATCGGGAAGACGGAACGAAACACCTCCTGGACACCGACATTGACCCGCGCGGCGGGCTGGGTGTGCATCTGCAGGAACTGCTCGTACGACTTCTTCTGCACCTCGATCAGGTTCGGCATCGGAGCGGCGGCGGCGATGTGGCCGAACTGCCGGCGAATCCTGGTACGGGCGTTGAAGGTCGTGGCCATGCGAAAACCTCTTCGGTTTCAGGCGGCGGACGCCCCATCTGCTGTCTCGGTCCCGACGATCCGCGAAGCCGTCGGCACCATTCGTTGCAGCGGGCCACTTGACGGAGCCGGCGGCGCGCGCCGGCTCGATGAAGCGGCCCGACCGGGGCGGTGAAACCCCGGTCGGAACCCCAAAACGCTTACTTCAGCTCGACCTTGGCGCCCTCGGCCTCGAGCTTCGCCTTCATCTTCTCGGCGTCGGCCTTCGGCACGGCTTCCTTGACCGCCTTCGGGGCGGCCTCGACCAGGTCCTTGGCCTCCTTCAGGCCGAGACCGGTGAGCTCGCGCACCACCTTGATGACGTTGATCTTCTTGTCGCCGGCGGCGGCGAGGATGACGTTGAACTCGTCCTTCACCTCGGCCGGTGCGGCGGCGGCGGCGGCGCCACCGACGGCGGCGACGGCGACCGGCGCGGCGGCCGAGACGCCCCACTTCTCTTCCAGCATCTTGCTGAGCTGCGCGGCTTCGAGCACCGACAGCGACGAGAGCTGATCAACGATCTGTTCCAGATTGGCCATGATGTTTCTCCAGATGTCCCGAGTGTTACGTGTGGTCGACGGATCGGCTTACGCCGCCTGCGAACCGGAAGAGTCCTTGGAGCCGTAGGCGCTGAAGACGCGCGCGAGCTGGCCACCGGGCGCCTGCAGGACACCGGCGATCTTGGTCGCGGGCGCCTGGATGAGGCCGATGATCTTGCCGCGCAATTCGTCGAGCGACGGCAGCGAGGCAAGTTGCTTGACGCCTTCGGCGTCGAGCACCTGGCCCTTGAGCGCACCGCCGACGATCGTCAGCTTCTCGTTGCCCTTGGCGTAGGTCACCACCGCCTTGGCGGCGGCGACCGGGTCCTTGGACGAGGCGATCGCGGTCGGACCCGTGAGCATGGGTCCGATATCCTTGAACGCCGTTCCTTCCAGAGCGAGACGGGTGAGCCGGTTCTTCGAAACCTTGTACGAGGCGCCCGCTTCACGGACCTGCGCGCGCAGGGCCGAGACCTCAGCGACCGTCAGGCCCGACTGGCGGGTAACCACCAGCAGTTCCACGGCACCGAAGCCCTTGTTGAGCGACGCGATCGCCTCTGCTTTCTCAGTGCGGTCCACTATCGTCTCCAGGCAATGACCCGGCTGGCGCCGGATCGACTGCATGAGGGTCGCGTCCCGTCCCGAAGGACAAAGCGCTTCCCGGGTTTCCCATCCCGGAAGCTCGGGGCATCCATGGCCGGCGCACCGGCCATCTCGTTCCCGTACCCCCGTCTATGCTGGCGGGCTGCCCCCTTAGGCCGCACCGGACGGGCCGGATTGGCACCTGCAGTCTCGGACAGGTCGGGATCGACCGGCGAACCGGGCGATCCCTCAGCCGGTGGCGGGCGCGAACCCGCCGCCGGAATTCCTCAATCGCCTCAGCTGGTGAGGCTGGGGATGTCGAGCTTGACGCCCGGTCCCATGGTCGAGCTGATGGTCACCTTGTTGATGAAGGTGCCCTTGGCGCCGGTCGGCTTGGCGCGCGTGATCGCGCCGACGAACGCCTTGACGTTCTCCGAAAGCGCCGCCTCGCTGAAGCTCGCCTTGCCGACGCCGGCGTGCACGATGCCGGCCTTCTCGGCGCGGAACTCGACCTGGCCGGCCTTGGCCGCCTTGACGGCGCCGGCCACGTCCATCGTCACCGAGCCCAGCTTCGGGTTGGGCATCAGGCCGCGCGGGCCCAGCACCTTACCGAGGCGGCCGACCACGCCCATCATGTCCGGCGTGGCGATGCAGCGCTCGAAATCCATCGCGCCGCCGTTGATCTTCTCGGCGAGATCCTCGGCGCCGACGATGTCGGCCCCGGCCGCCTTGGCCTCCTCGGCCTTGGCGCCGCGCGCGAAGACCGCGACGCGCACCGACTTGCCGGTGCCGTTGGGCAGCGAGACCACGCCGCGCACCATCTGGTCGGCGTGACGCGGATCGATGCCGAGGTTCATCGAGATCTCGACCGTCTCATCGAACTTGGCCTTGGCGCCGGCCTTGACCAGCTTGACCGCCTCGTCGAGACCGTAGGTCTTCTCGCGATCGACGCCCTCGGACGCCTTCTTGTAGCGCTTGCCGTGCTGCGACATGGCTTACCCCACCACCTTGACGCCCATGGAACGGGCGGAGCCGGCGATCTGCGCCACCGCGGCGTCGATCGTGTGGCAGTTGAGGTCGGGCATCTTCTCCTTGGCGATGGCTTCCATCTGCGCCCGGGTGATCTCGCCGACGGTCTGCGTGCCGGTGGTCTTGGCACCCGACTCGATGCCGATCGCCTTCTTGATGAAGTAGCTCACCGGCGGCGTCTTGGTGACGAAGGTGAAGCTGCGATCCTGGAACACGGTGATGACCACCGGGATCGGCATGCCCTGTTCCATCTTCTGCGTGCGCGCGTTGAACTGCTTGCAGAATTCCATGATGTTCACGCCCTGCTGACCGAGCGCGGGGCCGATCGGCGGGGACGGGTTGGCCTTGCCAGCCGGCACCTGCAGCTTGACGAAGGCCTGGATCTTTTTCGCCATGGGTCACCCTCTGGAGTTACGGGGCGCGCGGTACGGCTATGGCGAGCCTCCCGCACGATATGCCCTGACCTCAACTGGTTGATTTCTCAGGGAAATCGACCTCAGCCAAGACAAAAACCCGAAGGCCGGCGATCCCGCCAGCCTTCGGAGTGGGGCGCTGTATAGCGGATCGACCGCCGGCGCGCAAATGGCTTTGTTAAAGCTTCTCGACCTGGCCGTAGTCGAGCTCGACCGGGGTCGAGCGGCCGAAGATCGAGACCGAGACCTTCAGCCGCTGCTTCTCCTCCTCGATCTCCTCGACGACGCCGTTGAAGGAGGCGAACGGGCCGTCCGAGACCTTCACCTGCTCGCCGATCTCGAACATGACGGAGGGCTTGGGCCGCTCGATGCCTTCCTGGACCTGCTTGAGGATGCGGCCGGCCTCGGCGTCGCTGATCGGCACCGGGCGGCCCTTGCCGCCGAGGAAGCCGGTGACCTTGGGCGTGTTCTTGATCAGGTGCCAGCTCTCGTCGGTCAGGTCCATGCGCACCAGGACGTAGCCGGGGAAGAACTTGCGCTCGGTCTGGACCTTCGAGCCGCGGCGCAGCTCGACGACCTCCTCGGTCGGCACCATGACCTCGGTGATCTCGTCGTCGATGCCCTTCTTCTTGGCCTGCTCGCGGATCGACTGGGCGACCTTGTTCTCGAAGCCCGAATGGGCATGCACGACATACCAGCGCATCGCCATGATCAGCCCACTCCCAGCAGCAGCTTGACGATCCAGGCGATCAGCTTGTCGACCACCAGGAAGAACACCGCGGAGATCGCGACGAAGACGAAGATCATCAGGGCCCACGACAAAGTCTCGCGCCGTCCGGGCCAGGTGATCCTGGCGCCTTCCTGGCGGACCTCGCGGAGAAACTCGACCGGGTTTTTCATGCGCTCGTCGATGATCGGGGTGAAGGGGCGGCATGTAAGCGAGCCGGCCCCAAAAGTAAAGCCGGCGCCCGACGGCATCGCCGGGCGCCGCATCACGATCTGGCAGGAGTGGAGGGACTCGAACCCCCGGCCCTCGGTTTTGGAGACCGATGCTCTACCAGCTGAGCTACACTCCTAATGCCCCAAGCTTGACGCCCAAGGCTCTATATCACTTCACGACCTTGGTGACGACGCCGGCGCCGACGGTGCGGCCGCCCTCGCGGATGGCGAAGCGCAGGCCCTCGTCCATCGCGATCGGCTGGATCAGCTCCACCACCATCCGCGCGTTGTCGCCCGGCATCACCATCTCCGTGCCTTCCGGCAGGGTCACCACGCCCGTCACGTCGGTCGTGCGGAAATAGAACTGCGGCCGGTAGTTGGTGAAGAACGGTGTGTGACGGCCACCCTCCTCCTTCGTCAGGATGTAGGCCTCCGCCTCGAAGTTCGTGTGCGGCGTGATCGAGCCCGGCTTCGCCAGGACCTGGCCGCGCTCCACGTCCTCGCGACCGACACCACGCAGCAGCGCGCCGATGTTGTCGCCCGCCTCGCCCTGGTCCAGCAGCTTGCGGAACATCTCCACGCCCGTCACGACAGTCTTCGCCGTCGCCTTCAGACCGACGATCTCGATCTCCTCGCCCACCTTCACGATCCCGCGCTCCACGCGGCCCGTCACCACCGTGCCGCGGCCCGAGATCGAGAACACGTCCTCGATCGGCATCAGGAACGGCTTGTCCTTGTCGCGCATCGGCTGCGGGATGTAGCGGTCCACCTCCGCCATCAGCTTCAGCACCGCCTGCTCGCCGATCTCAGGGTTCTTGTCCTCCAGCGCCATCAGCGCCGAGCCCTTCACCACCGGCAGGTCGTCGCCCGGGAACTGGTAGCTCTTCAGCAGCTCGCGCACTTCCAGCTCGACCAGCTCCAAGAGCTCCGGGTCGTCCACCATGTCGACCTTGTTCATGAACACCACCAGCGCCGGCACGCCCACCTGGCGCGCCAGCAGGATGTGCTCGCGCGTCTGCGGCATCGGACCGTCCGCTGCCGACACCACCAGGATCGCACCGTCCATCTGCGCCGCGCCCGTGATCATGTTCTTCACGTAGTCCGCGTGGCCCGGGCAGTCGACATGCGCGTAATGCCGGTTCTGCGTCTCGTACTCGACATGCGCCGTCGAGATCGTGATGCCACGCTCGCGCTCTTCCGGCGCCTTGTCGATCTGGTCGTACGCCGTGTACGTCGCGCCGCCCGTCTTCGCCAGGATCTTCGTGATCGCCGCCGTCAGCGACGTCTTGCCGTGATCCACGTGCCCGATCGTCCCGATGTTGCAGTGCGGCTTCGTCCGCTCGAACTTGCTCTTCGTCATGGTCTTGTCGTCCTCAGCCAACTGGAGCGGGTGAAGGGAATCGAACCCTCGTCGTAAGCTTGGAAGGCTTCTGCTCTACCATTGAGCTACACCCGCGAACCGTCGCCGGTCCCGAGGGCCCGCGGCGACGACGTGTGGCGCTGGTGGAGGGGGAAGGATTCGAACCTTCGTAGACGTGAAGTCGGCAGATTTACAGTCTGCTGCCATTGACCGCTCGGCCACCCCTCCGCGCCACGCGCGCGCGCGGGCCGGCTCGTTTCCGACCGGCGGCGCATTAAACAAATGCAAGGGGTTGGGTCAACAGCTTTCGCTGTGGACTCCGACCCTTAGGCCGACTTGAACCCCGCCGGCGGATCGCAGGCCGTGGTGCCGAGCACGCCGGGCGTCGAGACCTCGAGGATCTCCAGCTCCGAAGCGGTGCGGATCTCGTTGTGCTTCATGTAGCCGGGGATGAACAGCGAATCGCCCTGCTCGACGCGCAAGGTGCGGCCGTCCTCGAACTCGAGGTCGACCCAGCCCTTCAGCACATAGATGAACTGGCCGTCGCACTCGTGGAAGTGCCAGCCGGTGGGCCGGCTCAAGCCCTGGCTCGAGCTCATCACCTGGGCGCGCAGCATCCCGGCGCTGGCCTCGGCGACCTCCAGGTCGCGGTACTGGAAGAAATCGCGCCGGCCCTTGACCAGCTTGGGCTCGGTGGCCCTGGCATGGGCGACGCTCTGCGCGGGCTCGTTGTCGTGCTTGGCTGCCACGGACATGGTGTCCTCCGGTGCTATGGTTTTCTCTTGCGCACTTATTTCTTAGGCGACCAGTTATAGACCTTTTGCAGGGTGCCGCCCATCAGCGTGGCGCGGTCGCTGTCGCTCAGCCGATCGGTGACGCGGAAGGAATCGACGCCCTCCTTGTAGGTCAGCAGCCCCACCGCGCGGGTCCAGTCGGTGCCCCACATGCAGCGATCCAGGCCGAAGGCGTCGAAGACGCGGGCCAGCGGGTCCCAGATATCCCGGTAGGGGAACTTCTGGTGGGAAAGCGTGCAGGCGCCGGTGACCTTGATCACCACGTTGGGCTGCTTCGCCACCTCCAGCACATCGGGCAGCTCGGCCCAGGCATCCGGCGGCACCGGCGGCTCGAAAGGCTGCGTCACGCCGAGATGGTCGATGACCAGGCGCGTGTTGGGATTGCGCTTGGCCAGCTCGATGAGCTGCTTCATGCGCCCGCGCGCCAGCAGGTTCACCGGAAAGCCGTTGCGCCCCGCCGCCGCCAGCACGCGGTTGATGCCGGGATCGGCCGGGTCCATCGACACTTCAGGCGTCATCATAATGCGGATCGCCACCGCGCCGGGGTTCTTCTTCCACTGATCGATGGTCTCGCCCACCGCGGGATCGTTGGCGTTGACCGGCTTGATCACCGCCAGCCGCCCCGGATAGGCCTTCTGCACCGCCACCGCGTAGCTCTCGTCGAAGCGATACATGGTGTAGACCGACACCAGCAGCGCGCCATCGACGCCGACCTCGTCCATCGCCTTGATCATGTCGGGGCCGGTGACCTCCGGCGGTCCGTGCAGCACCGCGACCCAGGGCCGGCCCGGATGGTTGCGCTCGTAGCAATGGACCTGGGCGTCGATGACCGGCATGTGCGTCGCTCCCTCAATCTTCTCTACCTTCCCCCGCCAGCGAGGGAAGGTAAAGACACCTCACCGCCCCCGGGGAACCCGACGCCCTGGCGTGTGATGTCGTGCCAGGTCGGGCCAGTCGGCGGCTCGCGCGTGGGGCTCCAGGAGGTGGGGCTCCAGGAGATCGTCCCGTTTGCGGCGCCGGCCACATGTGGCCCAGGCCCCTTCAGCAAGATCGGCGGTTGTTCCTGCGGCGGCGCGGGCGGCTTCGCAGGCTCCGCCTTCGGCGTGTCGAGCGTCCCCAGCCTCCGCTCCGCCGCCAGCAGCTTGTACTCGGCCCAGGCCAGCGTCGATTCCGTCTTGCGCAGCTTCTCCTGGATCTTCCAGTACCGATCGTTGCAGCTCTCCACCTCTGCCCGGTCGGCCGCGTGCCGCCGCTCGTAGCGCTCGCGATCCTCTGGCGTCAGTCCCGGCGCCGCCTTCTTGCCCAGCAGCCCGATATTCTTCGTCAACGCCGCCAGCGCCTGCAGCTTGCCCAGCTTGAGCGTGACCTGCCGCTTTTCCGGATCGCCATGATGGGAGAGCTTCAGTTCCACGATGCCGGCGCGCTGCGCGTCGCTGGCCTTGTCGAGGTCGATGCGCAGGCCGCCATCCGCGTCGGTCGAGACGAAGTCCGCGACATTGGCAAAGGCGATCTTGGCGTATTCCCGCGCCAGGCGCTCGACGCTGACCTCGAGCGTCTCGGCGACGCGCCGCTGGCCGGCGGCGACGGCGGCCGCGATCTGCGGTTGGCGCAGCAACCGCGACGCGCTGGGCTGGGCGCCGCGCGGCGAATAGCCGGCGCGGATATAGGCCTGGGTGGCGTTGCCGTCGCGGAGATACTCCAGGACGAAGCGCTCGTGGCGCGGCGAGAGGCGTGTGTTTTGGTCGATCATGCCGAGCAGAATACGCCCACTTCGGAAAACACCCGGTATTCCGCTTCTAGGAGCGTCTTATGGGGGCAGGAAGTGGTTGCGAGACAGGCGGTACGAAGACGGTGGTGGGCGCGCGGTTTTTCGGGTTGAATTCCCGCAAGACAATCATGGGGACGCGCAGATGATGCATGATTCCTCCCTTCCCCCGCTGGCGGGGGAAGGTGGCGGCGCGAAGCGCCGACGGATGGGGGTGGCCGGCATAGCGGTCAGTCACCCGCATCGACGGTGTCGCACCCCGGGGCCGTCCGCGGCCCCTGCCCACCCCCATCCGGCGCTTCGCGCCACCTTCCCCCGCCAGCGGGGGAAGGCATGAAACACGACAAGGTCGACGTTCTGATCATCGGCTCGGGGGCGTCGGGGGCGGCTGTCGCCTACAGCCTCGCCGAGACCAAGATGCGCATCCTCTGTCTCGAGCAGGGCGACTGGGTGAAGTCGACGGACTATCCCAGCAACGGGCGCGACTGGGAGGCGCGGCTGTTCTCGGACTTCGCCACCTCGCCGAACCG
>Ga0194119_10004672_pt1 | contig 20980 bp, 33 predicted proteins | sample TA2MahC100mmetaG_FD_148620 | JGI IMG/M metagenome (GOLD analysis project Ga0194119, IMG submission 148620) | Freshwater microbial communities from Lake Tanganyika, Tanzania - TA2015018 Mahale Deep Cast 100m | ecosystem: Environmental > Aquatic > Freshwater > Lake | place: Tanzania: Lake...
TTTATGACCGTTTTCATCATATAAAAATGTATTGCTAATGCAGATGAATTTAACAACTGAAATTGGTTTCTTTTTAAGAAGTTCTTCGGTTAAGATAATAGGTGTAGCTGGAATAGCCCCAATGTCGGAAGAGAAAACATTATGGAACCCAAATAGTTCTATCGTTTTTCCTCTTCCGTCTGGATCAACTGGAGATTTGTCTTTTAATGCATGTAACTCTTTTGCGCTTTCAAATTTCATTTGGATATAAGCAATTCATAAAAAAGTTGTTCACTTCTTAATTACTAAAACATTGATTAATAGTCATCATCCTCATCGTCATCATCATACCTTGATCGTGATTTTGATCTTGATTTTTTTGGTTTGTAATAGTCATCGTCATCACGATATGTTGACCTATATCCTTTTTTTGGTTTATAATCTTCCTCGTCATCTTCATCTTCATCATCATCGAGATCATCATCAAGATCACTAAATTCTGGATCATAAGCATCTCCATTTTCATCAAAATCCGAATCTTCATCACGATTATCTTCGTAATCATCATAATCATCGATAAAATAACTATCTGGAGTTTCATCACCATCAGTAGTATACATATTAATCATTCGTAAATCAAATGATTCTTTAACTAAATGTTTTGTTTCATTTATTTCTTCCACAATCTCTTGATAATCTTCATCATCAATTTCATCATTTGAATCTAGTTCTTCAATAAATCGCAACATTGCATTCAAATCATTAATAGCCGTTTTTACCATATCTCGATTGGTATACGAATCCATCTCTACAGTGATATCGTAAATATTTTGTTTAATTGATTCAATATCCATTTATTTTTCTCCTGACTTAGAGTTTTGACTTCTATTTAGTTTTAGATATGTACTTTTTACAAAAAATTGTTGATTTTTTAATAAAAATTGAAAAAAATTATGTGTCAAATATTGGTGGAGGATCATCTTTTTCCGATGAAACATTATCCATCATTGTTCTAAGTCTATCCATAATTTCTTTATGAGTTCCCGTCATACCATCACCAGCATTCAAGTTGTTGATAGTAACTGATTTAATTTCTAATTTTTGTTTCTCAATTTCCATCCTCTGTTTTTGAAGAGAAAATTGCATCAACGCTTTTGCAGCATCAGCGGAAGCAGTAAGAGCAGCAACAGCAACTTCAGCCATCCTCGCTGCTTTTGAATCATCAACCTTTGCCATTATTTCAATTAATTCATCATGATCATTTGATGCTTTTTGTGCTGTCTTCATTAAAACAATTTTGGAAAAATTTTCCAAACCAATAGTTTCTTCAATATTTTCAAATGCACGAATATCGGCTTCTGTAATCAAAGAAGATCCATACACTGGTTGATTTGTAAGTGGATTTGTACTAATTAGAGAACTATCTTCATTAAGAGTATCTTCGACATCAAGAATCTCAGCAAGTTTTTTTGAAACTATATCCATACTCTTTACACCTTTTCTTTTAATTTGTGTCTATTTATTAATATCATTTATACAGTTTACATAAAAATGCTTATTAATATAACGAAATTACACAAAAGAAATTAGAGGATTTTAATATCCTCGATATTCCTTAAATTTTTTCGTCATTGTCTCACCAACTTTATCAGTAAGTGTTCCAGTAAGAGTAGAAAGTGATACTGTTAAAAGAGTAGAAAAAACACTCGATAATCCAATAAATTGTGGAAATGTAACACCAAAAATCATATCAAATCCGAGTACTAACTGCATTATCCAACCAATAGTCCAACCGGTAGCATACGAGAGCAAAAACAATGCTGCAAGTATAGTAACTCCTAAGAGGACGATAAAACATAATGCCAATAAACCACCAATTATTTCTTTCATACCAAACTCCCTCTGATTATAGCGTTTCATAAATATCCCCAATATTTTTCATTATTTATTGACTTTAAAATTCAATTTATCAAAATCAATATATTTGAAAAAATCAGGTTCATTCTCTAAAGCTTGTACTGATTCCTCACTAATCCATACTGTGCTAGGATCAATAACACGGGTAACACAAACATACATGTATTTCCAATTAACCTCTGCTCTTCTGTATAGATTTTTAACATTGTAAGCTGTATTGTTAAAAGATTCCAAAAAATTAAGATGTAAATTACTGAATCCATCTCCTTGAGCCTTATGCGATGTTCTAGCATATGCCAACTTAAAAGGCCATTGTAAAACAGTAATATTCAAACCTAAATTTGGATCAGATGTATATTCATGTTTTTTAATTTCTATCAAGGAATAACTACCATCACTCGTTTTTTTGTTGATCATTACAGAAGTTGGTTTAATTTCTACAACAATCCCTTCATCACCATTTACATATTGCCTAGTAGTGCTATTCATCAAAAACAATATTCTTGTACCTTCGATTAACTCTATTACTTCATCAAATTGCATATTTTCAAGATACGCTCTTGCTGCTGGATTAGTAACCTCTGCTATTGAATTGTATCTCCGATTACCAACAGCAATTTTTGCTCTAACATGTTCTTTAGAAAGCGCATATCTTCCGTGTATTCCTTTAATAAACTCATCATTAACGGCAGATACTCTATTTTGTGTATGTTCAATGAATGTGAGATTTTGTTTTACATTGGTTGGAAGTTTACCGTCTTCATAAACATTAAAATATGTTCTTATAAGTTTAATCAAATATTCCTTTTTCAAGTCCGCCGGTACGTTATTTCTAAGATTGACAATAGCTGCATTATAACTATCATGTTCCTTTGGAGAACGATATCTAGTTACAAATTCAATAATTTCAAATGCTGATGGATCTGTATTATAGAGGTCTCTCAAATAATCCAAAGATCCACCAATACCTGGATTTCGTTTTTGAAATTCATCTGTAATAACTGCCTCAAATTGATGATAGTCTCCAGAAAATACTAATTTGATTGGATTATCTGGTTTAATTACGAGTTGATCAATAAGAAATTGAATCATTTCATTGTTTATCATCGAAACTTCATCAATAAAAACAACACGTACTTTTTCATCAACAAATTTTTTCATAATAACTTGTTTGTAATATTCGTCTTTGGTTTTGTAAGTTGCGATAATATGTCTTTCAATATCTTGTAAACAACTGTAACTCAATAGTTGCAATTCACTGTGAAAAGTAGAAGACTCCATACCATATCCTTTTGCAACAATCGCAGCTTTTCCGGTTGGAGTCAAAAACTTATATTTTACAGGATTACCACAAATAGAATTAAGTTGTAATGCATGTGATATAGAACGGGTTTTACCAGAACCGCCAGAACCATTTAAAAAACAGTACTTCTTATTTGGATCATTAAGAAATATTTGAATCTTGAAAGATTCAGCTGAAAGCTTGCTAAGATCAAAACTCATTTTGTAATTTTTCCCTTTTTCTCAGTGGTTTTAATTTATAATATATTATACAAACCGACACTCAATAAATATTATAAAAAATGCGTTTTAAGAGGATACATACTATGAAAGATTTTTGGTGGATTGCTATTCCGTTATCTGTACTATTAGCAGCGTGCGGAAATAATGTGTATAAAGAAAATGTTAGCATTACAAAATATGTTGAAGAGAAAAAATATTTTGAAGCCCTATCAAAAGAAAATGTAAAATTTCTTAAATGTTATCCAAGTGCCGATGGTAAAGAAATGGTTGCTACCTACACTACTATCGAAAGGGATAACGATTTTCCAGCAACAGTTAGATTCAATTATGTAGTCAACAGATATAGCATATATTTTGATATTGCATATCTTAATAGCCCAAAAGAAAAACTCATAAAGGATATTGATGATTGTTTTTCATCATGGGAAAAATTAAAAACAGCTCACAACACATGGAAATAAGAACGAATTACCGATGAGTATTCCTATGTTACAGCAAAATGCATCAATACAAAACAACTTTCATGTACTTAATGAACATACAGTAGGTCGTATAGTTCGATCAATCAGAGAAAATGGTGGTTGTGAATATTGGGTGTTGAATAAAACATACATGGAAATCTATCACTTCAAATTCACAATGGTGTCAGAATTTGATGTTCAGATTGATTTAACTAATTCATTAGCAAATGAACATCTGCTAACTGGCATATTTGTATTACACATGAAAGACAAAATTGCTAAATTACTAAAAGAAGTTCCAGGGACATTCTATGAAATAAAATTTGAATGTTACAAGGAATTGTATCTATCACTTTATGATAAATTTAACAAATCCAGGACAAAAAAAACCAAAGAAACTTTGGCTGAAAAAATTGAATTTATTGAGTGTGAATTTCCCCACCTGGTATTATGAGGAAATTCACATTACATAATTTACTTTCTTGTTTTGACTCTATAAGGTATTCCTTTATCATTACATCCCAAATTTTCTTTACCAGCGATCTTAATTGCACATGCTTTTCTTTTGTCACTGAATTTCTGTAACAACATTTTTCTCTTCTTAGCTTGTCTAACAAGTTTACCTTTATTTTTCTGTCTATACTTTCTTGCGGCCATCAATTCTTTAGGGGTCATTTTATTCAATGTAGCTTCAGATAAACTCTCTGCATAGCTATAATCATCATAATCGCCATCTTCATCTTCATAATCAGCGTAATCTTCATAGCCACCAGCAGCAGAAATAGATTCAACAGCATCAAGTAAAGTAGCAATTTCAACTTCACTCAATTCACCATTTCTCAACATGTCAATCAAAGTCTCTAAATCTTCGATCAACGAGTATTCATCACCATACTCTTCATTGATTTGAGCACCAGATTCTTTAACCAAATCACTTAATTTTGCCATTTTTTGTTATCTCCTTTTTTATCTTCATTAAGATACTTTTTCTTTATTATTTATATTACGAGTAAAAAACTCAATTTATTCTTTCTATTTTAATACTTGTAGTATTAAGCATAGAATTTAGTCTTCTCGCAACATTTTCATATTCATTTGTTGGTAAAACAACCAATTTTGATTCATCAAACTTTTCAACTAAGCTATTATCCATTTGAGAATCAGCCCATTTTCTATTAATCTCATTTTTGCTTGGTTCATTTAATCCTGCAAGTTCTCTTAATTCTGCTGGGGTCATTCGTAAAATCCTTAAATTAACTAGTCATAGTTGGCAAAATGTCATATTCATCCGGATCAAAATCTTCATCTTCTTCATCATACTCAACAATTGATGTACTCATTACTGCTTGCTTAGCATAATATTCTCTTTCTCTTCTTTTTGCTTCTTCAATAAGAGCAGCATCAGCTTTTTTCTTTTCCTCAGCATTTTCAGCTTCTTGTTTCATTTTTTCTCGGTATATCAATGCTGGATCAGTCAAATTTTTATCAATATGAACTATCTTATCTTCCTTACTTACCAACATCATATTATCAACAGAGAAGTCGCCGGTTGCGTAATCAGCAAACGTATTAAGTAAGTAATAAACCATCAAAAACGAAGCCATAATTCTGTCATCATTGTATCCACTTTTACCAGTATATCCACCACCAATGGTTCTGATAAAACCGTATAATTCATCAATAAAATAAACATCATTGATTTTCATTTTATTATATTCAACAAGGTTTTTGAATTGAAGAGCTAACTTATTTTTGATGGTTGGAGTCATGTGCAGGCCTGGTTTGCCTTTTCCATCATAAAAAATAGGTATTTCAAGATTTTCAATAGCTTTTTCAGTTTGGGTTAGAATTTGAGCTAAACCTTCACCAATACCATTTCTTTCAAAAAGAATCAAGGAATCACTTGGTTGATAATTCCATTTGGTTTTCATGTATTCCTGAACCCACAATAATTTTTCAAAAATCACCGAGGCATCAGCATCTTCATCTGCGAGACTTGCAATTTCATGTACTTGTTTTGGAGCAATTTCCCATAATTGAATAACCGAATTATCCTCACCACCACCGGAAGGATCAATAGTAACAATGATAAGACCATCAGCGTGGTCTAATTCTGATTTATAAATGGTAAATCCATTGACTTCATCAATGATAGCACTTGTTTTATAAAAATCAAGAATATCTGTCTCAATCAATGTCTTTTCAAAAGTTATGAATTGACAATTATGGGTTTTCAATTCATTTGCTAATAGAAAACTATTGTCTGAACTATCAACTTCAATAATATCGAACATCATTTCTGAAGTTTCAACTTCATAGATTTCTTTTACTTCAAAAGCACCGATATTTGATTTCAGATTAAAACCAGTTAAAATATTCTTCGCTTTGATTTGTGTATTATCTGTAAGCCAAAAAATATGCTCACCACTACATTTTACAGAGGGTCTATCAACAAAAGATATTTCAAGATACGATTTATGAGAAGATTGTGTTATCCCTGCAAATTTTTTATATCCATCTTCAGTTTTGATTTTAAATCTGTTATTTACAAGCATGCATCTATTCCCAATAATTTTTAATGTATTTATTGGGTTTAGATGATGAAAATGACCTAAAATAGAAACAATTCTTCAATACATAACCAAAAAATTTCAAAAGAATTTTTTAACTGCTAAACCAATTTACTTAACAGATAAGTTTTATGTGTGTTATTAGCAAATACAAACATTACTTCAGATTTTCGATTGTTTTCATATAACTTGTACGACCCATATACACTAACGAGCTGAGTTATGGTAGAAACAATATATGCCATATTTACTCTTACTTGTTGGTCATAACAAAACTTTTGAAGATCAGTTATATTACTGCCAAAATCTTTAAGAAATTTGAATTGGGATAAATCAATGGCTTTTTTTGGTGAGATTTCAAGACTATAATAATCAACAGGAACCAATTTGTTGCGAGTAATTTTATAAGTACCTTCAAAATCAATTTCCTGAGGATTATCATAGATAATCATAGATTTATCATTTACACTGGTCAAGTAATATTTTGTAGCAGAAGTGTAAAGATTGGCTTTTTCCATTTGAAGACTTCTAAATGATTTAAGCACATCTTTATTAACAGTTTCAATTACATCTACAGCTAGATCCATTTTTTTCTCCTTGTTATAATACTAAAATAAACACAATTATTCAAAGTCAATCAATTATTAGCACAAAAAACATTATTCTTACCAACTTTTGAGATATGCATAAAAAATTCTTGTATAATTTCTGATACTTCACCTTTTGTTAAAATAGTATCATCAAAAACAGCAGCAATTTTACCTTCATTAAAAAAAGTGCTTTCATCAAAAATTATTGTTACGAATTTATTAAGTGGTATCTTGGTTTCACTCATATTTTTTACATCTGTCATATGCTTGTCTCCTTCAAAACTCAACTGGTATTATCTCTTAATGAGATTTATTTTACAAAAAAAATAAATAACCTTAATACTAATATGTTTATCGAATGATGGTACAAGAATATTACCGCCGAACATAATTAAATATACAAAGTTTCCCTGAAAAAACTTTGTAAAATATAGAATAAACAATTTTAGGAGAAAGAGTAAATGAATGTCGAATATGTAGAAATGTTGATCCAATCAATAGAGATGTTTGATAAAAAATATAAGCCTCCTTTTTTTATTTTATTCTATCTAGATGAAAGTGAAAAATTTGGCCGCCCAAATAAAACCTATGTAACTGCCTTGGCATCATCAATCAAACCAAACACCGAAATAATGGATGAAATCATATTCACGCATAAAAATCAAATGGGTAACATGATTTACATGTTTGATTACGAAATTCTTAACAAAAAAGATGCTATTAAGCATCTAATGATGGCTATCGAATAATCCCACCATTTTTCTATCAAAATTATCTCCCGATTGTTTGCAAATTTTCTGTATAATAAAGAAAATGCCAGTTTAACTTTCTTGTGAGGAATTTCATCATGGTAGATCTGTCAAAAACAATCAATAGAGACACGTTCATAATCTCTGATACCCATCTAGGACATTACCGAGTGCTTCAGTTCGAACCAGTTCGGGTAGAATTTTTATTACATTACAACAGTTCAGTTGCAGCTGAGTGCAAAGAACTGCTTGCTCTGTTTGAATCTGTTCCAACAGAAGAAAGACGGAATAACAGCAGATGCAATGATCTTTGCAAATACCTCATCGATTTCCATGACCAAATGATTTATGACAAATGGAACAATCAAGTATCCGAAGATGACACTGTTCTTCATCTTGGGGATTTTGCATTCAGTAATCTTGATGGTCATATAAAAAAGCTAAATGGAAAGAAAATTCTTTTGAGAGGAAATCATGATCTCAAAAGCAAATACACCTACACTGATGCAGGATTTGCTGATGTAATCGAGTCATTCATCGTAATCATTGGTGAGCAAATGTTCGAAATGACTCCAAGCCCAGACAAGTATTGGAATGGTTTGATTACCGACATCAATGGTTGGAAAATATTGTTTTCACATTACCCAATCAAAAATTCAAATGCCTGGGACCTCAAGAGATACGGTCAAATTACCGATATGCTTGAAAAAGTCTACGAAGCTACCAGATGTGATTTGAATATTTACGGACATACTCACTCAAAAACGTCCATATATGAAAAATCAATCAGTGTTTGCATCGAAACAAATGGCGGAAATATGAGTCCATTGCGAATCGGTGACGTTTTGGCAGCAAACCACTACTACAAAAAGTAAAATCAATACATGGTGGAATCTCATTCAAAAATAAATAAGAACATATTAGATATTTTTGAATGAGAAACACCTATGTCAAATAAATTCACCAAAGCAGAAGCAGATGCAATTCTTGCCGGTTTAAGAAATAAAACAATAACCCCACAACACATGACAAAAAGTGGCGAGTTGCTTGCTGCTAGACCGCTTGAAGTTATTGTCAGTAGCGAACATACTGTTCCAACTATTGTAAAAATGGCAAGAGAAGCAATCAAACTAGGTTGTAGTCCTGATGATTATGTGCATAGATTTTCTCATACTCCACTAATTGCTGAAATTGATAATATCGTATACGGCGAACACAACACTAAAGTTTTAGAATTATTGATGAAACATCACACAAAAGGGCATGATAGTGATTATTTCATTCTGAAACATTCTTCCGCAACTATGAGAACTTTTGAAGTTGTTATTAACAGTGGTAGAATTGATGTTGAAGCATCAAAATTTAACAGAAACATACTTTACGACTTAGCAAAAGATGAAACATCAGCAGAAATTATTGACTTTTTATTCGAAAAAGTACCAAATATTACACCAAACACATTGGATAATAAAGGAAATAGCCCATTAGCTGTTGCTATCAAACAAAAAGCTGTAGGAAATATTAACAATACACAGAAAGTAGTAGAAGCATTATTAAAAAATGAAAATACAAAAATTATTGGCCCACTTGATAATCAAATGATTAAGACTATTATCGACCTTGAAATAATTGATAGATACAATGGTGATTTTCTTAATGATTTCCCAGATGCAATTGGGATAATTGCATCAATGGGAAAAACTCATTTATTACCAGAAAATGTCGTAGAAATGTTTATTTTTTAATCGTCGTTTTGATATTCTGGAGCCGGATAAACACCGGTTTCCTCATATTTTTTAACCCATTCTGGTTTTACTTTTGGAAATCTATCATCTTCATTAGGGTCAATATTGTTGACAGCGCCCAATGGATCTTCAGCCATGTCCATAGATGCTATAACATGATTTCTCATCTTTTGAGTTGGTTCTGGCAATGGAACATTTGGATCGGGATTGTAACCTACTGGTGGTTGAATCCTCCAAATATCATCTCTTACAAAATAAGCCGTCATTGCAGAAATCTTATCTTTTACAAATGTTTCTGTATCAGAATAATAGTTTGCTCTGGCAAGTGAACGACCAATAGAAATACCTTCCATAAACATTTGATCAGCAAATGAAAATGCTCTCTTTCTAAGTTCTGTAATTTCTTCAGGTGTTAATCTTTCTTCTAAGTTCAAATCCATTGTAAATCACTCCTTTTATTAGAATTCGGTTTCTGAGAAACCGTGTGTTAATTTCTTTTCTTGTTTTTTAGGTGGAACCACACTACTCTCTTCCTGAATAATTTCGTCTTCTTCAGTCAAAGAATCATTAGTTTTTCTTTTATCAACATACAGTGGAGTAGTTTCCAACTCAGCCATATGCACAGCTCGTTTAGCCTGAATTCGTGAATAAGCAGTTTTGAATTTTGATAAATCAGCAACAGTTAATGATTGAGAAATAACTTCAAGAAATAATCCATCACTAATCGAAAAATCAATCAACTTGTTAAAAAAAATATCCAAGTTTTGAGTTTGATTTGGAATTAAGCTAATCCATTCTTCATTTTGTGGTGTTAAATTCACTGTTAAACTTTTATTTGGCATAATACATCTCCTTTTTATTTTGATATTTTACATTTTGCTCAGCAAATTTTGTACATCATTAACAATGATTTTCGATCTTTTCTTTGTATCCATATTTGCACATAATAATTTATATGGGATTCTATGCGTATCTAAAAAAGTTGGAATCATTCTCTTCAGTAATTCCATTTCTTCATCTGTCTGATAACGAACACCATCATCTTTTGGGGGATGATTATGCTCAAGAACGTATACCAAATCATACGCAGTGCGAGAATATCGCAAAAATTTAAGATACAAATCACCCAACAGCTCAATATGATCTGGATCTTGATAATTGATATAGAGTGATGCAAAAATATAAGAAAGGATATGAGGACTATCGGTTACAAAAAAATCTAATGCTGGTGGAATAATTTTCTCTTTTTCTAATTGTCTTTCATAAACAATGCTTTGAAAAGTAATACTCGGAACTCTTTTATGCCTATTAACATGTTCTCGAATGTACTCGTTAACCAATTCTCCATCAAAACCTTTATCTTTTAACATAGCAAAAACGTATGCAGCCAGAGTAGATTTACCGCATCCAGGTGCTCCCATCAACCCAATTTTGACCATGATAACCTCGTTTAATATTGGAAATATTTGCCTAATACAAGTTTATGTAAAAATCATTCTTTAAATAATTCTACAAAAATATTAACGTCCGGTCAACATAAATATGATTAATACAAAAGCAAAGGATTATTATAATTATGCCTATTAGACCAGCAGATGATGCGTTATCAAGAGCTGTCATTCATGAAAAAATGTATTTCAGAATACGCGATAAATCTATGACAATTAATGATTTTAATAGATTTCTTTATATGGTTCCTGGTACAAAGGATAAATGTTTTGATTGGCGTCTAAATTGGAAAACATTACAAATTAAATCAACGATTTTTAAAATAGATCAACCAAAATTTGTCAATAGACCAGATGCTATATCATCTGTCAATTATGGAAATGCCAAATATTGGTGGATTATTGCAATGGCTAATGAAATACATGATCCATTTTCAGAATTTTATTTGGGAAGAGAACTTACTATTCCAGACCTCAACACATTTAAGCATGCACTAGGATTTTAATTATGTCAAAATCAAGATATACAGGAATGTTTCGATTATTTCCGGTTGCTGGTGCAAGTGAAGACGGATTTGTTGAAAATGATATAGCTTTAATCAAAAAATCGGTTATTACTATAATTCACACTCATAAAGGGTCAAGAGTTTATGACCCTGACTTTGGAACGAATTTGCATTTACTAATTCACGAACAAAATATCAAAAGAACAAGAAATGTTGCTAAAACTGAAATTGAAGCAGCTATTAAAAAATATGAACCGCGTGCAGAAGTTGTTGATATTACTGTATACGCTGGAAAAGATGATAAAGCAAATGAAGCAGTTGTCGTTCTTAACTTAAAATATCTCGAATATGGTATTACTGAAGAATTAAAAATTATACTTGAAGGTGAACGAGCTTGGATGACTGAAGAAGAGGTACCACCAAATTTCTACATGGGTAAATTTAAGTAATAAAATCTTATATTCAATTTGATATGATTCGATGATAATATTTATACCATCGAATCATTTATTTCATAATCAAATATAGCTTTTAAATTACATTATCGTAAGTTTCGTATACTTTATAAACCTGAACATCATATGCAATAAAAGTAATCAAAGACAAAATTTCTTCGTTTCTATCTTTGTATTTTGTAGCCTGACCAGACACACCATTGCGAGTATTCTTCAATGGCTCTTTACCTTCTTTTTCCAAAATCTTATTGATTTCAACAAGATTTCCTTTAGTAATAACAACTTCACCACGAATAGAACAATCCCATGGTTCACTAAGGTCTTTTATCATACCATCAAAATAGACAGCATTTTGGGTAATGTCATCACCCTTTTTACCATCACCCCTAGTAACAGCTCGAGAAAATTTACCACGCTTATAAACAACTTCTAAACTGATACCATCGAGTTTTTCTGAAAGTACAGTTGGTAAACCGGCAACATGTTTCTTTGCATTCCATTTTTTAATTTCGTCAACTGTGGATTGCTTATCAAGAGATCCCATAGGCATATCATGTTCGCACTCTTTCCAAGCATCAATAGAAGGTTCAAACATAATAACTTCTGCTTTATCACCACTTTTTATTTGGTAAGCCTTATAAAGGCCATCATAAAAACTATCATTTACTAAAGGAGATCCATTTCTAAAATAAACGTCATAAATTCTTAGAATCTCAAACATTGAATGTGCGTCTATTTTAGAAAAAACTTCTAAAGTCATATTTACCAAATACATATGTTCAGCAGAAAACTCGTCTTCTATTGCATCCATAGATGGCTTATACCCAAACAACTCCAAGGCAACGACACTATTTAATTTTTCAAAATATTGGGGAAATTTCATTAGATTAGTCCACCCTTTATGCCAATAACTGTTACTATCAGATTTTCTCTGTCCACATGTTCATATTCATCACAGAGAAAAAACATACCCTTACTCACACAATCACCAAGTCTATCTACAAATTCTTGTAATGTCCAATCATCTTCAAAATAAAAAACTAAAGCTTGACGAGTATCATCGTATTCCCATTTTGTTGCTTTTTCAACCAGAAAAAATTTAGTATCTGGAGGAATAACATGAAGATAGTCTTCAAGGACTCTCTCAAAATCTTCAAAGGTTTGTGACAAATCAGTTCGTTGTTCTGCAAATTTCATTTTCATACCTCATATATTGACATTATAACATATTTTACATTTTTTTTAATAAATATCTTGAAAAATTAATTTCAATGGGAACCTCAAATAATGGGCAGATTACAGGAAATATTATTAGAAGTTGAGACAGAATGCTTTGAAAAAGAGATGTGGGAGTTCGCGGTTATAAACTTTTTCACTCTATCTGAAAACAATAGCGGAAAGCAACTTACTGAAAAATTCAATGATTCTCTTGATAATAAATTTAATTCTTCATCAAGAAACAAAGTTCTATTAGAAAATATGAATATAAGTTATATGATTACAGAAGATAATCAACTTTCTGAAGGAATTGGTGATATTTTTGCAAATATTACAGAAAAATGGGAAAAAGTTAAATCTTCGTGGTCTAGTATGTTAGGAGTATTCAAACAATGGATGGAAGCAGCTAAATTAGACATAAAAGAAATTATTGCAATTCTTATCAATGATGGATTTATTGCAGCATTCAAAACAACAATGAAAAAACTTTTCAGTGGCTTGCGAGCAATGTTAGAACTATGGACAAAAACTATTAGCAAACTTCAAAATTTAATTTTTAATGGATTAAAACAGGGTAATATTGGTCACACTTTAGATGAAATTTCTGTATTTTTAGATACAAAATTAAATAAAGAAAATGATTCCGGATGGATACAAATTGCAAGATCGGCACTTGGATTAGGAGTTGTTTGGCTAACATACCAAATATGGAGCAAAATGTTTTTTATTGGTGATTGGAAATACGATTTTGATTTTAGTACGGCATTAGGTTTAATTAGTGGTACCACAGATTTTCAAGCTGTTCTTGGAGCTGAGTTTATTCCTACATTAGCATGGCTTCTCGCCGGTTTAGTTACAGAGGCATTCGAGTTAGTAATACCTTGTCCTCCTAAGTGTGATTGGTTTGGTGATTTTAATTTAATGGCTGCAGGATTTGTAACTGCATACATTATGGCTACTAATGGATCACTTAAAGATATTAAAAATTCAGTAATTGGACAAAAAGTTCAAACATGGTTAAAAAGTATTGATACTAATAAACATGAAACGGTAACAGGTAAAGAAGCCCAAACATTAGTTAATCAAGGTAAAACAACCCTTTTAACAGCAACTGCTTAAACTTTATTCATCCTTTTTGTAAAATAAGACAATATTACAAAAAGGATGAAGCAGCATGAAACAATATCTTGATTTATTGCAGCACATTTTAGACAACGGTGATGAAAAATCTGATAGAACCGGAACAGGTACCAAATCTGTTTTTGGTTATCAAATGCGTTTTGATTTATCAAAAGGTTTTCCATTAGTTACAACCAAAAAAACCTTCTTGAAAGGTATTACCGCAGAACTACTTTGGTTTATTGAAGGTTCTACTGATGAAAGAAGATTGGCAGAAATTCAATATGGTAAACCAAGAGAAGAGTTACTTGATAAAACTACCATTTGGACAGCGAATGCTGATAACCAAGGTGTTAAACTCGGTTATACCAATACAGATACCATAAAAGAATTAGGAAAAATTTACGGCTATCAATGGCGAAATTGGGTTGGAGCAGATGGAGTAGTACATGATCAATTGATGGAAGTTATTGATACCATCAAACACAATCCAGACAGTAGACGAATTATTCTTTCAGCATGGAATGTTGCCGACATTGAAAAAATGGCTCTTCCACCATGTCATACGTTATTCCAGTTCTATGTAAATAGGGGGAAACTGAGTTGTCAACTTTACCAGCGTAGTTGTGATTTTTTCTTAGGACTTTCATTTAACTTGGCATCCTATTCTCTATTAACTATGATGATTGCTCAAGTATGCAATTTAGAAGCTGGTGATTTTGTTTGGACTGGTGGTGATGTACATATTTATAAAAATCATTATGACCAATGTAATCTCTTATTGACAAGAACTCCGTATCCTCTTCCAACCATGAAAATAAATCCAGATGTCAAAAACATCACTGATTTCAAAATGGAAGATTTTGAACTTTTAAATTATCAGCATCATCCTGCAATCAAAGGGGAAATGGCTGTATAGGTAAAAAAATGACTTGTGGAATTTACTATATTCTTAACACAGAAACCAAGCATGTATACATTGGTAGTTCTATTGATATTGAAAAAAGAATAAAAAGACATAAACATACCTTAACACATAACATGCATCATAACATTTATCTTCAGAGAGCTTGGTCAAGATATGGTCAAGATGCTTTTCTATTTGGAATCTTAGAAATAACATCTAAAGAAGAACTGCTGACTACAGAACAAACCTACTTGGATTTAAATGAAAACGGATACAATTTAGCTCCTGCTGCGGGTGGAGACATTCTTTTAAATCATCCAAACAAAGAAAATATTATTAAAGCGATGACAGAATCCGTGAGAAAAAGATATAAAAATATGACATCAGAAGAAAAGAAAAAAATACACGGAAAACCTGGAAGTTTGAATGGTATGTATGGAAGAACACACACTGATGAAGTCAAACGTAAATCATCAGAAATGAATAAAAACAATCAATACGCTAAAGGTATGGTATTAACTGCTGAACAAAAAGCAAAACTTTCCGAATTTGCTAAAACAAGAACCGGAGAAAAAAATTCATTTTACGGAAAACAACATTCTCCCGAAATAAGAAGTAAACTGTCAGAACTCAAAAAACTCCGTGATGCTAACATGACCATTCAAGAAAAACTAGATCATCCACAAATAAGATTTGTTGAGATAAATGGTATTATCTACAGTGGTGTTTCTGCTGCAGCAAGAGATATAAACGTATGTTCTGCAACAATTTGTTATAGAATAAAATCAAAAAATGAAATGTATAATGACTACAAATATGTTGATTCCACCTATGTAAAAGAAAACATGGAGAAAATAAAACGATGAAAATCTCGATGATTGTCGCTCATGGCAAAAATCGTGAGTTAGGTTATAAAAATAAAATGCTTTGGCACATTCCAGAAGATTTTAAGAATTTCAAAAGGTTGACAACCGGCCATCATGTTATCATGGGTCGGAAAACATTTGAAAGTATTATATCTTTTCTTGGTCATCCATTGCCAAATAGAACCTCATTGGTTTTGACTCGTTCACCATTTATTTCTGATTACGATAATGTGCTTTCTTTTGATAATTTTGATGACGCAGTTTATTATGCGGAAGTAAAGCAGGATTCAGAAGTCTTTGTAATCGGAGGAGCTGAAATTTACAATACGTTCATTGACAGAATGGATGCATTGTATATTACTGAAGTCGATTTTGAGGGCACAGCAGATGCCTTTTTGGATCCGATTGATTACAGTAAATTTGAAGAAATTGATGGTGGTGATTATTACGCTACTGAAAAAACCCCAGCATGGTCATATAAACACTACATCAAAACAACATTACGCATTTCTGCGTAGTCACGGATACGATCCTTATCGAGAGCCTCCATTTCAGGTAAAATTTCCCGATTAAATGTATCCACATACTCCTGCATCTGGTCATTTTCAACCGGTTTCCATCCCGGACCCAATTGCTCTGACCAGGTGCGATTTTCTTGTTCAAAAATTGTTGGTATTACTGGCATTTTTATTTCCTCCACAAAATGTAAAAGGGATAGAATTGCTTCTATCCCTGTTGTACTAAAACACAGTCTCTTTGAACTCCGCCAGAAACCCTTCATGATAGAAAACAAGGTCATTCGGATGAAGAGGCAATCCATAATAATGCTTGTAAACCTGCATGAAAATCAATGACGGAACACCCTTGAAAGTCACCTCACCAGTTGACGTATTCTCCTTGATGAAGTAGCTTTTATCGCCGATTGACTTCATCCTGAAACTCTCGATACGAAGATTGTCGTACAGAGGGCTGGTTCTCAACTGATCCAAAACAGCCTTAACTTTCAGAGTCAGAGTTTCGGCTTCAGCTGCATTGACTTCAAAAACAACCTCGTCAGAAGAAGCAGAAACAAACGACTTCATAGTAATACCGGCTGAACGATGAAGATCGGTAATAACATCGTCCATCAACTTCTGCTGAAGTCTCTGCTGTTTCTTGGGCAGAAGATTACCAAAAATCACCTGCCGAAGATACTTCGACTGTTTGAAATAATCGAAGTCAGTGACGCTGCCAACGAGGTCAACATAGGTATCAAAACCCAAAACAAGATCAGGGTCAAATACTCGGAAAACATTGAAGTTAGCATGTCTCAAATCAATGGAAATAAAGGTTTTACCAACATTTCCCATGTTGTAGATATTCTGCTGACTCACGTTGTTCACAGTATTGCAGCCGTCAAGGCGATCATTCTGCAACTTCAGGTAAGCCTCTTTGTTGCTGATAGCATCGATAATCTTACCCTTAACACGGTTCGACTGTTCAAAAAAACCTTCCTCACCACCCTGATTTTCGACAACAGAACGCAACATTTCGAACTTTGTACGAGTCCCAAAATGAGCATCCAAAGTCTCAAGAGCATAGGTAAAAACCGGCTCCTGAACAACCTGAAAAGGAAGGCAAAAATCACTAACAAATCTTTTTTTCAATGAATTTGAAAACGCCATTTTCTTCTCCTTTTCAAGAAAGTTTAATTGTCTTTAGGGTATTATATCAAAAAAATGTGAATTTTTGCCGGAAAATTCGTATTTTTATTGGTTTCGCGTATAAATATGTATGTAAAAAGTGGTAATCAGAAATGTTCGAGCATTTTTGAAACTGACGGTTAAGAAGATCAGCTGTCCCACTTAATAAAGTATTTTACATTAAAGGTTAAGAAACATGAAAATCATACATCCACATTATGTCTATAAAATCACCAACAATAATCCAACAGATTCCAGAAAATATTACATTGGTGTAAGATCTGTTAATAATTGTTATCCAGAAGAAGATACTAATTACTGGGGTTCATCCAAATACCTCTCTGCAGCAATTAATGAAATTGGTTTAGAACATTTCTCTAAAGAAATTCTTTCTACTTGGAAAACAAGAGAAGAAGCAGTAAGAGAAGAAATACATCTTCATGATATGTATGAAGTTGGAAAAAATATAGAATTTTATAATAAATCCAAACAAACTGCAACCGGTTTTGATACAGCAGAAACAAGTCATGAAGTAACTACTGAAACAGCCCTTAAAATAAGTCAATCTAACCGTGGATTTACAAATAGGCAGGACATCAATACAGGAAAAATAATTAAAGTAACCTTAGAAGAAGCTAATAACAATAAAGATCTTATAACATTAAATAGAAAAATGGTAGTAGTGTTTGACAAATCATTAAATAAAAATAGACATGTGACTATCGATGAGTTCAAATCTAATAAAAACTTAATTCACATCAATAAAGGAAAAGTGACCGCATTAGATTTAGAAGATAACATAATCAAATCTATATCATGTGAAGAATATCATAAATTCAAAAATATCAGATACATTATGCCAACTACAAAAAGAACAAAAACTTTTGGTAAAGGATTAGTTTCTGTAAGAAATATAATTACAAATGAATGTAAAAAAATATCAAAAAATGAAATAAATCCAGATATTCATGCTGGGATAAACAGCAAAATAATAAAGATTTTTAATGCAGAAAATGAATTGGTTTTTACATGTTATGGTAATTTTGATAGATTTTGTATTGAAAAAAATCTACCTTGTTGGACATTTAAAAGATCTTTTAAAACTGCAGGAAAACCAATAATGACAGATTTAACAAAAAAAGATTTAACCATATTTGGTAGAAAAGATCAGCTTATTTATAAAGGGTGGTATGCATTGGTTGAAAAACCAAACAGTTCAATTAATGATGCGTCAACGTATGATTGAATTACTGAGTGCCATTGGAGTTCTTCTCCTATTTGTAAAAGTGACTTTCAGTGATAGCTACACCATCCTGAATCCCTATTTCAAATTTGCCATGAACTTCTTTAATCCAACTCATAATTTCTTCAAAACTATGTGTACGCCGATATGGTTTATGACCATTATTGAGTTCATTGATGATATGAGTGGCAAATTCATAACCATTTCTTTGCCATTCATCCTCATAGATACCTATTACTTGATCATCATCGAGATCAAAATGCACAAGATGATCAACTATTGTTGAAAATATACAAAACTTACCGTCAGGTTGTTTAATAATTTCCCAAGCCATCATTATCCTCGTTAGTTATAATTCAAAAACAAATATATCCTGTACGTCCTTTGGTACTAAGTGTAATGCTCCAGCTTCAATACATCTTCTGATAAACTCTGGATCACTTTGCATCCATTCCAAAATTTCCGGTGCTTCTAAAAAGTATTCCATTGATCCCTGCCCACCATAATGTCCCTCAGTATTCTTATAGTAGTTTGCACCACCTGAAAACTCTCCCTTCTTGGGAATGTTTCCATTTTTCATGCTTTCAAGGGAAGATATTAAAACATAATTTATTGTTTTTGGTTGTGTCCTTGGTGCTACAAAAGCAAAATAAGCATCTGGGTCCGTCACATCACTGTCACGAAAATCTTTTTCTCTTTTATACATCTCCACATTCTCCGTTAATCAATTTGGTGGCTCCGACAGGATTCGAACCCGCGACACGGTGTTTTAGAGGCACTTGCTCTGACCACTGAGCTACGAAGCCATTAAGATTCATAGTGAAATTATTTATTTTTCACTATGAATCTATTATATCACAAAATCTTAAAGAAGCGCAAGATTTTTGAATCTTTCACCCGTATCAATACAAGCAAGTGCTGTGTACTGATTTCCAAGATCTTCCTCGTTGAAAATGGAGTGCTTGATTCCATCCTGTTCAAGAACATCTTTGATTTGCAAGAGATGTTCTTCACCCTGTGCTTTGAGATACACCATAGTCCCATTATCCCAAGTGTCATGCATACCATGATCAATAAAATATTGAGCAATTGCATGACCACCCTGACAGGCTCGATGACTATGACTCAAATCTCTGCGGATAATACAGTATAGTTTAAGCATCGCTCTGCTCCCGTGCGGCTTCACGCTTTTGGATGTCTGCCCACATGGAATCCATAATTTTCTTCACAGAATCCATATCGATTTCGTTTTCAGGCCGTGGATTGTTCTCAATCTGAGAGTATTCCCTGCCCTTCAACAGGCAGTACGCAACGTGCTCGTAGCGAAACTTTCTTTTGGCGGAGATGAGATTACCTTGCTCATACCCCATATATTTTCCTGCTTTGAAGCCGGAATTGATGGCATCTTTCAATGCTCTGATGTTTTTTGCTTGTGCTTTCAAGTCTTCTTTGATCGTTTTCATTATTTTGTTTCCTTATCGAAATTATCATTTTATTGTACTACACATTTTTTACTACTATTGTGATAATCTCGTCAGGAAGTATCAAAAAAGATCTACATGAATTCAGTTTTCATGATTTTTCTCCCTAGTTGGCGGTTGCGAATGATTCAGCGAGAATTGTTCTCACATGATCTCGAAGAATTTTATCAACTTGCTTGGTAAGCAATTGAGCTTTAATTTTCTCTACTTCTTCTTCGAGTTTTGCGGTATATCTTTCAAGACCTCTTGTAAGTTCAGCAGTCTTTTCCTGATACTTATCTCGAATAAGTTGTGCAGTATTCCCATAAATTTGGGCAACATGTTTTTCAGCTTGATCAAGCTCATACGTGACAACGGTTTTCGCATGAAGCTGAATCATGTCTTTGATAGTTTGGTTGAGAACGAATTTTCTACCAGAATATGCGTTTTCCCATTTACCAAACTCTGCATCTATTTCTTCGAGAGTTTCTTTTTTGACAGCTTCGAGTTGCCTCTTGAATCCGGCTTCATTGGCAAATGC
>Ga0194119_10004675_pt1 | contig 20975 bp, 18 predicted proteins | sample TA2MahC100mmetaG_FD_148620 | JGI IMG/M metagenome (GOLD analysis project Ga0194119, IMG submission 148620) | Freshwater microbial communities from Lake Tanganyika, Tanzania - TA2015018 Mahale Deep Cast 100m | ecosystem: Environmental > Aquatic > Freshwater > Lake | place: Tanzania: Lake...
TGAAGCCGGTATGGGTCAGCTCTTCCTCGTAGTCGAGCGTGCAGGCCTCGAGGAGAGGGGCGCTATCGGCGGCGACGAAAAGGCGGGCGCCCTCCTGTTCGATCCGCTGGTCGGTGGGTTCGGCGGGAGCCACGGTCATGCCGTAGGAGAGCCCGGCGCAGCCGCCCTTTTCGATGAAAAGGCGAAGGCCCTGCGTGGCGTCCCGGCTGGAAGTGAGTTCCCGGATCCGGCGGGCGGCGGTGGTGGTTAGCTGAATCACACCCTAAATCTAAATTTAGGAGGCTTGAGTGTCAAAAGGGGTTGGAGAGGCCCAGGGAGGGGCCAGTTCTTTTGTCTTTTGTGATGGAGGAGAGTTTTGGGGCCGGAGCTTCCTCCATGAATAAAACTAAAAACACAAATACCTCAGCTCCGGGTTGATGATTCGGTGCCGTTCGCAGAGAATCTAGGCATGCATGGTTTGGAACTGATCCAGGACTTGGCGGTGGTGATGGCGGCAGCGGCCGTCGCCACGATCCTTTGCCAGCGGCTGAAGCAGCCGGTGGTACTGGGTTACATCCTGGCGGGTATCCTGATCGGGCCGAACACTCCGCCGGTTTCCCTCGTGAACGATGAAGAAGCGATCAAGACCTTGTCCGAGCTGGGGGTGATCCTGCTGATGTTCTCGATCGGGATCCATTTCAGCTTCCGGAAACTGCGGGAGGTTGGGTCGGCGGCCGTGGTGGCGGCGGTGGTGGAGATCGCCGGGATGTTTTTGGTCGGGCACGAGGTGGGAAAGTGGCTGGGGTGGAGCCAAATGGACGCGGTGTTCCTCGGCGCCATCCTCTCCATTTCCTCCACCACGATCATCGCAAAGGCCCTTGAGGCGATGGGACTGCTACGCCGGGAATTCGCCCGGGTAGTGTTCGGCATTCTCATCGTGGAGGACATCCTGGCCGTGGCGATGTTGGGGGTGCTCACCCATTTGGGCACCACCGGCGAGATGAATCTGGCCTCCACGGGAACAACGATGCTTTCGCTGACCGCGTTCCTGGTGGGGGTGGCGGTGGTGGGGTTCCTGGTGATTCCCCGCCTGATCGATCTGGCCAGTCGGACGGAGATGGAGGAGGTGCTGCTGATCACCGTGCTGGGTCTGGTCTTTGGCATCTCCCTGCTGGCCCAGAAGCTGGGCTTCAGCGTGGCCTTGGGTGCCTTTTTGGCGGGAGCGGTATTGGCCGAGGTGAGGCAAGTAAAGCGGATCGACCGATTGGTCGGACCGCTGCGGGATGTGTTTAGCGCGATCTTCTTCACGTCCTCGGGCATGCTGATCAAGTTCGACTTTCTCCAAGAGGGATGGGCAACCGTGGTTTGGATCATCCTGTTGGTGCTGGCAGGGAAGATTCTTTTCAGCGGGCTTGGGTCCTTACTGGGGGGCTGTGATTTGCGGACCGCGACCCGGGCCGGATTCAGCCTGGCGCAGATCGGCGAGTTTTCCTTCATCATCGCGGGGCTGGGCATCACGTTGGGCGTGATGAGCGACCGCCTGTATTCCATCGCCGTGTTGGTTTCCGCTGCCACCACCCTGACCACGCCTTACCTGATTGCCGGATCGGAAAAAGCGGCAGACTGGATCGAGAAGCGCGGGCCGGTCTGGTTTGTGGAGTTCTGGAAGACCTACCAGTCCTGGATGAAAAGTTTGGGGGCTTCCTCGCGCAGCCAACACCGAATGGCGCTGGATTTCATCCGAAAACTGGTCGGACAACTTTTGTTACAGCTGATTCTGATCGCGGCGTGCCTGCTTTCTGCAGCGGCGCTTTGGAGGACGTACGGGGATCGGTTCCCGGACCGGTTCGCCATGCTGGACTGGGGTGCGCCCCTGTTCTGGGTGGCGGGGGCGCTGGTGGCGCTGCCGATCGTGGTGGCTTGGGTGCGGAAATATCAGGCCTTGGGGGTGTTGGTTTCCGAGGTCGCGTTCCCGAGAAACGAGCAGCAGGCGGCCCGCAATCTCGCCCAAGCGCTTTTTCTGGGGATTGGTTACCTGATGTTTGCGCTGATCCTGATCCTGTTGAGTGCGCCGCTATTACCCACAGGAAAACTACTTCTCGCGCTTTTCGGTTTACTGGCGGTCCTCGGAGTGCTCGGGAAAAAGAAACTGGTGCACCTTTATTCCCAAGGTCAGGCCATGATCCGGGAGACCTGGGATACGCCTCCGGACCAGGACGGCCTCAACCTGCCTGGGGAATCGGCGGTGCACGTGCATCAGATTGATCCGCAATCCCCGCTGATCGGCCGGACGCTGGCAGACACCCAACTACGGAAAAAGACGGGCGCGGTGGTGGTGGCGATTGACCGGAAGGGAAAAAACATGGTTTCGCCCGGGCCGGAGACGGCGTTGGAGGCGGGGGACCAGCTGTTTGTATTTGGCGAAGAGGAGCAAGTGCGCGCCGCGGACGAATATCTGCGCACCGCAGGGACGACGGAAATTTAAATCCGCGATCGCGCCCCGGGACGGGTGCGATACCAGTGGAAGAGGGCGAGCTGGGCGAGGCCGCGGGACGGGCCAAACTGTTGTTCCGACCATTGCTCCCAATCCTGCAAGCGGAGAGGTTTCCTTCGTTTGGGAAAATAGAGCTGGCGAAGGAGCCGGGTAACCCAGACATCGACGGGGAAGGCGTCCCAGCGGGCGTAGGCGTAAAGCAGCACGCACCGAGAGATCTTGGGACCGACGCCGGGGAGTTCCTCCAGATGCTCCGCCGCCCGTTCCGTGGACCAGGATTCCGGTATGTCCAACAGTTCCGGTTGGTTGGCGAGGATCTTGGCGGTGGCGGCGAGGTGTTTGGCACGGTAACCGAGCTGGCATTGGCGGAGCCCCTTTTCGCCCGCTCGGGCGAGTCGCTGGGGAGAGGGAAAGTCGCGGGTCGGACCGCCGAAGGTGCGGCGGAGGCGTTCGTTGATCTGGCGAATCTGGACGATCTGCTTCAGCGAGGAGCAGATAAAGTTGGCGAGGCACTCCCATGGGTCCTCGCGCAGGGGGCGGAGGCCGGGATGGGTTTCGCGGGCTTGGGGGAGCCAAGGATCCCGGGCATGGCTCAATCCCAGGAGAGGGTCGAGTTCCAGATCGAGGCTGAGGTAGTGATGGAGGGTGGCGGGGGAGAGAAGAGGATTGTCCCAGACCAGTTGGCGCTGACGGACCGTCAGGGTGACGGGATGGCCGCGAATCCAGCCGGCGAACTCGCCGGGGATGGCCTCGTTCCAGCAAAAGGACTGGCCTCCCAGAAGCGTGGCGGCCAGATCGAGCGGAACGGAGAGTTGCAGGGCGGGCATGGTGGGGAAAAGCTTAAGGGCGGATGAGATTTTCCAAAAGAGCAGGAATGGCGAGGCTTGAGTTGCTCTTGGGGGTGGTCCTCTTGCCGGGGGCCCCAGTCCTGGCGCAGGAGGAGGAGCCGGTCCGCCGGGCGGAACCTGCGACGGAAGCCGTGCGGGCGGTGGAACCGCCGACGGAGCCTGTGCGCAAGGCGGTGGCGGTAAACCCAACGGTGCGGGTGCTGATTGAGTCGCCCCAGGAGGACCAAATTCTGCCTTGGGAAACAGTGGATGTTTTTGTGCGGGCGGAGCGTGCCTTCCTTGGGGAAGGGGGCAACCGCCTGCACGTGGTTTTGGATAACGGCTCGCCGATCGAGCATGATCACGAACTTAAGCCGGTGGTGTTGCGCGGGTTGGCGCCGGGAGCGCATGTGTTGAGGGTGATGGTGGTGCAGCCGGACGGGAAAATGCTGGCGAATCCCGAGGCGATGGCCCGAGTAAATTTTTATGTGCGCCGAAAAGATTTTTCCAATTTTCAGCCGGCGGATCAGCCGTACCTCACGGTGAATTTGCCCAAAGACGGTCCGGCGTTTCCTGATTCCGAGGGAAAGGTATGGCTGGATTTCCGGGCGCACAACGTGACGCTTTCCCAGGATGGCTACCGGGTTCGGTGCCGATTGGACGGGGCTGAGATCAGTCTACCCCGAGCCGAGCCCCACGCCTGGACGGGGTTGCCGGAGGGCAGGCACCGGTTGGTGGTGGAACTGCTGGACGAGGAAGGGGATCCGGTACCGGAAATTTTCGCGAGAGTGGAACGCACGTTCGAAATCCCGCGGATGGTGAAGGCGGTGAATCCGAAAGAAGTAGACACCATGAACCATTGGCTGAGGAGGGGCCAGTAGAGGAGGGGGGTAGCGTCAAACCAGGGATTGGCAGTTGGACCCTCGGCGGGAGGCAGCCGGCGGGAAGCGAAGCAACGGAGAGAGTTCATTGCTTTGGAGGAATTCATTGAGGCATGATTTGCCGATGGTTCCAAATGGGGTGTGGTCGTTGCCAGATTTGATGATTGTGGCGCTGTTCTTTGTGCTCTTTGCCACGTTAGGTTTGCTGATCCCCAGGTTGGGGTACCGTCTTGCCGGTCGGATGGCCAACGAGCCGGAGACGAGATTGGTGGACCGGACCCAGCGGGGACTGCGGGCTTTTCTGGTGTTTTTGCTGGCCCTGACCCTGAATGACGTGAGGGAGAAGTTTGTCCGGATGGATGGGGAAGCGTCCCGGGAGGCGAGCGAGATCAAGCAGTTGCACCGCTTGCTGGAGATCGACGGCTCCATCTACGCCAAGCGAGAGCGGGAGTTGTTGCGGGATTATGCCGGAGCCATTGCGGAAGATGAGTGGAAGTCCCTGGGAGCCAAGGCCCCGATGCTCTCCGCAAGAGCGGATGAAATTTTGGCGGAGTTGCGAAGGTTGGCGAAAAGATCAGCGATGAACTCCCCCCACGGGGAAGGGAGCGGGTTGTGGACGGGGCTCATTGAGCTGGAGGATTTGAGGCAGGCGAGGCTGCAAAAGGCGCAGTCGTCGACCGCGCCGCTGTTCTGGATCGTGATCGGGTTGATGACGTTTCTTGAGTGTCTGATGACGACGGAGTCGAACATGAGCCTGCGTCGGAAAGTGACGCTGGGAGGATATTACGGGTGTCTGGGGATGATCGTGGCGCTGATCCTGATCTTTGAGCGGCCCTTTAGCGGAGCGACGAGGCTATCGGCCGAGCCGTTTCGGCAGGTGGCAACGCTTTCTGATCAATAAATCTGAGGGGGAGGAGCCGTAGGATGAGGTTACGGGAAGGGAAAAAGTAAAAATTCTCAATCGACCCCCCGGGACGTCGGGCCCTACCGGGATTTGCGAAGGCGGGACTGCAGGCGGCGCATGGCGAGGGCGCCGGTGCGAGAAGAGTCACGGAAGCCGGCGAGGTGGAGGACGCCGTGGAGAATGTAGGTGAGAAGTTCATCACGGAGACTTAGGCCGTGGCCTTTGCGGAGCGCGGCGGCGACCTCGGGGCAGACCACGATTTCCCCATGGGGAAAGGCGAGGACGTCGGCGGGGGTGGGGTCGCCCAGATGGCGGTCGTGCAGGCGACTGCTTTCGCGGGCGGAGACCAGGATGACGCTGAGCTCCGCCGGCAGGCGGCGAAGCCGGGCGGCGGGGAGACGCCGGAGAGCGGCGTCCAGCCTACGGCGAAGATAGACGAAACTCGGAGGATGCCGTCTTTGACGGTTGATCCACCGAAGAGTCGGTTTTTTTATATCCACGGCGGTCCTTGGGGTAGCGGATGCGGGGGCGAAGCAGATTTTCCACGCCATCAGACAGGGCTTTTCGGGCGGCCTGCCACTGGGAGGGGGTGAGGCCACATTCCGACCAGTGGTTCTCTTTTTCCCGTTCCTGGAACAGTTGGTCAACGAGCTTGGCGGCATCCCCCGGGACGGGTTTTTCCAGGGCCCGGGAGGCGGACTCGGCTGCATCGGCCAAGGAAAGGATGGCCGTTTCGGGTGACTGGGGGTGGGGGCCGGGATAGCGGAAACAAGATTCATCGACCCCGGGGATATCCTCCTCGCGGAGGCGAAGGATCTTGCCGCCGGAGCGGGCGTCTTTCTCCTGCTGGAGGGCGCGCTGGTAAAAGTACCAGACCAGGCCGCGGCCATGGTGTTCGCGGATGGCATCGCGGATACGGCGGGGCAGACGGTGCTGGCGGGCCCACGCGATGCCGTCCTTCACATGGGCGAGGATGATGAGGGAGCTCAGGGAAGGAGGCAGGGTGGCGTGAGGATCGGGGCTGGCGGTGATGAAGTTTTCCGTGAAGTACTCGGGGTTCTTGAGTTTGCCGATGTCGTGAAAGAGGGCCATGGCACGGCAGGCACGGGGATTGGCGGCGCCCGAGGCCGCCGCAGCGGACTCGGCAAGATGGCCAACGAGCACGCTATGGAGGTAAGTGCCGGGGGCCTCCAGGGCGAGGCGGCGGAGGATGGGGCGGTCCAGGCTCATCAGCTCGAGCCAAGACAGGTCGGTGGTGCGGTCGAAAATGGACTCCAAGACGGGCAGAAGGGCACCGATGATGATGGCGCCGAGCAGTCCGAGGGCGGCGGCCGAGATGGCTTCGGCAAGAATGACTTCCCAGGTGACGGCGAAGGAAAGGCCGGCGCCCAGCACGGTGGACAAAAGGGCGACGAGGCCGATGCCGGCTCCGGCCTTGAGAAGATCGGAGCGGCGGAAGATGTTTTTAGAAAGAATGACCGCCCCGAGACCGGTGGTGACGGAGGCGACGAGGTAGCGATGGTCGGCTTTCAGCAGGAATAGTTCGGCGAGGCCGACGAGAACCACAAGCAGGGCACCGGCGCGCGGGCCGACGAGGGTGGTGAGGGTGAGGGCGGCGAGGGCGGGGGGAAGAAGATAGGTGCCGGCCCCGAGGGCGTAGTGCGGAGCGAGGCGGAGGAGAAACAGAATGAAAGCAAAATTACCGATCAGGGTGAGGAGAAAGAGGCCGAGGAGGCGATTGCGGACGAAGGCTTCGGGTAGGACCAGCGAGAGAATGAGGGGCAGCACCAGAGCGGTAAAAAAGACAGCGATCCAGGCGGCCGGACTGTGGGCGGCGGGGGTAAGTAGGGATAGGCCGTAGGCGAGGAGGGCGGAGAGGGCAAAGAGCCCGGCGCGGAGGCGGGGATCGGAATCGAGCCGATTTTCCGCCACGGCCCGCCCGGTCAGCGGCGCCGCCGGGCTCACAGGGTGAGGCTGGTTTGGCGGGCGCCGCGATGTTCCTTGTAGGCGCGGACGATTTTTCCAACAAGCTCGTGGCGGATGACGTCGGTGTCCTCGAAGCGGACGAAGCCGATGCCCTCGACCGGGGTGAGGGCCTGCACGGCTTCGATCAGGCCGGACTTGCGGTGATGTGGGAGGTCGACCTGGGTGGGATCGCCGGTGACGATGCATTTTGAGTCGGGCCCAAGGCGGGTGAGGAACATGAACATCTGCTCGGTGGTGGCGTTCTGACCCTCGTCAAGAATGACGAAGGCGCCGGTGAGGGTACGCCCGCGCATATAGGCGAGCGGAGCGATCTCAAGAATGCCCTTATCCATCATCTTTTGGATCTCCTCAACATCGAGCATGTCGTAGAGAGCGTCGTAAAGAGGCCGGAGGTAGGGAAAGATTTTTTCCTGCAGGTCGCCGGGGAGGAAGCCGAGGGCCTCACCGGCCTCCACGGCCGGTCGGGTCAGGATGATGCGGTTGATCTTGTCGGTTTTGAGGTAGGAGACGGCCATGGCCATAGCGAGGTAGGTTTTGCCAGTGCCGGCGGGTCCGAGACCGAAAACGAGGTCGCGGTGCCGGATTTCGTCGACGTAGGCTTTTTGCAGGAAGGTTTTCGGAATAATGACGGGTTTTTTGCCCGAGACCTGGATGCGGGTGGACCAGATGCTCTCAAGCTGTTTGCCTTCCCCGCGCTGGACGGCCTTGAGGGCGTAGAGGAACTCGTGCCGGCGGATCCGAAGGCCATGCTGGTGGGCGAGGTGGAGTTGGCGGAAAAGCTCTTGGGCGGAGAGGACGGAGCCGTTGGCGCCGTCGATCTTCAGCTGGGTGTCGCGGGCGGTGAGTTTGACCCCGAGGGTGGATTCAGTCTCGCGCAGGAGGGTTTCGTCGGCGGCGTAGAGTTCCGAGAGGGCGTGGGCGTTCTCGAAGGTGAGGGTCTGGGCGTTCGGGGCGTTCAAGCTCTTATGGTTTTTTAGGGGAAGAAGGGCCGGTGGGAAGAAAAGATATTGGGTGTTACCGAACCGTCACTGGAGGCGGAAATCGAGGGCGGCGGCCCGCTTTTTGAGGGTAGCGAGAGTTTCGCCGGCCCCGCGGGAGGCGCCCTTCAGGTCGAGGGAAAGAGCCGGCCCGGGTTCCAGCGAGGGGACGAGCGCGCAGAACTGATCGTTGACCATGACGCCGAGGAACTCGCCGTTCAGGGAGAGGACCAGGTCGCCGGCTTCCGGGGCGTATTCGCCCTGAAGGCGGTTCAGGAAGCGAGAATCCATCTCGAGGTAACCGGGAAAGGAGGGTTCGAGTTTAAAGGAGCATTCGCCGTAGCCTTTGCCGGACGGTGAAATGAGCAGTGCCTTGGGGAAGCGGAAAGGATCGGAGGCGATGCGGTAGGCGATCTCGGGATGCTTCTGCAAAAGAGCTGCCTCCACTGGAGCGAGCAGCAACCGCGGGTCGGATCCCTTGATGGATTCCAAAGCGGGGAGAGGTTTGGGAAAGTTGGAGGGCGGCGGGAGGGTAAGGGTGCCGGTAAGGGAGTCCCAGGAGCCTTCCGCGTCACCCAAGCGGAACGGGGTTTCGTTGAGGGGGACGAGGGCGGTGGTCCGGGTGCCGTCGGTCAGGAGGAGGGCGCGGGATTCGGTGCGGCGAAGACGCTGGTTGGAGACGGAGGGGCGCTCGGCCATGAGACGGACAGTGGCACGGCGGCTGAGGTAATCGGAATAGAGGGCATTGGGGGCGACGGGCCGATATTCGCGGATCTCCTTGGTGATCTCGCCGGACTTGGCAGCGAGCTGGGTGACGCCCTGGGAGAGGGACTGGTTTTGTTCGATGAGTTTTTTCTTATCCTCCTCGGCTTGGCGGAGGGTGGCCGTGGTGAGCTTGACCTTCTCCTCGGCGGCCTTGGCCTGGACCTCGGCAACAGTGAGCTGGGAGCGGAGGGCATCGGTCTCGGTGCGGAGCTTTTCCTTGGCCTGGCGGAGGTTCTCGGCTTCGGCCTTCGCGGCCTCAAGAGCGGCGCGGGTGCGCTCGGTTTCCACCGAGGATTGCTGGGCGAGGCGGGTGGCCTCCTGCTCGCTTTTTTGGAGGCGCTCGGAAAGTTCAGTGGTGCGGGTGCGGGCCTGGTCGAGCACCGCGGCGCGGGAGCGGGACTCGTCCTGGGTGGTAGCGAGGTCACGAGCGAGTTTTTCGCGGTTGGATTTTTCCTCCTCGAGGGTAAGGCGGAGGGCGGCGACGACATCGTCCCGGGCGGAGGCGGTGCGCCCGACCACGGGCGTAGGCGGCGGGGCTTCTGTTTTATCCCAGCGGGTGAGAGCCAGGAGATTGAGAAGGAGGAAGTCGCAGAGGATGAGGAGGAGGGTTTTGTTCACGGCAGCGGGCGGGGGTCAGGCCCGGTCGGGCTCCCTAGGTTCTCGCGGCAGGGAGCAATAACCGCTGTTTGCAGGCGCGGACGTGGAAAATTTTGATGACGGCGACGCAGGTGATGCCGAAGAGGTTGGAGGAGTAGGCGGCAAGGAGGCTGGGCTGGATCACCCCAAGGACCTGGAGGACGAGGGCGATGGCAGTGCCCCCGATACCGACGTAGAGGCCGGAGTCGAACAGGTTGTCATCGTTTTCGAGAAGCTTGAGTTTCAGGGCGGGGTCGCCGGGGCCGGTCTCGATCTGGCGGATGCGGCGGATGCAGATGCGGTAGATGGCGATCTGCAGGCTCAAAAAGACCACCAAGGTGATGATGTTGGTCGGTTCCATGGAGAGGGGGGGCGTTTTTTCCATTTTAACGGTCGAGCCGGGCAGGGCGAGACTCAATCGGTAGGTAGGGAGGGGCTTGGGGCGGGTGACGGAAGGTTCTGGCAGGCTACCGAGCAAGAGGGCCAGCATGACGGCCTGGGCAAGGACGGGAACGGGACGCCACGGGCCAGGAGTTTCCGGAGAAGTCGGGTGGAGGATTTTCCAGAGGGCTTGCACGACAAACCAGGAACCCAGCACCAGCAGAAGGGCGCGGAGAAAAAGGAGCGGTCTTTCCCAAGGAAGCAGCCAGGGAACCAAAGGGTTGGGAACCCGGACCGGGTTGGAGAAAACGGGGCAACGGCGTTGGACGAGCAACTCCAGCGAGCCACGGCCGGTCGCGAGACAGGAGGAGAGAACGGCCCAGGGTTTTTGGGCGGAGTCGGGAAGGCGGGTGAGTCGGTCGGCTGGGCCGGCCCAAAGGGTGGCGGCGAGGAGTAGATCGCCGGGTTCGGCGGGCGAGCGGACCTGTCCGGCCAGCCAGTCGAGCGCAGAGAGGGTCTGGACGCCGCCGGTGAGTTCGCGAAGAGAATCGTAATCGAAGCGACGGGCCAGGGAGAGAAGAGAAAGGAGAGCGGGTTGGAGGGGCTGGAGGGAGCCTTTCTCGTTGGCGGAATAGGCGACGGTTTTCAGCTCGCTCGCGAGGGCGGGGGAGAAGGCAGCGGTGTCGAGCAGGTGGGCGGTGAGGAGGGTGACGGCTTCGAGGGGTTGGCCGCCAGGTTGGTTGGCGGGGAGAAGAGGTGGGAGAGGCTTGAGGTCGAGGGACTGGAGGATGGACTGCACCCCCGGGGAGGGGTTGGCCTTAAGGGTTTGGCGGAGGCGGAGACGGACGGGTTCACGAAGCAGGAGGGTGAGAATTTCCGGCGGGGCGGTCACATTTTTTTCAAAGGCGAGGCCGGAGGTGGCGAGAACCTGTTCCAAGCGTGGATCCCGGGTGCCGAGCCAGGCGAGGTCGCGGCGGGAGGAGAGGATGGTGCGGGCGCTGGCGACGGTTTCTGCGGAGCCGGGGAGATCCATCGATTGGGAGAGCAGGGCAAGCCGAAGGCCGGCGCCCAGGTGTTCGGAGTTGAGGAGGGAGGCGGCCAGTTCCGGAAGGGAGGCGGTGCCTTTGCCGGCGCCTAGTAGCACCCGCTCTTCCAGCGCGTCGAAACGGACCGGGAGAAGAAGAGCCAGCGCCAGCGTGGCCGCGGCAGCCATGGCATAAGGCCAGCAGGAGGTTTTCAGGAGTAGAAGCGGGGGATGCGGGGAGCGATGCGGGTGAAGATTTCCCAAGGGATGGTGCCAGCCTCGCGGGCGAGATCCGCGGCGGTGCGCGTTTTCCTCCCGGAACGGCCGATCCAGACCACCTCATCCCCGCGGCGGGCGGCGGGCAGACGGGAGACGTCCAGCATGGTCATATCCATGGTGACCCGGCCGACGATCGGGCAGAGCTTGCCGCGAATGAGGGCGTGGCCGCGGTTGCCGAGGGAAAAGGGCAGGCCGTCGGCATAGCCGGTGGCCACCGTGGCGATGCGGAGGTTGCGCGGGGCCCGGAAAGTGGCGCCATAGCTGATGGTTTCGCCACGCCCGACCTGGCGGACGACAAGGATTCGGGATTTCCAGGACAGGACGGGGCGGAGTGGGGCAAGCGCTTGGGGGCGGGGATCGATGCCGTAGAGACCGAGGCCCGGGCGGATGTGCGTTTGGGGGAGCGGGTGGCGGGAAAGGGCGGCGGCGGTATTGGCGAAGTGGCGGCGAGCGGTCATGGGAAGAAGAAAGGACTGCTCAAGTTGGCGGGCGGTGAATTTGGGATTCGAGCCAGCGCAGGCGAGATGGGTGAAGGTGCCGACCAGTTCCAAGCGGGGATGACGGGTGACGTAGGAAACGAGGTGTTGGAATTCGGGAGCCTTGGCCCCGAGCCGGTTCATGCCGGTGTCCAGTTTGGCTTGGATGAGGCCGAGGGTGCGGGCTTTTTCGGCGGCGCGAGCGATTTCGCGGGCTTCCTGCAGCGAAGAAATGGTGATGGTGAGACGGTGGGCGAGAGCGACGGGAAATTCGGAGGGCAGGGTGGAGCCGAGCAGCAGGATGGGTGCGCGAATCCCAGCTTGGCGAAGCTCCACGCCCTCGGAGGCGAAAGCGACGCCGAATTCCTCGCAACCGGCGCGGAAGAGGGCGCGGGCCACGGGGACCAGCCCATGGCTGTAGGCGTTGTCTTTGACCACCGCGAGGACGCGGGTGCCGCGGGGAGCGGTGCGGCGAAGTGCCCGGAGATTGGCGCGCAGGGCAGGCAGGGAAATTGAGCACCAGGTGCGAAGTTTAACGGCCATCTTGGAACGATAAAAAAGACGGCCTGCCTAGCAGAGCGGAAAATGGCAACAGGATATGGTCAGAGGTACTGAGCTATTTTGCGGGAAACCGTGAATTCTTGGCTTAAATTGGCGATAAATATCCGTGTTACAATTGTAACACGGATATTTATTGTTATTTAAGGGTTGTTTTGAGGGCGGGGCGGAGGTGGATGGGTTCGAGGGGGAGGCCGGGTTCGAGGCCGTGGGCGTGGAGGTAGGCGGCGAGGGAGGTGGCAGAGGGGTGGGCGGTTTGGGCAACGCCGGGGAGGTGGTCGGTGGTGACGGCGAGGGTGCAGCGGGAGAGGAGCCGAGGAAGTTCCGACGCGGGGTGGACGGCGGTGGGGCGTTCCAATTTTCCGGAGGCGTAGAAGGTCGCAAAGATATCCCCGCGGCGGGCGTCGGAAAACACGCCGAGGAGGGTGGCTGCGGGAAACTGCCAGGCGATCGAACCGGTGCTGCGGATGGGCAGAACAGGACAGTGCCAGATTGCGGCCAAGCCCTGAGCCGAGGCGATGGCTGAGCGGATTCCGGAAAAAGAACCCGGGCCCACGCCGACGAGAATCTGATCGGGCCGGCCAGGATCGCAGAGATCTTTTTGAAAGGAGGGGATCAGAGTGGCGGCGACGGTTCCGGTGAGTTGACCCGAAGAAAGGATTTCACCCTGACGGGAAAGCACCCAGGTGGCGGGGGTAGCGGAGGCTTCGAGGATCAGGCGGGTCATGGATTTTAGATCCAGCGAAGTTGGCGGGAGCCATCCGGTTGCGGGGTGACTTCGAGATCGACGACCGGGTCCGGCCATTTTCCGGGGAAGCGATCGGGCCACTCGACCGCGACGAGGCCGGAGGTGACGAGGCAATCGGGCCAGCCGAGCGAGTCCCAATCGCGGGCCCGTTCAAGGCGATAGAGATCCCAGTGATCGAGCGGAAGGCGGCCGCCGCGGAGCGGTTGGCAGAGAGTGAAGGTGGGGCTGGGGACCGAGCCGGGCACGCCGAGAGCGGCGGCGAGGCCGCGAACCCATTCCGATTTACCGGCCCCGAGGGGGCCGTGCAGTCGAATGACGGTTCCCGGTTTCAAGCGGATCAGGGATCGGGCGGCGTGGGCGCGGGTGGCTTCCGCGTCCGGGCAGATTTCAGCGGAGGTGGTCATAGCCTTGGAGGGGAAGACCGCCGGCGTGAAAGCCGGCACGTGAGGGGAGGCAGAAGCCGATTTCCGTGAGGCGGGTGGAAAAGGGCCAGGCTTTGCGGAGTTGAACAGCCCTGGCTTTGGGGACGGTGAAGAGAAGTTCGTAGTCTTCGCCTCGGGAGAGGGCTTGGCGAGCGTTGGCACCAGGGGCGAGCGGCAGTTGGGCGGGGTGGATTTGAAATCCGATTTTGGACATGCGGGCGAGGCGAGGGAGGTCCGCGCCCAGTCCATCGCTGAGATCCATCATCGCGGAGGGAATTTTTTTCCGGGTCAGCCATTGGCCTTCCGGCAAGCGAGGGGTGAAGGTGAGGTGCCGGCGGGGCCAGGAGCCGCCCAAGCTACCGGTGACAAAGAGAAGATGTCCGGGCCGGGCACCGCCGCGGTGGGGGGAAAGGCCGCGCGGAACCGTCCCCAGCAGAGAGACAGAGAGCAGGAGTTGGCGGGTGCGGACGGTTTCTCCGCCGACGACGGCGACGCACCAGCGTCGAGCCGCCTGGGCGAGGCCGCGATAGATGGATTGAAGGCGCGCCGCGGATTTTTTGTCAGGGCATCCGGCGGTGACGAGGGCGGCGTGCGGGGTGGCGCCGGCAGCGGCAAGATCGCTGAGGGCGCGGGCGAGGGCTTTGCGGCCGGCCCAAGCGGCCGGAGTGGAGCGTAAAAAATGGACGCCTTCGACGACGGCGTCGGTTTTCAAAACGAGGTCGACCTTTTTGGAGGGGGCAGAGAGGACGGCACAGTCGTGACCGAGGCCGTGACGCAGTCCGGGCGACCGGTGGGAACGCAGGGCCTGGGTCCAGCGTTGGATCCAAACATCTTCCTGGCAAAGACGGGGTTTCATTCCGTGGCGGCCCGGCCGAGGAGGAGCAGGGCGCAGGTGTTGGCGTTGAAAAGCGCGTGGACGAGGATGGCGGGAATCAGGCTTCCGCTGGTACGGTAGATTCCCACGAGAAAAGCCCCGAAGACGGTGAGTGGAATCAGGGTGGGTCCGTGCAGATGGACGGCGCCAAAGGCGAGGGCAGAGAGCCACTGGGCCTGCGGCGCCGGGAGCCGGCCGGCCAGCCATGGAAAGAGCGTGCCGCGAAAAAATACCTCCTCCCAAATCGGGGCAATGATGAGGGCGTAGATGAGAAAGGGCAGCATCTGGCCCAGCTCCCGGGCCTCGAGAAACCTGAGGAGGGCGGGTTGGGGTTGGAGGGGAAGTCCGAGCGCGAGGTAGAGGCTGGAGCTGGCAAACAGGAGGAGCAGGACCGGCCAAAGAATCGTGAGGAGCGCAGCGAGGCTCTGCCGGAGATCCTTACCCAGATTCCTTTGCCGAAGGCCCCAGAATTCGGCAGGACGCGATTGGGAAGAGGAGAGGAGCAACATCCCGGCGGCCAGGCCGGCGCCGGGGAGAAGGGTGGGAGCGAGGACGGCGGCGGACCCCATCACGGCCACGGCGGCGATCATCGGCCATGGGCCGAAGGAGAGGGTGGTGGGGAGGGCGGTGGGTTGCAGCCAAGTCAGGAGTTGGCGCCATCCTCCGAACAGAAAAAAGCAAAGGGCGCCGCCAAAGACGAGAGCTAGATAGCCCAGGAAAAGGATGGAAAAGTCAACCGGGTGAGGCATCCGGAAAGAATAACGCCGGGGCGGGAGGGAGGGGAGAGGGAAGTCGGAACGATGAATCAGGCGGTGGCGAGAAGAGCGTCGATATCGGAGAGGGCGTCCCCCTCTGGCATCATCGGACCGAAGTTGCGTTCAAAGTGGGCGACGACCCCATCGACGCCGGCGGCGAGCAGGCTGAAGCGGCGACGAATACAACGGACAAGGAAAGGATTAAAACTGTAGAAGCCGGAAAAAATCTTGCGTGCAAACTCCTGGGAATCGTTGGCCTGTTTACAAAAGAGAACGGCGTGGACATCGGGGCTTTCAAAGAGGACGACCCAATATTTCGAAAGGAGCGGATGGAAAATGGGAATAAAGTCAATGGTGGAGGCGTGGCGGGGAGGTTCGCCTTCCGCCCAGACCCGGACGGCATCAATTTGGCCGGCAATTTTGAGGTAGCGTTCCTTTTGGTTTTGGAAGTTTTCCACGCGCTGGAAGGTGGAGATGAGTTCGCCGCAGCCGGTGTCCCGGGCCAGATCCTCGATGGCGTGGCTGGCCGCGAGCATGGCTTCGTGGTTGAAAAGGTGGGTGACATCGGAGACGGGGAGCACAACGATGGCCGCGAGGTTTTCCGGGCGGGCCTTGGGACAAGCGGGCAGAGTTCGTGAATTTTTGACTTTCAGATAGGGGCGCAAGCGAGAGCGAAAAAGCTTTTCTGATTTCTTCTCCCCTGAAGTCCGACAAATCATATATGAATCATAGAAATTGGCATGAAGAGAGGGGCGTGCAAGTGGCGGGACATAACTATGAGGAAGGCTAACAGGGGGGAGGGGGGGTGCGTTCCATGGTGGCTTCAGGCTCTGAGGGCGTGGTGGGGGGTGGAGCCGTTCGGGGAGGGGATGACCCGATCGAGAAGTTTGGCGGAGGAGAGGACGCCGGGGACGCCGGCGCCGGGGTGGGTGCCGGCCCCGCAAAGGTAGAAGCCTTTGATGTCCTCGGAAACATTGTGGGGTCGGAACCAAGCGCTCTGGGTGAGAACGGGTTCGAACTGGAACGCGGAACCGACATGGGCATCGAGACGGGTTTCAAAATCGGCCGGGGTAAAAAGGATTTTGCTGACGAGATGCTGGCGGAGGTTGGGGATGAGGGATTTTTCGAGGGTGGCGAGGATCCGATCGGCGTACTCCTCCTTGACCTGATCCCAGTCGATTTTATCGCCGGGGGAGCCGCGATGGGGAACGGGGGAGAGAACATAAAAACATTCGTGGCCGGGCGGGGCGAGGGAGGGGTCGGTGCGGGTGGGGGCGTGGAGGTAGAGCGAGAAGTCCTCGGCCAGGTGACGATGGTGGAAAATATCGTCGAGGAGGCCCTTGTACCTTGGGCCGAGCCAGATGGTGTGGTGGGCGAGTTCGGGATAGGTGCGGTTGGTGCCGAAATAAATCAGGAAGAGGGACATGCTGTAGCGCATCCGGCGGAGGCGGGAATCCGTCCATTTGCGGCGATGAGCGGCGGCGACACGCTTTTGGTAGAAGTTGGAGACATCGGCGTTGGAGACCACGACCTGGGCGCGGAGAACTTCGCCGGAGCGGAGGCGGACGCCGGCGGTGGCACCGTGTTCAACGAGAAGTTCCTCGACCGGCGCATTGAGGCGGAGCTTGCCGCCGAGATCCTCGAGCAGTTTGACGAGGGCTTGGACGAGGGCGCCGGTTCCGCCCATGGCGAAGTGCACCCCCCATTCGCGTTCGAGATAGTGGATCATGGCGTAAATGGAGGAGGACTGAAAGGGATTCCCGCCGACGAGGAGAGGATGGAAGGAAAGCACCTCGCGCAGGCGCTGGTTTTTGACGTGACGGCTGGCCATTTGCCAGACCGAGCGATCCGAGCGAAGGCGCATCAGGTCGGGGGCGACGCGGAGCATATCGGTAAAATGGGAGAAGGGTTGGTCGGCCAGTTCGATGAAGGCGCGTTGAAAGATGGCGTGGGTTTCCCCGACAAATTTCCGGTAGCCCTCGAGATCGCCGGGGGCGAGGCGGCGAACCTGCTCCTCCATTTCGGCCTGGTCGCCGGTGTATTCAAAGGAGACGCCGTCATGCCAGGCGATGCGATAGAAGGGTTTGCAGGGGACGATGCGGAGGTAGTCGGCCGTTTTTTTGCCCGAAAGGGCGAAAAGTTCGTCGAGGAGAAAGGGGGCGGTGAGGATGGTGGGGCCGGCGTCGTAGGTGAATCCTTGATCGCGAAAGACGGAGGCACGACCTCCGGGTTGCTCCAAGGCCTCCAGCAAGGTGACATCGTATCCGCGGGCCTGAAGGCGGACGGCGGAGGCGAGGCCACCGAAACCGGAGCCGATGACGAGGGCGGGGCTTTTCAAGGGCGGCCGCCGACGCTGGCAAAGCTATGCGGATGAAGGAGGCCGATCCAAGAGGGGATCTGCTTAAGGTTTTTTCCTGGTTCGGGTGGAAACAGGTTGAGTCGCTTGTCTCCTTGCTGAGAAGGGGGGGCGTAGTGATTCGGATCGTCCAAGGCAGTTTTGGTTTGCTCGGTCACTCGATGGCGTGCCTGGATTGGTTTGATCCAAGGATGGATTACGCCTCCCAGATCTTGAAGGACTTGGCGGACCAAAGCGGGAAATTTTGGAAAAATCTGTTTTTTTGGAGCATCTGGAAAGTATTTCTGGACACGGTTGGCCAGAAAAGGCCGGCACATTTTGAAACCTTGCTGTAGGAGATCGTCGTTCGTCGAAACAGCTCGCAGGCCACAGGGTTCTCGGGAAGAAAAATCAATTCGGCGAAACATGGAAGGATCTTGCACCAAGTGCGGGCATGGGCAAGCGGTGGTAAACTCCTTTGATAAATCTATAAGCAGTTCATCATTAGTTTCTTATAATTTGAACAAACCAAGGCGCTCCCAGTCTAAATTATTGATGGGACGATCACTAGGCATCTGTGGGGAGCCCAAGCGGCCCCCATTGAAATTTTGCGAACCAAAGGTAAATTAACTCAATGAGAACAGGAATTCTTGCCAAGTGCTTCAGCGCCTGTCCTTTACTGGCCTTGTTTGTTTGGGTCCAGGATACCGAGGCTTCGCCGGACTTTAAAATTCGTTATAACTCCAAGTTTCCATGTTTAGAGGTGATGGACAGTCAAGCTGTCAAAATCACCGACATCAGCGAAGGAACCAAGGGAGAGGTGGTCACTTCGGGAAAGGCCTCCATCAAGCTATCGTTTGTCAAAAACGAATCCGGCCAACCGGAGGTTACCATGACCGAGGCCAAGTCGGCGCTTTCGGAAATGGAACTGGAGGCATTTGGGCTGGCGGTGGGGTTGAAGCCCGAGGGGGTGGTGACGGTGCGTTTTGGGGCGGACAACAAGCCGCAGTTTGAAATGGATCGGACCGGCGGGGCCCGTTTTCTGATGGCGGATCTGGGCAACCTCGACACGGCGGCGGGGAAAGAGGTGACGGCGGCCCAGCCCGCGGCTGCGCCGGCCGGTCCCTCCAAAGGTCTGCTGCGATTCCAGGAACGGCTGGGGGCGTGGAAGGCCAACGGGGGCAAAGGGGGATGGAGCAATCGTCCCGGCAAAGTTCTTTCCTGCGGTAAGCAGTCGATGATCACTTACACGGGTCTGGCACCGCGGCCGCTGTTGGACGGCGAGGCGATCCAGATTGGCGCGGAGGTGACGGTGGGGGCGGACGCGCCGGTGACTTTGCAGAGCGGCCCGGGAGTTTTTCAAAAGGCCCTGCCCGGAACGAAATTCTCGGTGGCGCCGCTGGAGGCCGGGCAGAAGGATGTAAAGATCACCCTCTTGGAAGGTACGATCTTAACGATGACCATGGAACCGTTAGGGGTGCCGCGGATGAATCTACTGGGGTTGGGCGATGGCGTGGTGGCGCAGACGGGCGATGCCACCTATCAGGCCGTGAAATCCGGGACCGACACGCGCTTTTCCGTTTTGGCGGGCTCGATTCGGTTGGTGGAAGAGGCGGGGGCGGCCCAAGTGGCGCAAGTCGACATGGGAGCCACCTACGACTGGCCCAATCCCCAGACACCCGGAAAGTTGGCGGCGGAATCCCCCGAGGCTGCCAGCCTCAAGCAACTTTCCGAGGACGCCAAACGGGATTACCTGACCGATATGGCGGAGGACGCCATCAAGGCGGCTGCGGCCGATGCGGAGGACATTATTCGCGAAGCTTGCACGGCGGATGTGAAGTTGGCCCGGCTGGTAGCGATGGAGCTGACGGAAATCCGTCCGGATCTTTACAGTCTGATCGGGCAAACTTCCGGAATCGCGGATTTACCTGCTCCCACCGGGGTGCCCGATGCGGCCGTTGCTTTTGGCAAAAAAGCCGAGCCTTGGTTGCGGGGCGAACCGAGTCCCCTCGTCCGGCCCGGAAAGGTTTTAAGAGTCGAAGGTAAAGTTACCTGTAATGGCCAATCGGTGGACAATCACATCAAAGTCTTTGCGGTCGGTGATATTATCAAAACGGCCGGGGATGGGCGCGTGATGTTCAAGGCCGGTGTCGGGGTGGTTGCAGAGGTACCTCCGGGCAGTGAGGTCATTCTTGTTGATATGAGTTCTGATTGGAGTGGGGGAGAGTTTAGGGGTTCCAAGACTTTACTCGAAGCAAAGAAGGGCGATGTTTATTTGTCTGTGGCCAAAGAGGTCGAGGGCAAGGTGGTCGCCGAGGTGAAAACACCCAAAGGCACCGCCAAAGCCGGCGGCAAATTGGAGGCTAAAAAATAAACCATGAAATCCAACATCGCCTCGCTTCTCGCCGTAGCCTTAACCTTGGCCGCCTTCCCGGCTTTCGCCGCGAAGGAACTCAAGTCGGGCGAATTCACCATGGTTAAAAACCAGGTAGAGCACTCATCGGGATCCTCCAAGTCACTGGCCAAGACCAAGGATCAGCTTGAGGAAAAAAGCGTGGTGGACACGGGCGCAGCTTCCCTGACGGAACTTGGTTTCAACGATGCCTCCGTGCTGCGTCTGGGCTCCAACACCCAGTTCTCCTTCCAGTCCAAGGAGCGGATCATCAAGCTGGTTAAGGGCACCATACTGATGAACGTTCCGCCGGGCAACGGGGGGATTACGGTGGACGGGGGCGGAGTGACGGGAGCGGTTTCCGGCTCCACAGTGATGGCGAGTCGGGACGAGCAGGGGAACTTCAGCTTTATGATTCTGGAGGGTGAGGGGGGAGGAAAAGTCATCGGCAAGGATGGTGTGCCCATCTTCCTCGTTGCGGGGCAGATGGCCACTGTCCACCAGGATGGTAAACCCACCAAGGTGGTCGAAGTTCATATTGATGCGGTGCGTGATGTTTCCCCTCTCTATCAAGATTTTTCAGTGAATCTCAATGGGTCAAACAAAGTTTTGGTCACCACCGAATTCCAATCCGACGAAATCCAAAATGATCTCAAGGTGCTATCGAGTTTGAAGGATTTTGAGCTGACCCAAGCAGATCCCGAAGGGGTGGCCTTGGCGATGATCTGCGGAGTGGGGCAAGATGAAATGGGTGTGGCTAAGAATATTCTGCTTCGACCGATGGACACGGCGGCCGGGAAGGAGGAGGCTGGGGATCAGGGCAGTTTGGTCGCGGTAGGGGGATCCTCGTTGCCGACCGATGCCCGGCAGAAAGATGCGGGTCCGCTGGTTGCTGCCAGTTCACCGCCTTCCTCTGGTGATGGTGGTGATCTCGGGGAAACCGATACGGCGGCAGGGGGAGGGAGAGGGGCCGATACGCAGGCGCCTCTGCCTCCAATAATTACAAGCCCGAATCCCGGATTCACGACACCCATTTAACTCCCGTCGGATTTCAGGATCTTGGTTTGGCTGTGGACCAAGACCTTGGACTCATCGGTCTTTTCTTCTAATCCTTACGAATGGATTACAGCCGGACCGTTAGGCTTCCGAAGACGGACTTTCCCATGCGGGGGGAGCTTCCCAAGCGGGAACCGGCCTGGGTGCAAGGTTGGCTAAACAATAAGACCTACGAAAAGCTTCTGCAGGAGCGGGCCCAGGCGCCTGAATTTCACCTCCACGACGG
>Ga0194119_10004686_pt1 | contig 20950 bp, 17 predicted proteins | sample TA2MahC100mmetaG_FD_148620 | JGI IMG/M metagenome (GOLD analysis project Ga0194119, IMG submission 148620) | Freshwater microbial communities from Lake Tanganyika, Tanzania - TA2015018 Mahale Deep Cast 100m | ecosystem: Environmental > Aquatic > Freshwater > Lake | place: Tanzania: Lake...
GCCATTTTTAATCTCGTCCTTTATAACATCATGTATATTGTCCCACTGGTGGGAGTTTTTATATTGACCTTCTTTGGAGTGACCTCCGAGAAGATGGCCGCCGTAACCAGAGCACATACGGGGACGATTAAACTGTTAACCGCCTTATTGTTCCTTGCTCTCGCCGGGCTGCTTTTCTTGCTTCATTAAGGAAAGGAGGAGAACGATGAAAAGAATTCTGTTTGTTTTATTGGCCTTCGTGTTGATGACAGGTTGTGCAGGCATCCCTGTGAGGAAGGAGGTGAAGGAAGATCGGTCTCTTCCGGTGGGGAAGATCGAAGGAAGCGCCTTCGAGGGGATTCGTTTTCCATTCAAGGTTTCCCTGCCGTCGCCTCAATGGAAGTTCTCCGTTGAGATTCCTGCTTTTATGGAGGGGTTGGGATTTAAGAAACCCGGATTGGAAGAATCGGAATTATTTCTTATCAATCCAACTACCCAATCAAATATCCAGATTGATTTGACACCGGCCGGCAGGAGGGCGAGATTCAATCAGAGAATGATTCAGGGAATCACAGCCACTGCATATAATGGTTTGGTGGAAGAGTTAAAGATGGACCATGGCCGGGATTTCCGAATAGAGGGCGGCCCTCCTACCCCTTATCCTTTAAAAGGGGTCCAGTATGCCGCTCATCAATTCGTGAAATATAAGGTTGGGGAGACCCAAACCATTCATGGGTGGGTCTATGGTTTTACAGAGCCCTATCAGCTCTTCATCATCTACATCGTTCTCGAAAAAGAGGGTTTTGACGATTTAAAGGACATTCAGAAGATGCTAGACTCGTTTGAAATGATTTCGAAGAAGCAGTGATTATCGCTTTCAGAGGACAAGGGAAAAGTTTATAATCAAACCAAGGAGGTAACGAATATGAAAAGATTGTTTTTAGTTTTAATGGTGTCGGTTGTTGGTTTGTTCGTCCTTTCATCAGCATCCATTGCTCAACATGGGCATGGGGCGACCTCGATGAAGATGGAGACGAAGGACGTTCTGGTTGAGGGGGTTAAGGTCTCTTTCATGGTGATGGCCAATGAGTCGCATAAGAAGATGCTCAAGGATATGAAGATGAAAGAAGATGTCGAGCCGGGGACGACGCATAATATAACGGTGACCCTCAAGGACGAGAAGACCCAGAAGGAGATCACCAATGCCGAGATCCAGATGAAAGTGGTTGATCCAAAGGGGAAAGATCAGATCAAGGCCCTCAAGTATGAAGGGGAGATGAAGAGTTATGATGCCTATTTCAATCTTCCCGCAAAAGGCAAGTATCAGGTGCTGGTCCTTTTCAAGACAGGAGAGAAAAAAGGGACGGCAGGGATCTATTATGAAGTGAAGTAAAAATCACCAAACACCAAATTCCAATCACCAATGATCAAAAAATTGATGAGGGGAAAGAAAGGGGAATTCTATGGTAAATTATTTTGAGGATAATTCATTCTCAATTGGCAACACTCCTCTGGTCCGGATCAACCGTATGACCCAGGGACTTAAGGCCACGATTCTTGGCAAGGTGGAAGGCCGAAACCCTGCCTATTCCGTCAAGTGCCGGATCGGGGCCAGCATGATCTGGACTGCAGAGAAGCAGGGGTTACTAAAACCCGGAATGGAGATCATCGAACCGACGAGCGGGAATACGGGCATTGCCCTTGCCTACGTGGCTGCTGCTAGGGGATATAAGCTCAATGTGACCATGCCCGAGACGATGTCGATGGAACGGCGAAAAGTTCTTGCCATTCTTGGCGCTAACATCATCCTGACTCCGGGCGCCAAGGGAATGAAGGGGGCTATCGAGGAAGCTGAGCGTATTGCTTCATCCAGTCTCAATTACTTTATGCCCCAGCAGTTTAAGAACCCTGCTAATCCGGAGATCCATTTCAAGACGACAGGCCCGGAGATATGGGAACAAACCCGAGGGGGAATCGATGTGCTCGTCTCGGGAGTGGGCACAGGAGGCACGATCTCAGGGGTTTCGAGATATATCAAATTGGAAAAGAAGAAAAAAATCCTCAGCGTGGCCGTGGAGCCTGTGGAAAGTCCGGTGATCACGCAACGACTTGCAGGTCAGGAGTTGAAGCCGGGTCCGCATAAGATTCAGGGGATTGGCGCCGGGTTCATCCCCGATACGCTTGATCTTTCCATGGTCGATCGCGTGGAGCGGGTCAGCAGCGAAGAGGCGATTGAACAGGCGAGAAGACTTTCCCGCGAAGAAGGGATTCTCTCGGGCGTCAGTTGTGGCGCAGCCATTGCCGTGGCATTAAGACTGGCAAAGAGCGGTGAGTTCGATGGGAAGACGATTGTGGCGATCTTGCCTGATTCAGGAGAACGATACCTCACCGGCCCGCTCTTCGAAGGGGTATTTGACGAAGCTGGCCTTCCGAGTATATAAAGAATTTGTATCACTTTAGCATTTTGAAAAAAAGAGTTTTACGAGTCAATTGACCAAAAGATTCATCATAAAATCCCCCTTAATCCCCCTTTTCCAAAGGGGGAAACCTTTATCTCCTCCCTTTGGCAAAGGGAGGTCGGGAGGGATTTTACAAAGATTTTCAAACCGCTAAAGTGTTACAAAAACTGGATTCCGGCTTTTGCAGAGATTTTAAGGTGGCACATAATTTTACATTTCTTTTCTGGCGCATTAGACATATTCGAGACAATGGATTGACTCGCCGCATTTGTAGTAAAATAAAATATGGCGGTAATTTCTGGAGCCGAGTTTTTTGGTAGAACATGGAATACCCTAAAAATAGGCTTTTGGGAGTCATGTTTTTAAGAAAACCGCCATAATTAATTGGACACAATTGCGGCCTAATTCTCAGCTAAAATAGAAAGAGATGGCCTAAACGTAAAATAAACTGTACCTTTAAAATCTCTGCTTTCGCCGGAATGACGATTCTGATCGAGAAAGAAATCAAGAGGTTGAACATGGTTGATAAGATTGGTGCTGCATTAGTCGTGGGGGGAGGGATCGCCGGGGTTCAAGCTGCCCTTGATCTGGCAAACTCCGGCGTTAGGGTCTATCTGCTGGAGCGATCCCCGGCAATCGGCGGGAAGATGGCACAGCTCGACAAGACCTTCCCGACCAATGACTGCGCCATGTGTATTATCTCACCCAAACTGGTGGAGGCGGGCCGGCATCTCAATATCGAGATGATTACTAATGCTGAGCTGGTCGGATTGGAAGGAGAGGCCGGACATTTCAAGGCCATCCTCAACAGACATCCTCGTTATGTCGCTATGGACAAATGCACCAGTTGTAATGACTGCGCAGAGGTCTGTCCCATTCTCCTCCCCAATGAATTCAACCAAGGCCTCGATCAGAGAAAGGCAATTTACCGGCCCTATCCACAGGCTGTTCCCAATACATTCCTTGTTACCAAGAAGGGGACGAGCCCCTGCAAATCGACCTGTCCTGCAGAGACAAGCGCACAGGGCTATGTCGCCCTGATTCATGCCGGGCGGTATAAAGAAGCCCTTGATGTGGTGAAAGAATATAATCCTTTTCCTGCCTCGGTAGGGCGTGTTTGTAACCATCCTTGTGAAGAGAAGTGCAATCGGGGGAAACTGGACAGCCCTGTGTCAATCTGCAGTCTAAAACGATTTGCAGCCGATTGGGTTTACGAACATCGGGAGGAGTTGGATAAACAAGTTCCGAGTCCCAAGTTACAAGTTCCAAGTTACGAAATAATAGAACGGCCTAAAGCGAAGGTGGCCATTGTTGGCGGAGGACCTGCGGGATTGAGTTGCGCCCACCAGCTCTCACGGATGGGCTATCAGGTCACGATCTTTGAAGCCCTGCCTGTGGCAGGAGGGATGATGCGTGTGGGTATCCCTTCCTACCGACTGCCGAGAGATGTGCTCCAGCGAGAGATTGACGAGATCATCTATCATCCAAATGTCGAATTGAAATTGAATGCGCCCATCCGAAATATCAACCGACTTTTCGAGGAGGGGTATTCCGCCGTATTTTTATCGATGGGAGCCCATGAGGCGCAGAAATTGGGGATTCCGGGGGAGGATGCGACGGGTGTTCATCATGGCGTTCCTTTTCTCCAGGCCGTCAGTTTGGCCGAGAGGCATGGCATCGCCGGAGAAATGGGGACGCAGCCGGTCATCTCCTCCGGGGGTGCGGGTGCGCCGAAAGTGGGAGAGAAGACGGTAGTCATCGGCGGGGGAAATGTGGCGATTGACGCGGCCAGGACCGCTCTGCGTTTGGGCGCGAAAGAAGTGAAGATCCTCTACCGCCGGTCCCGTGATGAGATGCCTGCCAATCCCTGGGAGATTGAAGCCGCAGAAAAGGAAGGAATCGATATTCAGATCCTCACGGCGCCGGTCGAGGTGGTCACCGAGGAGGGCCATGTCAGGGGGATCAAGTGTTTGAAGATGGAGCTGGGAGAGCCCGATTCATCAGGGCGAAGAAGACCCATGCCTGTCAAAGAATCAGAATATGTCATCCCTGCGGACACGATGATCGCTGCCGTTGCCCAGGCGCCTGAAATCTCATTCCTCGAGGATACCCATGGCCTTGAGGTCACACCCAAAGGAACGTTTGCCATCGATTCGCACACGTTAACCACAAATCGCCCGGGCATTTTTGCAGGAGGAGATGTGGCAAGAGGGCCATGGATTTTGATCCAGGCCATTGCCGATGGCCGGCGCGGAGCGCTTTCCATCGATCGATATTTGAGAGAGGTTCCTCTTCTGACGCCAAGAGAACAGATTCCTCTCCCCGTTGTTGATCTCTCACGAGAAGAGATCGATCAGATGGTTGAGAAGGGTGAGGTTGATTTATCGCCCAGAACAATCATCCCTGAATTACCGGAGGAAGAGAGGGTCAGAAATTTTAGAGAGGTGGAACTGGTCCTCACTGAAGAACAGGCGAGGGTTGAAGCAGCGCGTTGTCTTGCTTGCGGGATCTGTTCGGAATGCCACCTCTGCGTCCATGTCTGCAAACGGGAGGCGATCGACCATCAGCAAGCTCCCTTCATCGAAGAATTGGAGGTTGGTTCGGTCATCCTTTCACCCGGTTATTCTCTCTACCATCCGGGACTCTCATCCGAATTGGGTTACGGCCGTTACCCCAATGTGGTCACCAGCATGGAATTCGAAAGAATGCTCAGCGCCTCGGGCCCCTGGGGAGGCCATCTCACCCGCCGCTCCTCCGATCATCGGGAGCCGAAGAAAATTGCCTTTATCCAGTGTGTTGGCTCGAGAGACGTGCATGAAGGGGCCAAGCCATACTGTTCAGGCGTTTGTTGCACCTATGCCATCAAAGAGGCCGTTGTGGCCAAGGAGCATTCGAATGGCCCCCTGGATACGGCCATCTTCTACATTGATATGCGAACCTACGGCAAGGATTTCGAGAGATACTATAACCGGGCCGAGGAAGCAGGCGTTCGTTTTATCAAATCGAGGATTACCCGAATTCTTCCAGGGAAGGAACCAGGCGACCTCGTCATCCAATACACGGACGGAGTCGGAAGAAAGGTGGAGGAAACATTTGACCTGGTGATCTTGTCCGTTGGCATTGGGGTTCCGAAGGATGCCGCAGATCTGGCCAAAAAATTGGAGATCAACCTGGATTCGTACTCTTTCCCTTTGAATAGCAGTTTCGAACCGGTCCGGACTTCAAGGTCTGGCGTCTTCGTTTGCGGCGCTTTCCAGTCTCCCAAAGACATCCCGGACAGCGTGATCCAGGCCAGCGGTGGAGCGGCGGAAGCTCTTTCCGTCATCGGGGAGGCCAGAGGAACACTGGTGAGAACGAAGGAGTATCCTCCCGAGAAGGAGGTGTCTCCCGGTGAAGAACCGCGAATCGGTGCCTTCATCTGCAGTTGTGGAGTCAATATTGCCGGCACAGTGGATGTGAAAACAGTTACGGAATTTGCAAAGTCACTTCCCGGAGTGGTCCACGCAGAGAATACAATCTACACCTGTTCCGCAGACTCATTACAAATCATCCAAGAGCGAGTGAAGGAACTGAATCTGAATCGTGTGATCGTGGCTTCCTGCTCACCCCGGACCCATGAACCCCTTTTCCGAGATACGATCCGCGAAGTAGGAATCAATCCTTACCTCTTTGAGATGGCCAATATTCGAGACCAGTGTTCCTGGGTGCATATGAGTCAGAAGGAGATGGCCACAGAGAAGGCGAAAGAGCTTGTTCGAATGGCTGTGGCTTGTTCCAGAAATTTGAAACCCCTCCATCAAATGGACCGGAGCCTGAATCACAGCTGCCTTATTATAGGAGGTGGTTTGGCGGGTATGATGGGCGCTCTCAGTCTCGCAGACCAGGGTTACCACACCTATCTCATTGAAAAGAGCGATGTCCTGGGTGGACAGGCCCGAAACATCCATCAGACCTGGCGGGGGGAGGATGTTCAACAACATCTAAACCGGATCGTTGATGAGATTGGCTCAAACCCAAAGATTGAGGTTTATCTCAATACCGAATTGAAACAGGTGGAGGGTTCCGTGGGTAATTTTAAATCCACGATTCAGACCCATGGAACGGACAAACTGTTGGAGCATGGAATTGCGATCATTGCCACAGGGGCTTCAGAACTGAAGCCGGATCAACACCTCTACGGTCAGGACCCCCGAGTGCTGACCAGCCTGGAGTTAGACCGGAAATTGATCGACCGTGATGGTTCTTTAAAATCGATTCGCTCAGCGGCTTTTATTCAGTGTGTCGGCTCTCGAAATGAAGAGAGACCCTATTGCTCAAAGGTCTGCTGCACCCATTCGGTTATGAACGCCATCAAACTGAAAGAGATGAACCCGGAGATGAATGTCTTCATCATCTATCGGGATATGCGGACCTATGCCCTGCGGGAAGACCTTTATCGTGAGGCCGGAGCCAAAGGGATCCACTTTATTCGTTATGATGATCAAAAGGAGTTGAGAGTTACCCGCGACGGAAAAGACCTCCAGGTCCATTTCACCAGTCATGTCTTGAACCGGGAGATTGAAATTCGGCCTGAGCTGTTGGTTCTTGCAACGGCCATCGTTCCCCCGCAGGTCAATCCTGTAGCCAATCTGTTTAAGGTTCCGGTAAACGGTGACGGTTTTTTTGTGGAAGCCCATGTGAAACTCCGACCCATCGATTTTGCAACCGATGGAGTTTTCGTTTGCGGTCTGGCCCATGCACCCAAGCCGATCGATGAATCGATCGCCCATGGCCTGGGGGCTTCTGCCCGGGCAGCAACTGTGCTCTCGCAAGAAGTGCTTCGAGTAGGAGGAGTGGTGGCTGTGGTCGAAGGGGAACGGTGTGCAGCCTGCCTGACCTGTGTACGAGTCTGCCCCTATAATGTTCCTGTCATCAATGCCAAGGGGGAAGCAGAGATCGATCCGGCCAAGTGCAAGGGTTGCGGTGGCTGTGTGGCCGAATGTCCGGCAAAAGCGATTGAACTGATGCATTTCCAGAGCCATCAATTGGAAGAGAAGTGTCAGGCCCTTATCATTTCGGATTTCGGAATGCGGAGTGCGGCATAAGGAATTTTAAATAATAGGATTTTATTCCGCAATCCGAAATCCGCATTCCGCAATTGCAAAAGACAGGAGAGACTATGGAATCGGTTCAAGAGTCACGAGTCACCAGTCACGAATCACAGTCCATGCAGTTTGAGCCTGAGATTTTGGCCTTCTGTTGTGAGCATTGAGCCTACAGTGCGGCGGACCTGGCAGGTTCGATGAGGCTTAACTATCCGACCAACGTGAAGATCGTCAAGGTTCCCTGTACGGGCAGGGTGGATACACTTCTCATTCTCAAAGCGTTTGAATCGGGAGTGGATGGAGTCTATTTGGCAGGGTGCCTGGAGGGGGAGTGCCATTTTTTGAGAGGGAACCTGAGGGCAAAGAAACGAGTCCAGTATGTGAAGACACTGCTTGAAGAAGTCGGGTTGGGGGCCGGCCGGGTCGAGATGTACAACATGAGTTCGGCTCAGGGCCAGCGCTTTGCCGAAGTGGCCCGTGAGATGACAGAGAAGATAATGGCCTTGGGGCCAAGTCCTGTGAAAAAGAAGTTAAAGGTTGGAGGTTAGAGGAGCGCTTCACTTAAATTGTTGGAGGTTGGAGGATCGGCCCTTCGAAAAGCTCAGGGCCTTCAGGTCGGAGGCAAAATTATTCATGCCTTAACCCTCTAACCTCAGACCTCAAACGATTTTCATCTTTTGCCTCAAACCTCTATCCTCAGACCTCAAACCGAAACTGGAGGTTTCTATGATTGTTGCAAACAGAAAATCTTTAGAAGAAATACTGACAATGCTTAAGCCCTATAAAAAGATCCTGCTCTTGGGGTGCAACGAATGCGTGACGGTCAGCGCCACGGGGGGTGAGCGGGAAGTGGGAGTACTGGCTTCCGAGCTGAAGATCTCTCGAGCCAAAGATGGCGAGGAGATAGAGATCAGGGAACATACCCTGGAACGGCAATGCGATCACGAGTATATCGATCAGATTCATCCCTTCATAGGGGACTATGAGGTCATCCTGTCGATGGCGTGCGGGGCTGGAATTCAATATGTCGCCGAGACGTACCGGGATAAAACCGTCCTGCCCGCGGTCAATACCACCTTTTTAGGAGTCACGCTTGAGCAGGGGGTCTGGTCCGAGCGATGCCAGGGGTGCGGGGAATGTGTGCTGCATATGACCGGAGGGATCTGTCCGATCGCACGCTGTGCCAAGAGCTTACTCAATGGGCCCTGCGGGGGAAGCTCCAATGGCAAATGCGAGGTGGACAAGGATCTGGAGTGTGCTTGGCAGCTCATTATCGACCGGCTAAAAGCGCTTAACCAATTAGACAAATACGAGGAGATCATCCCCATCAAGGACTGGAGAACGTCCAGAGATGGAGGACCGCGCAAGAGAGTAAGGGAGGATCTGAAGTTATTATGAAAGCAATAAATCCGAAATTCGAATATCGAAATCCGAAACAAATCCGAAATTCGAATTTTCATATTTTATATTTTGGTCCTTTGAAATTGTTTCGAAATTCGGATTTCGTGCTTCGGATTTCCCATATCAGGCTTTAATTTCTGAGGAGAGAAATAGGAATGAAAACAAAATCTAATATTGAACGTATCTTAGAGAGTGGTCAACTTGTGGTGACTTCGGAGTGTGGGCCGCCGAGAGGGGCGGATGCCGAGGTGATCCGAAAGAAGGGGAAGCTTCTTCAGGGGGCGGTCGATGCGGTCAATGTGACCGACAACCAGACCTCGGTTGTAAGGATGAGCTCCTTTTCGGCCTGCCTCATTCTCAAAGAGATGGGTTTTGACCCCATCCTTCAGATGGTCTGTCGGGACCGAAACCGCATCGCCATACAGAGCGACATTCTGGGGGCGGCGGCCCTGGGGATCAACAATATCCTCTGCCTGACCGGAGACCATCAGAAGTTCGGAGATCATCCGAGGGCCAAAAACGTTTTTGACATGGATTCAATTCAGCTGATTCAAACAGTCAAGACGATGAGGGACGAGGGGAAGTTTTTAGAAGGAGAGGAGTTGAAGGGGAAACCCATACTTTTCATAGGGGCGGCGGAGAATCCCTTTGCCGATCCCTTTGAGATTCGGGCAGCAAGGCTTGGCAAAAAGGCAAAAGCCGGGGTGGAATTTTTACAGACGCAGTGTATCTACAATCTACCAAGATTTGAGAAATGGATGGAGATGGTGAGGGATCGAGGGATTCATGAGAAGGTTGCGATTCTGGCTGGTGTGACGCCGTTCAAATCGGTGGGGATGGCTCGCTATATGAAGAACTCAGTGCCCGGGATGGATGTGCCCGAGGAGATGATTGAGAGGCTAAAAGGGGTGCCCAAGGAGAAACAATCCGAGGAAGGCATCAAAATCTGTGTGGAGACGATCCAGCGGTTAAAGGAGCTTCCCGGTATACGTGGGATCCACATCATGGCCATTGAGTGGGAGGAGAAGGTCAGAGGGATTGCCGAGATGGCCGGACTCCTGCCAAGACCACAGATCATGTAGACTCTACCAAGAAGGTCGTCATTCCGGCAAAAGCCGGAATCCAAGTTTTTTAAGACCCTCTGGATGCCGGATCAAGTCCGGCATGACGGAAAAAGGCATTTATGAATAGACTCTATTCCATGATTCCAATTAGGAAGAGAAAAATGTTGAACGTGTCTTTTTTGCCCTTTTTCTTGCTTTTTTGTCTGCTTGGATGGGTGTGTTCTCCTGCCCAAGCCAATGAGAAGATTGTCCCTCAACGGTCCTGGTTTGTCGACATGAATAAATTTCAATCTTCTTCTCATGGACGCATTTCCTGTTCCGAATGCCACTCAAACATCGAAGAAAAAGGGGTGAAACATCCTGATCCTCAACTGTTGAACCGGTCTTCCACCCTTCTTTACGATTATAAGAAATGCGAAAGGTGCCATCCCCAGGTCTACCAGCGTTATCTCAAAGGGGCCCATGCCAAGGCGCTCGTGGAGAGAAAGAAGGATGCCCCGACATGCGGGAACTGCCATGTCAGCCATTACGTCGTTTCCGGTCAGTCCCGTCTGACGCTCGGAAGATGGATGACAGAGATGTGCGGGGAATGTCATCCGGTCGAGAAGAAGACCTATCTCGAAAATTATCACGGAAAGGCAGCTTCCACCCTTGGGCACGAGGCTTCTGCCTATTGCACGGATTGTCACGGCGCCCATACCTGCCTCTCATTAAAGAAGAAAGAAATCGCCTTAGAGGCCTGCCAGAAGTGCCATCCGAATGCCCAGCTCCGGTTTACGGATTACGTGGTCCACGCCTCCAAAGAAGGGGTCAAGAAAGAGGATGTGGAGAAGCTCAATAAGTTAAAGATCCTCCGCTGGGTTGAAATCGGCTTTGGAATTATCGTCTTTTCGGTGTTGGCTTTCTTTTACTCTCACACCCTGGTTTGGATTCTCAGGAAAGTCCATGAATGGTTAAAAAGGAATTAGCCTTATGTCCGTGAAGGAAGATCACAAAGAAGCCTATTGGCGATTTAATGTTTTTCATCGGTTTATTCACCTGGTGATGATGATCACCTTTCTCGGCCTGGCTTTAACCGGGCTACCCCTCAAATATCCCGAAGCCTTCTGGGCCCAGGGGCTGATCTTTCTCTGGGGAGGGGTGAAGGGAGCCGGACTGTTTCATCGGTGGTTTGCGGGGATCACCTTCGGCTATTTTGCCCTCCATCTACTCTATGTGGCCTATTACCTTTTTGCATTAAAAGGGAAGTTATTGGGACCCCATTCCATGGTGCCCTCGCGAAAAGATTTTCAAGACCTCTACCAGCACCTTCGTTACTTTTTAGGGAAAGGGGCTCCGCCACAATTCGGCCGGTTTACCTACTGGGAAAAATTTGATTACTGGGCGGTCTTCTGGGGAATCACCTTTATCGGCGGATCCGGACTCCTGCTCTGGTTCCCGGAATTTTTCTCCCGGTTTTTCCCGGGGTTTTGGTTCAACATCGCTTATACGATCCACAGCGATGAGGCGCTTCTGGCCACGGGGTTTATCTTCGTTGTCCATCTTTTCAATGCCCACCTCCGCGCCAGCGTCTTTCCAATGGACAAGTCCATCTTTACGGGTCAAATGGAAGCCAAAAAGATGATCGACCATCATCCTCTGGAATGGGAGGATTTAAATCAACATCCTGAAAAGAAGGAGAAGCGAAAGGTGAGAAAAGATCTTCTCTTTCTTCTCCTCATCATGGTCCTTTCCGGAATCCTTCCTACATTCTCCAACGCCCGCGGGTTGACCGATGAAGAGATGATGGAGGCGGAGAAAAAGATATGTCTGCGCTGCCATCGCCAGCCCAACCTCAATAGCAACGAAGGCATTGCCACCGCGACCCTCTTCTGCATGGATTGTCATGGAAAGAAGGATGTGGAGAAGAAGGTTGATGGGAAAACAGTCTCTGTTTATATCGACCCGAAAGACTACGCAAAGACGGTCCATCGAAGGACCGCCTGCTCTCAATGCCATGAGGGAATTGCCTCCTCCCCCCATCGAACGCACCAGTTCAATTGCGCTTCCTGCCATGGATATCATGGCGAGGGGACGGCCCATGATCCTCACCGGAGCGTCAACTGCGAGGCCTGCCACCATGAATCGAAAGAGGTCCGGAAGGATTCCAAGACAGGCCGGATTGTGCTGGCCAAGATCAAAGAGGGCGTTCCGCTCAAGATGACTTCCCACCGGCTTGCCGATTTCAAAAATAAGGAAGCCTGCAAGAAATGTCACTTTCCTGAAAATCAGGTGGGGGCTCCGATTCGTGTCCTTCCTGCAAAGAGTTTGATCTGCATGGGCTGCCATAGCAGCTCGGTGACGCTCAATGATCCGGTTTCCATTGTCTCCATCCTCCTTTTTCTGGTTGGTATCGGAGCTACCCTCTTCTTCTGGTTACAGGGGACGATGGTTGAGCCTTCCTTTACCGCCCGTGAAAAGCTTTCCTACATCGGAGAGAAAGCGTGGCAGGTCATCTTCTCCAGGAGGATAAGGACTCTCCTCAAGGTCTTTGTTGTGGATGTCCTCCTGCTGAGAAGCGTTCTGAAGGAAGGCGTCGGTCGCTGGACCATTCACAGTCTCATCTACCTTCCCATCTTTATCCGGTTTCTGATCGGAGTGATTCTCCTCTTCCTGTCGGCTCTCTTTCCGATGAGCTCGAAGGTGGCAATGTTGCTCGATAAGAACTTTCCTCCTATTGCGTTCATCTACGATTTCCTGGGATTATGCATCATCTTTGGAGCCGTGGCCGCGATCATGAGGCGCCTCCAGGGGAAGACCCAAAAAGCGGCCACGGGCAGACAGGATTATGTGGTCCTCGGTCTGATCGGAGCGATCCTATTGACAGGCTTTTGGGTGGAAGGAATGAGGATTCTTCAAACAGCCCTCCCTCTTTCAGAAGCGCTTCCCTCTTTTATAGGGTATCCCATTTCGCTCCTTCTCGGTCTCTTTCCTATTCGCTGGGAGGTGGTCTATCCTTTCGGCTGGTATATCCATGCCATTCTGACAGGAGCGCTGGTCGCCTACCTTCCTTTCAGTAAAATGTTCCATATCCTGATCAGCCCTCTCGTTGTTTTGATCAAGGCTGCTGTGGGGGAAAAATGAATGTGAGCCTTTCGAGTAAAGTTCTCCATTGGTGTAAAACTCTGATTCACTCCAGGCGTTTCTCCAAAAGCTGGATGGGGAAGAGCCTCTCCATGATTCAGCTGATGGAGCTGGACGCCTGCACCCATTGCGCCATGTGCACCTCCCATTGCTCGGTGGCGATCGCTTTTGAAGGAATACCAAACATCAATATTCTCCCTTCCGAAAAAGTCGGTTCGATCAAGGCGCTGGCTTCCGGCAGCCCGCTTACGGAACAGGAGATCCGGGAGCTTCAAGAGGGCGTCTATCTCTGCACCAATTGCTACCGCTGCACCGTGGTTTGTCCAGTGGGGATCAATCTGCAGAATTTGTGGATTAAAGTCAGGGAACTCCTCCTTCATAGAGGAGTCCCCGAGCTTTCGGTTCTCTCTCCCCTCTCGTATTACCGGGGTTTGATGAAGGGGGAGACGGTTGCAGGAGATTATGAAGAGCCTCTCACACAGGCAAGGGAGGCGATTTCGGCTCAATGCGGTTTAATGAAGAAGAAGGACGAAGTTCTCCATCTGATCCCCGTGGATGAAAAATTCAAAGGCGGGTTGGACCTTTCCGCCCAGGCGAAAAACTTTTCGGTTTGCTTCGGCTGCCAGACCTGTACGACTGTCTGTCCCGTGGTGGGCCACTATGAAAATCCACAGGAGGTCCTTGGACTCCTGCCCCATCAGATTATGCACGCCGCCGGATTAGGGCTGAGGGACCTGGCCCTTGGATCCAATATGCTCTGGGATTGCCTCACCTGCTATCAATGCCAGGAGCAATGTCCCAGAGGGGTATCCGTGACCGATGTGCTCTATGAGCTCAAGAATTTAGCCGTCAGATACACGAAAGAGAAGAGATGATGAAATTCGCACTATTTTTAGGTTGCCAGATTCCCATTCGATTGAAACAGTACGAGACCTCATCCAGGCTGGTTTCAGAGCGACTCGGCCTGGAGCTCATCGATATCGAGGAATTTAACTGTTGCGGGTACCCTTTGCGGAACATCGATTTCAAAACCTTTCTCCTGGCATCGGCGAGAAATCTGGCACTTGCCGAAACGAAGAAGCTGAATGTGATGACCTTATGCCAGTGTTGCTACGGAGCCCTGAAAAAAGCGGACTTTCTTCTGAAAGAGAACCTCTCTCTTCGGAAGGAGGTCAATGCGGTTCTTCAGCAGGAGGGTATTCCATACGAAGGAAAGATTGAGGTGAAGCATCTCCTGTCCGTTCTTGATCAGGAGGTGGGGGTTGAAGCGATCAGGAAGAGGATCGAAAAACCCTTTCAAGGGCTTAAAATTGCCGCCCATTACGGATGTCATGCGCTGCGGCCAAGCCAGATTGTACGGGTTGATGATCCAGGGAACCCCTCCATTTTTGAGCGGTTAGTGAATGTGACCGGGGCGGAAAGCATCGATTGGCTGATGAGGCTTGAATGTTGTGGGGCTCCTCTTCTGGGGAGCCATGATGAGTTGTCAACGGAGATGACGTTAAAAAAACTTAACAATGGGAGAGAGTCAGGCGCGGATTATCTCTGCACCGCCTGCACGTATTGTCAAATTCAGTTCGATACCGTTCAGCAGATGATTCTCTCTCAGCAGGGTTCAAATCCTCCTCTTCCCTCTCTTCTCTATCCTCAACTCTTAGGCCTGAGCATGGGGATTCCCCCAGAGCCTCTGGGGCTCAAGATGAATAAGATACCGATCCGTGAGATCGGATCATGACATACAGAGTGGATAGACAAACCCACATAAAATAACGTTCACTGGTACCACTTCTTCGGCCCAATTCCTGCTTTAAAGAGGGCAGAGAATATATCCCTTTAGAAAAATCCAAAGAAGGAGGTTCACATGAAGAACCATAAGATGATAACACTCATTCTATTAATGGTCCTCGTGACATGGGGGACTCTCTCTTCTGCCTACGGCCAGGAAAAACCCAAGCCGGAGCAGGCTGGAATCACAATTGCCCGACTCGTTGTGGGAACAGGAGTGGAAAAAGGAGAGCCGGTTGGTGTTGCGGATAAATTTCCAGCGACACAGGAGAAAGTCTATTGTTTTTTAGAAGCCAAAAACATTCCCAAAGATATGGACATTTCATTTGTCTGGATTCATGGTCAAAAGGAGCAGTTGAAAACGAGCTTGCCGTTGAAGATGGGTTCGAAATGGAGGACTTACGCCGATAAGAATTTAAGAGGGTTAAAAGGGGATTGGAAAGTGGAGATAAAGGATGCGAATGGAAACCTGATCAAGGATGTTCAGTTCAAGGTTGAATGATTTTTTTTTGAAAAAAGGGGCACTCCTAGTGTCCCTTTTTTGTTGTCACTCCTGTCCATGTATGTTATTAATCAATTCGTAATTGCAAGGACATGACAGGGGAAATCTCTCTTTCCCCTCTTTGGCAAAGAGGGGTAGGGGAGATTTTCGGAATGATATGTCTTCTTAAAATTATCATCTCCTTTTAAAATATCTTTTTTAAAGTTTCACCTCAAGATAGGTTTTTATGGAGAGCAAAGACTATTTAGACCTGAAGGCGATTCTGGCCATTCTCATCCTGACGCTCCTCTGGGGATTTAATTATTCTGCCATCAAGATCTCCAACGAGGGGATCTCTCCCGTCTTCGCCTCAACCCTTCGTTCTCTCATCGCCTCGATATGCGGTGCGATTTACTGCCTCCGAAAGGGGGAGAAATTATTCCATACGGATATTCGGCTTTTTCACGGAATCGTGGTCGGACTCTTATTCGGTCTGGAATTCGCCTGCATCTATTTTGGGATGCTTTATACGGATTCGGCCCGTTCCGTCGTCTTCGTCTTCCTGAGCCCTTTTGTGGTGGCGGTGGGCGCCCATTTCTTCCTTAAAGGGGACAGGCTGACCCTTTTGAAGACATTGGGATTAGTCATCGCTTTTGCGGGCATTGTCTTTGTCTTTTATGGAAAACCGAAGACCGCCAAACCCAATATGCTCCTTGGCGATCTCTTGGAAATTACTGCGGGGATTTTATGGGGAGCCACCACTCTTTATATTAAAAGGTATATGGCAGGAAAGGTTGAGCCGATTCATACCTTTCTCTATCAGCTTTTCTTCTCCATCCCCATTCTATTTGTGGTGAGCCTTATTCTTGAACCGAATTGGATGTACCGGATTGATCCCCTCATCTTAACTTCTATTTTTTATCAGTCGGTGATAGTGGCATTCATCAGTTATTTTATCTGGTTCAAGTTGATCCATCAATACTCCGTGAGCCGGCTCAGCGCCTTCACCTTCTTCACGCCCATCTTCGGCGTCCTTTCTGGCATCCTCTTTATCAGGGAAGAACTCACCTTTTCACTCATGGTGGGCCTTCCCCTGGTCTCCGTGGGAATCTTCCTGGTAAACTGGAGAAAAAAAGCTGCAACCTGAAGGGTCATGGCGAACCGGAGGTTTATCCATTATAATCCTGAAAACTGCGTGATAACTATGCATTGAGTTCCCACATATTTCTATTACAGGCCGCTGTGGAAAAGCCATTGGTAGCCATTTAAGGTTTATAAAACCTGTTCTTAGGCCATAATGCTAACCTACCTAAAAGGTAGGTTAAGATTATTGTAAAAAAGTGTGTAAAAAATTTGAGATATTTCATCTCTGAGCCTTATTTAAAGGGTTGAAAGCTACATGGTTCCATCGTTAACATTTTAGTTTTCACGCAGGATTCAGGATAATATTTAAACCTCTATGCGATTCTTCCTCTTTGTCAGCGTCGTCCAATCGATCCTCCTTTTCGGCCACTGGTTTCTATACAGGACCCTGGTCCCCTTTTTTGGAGTAACCCATCCGGCGAAGCTCTGGACCTTGCGGGTTGCCATGGGCCTGTTGTCCCTCAGCCTTATCGGCTCGTCTTTTTTTTCCTTCCGTTATTCGAACCTCCTGGCGCGGACCCTTTATACGGCCTCCGTATCCTGGTTGGGAATCTTTTATCTCCTCTTTCTTGCCTCTCTCCTTGCATGGACCGTCTATGGCCTGATGAGGTTATTCCACGTTCCCATGGATCGAAGAACATTGATCATCGTCCTATTCGGGATCGCTTTGATAGGAAGCCTTTATGGGTTTATCAATGCCGGAATCATTCGCATCAACACCGTCAGTCTGCCGATTCCTAATTTACCCGTTGCGTGGGAAGGCAAAACCGCGGTCTGGATCAGCGACGTCCACCTGGGCCAGGTGAGAAATCACCGGTTTGCTCAGCGCATTACTGGTATGATTCAGGATCTTAAGCCGGACCTTGTCTTTATCGGCGGCGACCTCTATGACGGCGGAGAGGCAATGGATCTCAATCACATGGTCGAGCCCCTGTCGCGGCTTACTCCTCCCTTGGGCGTCTATTTTGTTACCGGAAATCACGAAGAGTTCTATGACAACAGACCTTACATCAATGCTGTTCGCGGCGCCGGAATACGGGTGCTGAATTATGAGAAAGTGGAGATCGACGGTCTGCAGATCATCGGCGTGGGTTACAGGGATTCGAGAAATCAGAAACAGTTCAGGGCAATTCTTCAGAAATTGGAGATCGACCGCCAGAAGCCGAGCCTCCTCTTAAAGCATGTGCCCATTGATCTGGAGATAGTCAGAGATCAGGGGATCTCAGCCCAGATTTCGGGTCATGCGCACCATGGCCAGGTTTTTCTCTTCCGGTTCATCACTTCGATGATCTATAAGGGTTACGATTACGGGCTCAAAGAGTTTGGTGACCTTCTGGTTTATACCTCCAGCGGGGTCGGCACCTGGGGCCCTCCCATGCGCATCGACACAATCCCGGAAATCGTTGTCATCAAATTTGTCAGGAAAAATTGATGGGACATCTGCATCCTTTATGCAATGACCTGTCTTCTTTTAAGCTTTCAACTTATCCTTACTCTTAATGACTTTGTCCCTCAATCTCCCTATCCCCTCACCTCCCCATCTTCTTTTTAATGAAATGCACCAACTTTTGGGGATCTGGGCTTAGTCAATTCCTCTTCGGTAAGAGGCAAGTTTGAATCAAAAGTCATTTCTATTAAATCTGCAGCGAAAAATCGGGACTTTGTTTAATTTTTCGGCTTATTTTTCCTTTCGTGATTCGTGGAATATGTGAGAGTTAGCCCCCCAAGCCCATTCCTTTTGAGAATAAGCCCTATGTTGATCAAATATCCTAACATCAGTGGAGAAGGGGACTGTCCCCTTTTCTTATCTATTGCCTAAATTGAGCGATTTTTTCACCCTTCACAAGGGAGGCGGGGAGGCCGAAAAGCCTTTTAGAGCGATTACCTTTAATAGGTTGAATTAACCAAGCGGCCTGTTCAATCATCACCTGTTTGGTGAATCATTATGGCCAATTGCCCTTTGTTTCAATGTATCGCATTCTAAAAGGGTTTGAGGCATCTCGGCCTCCCTTGCGAGATAGGGTTAATCGCTCAATATAGGTATTATTTATTACTTGGAGGCGGAGGGGATATCTTCCATTTGAACAATTTTTTCAAGGGCAACTATGACCGGGGGGAGATCATCAGTAATCGTATCCCAGACTCTGTCGAGATCGATATCAAAATAGGCGTGAATAAGTCGATTCCTCATTCCAATGATGTTCAACCAGGGTACCTCCGAATGGCTATCCCTGGATTCTTTAGTTACCTTTGAGGCTGCTTCCCCCATAATTTCTATAGATTTAACAAGAGAAAGTACCAGCATCCGGTCTGTATCCAAATCTCTTCGCTTCTTGCCTCGGATAAAAGACATTGCTTCTTTGGCGGAGTCCAGCATGTGGCGGAGGCGTGTCAGGTCATCCTTGTACATATTGAACCTCCGCCGAGTCAAGGACTTCGTGCCGGAAATACCGACTCAATTCTGCAGGGGTTCTTAAATCCACCTTGTGGTTCAAAATTTCTGAAAGCTCCATTTCCATCCCTGCCAACTTCAAGAACCCTACGATCTGTCCGGGTTCGAATTCAACAAGTATGTCCAAATCACTGCCAGGGCGGAAGTCTTCCCGGAGGAAAGAACCGAAAAAAGATAACTTTCGGATATGGTGTTTTTTGCAAAACTCCTCTATTTTCTCTTTGGGAACCTTAATTTGGGCTCTTTTTGCCATCATTTAACCCCACCGATACAAAAGCTTTTGTTTCCTAAACTACTATCGCTTATAAATATAAGGATTTTTTTGATAATTGTCACTTCTTTTCTTTTTTTCCTTCTCCCCTCCCTTCTCATTTCTCTTTTGGTTGCTCAAGTCTATGCGATTCTATCGATGACCCACTGCCTATTTGAATTTAGATTTCATTCTATCTAAAACAGCAAATTAGTCAAGCCTTTGACTCTTTGGCAGAAAGAAACAGGGTTGACTCTTAGCCGTTGATCTCAATTATAGTTTTGAAGGCAAAGACAGTGGGTATTGCATAGGATTGTTTTGCCATGGGATACCTAATTTATTGAATTGTGGACAAGTGAAATAAAGAACTGGATGATTAGAATTTAATTCTTTCGCATGATGTGGCTGACTGCTTTTTCGAGGCCGTCGAGGGTGAGTTCGAACATGGGAAAGATTTCCTGGATGTGGAGGATCGTCCGGGTGTAGGCCCATTCCACAGGGGGCACCGGATTGATCCAGACGGAGTGAGGAAAGGTTTTGGCAATGAATTCGAGTCTCATATAACTGGGTTTTCCGGACCGCTCTCCCACATAGATGGACCCGTCCGTGGAGAGCAGTTCATAAGGAGCCATACTTGCATCCCCGATGATGATGAACCTTGTCTCAGGATCGAGGCGAGGCAGTTCATCCAGAGGAAATGGTTTTGACCGCCTCTGAGGATCTTCCCAGAGGTAGTCATAAATCGTGTTGTGAAAAAAGAAGGTTTTAAGCTCTTTGAACTGTGCCCGTGCATAGTTGAAAAGGGTCTGCACGAGTCCGATATAGGGGTCCATGGACCATCCGCCATTGTCGATCGCCAGGATCACCTTTAACCGGTCTCTAAGGCTTTGATCGAATACGATCTCGATCTCGCCCGCATTTTTCATCGTCTCGTAGATCGTTTCGTCGATATTGACCCTGTCCTTCGGGCCATGAGGGACCATGTTCCTCAATCTCTTCAGAGCCTCTCCCATCTGAGATTCGGTGAGCGGACCTTCCTGGGAGTAATCTCGATACCTTCGCTCCATCGCCACTTTGACGGCAGACTTATTTCGGGAAACCCCTCCGACCCGCATCCCGCCGGGATGGTATCCGGAATGGCCTACCGGAGAAGTTCCTCCTGTCCCGATCCATTTTTTCCCGCCGTGGTGGGCTTCGGTCTGTTCTTTTAAACGGTCGAGAAAGTACTGAAGGAGCTCCTCGGGAGTCAATTTACTTAAATCTTCTTCCTTAATGCCGAGGAGGTCTGCCAGCTCTCTTGGGTTTTTCAACCATTCCTCGAGAAGGGCGCGGGCAACCTCTGAGATTTCGATGGCCTCCGGTTCCTTTAACTCAACTCCCTGAAAGCGGTGGGCAAAGACCTGATCGTAGAGATCGAAATATCTCTCGCTCTTTACGAGGATCGAGCGGGCAGCCGTATAGAAGTCATCCACGGAATTGACCAGCCCCATATTCAAGGCTTTCTGAAGCCTCAAGAATGAGGTCGGAGAGACCGGAATGCCAACTTTTTTAAGTAAGTAGAAGAAATCGACGAACATATGCGTTTAATTAGAAAATAAGGACTCCGTTCAACGGTAACGGCAACGAGGCCCGTATCGTTAATAAAAGGCTACGTTTTTCGTCTTTTAATTTTTTTGCGTAACCGTTACCGAATGACGAAACGCCTGCCTGCCGGTAGGCAGGGGCTTCG
>Ga0194119_10004696_pt1 | contig 20922 bp, 16 predicted proteins | sample TA2MahC100mmetaG_FD_148620 | JGI IMG/M metagenome (GOLD analysis project Ga0194119, IMG submission 148620) | Freshwater microbial communities from Lake Tanganyika, Tanzania - TA2015018 Mahale Deep Cast 100m | ecosystem: Environmental > Aquatic > Freshwater > Lake | place: Tanzania: Lake...
AAGAGCAACATCGAGTTCCGGATGTTGACCGTGCTCTCGGTCGTCGCTGAATCCGAGAGCCTGACGAAGGCGGCAGAGGTCTTGGGCGTCACCCAGTCGGCGGTATCCCAGACGATCAAACATCTCGAGGACCAGACGGGCGCCACGCTCCTCCTGCGGCGCAGCCGTCCCGTCCGGCTGACGGCGGCGGGCCAGATACTCTACGAATACGCCTCCAGACTGCTCGCTGACGGCCAAAGGATGATGGCCGAGGTGCAGATGGCGGCCAACCAGCGCCTCAGCGAACTGTCGATCGGCATCATCGATTCTTTGGGCGGCGTGATCAGCCAGTCGCTCGTCAAGCGCATCAAGCCCCTCACCGCCAAGGTCATGCTGCGGACAGGCGTCGCGGCGCCGCTGTCCGACGCGTTCCTCCACCGCGACCTCGACATCCTGATCACCAGCGACCCGATGCGTGAGCAGCCCGACCTGGAGCGTTTCCCGATACTGCGCGACCCTTTCGTGGTGATCGCGCCGTCAGGCAGGATCCCTGCCGATGCAGACCCGCCGAAGTGGCTGGCGCAGAACGTGCCGTTCGTGTGCTTCTCCCGCGAGACCCTGATCGGCAGGACCGCCGACCTCGTGGCTCGGCGGCTTGAGATCAGGCTCGCGACGCACTACGAATTCGACAACACCGAGACCATCCTCCGGTTCGTCCAGGCCGGCCACGGGTGGTCGATCGTCACGGCGCTCTGCCTCGCCCACCATCCGCAGCTGCTCCGAGGCACCAGCGTGCTGCCGCTCGCTGCAGGCGGGAACACACGCCTGATCACTCTGCTGAGCCATCGCAACGAGTGCGGCGACCTGCCGGGGCGGCTCGCTCAGATCTGCCGAGGCATCTGCGAACAGGAGCTTTCACCGGTGCTGCAGGACATCGCGCCATGGCTCGCCAAGCAGTTCAGCATCCTGCCGGAGCAGCGCACCGGCGGATCATCGCCGGCACCCGAGGCCTTCGTCTGACCCGCGGGGTCTCCGCGCTCTAACCGATCGCCACCGGGAGTCGCAGCAGACCGAGCAGGCGGGCGGCCGGCTCGCCGGCGTCGGCCAATGCATCGACGGCGTCCTCGAGGGCGACCACATCCTGCAGCGGCAGCAGACCGGCACACAGGCGAGCGAACTTCTGACGGACCGCCAGATCGGACAAAGGGTTCTCGGGGTCGCCGATCGCCGTGGTCGGAACGGACCGCAGCACGCTGCCATCGGTCAGCGTCAACGTCACCTCGGCCCAGCGCTCGGCCGGGAAAGCCCGGCTGTATCGCTCCGACTCGCGCAGTACGACACGTCGGCTGAGCGCGAGGATCGCGGGATCCTGCAGCGCGGCCGGTGCGATCTCCTCTGCCCCCAGTCTGCCGCGGACCAACATCGCCGCCACCGGGAATGCGATCGCATACTGGGCCTCCTCGGTGGTCCGGGGGGTGTGGCCGGCGAGACGCGTCGCTTCGTGGAAGGTCAGCACCTCCACGCCCGCGACCCGCTCGCCCGCGATACGGTGAGCCGCAATGAGATCGCTCACCGCCTGCACGGCAGGCTGCGCCCAGCGGCATACAGGGTAAGGCTTGAAGTACTGCTGCAGCAGCTGCCATCCGGCGCCCAAGCCTCGCCAGTGCGTCGCCGTCCGCTCCGATTCCACGGTGACGGCCGGCGCGCCGGTGAAGCCGGACTCGGCCAACAACGCGCTGCTCACGCCGACCATCGCTCCCCAGCCCGAGCCGTCCTTGACCATGGTCGGATGGTCGATGCAGCGCATCATCTGGCTGCGCGGGCCGTGGTACTCGGCGATGCCGAGCGCGTGCCGGGTGGTCTCGACGTCGAGCCGCAGCAATCGTGCGACAGCCGCCGCGACACCCAGCGCGTTCCAGGCACCCGAGGTGTGGTAGTCGGACACGGAGGAATGCAGCGCGATACCGGCCCGCAGTGCGACCTCGTATCCGACCGCGAGCGCAGCGAGCAGATCGCGACCCGAGGACCGACGACCGGCCCGCTCGAGACTGGACAGCACGGCCAACACCGCCGGCACGACGGCTGCGCCCGCATGGCCCTTGGTCAGCCGATGGCCGTCATGGGCATCGAAGGCGTCCACCGTCATGCCACCGGCCAGTGCAGCGCCCACCGCGCTGGCGGTGGTCCCGGTGAACATGATGTCCGCCGGGTCCTCCGTCGCGCCGAAGTACCGCCGCGCATGCGCGGTGGTGATGCGCGACAGGTCGGTCGTGCGTCCCGCCACCGCGACCCCCAGCAGATCGAGACAGCAGCGCTGAATGGTTGACACCACATCGGGGGGGAGATCCTCGAAAGATGTGGTGTGGATGAATCCGGCAATGTCCGTCGTCGATCCCACGTGTCGATAGCCTCTGGTGTGTCAGGATGCGGCGCCCAGCGCCGTTGTCGGTATCGCATCGTCCGCCGACGCGAGATCGCCGAGCGCCTCGCGCAGCGGTCCGAGGTGCGGCGCGTAGCGTCGCCACTGCTCCACGCCGAGCTTGTTCAGCGGTTGGCGTACCTGTTCGGAACTGGCGGTGCGCACGGGCCGGTCGGTCTCGTGGAACCGCAGGCAGCGCTCGTCGAACGGCAGCCCGCAGAAATCGAGCAGCCTGCGGACCTCGCGGTCGAGGTTGGCGACCACGTCCTCATGGTTCACGCGCAGGATGCGGCCGGGCAGCACCCGGTCCCAGTGGTCCATCAGCTCGACATAGGCGCGGTAATACTGGCCGAGATCCGCGAGGTCGTAGCTGAACTCCTGCCCCTCCGCGAACAGCTGCTGGAAGGCGCTGAAGCAGCAGGCCATCGGGTCGCGGCGCGCGTCGATGATCCTGGCCTGCGGCAACATCATGCTGATCAAGCCGATGTGCCGGAAATTATTGGGCATCTTGTCGGTGAAGTGGGGCGCGTCGCGGCGATGCAGGCGGGTCCCTTCGATGTACTCCCGGCCGAGCTTCGCGAACGCCTCGTCGGGCATGTCGCGCAGGACCGCCGGATAGCGCGGCGCGGCCTGCACCGTACCGCGACCGTTCAGGCGATTGGCGATCGCCAGCACGTTCGGCAGCTCCAGCGTCCCGTCCACCTGCGGATGCGAGGCCAGGATCTGCTCGAGGAGCGTGGAGCCCGCACGCGGCAATCCGACGATGAAGATCGGATCCGGCGCTGGACAGCCGATACCTGCACGGCGCTCGAGGAACTCTTGGGTGAACACCTCCTGCTGCAAGCGCATCTCCTGCAGCAAGCGATCGTTGCGGTAACGCAGTTCGGACTTCTTGAGGCGGTTGCCGCGCTCGTAGAACGTGAAGGAGCGGTCGTAGTCGCCGCTCTGTTCGAAGGCCTTGCCCAGCGCGAAGCAGAGGTGATAGCGGTCCTCGGCCGAGGTGGTGGTGGTGGCTTCGGCCGCGAGCATGCGGTCGAGCTCGGATGCCTCGAAGCGATAGGTCTTGAGGTTCGCGAGGCTCCAATACGCGTCGCCGAGGTCGGGCCGGATCGCGGCCGCTCCGCGATAGTTCGTGACCGCTTCCTCCGCCCTGCCGACCGTCTTCAGCGCGTGGCCGCGATGCAGGAACTTCATCGGATCGTGCGGATCCTCTGCGATCAGCGCGTCATAGATTTCCAGCGCCGCTTGATAGTCGCCGACCGCGAGCAGCTCGGCGGCATGGACCGAACGGTACAGAAGGTTACCGGGATCGCTGCCGAGCAGTTTCTTCGCCTGCTCGAGCGCCTCCGCGAAACGTTGCCGCTTGTGGAGCACGCGGATGTATTCGTATCTCGCGGCGCGATGCCCCGGCTCGAAGAAAAGACAGCTCTCCAGCAGGAACTCGGCATCGTCCAGCACACCCAGCTTCAGACCGATCTCGGCCAGCAGGCGCATCCCCTCCACGTCGCGGGGATGCCGGCGCAGATGCTCGCGGCAGGCCTGCTCGGCGCGCGCCAACTTCCCGTCGTGGAGATCGATGCCTGCTTGGAGCAGCGGGGGCGGCAACCTCGACAGACCCTGTACGGCTCGGTCGGCCTGGGCCGCCGCAGACAGCGCGCCCCGCTTGCGATGCAACTCGGCGAGCGCGCGCCAACTGCCGAGGCGGGCGGGGTTGAGCGCCGTGGCGCGCCGGTACGCGTCCACCGCCCCCTGCTCATCCCCCCGCCTGCGACAGACCCCGCCGCGCGCCTCCCATCCGGCCGAACCGACCGGCGATTGATCCGGGGCGGCGTCCTGCAGGCTACTTCACCTTATATGTGACGGTGAGACCGATCGCCCTCGGCCGTCCGATGGTCTTGTTGATGAAGCCCACGTTCGGCACCTCGGATCGGGCGAGCTCGTAGCGCTCGTTGGTCAGGTTCTTGATGGACAATTGCGCGGTCCAGTTGTCGCCGAAGTCGGCGCCGAGGTTCAGGTCATAGGTCGTGTAGGCCGGCGACTCGGTGCGTGTGGGATTGACGCCGTTGAAGCGGCTGCCCTGATGGACGGCACCGAACATCGCGTAGGCATCGGCCGAGCCGAACACTTTGAAATCGTAGCGCAACCGGACGTTGCCGCCAAACTTGGGTTGACGGGCGAGGCGTGAGCCCACCGGGACGATGTTGCGGGCGCCCGGGGCGAGCGCGGTCAGCTCCGAGTCGGTGAAGGCGACGGCGCCGGAGACGGTCCACGCCCCTCCGAGGCGGTAGGCGAGGTCGGCCTCGAAGCCCTTGACCCTCGCCTTGCCCGCGTTGATGAAGAAAAGCGCATTGGTGATGGTCTGGTCGAGGACGCCCACCACGATGTCGTTCCAGTCGATCTGGTAGAACGCGCCGTTGATGCGCCCGCGACGGTCGGCGAAGGTGGATTTGAAGCCGAACTCGATGTTCTCGGTGGTCTCGGTGTCGTACGACAGCGGGACCTTCGTCTTGCCGTCGAAGCCGAGCGTGCCGCCGTTGCGGTTGTAGCCGCCGGTGGAGAAGCCCTCCGAGAGGGTGGCGTAGAGCTTGGTGTCGTCCGTCAGGTCGAAGTCGATGTTCAGGCGCTTGATCGTATCCGACTCCTGCACCGGCTTAAGGTTGCCGCTGAAGTTCACGCCTGCATTCGGGTTGGTGCGGGAGCCGAAGTTGACCGACCCGGTGGCCGACTGGTCGATCTTGTATTTGCGCGCTCCGACCGAGGCGCTCCAACGGTCGGAGAATCGGTAGGTGACATCACCGAAGAAGGACAGCTCCTCGACGACCGGAGACATGTCCGTGAAGAACATCACGCCCGGTCGACGCGGGTTCGGGTTGTAGGAGATGGCGCCCGCCATCGGCGCGTTCGGCGCGAAGCCGGTGGCGATCGCACCGTAGTAGGCGAACTCGATCGAGGTGCCGCACTTCGGCGTGCAGCCGTTCTTGTGGTAGTAGACGCCGGCGATGAAGCTCAGGTCGCGATCCGGGTCGGAGGAGAAGCGCAGTTCATGGTGCTGGATGCGGTAGTCGCCATCCACCGACCAATCGGTCTTGGGCGATTGGCACGAGGTGTAGGACGGGAAGTTGCAGGCGTAGTACGGGAAGAAAGGACCTGACTGCGTATACTGCGAGTAATCGGAGACCTGGGCGATCTCGCGCTCGAGGAAGGAACCCGCGTAGACCACATCGAGCGCAGCGAGCCGGCCCTCGAGGGACAAGGCGGCCATCTTGGTGTCGTCCTTGAGGAACTCTTCCTCGTAACGCGCGACCTTCAGGTCGCCGACATCGGCGCGGTAGAAGAACGGACCGTGGGTCTCCAAACTCTGCTGCGTGTACTGCAGGTTCGCCGTCCAGTCATCGGAGATCTGCCATCCGAGCATCAGCCTGCCGCCGCGGTACCGGACGTCGTTCATGTCCTTCGGCTGGAAACCGGCGTTGCTCTTGACCTGGAAGGTCGTGTTGGCGAAGCGGGTCGGGTTGGCGATGACCCGGGTGTTGGTGCGCAGCGTCTCGGACGCCGGCGTGTTGTCGAGGTAGCCCGCCTGGTAGGCGTTGTAGGCCGCAAACCGCACCGCGAGCCGGTCGTCGATCAGCGGCACATTGAGCATGACCTCGACGGTATGGTCGAGGTCGGCCGACCCCTGGGTCTCCCCTGCCGTCACCGAGACCCTAGCATCGAAGGCGTCCGCCCGCGGCTTGTTGGTGATCATGCGGATGGCGCCCGACATCGAGGCGGATCCGAACAGCGTGCCCTGCGGCCCGGCGAGCACCTCGATCCGGTTGATGTCCATGACATAGAGATCGGTGTTGCGGGTGCCCGAACCACCGGCTGACAGCGGGATGTCGTCCAGGTAGGTCGCGACCGACGCCTTCGCGCCGATGGTACCGGCCTGCGCGAGGTTGCCGCCGTACGCGCCGATGCCGCGCATCTCGGTGAACTGCGTGCCGGGTTGCGCGCCGCCCGCCTGCATGTTGGGGGAATACCGCAGATAATCGGCGAAGCTGTCGATGTTCATCGTCTCGAGCATCTGCGAGTCGATGACCTGCAGCGTGATCGGGGCGTCCTGCAGGCTCGTCTCACGACGCGTCGCGGTGACCACCACCTCCTGCAACTGGTCGGTCGAGGACTGTGCCCAGACGACGTTCGGCGCGTTGGACGCCAATGCCACCGCCACTGCCCGGCCTACGAGATTCTTGCGGTTCATGTCGTCACCTCTTCTGCTTCTGCGGCGTTCCGCGTGCTGTGATTATTTTGACGCCTGCTGGGAATGGACCGGCATGGCTCTCGTCACAAGTTCATCGCTTGATACTAAATCCACCGGCTCCGGTCGCGTCAACCCGACGGGATGCGCATTAACGAGATTAATCCTGCGGATAAGCCCGTGTGATGCCGAGCGCCGTCAGCACGCTGCGGCGCCTGTGCCCCAAGCGGGCCCCGAACCCGAACGCATGACGCCGTCCTTGTCGATCACGATAGCGTTCACACGACCGTATGGGTTTGCCCGCGGCGACTCGCCCTCCACCACCACCTTGTGGCCCAGTCGGGCCAGACCCTCACGCACCTCGAGCGGGATGCGCGGATCCACGGCGGTCTCCTGACCTTGGCAGTGCACTCGCGGCGCATCGACGGCCGCTTGGGCACCAAGGCCGAAGTCCACCGCGTGCAGGAAGGCGTGCATGACGCCGGTCGTGATGCGATAGCCGCCGGAGCCGCAGCCGGCGAACAGCGGCCGCCCATCCCGGCTCGCGACCATCGCGGGGACGCCGAAGATCGGCATCTTGCCGGGCTTGATGCGGTTCAGCTGGTCCGGTCGCGGATCGAAGTTCTGCATCGAGTTGTTCAGCATCACGCCCGCACCGGGCACGTACATGAGCGAGCCGAAGCCGCTGGTGAGGCTGGTGCACAGCGCACAGACATTGCCCTCGCCGTCGGCGGCCGCCATCTGGCTCGTGCCCTCGAGGCGGGCGATCCCGCGTTGGTCCGAGATGCGATTGGGGCGCTCGGCGGCGAAATCGAAAGGCCACGGGTCGGCGGCGCGCACCGGCCGCGGCAATGTCCGCTCGAGCGACAACCCGGCGGCGCGGGCGCGGCCGAACGCCGCGCTAGCCAAGCCCTCCACCGGGCTCTTCTCGAAGTCGGGGTCACCGTAGTGGGTCATGCTATCTGCGAAGCCGCAGGCCAAGGCCTCGGCGACCAGATGCCGGAAAGCGAGGCTGTCGCGCCCGAAGCGTTTCAGGTCGAAGTTGTCGAGGATGTTCAAGGCCTCGTAGGTCACCTGGTCGTAGGCCGTGATGTAGTTCACATCGCGGTAGCGGCCCGGACGCTCCTCAAGGATGCGCGTACGGTAGCCGGCGAGATCCTTGGCGGTGAGGATGCCGCCGGCGCCGACGACGGTCCGCTCGATCGCTTCGGCGACCGGGCCTTCGTAGAATCCGCGCTTGCCCTCGGCAGCGATGCGACGCAGCGTGCGTGCGAGGTCGGTACCGTCCAGGCGATCGCTTGAAGACGGCGGCAGCCCGTCACGCAGCAACCACTGTGCCGTGGCCGGCAAGCGACGGATGGTCGCGATCCGGTCGAGGATGGTCAGCCGCAGGCCCCAATCGACCGGGATGCCCGCCTCAGCCGCGGCGATCGCCGGCTCGAGCACCTGCGCCAGCTTGAGCCGCCCGAACATCGCATGGGCATCACAAAGCCCCGCCACCGCACCCGGCACCGCCGGGGCGAGGGCACCCTCCTCGGCACGCAGGCCGACGGTGTAGGGGAAGCCGTAGTACTTCATCGGCCGCTGGCGATCGAGCTCGAACATGTCGGGCCGCGCCGCACCGGGCGCCCGGACATAGTGATCGAAGGTGACGAATCGCCCGTCACGACCGAGTCGTATCGCGAGCCGTCCGTATCCGCCGATACCGCAGCTGGCTGGTTCGACCACGAAACCGACGAAGGCCGCGGCGACCAAGGCGTCGATCGCGTTGCCGCCGGCCTCGATCGTCGCGATGCCCGCCGTCGCCTCGTCGATGTGCCCGCCCACGACGACGCCTCTCGTACCGGCGACCTCGCTGCGGGTGGAGGAGCCCTCGCTGACGGTCATCCGGGAGGGCGCACCCCCGACGCTCGCAGCGGCAGGAGCGGCACCCACCGAACCTGCGGCCGAATGCCCCAAAGTGAGCGCCGCCGTGCTGGATGCCGAGGCGCGGAGAAACTCTCGTCGGTCCATGATGTTCACCCCCTGCGAGTCGCCGTCCCTTTTTGCGCTTCCACAACCCTCCGACACAAGCGGTCGGCGAGCATCATTAGGAAAATTGATGGGCAGCCCCGTCCCCGCCCCCCTTCCGGAGCAAGTCCGTGATGGAGTCAGGAAAAAAGACAGCGCGGATTCCCGAACCTATCGCCCGCCCCCAAGGCGGCTGGTCGCGATGCCTTTGCGCCGCTCGGGGCGGCGCTCAACCGCGTGATCGTTGGCGAGCCGCTGCCGCTTGATATCTACGACGAGGAGCAGGTATTGCTGCTCGCGCATGGCAACGTGGTCGAGTCCGCGCGGCAATTGCAGCGGCTCGTCGAGCGCGGCGGCCTGGTCCTGCTCCGCGAGATCACCGACCCGTATCAGATGGTGCTGCATGCACCGCGGTCGCAGTTGCCGGAAGTGTGGAGCGCAACTCGACAGCGCGTGACCGAGGTGCTTGCGAGCGCCGCCGAGCCGCAGCTCGAAGACCGCATGCAGGCTGCGCTGCCCTTGGTACAAAACTTGGTCGAGCGCGATCCCGATCTCGCCATTTTCCAGGTGATTCGGCAGGGGGCGGCCGAGGGTGGCGGGTATGGCGCGCGGCAAGCGATGCAGACCTCCGCGCTCGCCATGATGCTTGCCAATCGATTGGGCTGGATGGGGGGGATGATCGACCTCGCTGCCAAATGTGCGCTGACCATGAATCTCTCGATCCTGGAGTCGATGTCGCCTCTGTTCGTGCAGAGCGATCAAAAAAATCACCCGGAGCTCAGTCGCGATATTTTGCAGAATGCGGGTATCAACGATCCCGATTGGCTCGAAGCCGTGGAGCAGCACCATGAGCGTCCCGATGGCTCCGGCTATCCGCGGGGTGTTACCGAGGTGACCGAAACCAGTCAGCTCGTGCAGTGTGTGGAGTTTTTTGTCGAGGGGCTGGGCAGGGCGGCCGGGCACTCTGCGGTGACTGCGACCGGCTTGCTGCGGCAGATGTATCTCGAAGCACCCAAGAGCATATTCGTCGCGGCGCTCATCAAAGAATTAGGTGTATATCCACCGGGGTCGGTGGTAAGGCTCAGCAGCGGCGAGTTCGGCGTGGTGATACAGCGTGGTGCAACCACCACGGCGCCGCTGGTTGCCGTGCTCGATGAGGATTGGGGTATTCCGCGCGAACCAGAGATCCGCGATACGAGTTCGGCAAGCTACGCGGTGATCGGCGTGCTGCCGCCGCGAGATGGCCGTCAAGGCGCCTCGGCCGCAGAGGTTTGGGATCGGGCCATCGCTGTCATGCCGAAGGCTGTTGGAGCGGCCGATCAAGGCTAGCTCCGCAGAAGGCTAGCTCCGCAGAAGGCTAGCTCCGACGACGACGCACGCGCGGCGCTGCACCCGAGGCCGACCCGGCTGCGCGATCGAGATTTCCGGAGAGCTGCGCGCGCGCGCCGGTACTGATCTGACCCAAAGAGGATTCGAGCACGGCGGCGTCCGGGCGTGAGCCGGGCACATAGGCATCGAGGGCCTTGCGCATGGCGGCCAGATGTTCGGGCGAGGTGCCGCAGCAGCCCCCGATGATGCGGGCGCCGGAATCTACTGCGAGTTGTACATAGCGCGCCATGAGTTCGGGTGTGCCGTCGTAGCGAATGGCGCCATCAACATACTGCGGGATGCCGCAATTGGCCTTGGCGACCAGCACCATGTCGGGATCGGCCGCGGCACTCAGGTTGAGAATAGAGGCGACCAGCTCCGACGGGCCTACGCCGCAATTGCTGCCACAGGCTGCAAGCTGATGACGACGCGCAATCTGCGCGAGATCAGCCGGCGTCACCGACATCATGGTGCGGCCGTTGGTATCGAAGGAGAGCGTGCTGACGACGGGCAATCCTGCAGACTTTGCACCCTCGATGGCCGCTTCGACTTCTTCCGTTGAAGAGAGGGTCTCGATCCAGAGTACATCGGCGCCGCCTTCGGCGAGCGCTGCGGCCTGCTCGGCAAAAGCGGTGCGCGCATCGGCGATCGACAGCGGTCCGAGGGGTTCAAGAATTTCGCCGGTGGGCCCCATGCTGCCCGCTACCATAACTTCGCGGCCGCTCGCGTCAGCGACTGATCGCGCGAGTTGTGCCGCAGCCCGGTTGAGTTCGCGAACGCGATGTTCGGCCGAGTGTAGCTTCAGTCGATAGCGTGTCCCGCCGAAGGTGTTGGTGAGGATCAGATCTGCGCCAGCATCGACAAAACGCTGGTGCAGCAACTTGATTCGATCAGGGTGCTCAACATTCCAGAGTTCGGGGGCATCGCCCGACACCAAGCCCATTTCGAACAGATTGCTGCCGGTTGCGCCATCGGCGAGCAGGCATGTACGACGGGAAAGCAGATCGGCGAGGCGGTTGTTCATTGGATCGTCCGTGATGCCATCGAGCGGGCGCTATCGTAACGGACGCCGGGTGGACGCGCGACCAATCTCCGCCGTCATCCCAAAGAAACTGCGCTGTCACTGCGGTAATCTTTCGCTATGGCAAGACTACTTTCTGCGCTACCCGCGCTGTTCATTGCCCTCGTTTTTTCTACGCTCGCAGCCTGTGGCGGCGGTGGCGGTGGCGGTGGCGGTGGCGGGAGCTCGACGCCAACGCCGCCGGGCGCGCCGACCATTGGCACTGCGACCGCAGGCAACGGCAGCGCAACGGTTGCCTTCACCGCGCCCTCATCGGACGGCGGCGCGGCGATCAGCGGATACACGGCGTCGTGCACGGGGGGTGGTACGACGCGTACGGCGACCGGCGCTTCGAGCCCGATCACCATCACCGGGCTCAGCAATGGCACGGCGTACAACTGCTCGGTGACGGCGACCAACTCGATCGGCAGCAGTGCGGCGTCGGGTCAGGTGCAGGTGACGCCGACGACGGGCGCTACCACCTAACAACACCGATGGCGTGCTCTGCGCCTATACGGTGGCGGAGTTCAACAATTCGCCTTCGGTCAATGCGAGCGCCAGTGCGTTCTGGAGCTGTAATCCGACCCGCTCGCTGGTGGCCAATGCCATTCCCAATCACACGGTGGGCACCTTCCCGAACGCCAACAATCCGAACTCCATCCGTGCGCAACAGATCAGCGCGACCTTTCCGTTACGCCCCGCAATCGCCAACGCCAACGGCAACAACGTGATGGTTCCGGGCCATGCGATCAATGGCGTGAAATTCGAACCGGGCACGGGTGGCACCTGCGATAGCGCGAATCCGCCGAACTGCAGTGCGATCGGCGGCACGGGCGCCTGGCGGATGGAGGCGCTTGCGCCCTCATCGTTCAATTTTGGTACTGACGACAACAATGCGCATGTGCAGCCGACCGGTGAATATCACTACCACGGTTCGCCGACGGGGCTGGTCAACAAGCTCGGCAAGGGCACGGCGATGACTCTGGTCGGTTGGGCGGCGGACGGGTTTCCGATTTATGCCCGCTATGGCTATAGCAGTGCCAACGATGCGACCTCGGCGACCAAAACATTGGTTTCGAGTTGGCGCATCAAGGCCACTCCCGATAGCGGTCGGCCGGCGACCACGCTTTATCCGATGGGGTCCTTCCTGCAGGACTACGAATATGTCGCAGGTCTTGGCGATCTCGATCAGTGCAACGGTCGCACGGGTGTGACGCCGGAGTTTCCGAACGGCATTTATTACTACGTGATCACGCAGACCTTCCCTTTCGTCGGGCGCTGCATACGCGGTTCGACATCGACTGGCGGGTGATTTCGTCGTGTCGCGCCGTCGGCGCTGCCTGATTTCTTTGTTGGGCTTGATGGCTACGCTGCCTGCGGCGGCGCATCTCATGGAGAACCAGCAGGGCACGCTCAATCTCGTCGATGCACGTGGCTATTTGGTGATTTCTTTGCCCGTGAGCGCCTTGCGCGGCGTCGACGACCATCGCGATGGTCGCCTCGACAGCCGTGAGCTGCAGCGTCATGGCGGTTCGATCGAGCGCGATTTGCGTTCGCGTGTGCGGATCAGCGACGGCGGTGTTGCCGCGCCACTGGAGGGCGTGCTGCTCAATCTTTCGGCGGACGAGCAGCATCGCGAAGGTGGTCCCGCTACCCACCTCGTGATGCTGGCTGTGGCAATGTTCCCGCAGCCACCGAGTCGTCCACAGCTCGAGCTGCGAGTGTTTGGTCGATCGTCTGCCGAGCAGTCTTATCGTTTTGTAGCGACCCTCCACAGTGCGGCAGGTCGCAACGAAGAAGACTTGCGACAATTCACGCCGCGCTCGCCGCGACATGAATTCTTTGACAGCAGCGCACGTCGCTCGAGCAGCTCAAGCCGTGAGAATTCCCGCCTTGGCAATCGGCAGTGAGCGCAGACGCTTGCCGCTTGCCGCGAAGATGGCATTGGCGAGCGCCGGCCCCACGACTGCCGTGCCGGGTTCGCCGATGCCGCCCGGTGCCTCGCTGCTCTCGAGCAGGTGTACGTCAATGCGCGGGGTCTCGGGCAGCCGCAACATTCGGTAGCTGTCGAAATTGCGCTGTTGAACCTGGCCTTGGGCGAGTGTGATCTCGCCCCAAAGCGCAGCGGTGAGTCCGAACAGAATACTGCCTTCGATCTGTTGATCGACGATGTTCGGATTGACCATCTGTCCGCAGTCGACCGCACAAGTGATGCGATGGATGGTGAGTTGGTTGCCGCGCATCGAGATTTCGACCACCTGCGCCATGTAGGTGCCGTAGCCTTCCATCAGTGCGATGCCCTGGTGGTGCCCGGCGGGCGCCTTGCCCCAAGCGGCGCGGCTTGCGGCCTCATCGAGCACGCGCTTGAAACGCGGCTGTTTGCGCAAAAGAACGGAGCGGAAAGCGTAGGGGTCTTGCGCTGCGGCGTGTGCCAGCTCATCGACGAAGCTCTCGGCGACGAAACAATTGAGTGCATGACTCACCGAGCGCCAATAGCCGACATCGATGCCGATTTCTTCGCGGTTGTAGTTCACCGCGACGTTGGGCAGGTCGTACGGGAAGTTTGCTGCCGCCTCGACTGCGAAGGGATCGATGGCCGTTGCCACCACGGGTGGAAACATGCGCGCGGTGATCGAGGGCCCCGTGAGATCGAGCTTCCAGGCGATGAGCTTGCCGCTGGCATCGAAGGCGCCGGCGACCTCATCGTAGGCCGGCGGCCGATAGGTGTCGTGGGTCGTGTCTTCTTCGCGACTCCAGATGACTTTGACGGGTTTGCCTACCGCCTTTGACGCCAGCACGGCAGCGGGAATGACATCGACTTCGAGCCGCCGTCCAAAACCTCCGCCGAGCAGGGTGGTGTGGATCTTGACCTGCTCGGGTTTGAGACCGGCTGCGGCTGCGGCCGTTGCTTGAGCGATGGTTTGGGTTTGCGTCGGCGCGTGGATGTCGGCGCCATCCGCACGCACGTCGGCGGTACAGCATTGCGGCTCGAGCGTGGCGTGCGCCAGCATCGGCAATTCATAGGTGGCGCGGAGGACTTTTGTCGCGCCCTTGATGGCGGCTGGAGCATCGCCATCGGCGCGCACCGATCGACCTTCGCGCGCGGCAGCTGCGCGCAGCCGGGTACGGATGGTTTGATTGCCGAGCTTGGCGTTGGCGCCTGGGTCCCAGGTGATTTTGACGGCCTCGAGTGCCTTGCGAGCCTGCCAGTAGTGATCTGCGACCACCACCACGCCGTTGCCCACGCCAACGATTTTTTTGACGCCGGGCATGGCTTCGGCAGCGCTGCCATCGAAGCTCGCGAGCTTGCCGCCGAGCGTCGGGCATTGCGCGATCGCGCCATGCAGCATCCCCGGTAGTTTGACGTCGATGCCGTAGGTGGCGCTGCCGTCGAGTTTGGTGGCGGTGTCGACGCGCTTGGCTGGTCTGCCGACGAGCGTGAACTCGGTCGCCGGCTTGAGGGTGATTTCTTTGGGTATGGGCAGCTTGGCGGCGGACTCGGCCAACGCGCCATAGCTCCGTCGTTCTTTGCCGTGCAACACGGCTCCACCCTCGATACGCAGTTCGCCCGGGGCGACTCCCCAGTGCGTGGCTGCAGCTTGCACGAGCATGGTGCGCGCCTGCGCGCCCGCCTTGCGCAGTTTTTCGTAGCCGTCACGAATGCTGGTGCTGCCGCCGGTAATCTGTGCGCCGAGCAAATTGTTGATGTATTCGGGGGCTACCGGCGCGGCTTCGACGCGAATCGCTTCGAGTGCCACGCCGAGTTCTTCGGCGAGCAATTGGGTGAGGGCGGTGTAGACGCCCTGACCCATTTCGGATTTGTCGACGAAGACGGTGATGCTGTCATCGCCTGCGATCCGCAGCCAAGCAACCGGCTGTCCACCTGCGGCGCCGAGCGCGGCAGGTTTGCTGCAGCCACCGAGGCCGATGCCGAGCAGCAGACCGCCGCCGGCCAGTGCACCGAGTTTGAGAATGTCTCGACGGGTAGTGCCGTCTTGCGCCAGGTTCGCGTTCATCAGGCGCCCTCCGCCTTGAGCATCTCGGCCGCGCGATGAACGGCTTTGCGGATGCGGTTGTAGGTACCACAGCGGCAGATGTTGCCGGCCATCGCGGTATCGATGTCGGCATCGCTAGGCGAGGGGTTCTGCGCGAGCAGCGCAGCCGCCGACATCAACTGCCCGGATTGGCAGTAGCCGCATTGCGGCACATCGAGTTCAAGCCAGGCCTTTTGCACGGCATGCGAGCGCTCTGCCGAGAGCCCCTCGATAGTGGTGACCTTGGCAGCGCCGACATTGGCGAGCGCCAGCTGACACGACCGTACGGGCTGGCCATCAAGGTGCACGGTGCAGGCACCACAGAGCGCTGCGCCGCAACCGAATTTCGTGCCGGTGAGTCCGAGATGGTCGCGCAGCACCCACAGCAGTGGCGTGTCGGGCGCGGCGTCGGTTTCGAGAGTTTTGCCATTGACGTTGAGGGTGACCATGGGTCAAAGCTCCTGCACTACTCCGAATGCCTGTGTTTTAGCATGGCTATGTCGGCAAAGCATACGGGCAGCGCACGGAAAGTTTTTGACATGTAGCATGAATGTGATGCAGCATTTACTGTATTAATCTTTGGTCGGGGGAATCTGCGGATGTCACGAGTGCTATTTTTGGTGCTCATTGCCTTGGCGCTCGCCGAGCATGCCGTTGCGGCAGATGGGGCGAGACTCGCGAAGCCGTTTTCGCCCTGCCGCCTGACCGACCCGCTGCAATTGCAGTCGATCGAGGCTGAGTGTGCCGAGATCCGCATTGCGGAGAGTGAGAGGGCGGGGGCCCGCTCAATTACCTTGTCCGTCGCGCGAATCCCCGCCATCAATCGCCGCAAACAGCTTGACCCCATCGCGATACTGACAGGTGGGCCCGGCCAGGGTGCGCAGCAAACTTTCACGGGTGTTTCCCGCGTGTTTGAGCGCGCAGGGCGTGAGCGCGATATTTTGTTGCTCGACCAGCGCGGCACCGGGCGCTCCAACATCCTCTCCTGCGAAGCGGAAGGCCGCATGGGCACAAGCCCCATCAATTTCGATATCGCAGCCTTCATCAACTTGAATGCGCGCTGCCAGCAGCGTCTTGCAGTCAGCCATGATCTCGGCGCCTACACCACGAGCCGCGCCGTGCGCGATCTCGATGCCGTACGCGCGGTGCTCGGTTACGAGACCCTCAACATTTACGGCATTTCATATGGAACGCGGGTCGCGCAGCACTATGCCAAAAGATATCCGCAACGCGTACGCAGCCTGGTTCTCGATGGCGTGGTAGCACCGCAAACCGTGCTCGGTCCGAATATCGCGCTCGATGCCCAGGCGGCACTCGATGGCGTCTGGCAGCTTTGCGATGCAGACCCGAAATGCCGCAAGACTTTTGGCGACCTCGCGAGCAAGACCCGTCAACTGCAGGCGGCGCTTGCGCGTGCGCCGCAACGCGTGCAGGTCGCCAATCCGCGTACTGCAGTCATGGAAAGTGTCGAACTTGGCGCCGAGCAGCTTGCAGTCGTACTGAGATTCGGCACTTACGATCCGGGTTTCGCGGCGATGCTGCCGCTCGTGGTAAGTGAGGCGGCGAGGGCTGAGTTTCGTCCGCTCGCGACCATATTGTTGATGGTGACTGCCGAAGTCGAGCAAGCGATTGCGCTCGGCATGCATAACTCGGTGATTTGCAGCGAGGATGTCCCTCGATTTGCCTCGGCCAAAGTCGATCGTGTCGCACTCGCCGCGAGTTACCTCGGCACGGCGTTCGTCGATGCGCTGCCGGCAATCTGCGCCACTTGGCCGCGCGGTCTGGTGGACGCGGACTTTCATGGCCCTCTCGTGAGCACCGTACCGACATTGTTGCTTTCGGGGACGCTTGATCCCGTGACCCCGCCGGGTGATGCCGCAAGAGTTGCGACCAAGCTGGGTAACTCCAAGCACTTGGTGATCAAAGGCTCGGCCCACGGCCAGATCGGCATTTCCTGCATGGATCGCGTGCTCGCCGAATTCTTTGAAACGACCGATCCGAAGACGCTCGATGCAAAATGCCTCGATCGGCGAATGCAACCACCATTTTGGCTTTCCATCGCGGGGCCGGCGCCATGATCAGGGTTGAGGGTCTCAGCAAGAAGTTCGGCAAGGTCGAGGCCGTGCGCGGCGTCAGCTTCAAAGCCGATGACGGGCGAATCACCGGTCTGCTCGGACCCAACGGCGCCGGCAAGTCGACCACGCTGCGCATGCTTGCGACGTTGTTGCGGCCAGACGCGGGCGATGCTTTGGTCGATGGACAATCGGTGAGTGTCGACCCGATCGCGGTGCGACGTCGGATCGGAGTTTTGTCGCATGCCAGCGGGCTTTACCCGCAACTGACCGCGCGCGAGAACATCGTCTACTTTGCCGAACTGCATGGCCTCGATCGGCGCCAGGCAGAGGCGCGCGTGGCAGAGCTCGCGAGCCTGCTCGATCTCGGCGAAATTCTTGATCGCAAGAGCAAGGGGTTTTCACAGGGGCAACGCCTGAAGACCGCGCTGGCGCGTTCTCTGGTGCACAGCCCGCGCAACCTGATTCTCGATGAGCCAACCAATGGCCTCGACGTGATGGCTGTGCGCAACTTGCGAGCTCTTTTGGTTCGTCTGCGTGAGCAGGGTCATTGCATCGTGTTCTCGAGTCACGTCATGCAGGAGGTGGCATTGCTCTGCGATGAAGTGGTCGTGATCGCACAGGGGCGCGTTGCGGCCGAAGGGACCATCGAGTCGCTACGCGCACAAGCGGGCGAGGCCACTCTCGAAGATGCGTTCGTCAAGCTGATCGGTACGGCAGAGGGGCTTAACTGATGCGTGGCATATTCACCGTCTTCCGCAAGGAATTTTTCGAGAACCTGCGCGATCGTCGCATTTTGCTGTCGGCACTTGTTTTCGGGCCGGTGCTTGGCCCGCTGATGTTGACCGGGATCCTGCAGCTGTCGGTCTCCTATGGCGAGGCTGCATTCGAGCAAGAGTTGAAACTGCCTGTGGTCGGCGCGGAGTACGCCCCCAATCTGATGGCGGTACTCAAATCTCAGAACATCAAGGTCGAACCACGCAAGCTCAACGAACAGCAGATCCGCGCCGCCATCGCCGCCCGTGAACTGCAAGTGGTGCTGCGGGTACCGCCAGAGTTTGCCGAGCGCTGGTCGCGTTCCGAGCCCGCGGCGTTGCAACTCTTCGCCGACAGTTCCGATCAGTTCGGTGGCGATGCGAGTGCTACGCGAGTGTCGCGAGTCATCAACGCCTATGGGCGACAAGTGGCGCAGACGCGATTGCTGCTGCGTGGAATCGACCCGACCAGCATGATGGCGACGGTGGTGATCCACGACATTGATGTCTCCACGCCTTCGAGCCGAGCCATCTTCGCGCTCGGCATGCTGAGCTATCTCGTCATCTTCGCCATGCTGTTCGGCGGCATGTATTTGGCCATCGACGCCACAGCGGGCGAGCGTGAACGTGGTTCGCTGGAGTCGCTGCTGACCGCACCCATGCCGCGTTATCACCTCATCTACGGCAAGATCGCCGCGACAGCGGCCTACATGTTGATTTCCATGGCGCTCACGCTGGTCGCTTGTGCGATCGCGCTGCAATACGTGCGCATGGAACAATTCGGCATCAGTGTCTCGATGAGCGCGATGACGACGCTCAAGCTGTTTGCGGTCAGTGCACCACTCGCCCTTTTCGGAGCAGGCTTGCTCACGGTCGTGGCGTCGTTCACCCGCAGCTTTCGCGAGGCGCAGAGTTATTTGAGTTTCGCCATCAGTCTGCCGACTCTGCCTTTGGCTTTCATCGGTCTTTTGCGGGTCGAGCCGTCACCGCTGATCATGGCGACACCGTCACTCAGCCAGCATTTTCTGATGATGCAGATCTTGCGGGGCGAGACGCCGCTGCTGACTGACCTCATGATCTCGGTCGCTGCGAGTCTCGCCATCGGCGGAATTCTTTGCTGGATAGCGGGCCGACTGTACGAGCGCGAGGCGATTCTGGGCTGACGTGCCTTGTTTCAGCGCTCGCGGTTTCGGGGCCAGATGACCGGGAACAGTTCTGCGGGGGGTGGCTCGCCGGTGCGCATCATCCCCGAGGCCTTGAGCGTCGGGATACGAATGGAAAGCGAATTCGGCGCCCAGCGCACATCGTCACCGAGCCAGCGCGTCGTGAGGGCGATTCGACGACCCTGATATTGCGCCGTGCGTGGCAATGAGGCGTGAATCGTCTTCGGGTGGATCAGCAATACATCCCCGGCGCGGCATGGCCAGATATCTTTGGGCGCATCGGCTCGCGCCACACGCCGTTCAAGGTGAGTCCAGGGAATGTGCTCTACTTCGAACGCGTCAGGGTTCGACATCGGTGAGTGATAACGCCAAGGATCTTTGTTTGACCCGCGCAGCGTGACGATCGGCGCGTTGTCCATGGCAACGTCAGTCAGCGTCACCCAGAACGAGGGCATCTTCTCGCCGCGAAACGGAAAGGTGCACTCGTCATTGTGCCAAGGAGTGGCCGACTCGGCAGAGCAGCCATCTTTGACGAAGGTGGCGTCCATCCAGAAGCTCACGTGTTGCGCGCGCAGCAGGCGAGCGACGAGCTCGCCGGCGATGCTGTGATGCAGCCAATCACGCATGACATCGACGTGCTGCGCGAAATTGCGTAGCTGCACCTGACCGTCGCCGCGATGCAGCGACGGCGGGTTCTGGTGCTTGGCGCCAGTGGAGCGCGCCTTGAAGGCGGGCGTGTCGAAGTCACGCAAGGCGTCGTCGATCGCATGGGTGAGCTGCGCACAAGTTGCTGCGTCAAAGACACCCGCGATCCTTACGCAGCCATTCGCTTCGTAGTCGCGGATATCCTGTTCGCTCACGAGGCGATCCACTATACGATCGGCGAAGTTCATGGATCGCTCGCGTTTGGCATGATGGCGACCGGATGACGCAGTGCCTTGAATTTTGCATCGCGCGGGTGGTGGTCCCAGCGCAGCGTGAGCGGAATATGGGTGAAATGAACGCCGATGTTGATCACCCACAGCACGAAGAGCGAGATCCAGGTCAGCTTGGCAAGCGTCGAGTCAAAACCCCCGGGCAGCCCCATGCCCCAAGCGCACTGCCACAGGCGCCAGGCGAGATACAGGCAGGGCACGATCACCCAAATGGGGCTGCGCCAGCGCTTCCAGACAAAGATTTCGGTAGCGACTTGCATCACGAACATGACGAGGTACGCGCCGAGACCGATGACGAGGGCACTGTTCGCGCGCAGCACACCCTCGGCAACCAGTGTGACCAAAGGCAGCACCAAGCCAACCAGCCAGATCACGACCAGCCATACTTTGAACCAGGTCGGTGGCGGCCGCGGGCCGGGAAACGCCGCGGTACCCAAGGTGCGACGCGCACCGATCCAGACGTACAGGCTCGCGATCAGGAAGAACGCGATATTCTGCGCCAGCGCTTGCAGCAGGGGATTAACCGTCATGTCGAAGGATCTCATACCGAAAGCATATGCCAACACCGCACACGGGCAGGTGCATTATCGACGTTTGCCGGCGCCGCGCGATAGCGTGGGCTGCGTCGTGCTTATTCATTGGCTGCCCTTGTCCTCGCGCATGTATGTCGGGGTGATGCAGGCGTTAGCCGAGCGTGGTTATGAGTCGATTGCCATCGATCTACTCGGCTACGGACGTTCCGATCCGCGCCCCGAAAATTGGTCGATGACTGCTTGGGCACATTCGGTCGCTGCTGCTTTGCAGGCGATCGACGTGTCGGGCCCTGTGTCGGTGCTGGGCGGGCACAGCGGCGCCTGTGTTGCGGTTGAGCTTGCGCGGCATCATCCGGG
>Ga0194119_10004704_pt1 | contig 20887 bp, 20 predicted proteins | sample TA2MahC100mmetaG_FD_148620 | JGI IMG/M metagenome (GOLD analysis project Ga0194119, IMG submission 148620) | Freshwater microbial communities from Lake Tanganyika, Tanzania - TA2015018 Mahale Deep Cast 100m | ecosystem: Environmental > Aquatic > Freshwater > Lake | place: Tanzania: Lake...
CGATCTGATCAGGGCGCTTCCAATAAAAGAAAATAAAAAGCTTATTTTTCTCTCTACAGGATTGCACGGCATTGAAGGTTACGTTGGGGCGGCGGTGGTCAAGCTTTTCGTTAAGGAATATCTTCACCAACTGAACCCCGAAGATACAGGATTATACCTGGTCCATGCCATAAACCCCTGGGGTATGAAACACCGTAGGCGGGTCAATAAACATAATGTTGACCTGAATCGCAATTTTATTTTAAAGCAGACCAACGAAGAACAAGAACTAAACCAGGCCTACGATCAAGCCCACAGCTTTCTCAATCCACAAAAACCCTTAACATCGGCCTCGAACCCCTTCTTCTACCTGAAACTTCTTCATCATATTTTTTGTATGGGTCCTGCCAACTTCAGGGAAGCAGTGCTCTACGGTCAATATCGTTACCCACAGGGACTCTATTATGGGGGCAACGGGTTTGAACATTCCACTACAGTCTTAAGCAGTCTCTTTCAGGAAGCCGCGTCCAACGGCGAACGGTTCGTGCTGATTGATATGCACAGCGGTTACGGCCCACGCTACCAGATGACCCTCGTCAATTCAATTCATGAAACGAGAGCTTCTGCCGATCTGCAGGCTGCTTTCAATTACCCTCTGGTAGCCAAGTCCGATCCGGATGAATTTTACCAGATGAGGGGCGACATGGTCGACTATCTTTACCAGGTCATGGAGAGCCAATTTCCGGGGAAATATTTTTACGCGACCAGCTTTGAATTTGGGACTTTTGGCAGTTCTTTTAGCGCAGTTGTTAAAAGTTTAAAAACGATGATCAACGAAAACAGGGTCAGTTTGTATGGTGCTATCTCCGAAAAAGAAGTAGCCAGGGTCAGGCATGATTTTTGTGAGTTGTTTTATCCCGCTGAAGAAAAGTGGCGCGAAAAAGTACTGCAGGATGCCCGGGCAGCGTTCACCGGGATCCTGAAATCAGAACAGTTTATCGGCTAGGACAAGCACACCCAAACTAAAGATCAACAGGCAAACAATCTTACCAGGTACCAGACTCTCATCTGGGTAAAAGCTGGCTGACTAATAACACTTATCTAAATCGCTTTAGATAGTTGCAGGCACTTACTGTGATATAATAGGAATAATTACGAGAAAGGCATTTAAGAATAATAAAGGACAATAAGAAAGGGGTCTGGCGAATGGCGAAGATCAGAATCAGCCCTTCTGCTCTGCAGAAGATGAAAAAGGATAGCCGCACCTATACTTTATACTTAGCTTCAAGAGGCGGGTGAGGCGGGATTTTTGTTACCCCTGCCGTGCATGCAGGTGTCCCGTTGAATGAAGAAGATTTTGTTAAAGATGAGATCGAAGGTATTCCTTTCTTTATCCGTAAAGACCTGGTTAACAAAAGTTATGAAATCAACTGGATTGGGTTCTGGGTATTTGGCAATTTTAACGTGATTGAAATGTAATAAAGAAGGGCCGGTTATCTCAAACCGGCCCTCTACTAGACTTACTTTATAAAGCGATCAGGCAGTTTCCGGAACAGCCTGAAAGTCGTCTTGGTCTGCTCCGCAGATCGGGCAAACCCAGTCTTCAGGTAAATCTTCAAAAGCTGTGCCCGGTTCGACCCCGTTTTCGGGGTCTCCTTTATCCGGCTCATAAGTGTAATCGCATAGTTCACAAACGTAGCTTTGCAAGACACTCAACCTCCTTAAAATTGTTTAAAAGATTTCTTTGTTGCATTGCAGATCGGGCAGTTATCCGGGACCGGTTCAAAGCCTACCCAACCACAGACGGGACAGAGGTAAACTGCTTTATCTTCTGCATCCTCACCTTTGGCTACAGTGCTTTTCAGGGCATTGAAAATCCCACCATGCACTTTTTCTGCAGCGTTGGCGAATTCAAAGGTCTTTAAAGCATCTTTCTGCTCTTCTTTTTCTGCAGTTGCGATAAATTCAGGATACATCTCCGAAAACTCATAATGTTCACCTTCGGCTGCTGCCTGCAGGTTTTCTAAAGTGCTGTTAATTTTGCCGGCAATCTCAAAATGCTTAAGAGCGTGAATGGTCTCGGCTTCGGCTATAGCCTGGAAAATTCGGGCGACGTTTTTCAAGCCCTCTTTTTCTGCCCTGCGCCCAAAGGCAAGATACTTGCGGTTTGCCTGCGATTCACCGGCAAATGCTGACATCAGGTTTTCTTTTGTTTTCATCTACGTCTCTCCTCATTTTTTTGGTGATCAAGTTGGTATTAAAATTCAACTTCTCTTATCGATTTCCTTTTATGCTCTGTTTTAGGAGTTGACAAGAGCATTTCAATACCCTATAATTCTTATAGGAATTATATTGTTAGTTAATTAGCTTGTCAAGTCTTAATGATCAGAAAAAGAAGGTGTGAAAATGAAAAAAATTAATCTCGACAACGCTGCCGCATCACCCTTAGAACCCGCTGTGCTTGAGGCGATGCTTCCGTTTTTTACCGAACACTTCGGCAACCCTTCAAGTGGCCACGAACTGGGTAATGTACCCCGAAAAGCGCTGGAAGAAGCGAGGGCTTCAGTCGCCAGGTTGATCAATGCCGAACCGCGGGAAATTATTTTTACTGCTTCTGCTTCCGAAGCGAACAACCTGGCCATAAAAGGGCTCATAGCTGCAAACCGTGTTAAAGGCAATCATATTATTTCATCTGTCGTAGAACATTTTTCGGTGCTGAACCAGCTGAAAACTTTGGAAAAGGAAGGATTCGCGGTAACCCTCTTACCGGTGGATCAATACGGCCTGGTCAATCCTGAACAACTGGATCAGGCGATTACCGACAAGACTATCCTGGTATCGATCCAGGCTGCCAATCCGGAAATCGGGACTATTCAGCCGCTGGATGACTTGGTTAAAGTGGCTGAAAGCAAAGGAGTGCCTTTTCATACGGACGCTGCGGCGGCTGTCGGCTGGACTCATCTTGATGCGAAGAAAACCGGGGTTGCCCTTCTTTCCCTGGCCGGTGATCAATTCGGTGGGCCAAAAGGATCAGCTGCTCTCTACGTATCAAAAAAGACCAGGATTAGGCCGCTGATCGAAGGTGGCATTCAGGAGAGAGGTCTGCGGGCCGGCACGGAAAATGTTCCTATCCTGGTTGGGCTCGGTATGGCGGCAAAACTAGCTGCTGAAACATTGGCTGAGCGGGTGAAAAAGTCCAGTATCCTCCGGGACCAGCTGAAGGAAAGCCTTATAAATAATGTTCCCTACCTGCACTTAAACGGTCACCCGGAACAGCGGTTGCCGCATAACTTGAATTTTTCAGTTGAGTTCGTAGAAGGTGAAGCGCTTCTATTGCGCCTGAACATGGCCGGAATCTATGTCTCCAGCGGTTCATCCTGCACTTCGCAGGCTTTGAAGTCTTCGCATGTTCTGTCCGCGATTGGACTGCCGCCGGAACTGGCACAGGGGTCACTGTTGTTTACCCTGGGCAGACAAAACAGCGCGGATGAAATTCCTTATATTACGGATCAGCTTAACTCTGTGGCCGATCTTTTGCGTAAAATGTCACCGCTTTATCATCAGTATCTGAAGGAGGTTCAAAACAATGCCTGATTACAGTGACAAGGTAATGGATCATTTTTCAAACCCGCGCAACATTGGTGAAATTAACGAGCCCGATGGCCTGGGAGAAGTTGGAAACCCGGTCTGTGGGGATATGATGAAGTTTACCATTAAAGTTAAGGATAATCGGATTGAAGATGTTAAATATTTAACCTTCGGCTGCGGGGCGGCGATTGCTGTTTCCAGCATGGTTTCAGAGATGGCAAAGGGCAAGACCCTGGAAGAAGCCCTGAAAATCTCTAACAAACAGGTGGCTGAAGAGCTGGGCGGCCTGCCGGGCAATAAGATGCACTGTTCTAACCTCGGCGCCGACGCCCTACACAAGGCCATTGAAGACTATATGGAAAAACAGGGGGTAAAGGCCGAAAGTGCTACTTAGTATTTTCGGACCATTTCCTGCTGATCTAGGGGAGGTTATTTCATGAGCGCAGAACAAATAAAAGTCGAAAAAGGTAATTCATGCAGTTGTCCCTTTTGTGACGAGCCGATCTGTCCCGACCCGCAAGACGGGCGCTACAGCTGCAAGAACGATGGAAAACTTAAAATTCACCGGGTTGACTGTGTCGGTCTTTACTGTCCCGTTCCGGTGATGCGGGCCAAGGAAGAGATTGACTTGCTCGATCAAGGCAACCTGATGGAGCTGATTGCCGACGATCCGGCAGCGGCCGAAGATATCCCGCGTTGGGCAAAAAGAACCGGCCACCGCCTGGTCAGCATGATCCAGGACGGAGAAGAATATAGATTTTTGATTCAAAAAAATGGTGAGGAGGACAAATAAAATGGCAGAAAGCAAAAAGATACTCTATGTTCAAACAAGTGGTACCGATACACCAGAGAGGCTTTATTCTCCGCTGATTCTGGCTCAGACTGCCAAAGCAATGGGGCAGGAGGCCACAGTATATTTTCTTGGTCTCGGGTTAAAAAACCTGGTTAAGGGCGAAGCCGAGAAGGTAAAGATTGGAGAATTTCCAACTCTCCTGGAGGTTTTAAAGCAGACAGCAGCACAGGGCATTCAGATTATGGCCTGCCAGCAAAGTATGCAGCTGTTTGGCGGCACCATTAAGCAGGAAGACTTGATCGAAGGTGCAATAATTGCTGGGGCGGCCACTTTAAATGATCTGGCGCTCGATGCAGATGCGATCCTTACTTTTTAAATAAATTTATGCCGCCCGGAAGGATTATTACCATGAATAGCGAATTGCAACAAGCGTAGCATGGTAGGACGGCAGGGTTAAGCTGATGTTGATGCCGGCCACAGGGCCGGCATGCTTTTATTTACCCATACTCCCGCCGGAGTATTTATTTTTGCCCTGACCGCTTATCGTAGTATAATTTTAAGGAGGATGAAGATGAAGAAGTTATTATTGTTCGGACTGGTTATATTTCTGGTCGTAGTGGTTGGTTGTAGTCCGGCAGGCCAGGAGACAGGCGACACCGATCCCAAGGAAGCAGAAGAAAACGGTGCTGCCGCTGAAGAGGTTTATGAATTCACCCTGGCCCACTTTTTCCCCGCCGGGCATGCTGCTGAAACTGAGCTGATTCAGCCCTGGATCGCTGCGCTCGACGAGGCCAGCGGAGGCAGGATAAAGATAACCAGCTATCCCGGAGAGACTTTAATCAAGGCTCCTGACATTTATGAAGGGGTCATTTCCGGGATTGCTGATTTTGGTCTTTCGGCCTTCTTTTATACCAGAGGCCGTTTTCCGGTTTTAGAAGCGTTCGAACTGCCCGGTGTTATTTTTGAAAACTCGTACTCGGCCAGTAAGGTTGCCTGGGAAGGAATTAAAGCCCTTGAGCCGGACGAGATCCAGGACACCAGGCTGATGTATGTTTTGGCGACAGGTCCCGGTGATCTTTTTACCACCGAGCCGGTCAGAAACCTAGAAGATCTGAAGGGGATGAAGATCCGGGCAGCCGGTTTGAGTGCCGATTCGCTTGCCCTTTTGGGTGCTGTACCTGAGGCGATGCCCCAGCCGGAGGCCTATGAAGCGCTGGCCCGTGGCCTGGTTGAAGGAAATCTGGCACCGGTGGAGGTGCTGCAGGGTTGGCGTCAGGCCGAAGTTACCAATTACCTGACCAGGACACCATTTCTTTACAATGCAGTCTTTTTTGTCACTATGAACAAACAGAAATGGGAGGCGCTCCCGGCTGACTTGCAGGATATAATGATGGATGTAAATGAGCGCTTCTTTGAAGAGGTAGCTGCTGGGCTCTGGGACGTCCAGAATGAAAAAGCACTTCAGTGGGCTGTCGAGGAAACCGGGCAGGAAGTGATCGAGTTAACCCCGGAAGAGATGGCTCGCTGGATTAGCCTGATTGAGCCGATCCAGGAGGATTTTGTGATCCGCATGGACCAGCTCGGATTTCCCGGGGAAGAGATTCTTGCCGCGGTCAAGCAGCTCGCTGAACAGTACTAAGTAATGTTTAAAAATAGGTAATTACAGGGCCGGCTTTTACCCGCTTTAGAATCAGTGGTAAAAGCCGGTTAGATTGATAAAGGGTGTGAAAGATGCAGCATTTTGAAAGAGCAATCATAAAAATCAGCCGTTTTATCGATTTGATGGCTGGGGTCGTCCTGGCAGCTACAGCCATCTTGGTTGTAACCAATATCCTGGGGCGGGTTTTGTTAAACCGCCCGATTTTGGGTACGTTTGAGCTGGTCGGATTCCTGACAGCTGCCGTTGTCGGGCTGGCCCTGGCTCGCTGTGCCCTTGAAAACAGTCACATTGCAATCAGTTTTCTGACCGATAAGCTGTCGCTTTCATGGCAGCGCTTTACTGAGCTGGTGGTCGGTTTGCCGGCAATGTTTTTTCTATTTTTTGCAGCCTATAACATGTTTACCTATGGGTTGCGCCTCGCGTCAAGCGGAGTCGTGTCCTCAACCATTCGTTTGCCCTTTTACCCGTTTATTTACCTGTTGTCGGCTGGTTTCTTTATGCTGGCTACGACTGTTCTTTTAAGCTTGATTAAACAGGTGACTGGGGGTAAGACTAAATGAACCCCATGACCGCAGGCCTGATCGGGATTAGTGTCTTTTTTTTGTTGATCGCCCTGAAGATGCCGATTGCCTACGCCATGGCTCTGGTCGGTTTTATCGGCTTTGCCTCACTGACCACGCTATCGGCAGCCTTTGCCCTCGTATCGACAGAGCTTTTTTCGGCTTTTGCCAACTATTCGCTCAGCGTGATCCCCATGTTTATCTGGATGGGGTTTTTAGCCTATTATGCCGGAATTGGCGCCCGGCTCTATAATCTGGCCTATAAACTGGTCGGGCATCTACCCGGGGGGCTGGCTATTGCCACCCAGGCAACCTGTGCCCTCTTTGGTGCTGTTTGCGGTTCCAATACGGCAACAGCGGCGACCATCGGCGCGATTGCCCTGCCGGAGATGCAAAAATACAAGTATGACCCTTCGCTTTCCACCGCCAGTGTTGCTGCCGGGGGAGCTTTGGGGGTTTTAATTCCACCGAGCGTTATTTTTATTGTCTATGGTATTGCCGCTGAGCAATCGGTCGGCCGGCTTTTCCTGGCCGGAATTGTCCCCGGTTTTTTACTGATGTTTTTGTATATGCTGGCTATTTATTTGGTTGCCCGCCGTCGGCCTGAACTTGGCCCGCCCGGCCCGAAGTTCGGCTGGGTCGAGAGGTTTAAAGCCTTGGGTAGTGGTTTATTTGAGGTGCTCGTTATTTTTGTTATTTCGCTGGGTGGTCTTTTTGCCGGATGGTTTACCCCGACCGAAGCAGGGGCGGTAGGCGTAGCCGGGGTGGTGCTGGTTACGGCGCTTCAAGGTGGCCTGACCCTGGAGATCATTAAAAACTCTTTAGCAGATACTACCAGGACAACGGCGATGATCATGCTACTGGTTGGCTCCGCTGTAATTTTCGGTCGCTTTATTGCCATCAGTCGCATCCCCTTTGCCATGGCTGACTGGGCAGCTGCCCTCGATCTACCCGCTTTTGCGGTTATCGCCCTGATTCTGCTGATCTACCTGGTATTGGGCTGCTTTATCGATGCCCTGGCTCTGATCCTTTTAACTATCCCGATTTTTTTGCCGGTTGCGGTCACGGTACTCGGTTACGACCCGATCTGGTTCGGAGTGATTATTGTTATGGTTGTGGCAATGGGCGTCATTACACCGCCGGTGGGGATGAATGTTTATATAGTTAAGGGGGTGGCCAAAACGGTGCCCCTGGAGCTGATTTTCAAGGGTATATGGCCTTTTTTAGTAGCCATTTTCGTTTGCCTTACGCTTCTGATCAGTTTCCCGCAGTTGGCCACATTTCTGCCCTCTTTGTTGCATTGAAAACTAATTTAATTTTTGATTGTGTGAACACCAGCTTGAAGATTAGAACATGATATTTTAAGATGAGGGTAACGATTTATATGCTCAGCTCTTCTGTTCAAATTAAGAGAACAAGCATACCTCTCGCTCAGTCAGGATTTGACTAGGCTGTTTGTTTGAGCAACACCTGTGCCTAGTAACGCTTCGTATTTTGTAACTCAAGGATTTGATAAATCAGGAGTGAACAGCCAATGTGGGAATCGAAGTTACTTAAAATCGGGATAGCCGTGCTAGTTGTTTTCTCTATCATCTATATTGGAACTCAGATCACATTTGTTTTCAGACCGATTGTTGCTGTTTTTGAAGCTTTGTTTTTGTCTTTTCTTATTTCCGGCATTCTTTTCTATCTAACTTATCCGTTGAGCGACCTGCTATGTAAATTCAAGGTTCCCCGGATGCTCTCAATGCCTATTGTTTTTCTGGTGCTGATCGGAGTAATTACTTTTCTCGGTTTATCTATAGGACCTAACCTGGCTGATGAATTTGCCAAAATGATCAACAATCTTCCTCCGAATATCAGACAGTTGAATTTCCTTATTTTAGAGATGAGCGATCACCCATTTATCAGTAAGCTTATCAACCTGGAGTCAATTAATCTCGGTAGTCTTACTGAGCGGCTGGCCGTGATGGCTTCAAATACAATTTCTGGACTGACCTCCAGCGTCAGCAGCATTGCTGGTGTTATTGCCAACCTATTTACCTCGATCATGGTTGTGCCTTTTTTGTTATTTTTTATGTTAAAGGAAAAAGGACAGGGCACTCTTGAAAAGCTCGTTGATCGATTTCTCCCAGAAGATTATCAAGGCCTTACTAAAAAAGTTTTGGCGGAGATAAACATGAAGATGGGTGCTTATTTTCAGGGAGTCGGCATTGTCTGCCTTTGTGTCGGTCTCCTGGCGTATATCAGTTTTCTGATTATTGGTCTGGAATTTGCCCTGATCCTGGCGATCATTATCGGGATTACCAATATTATCCCTTATTTAGGGCCATTCATCGGAGCTATCCCGGCTGCCTTAATTGGGCTTTTTGAATCGCCGGCAATGATGATTTACGTCATTATCGCGATAGTTATAATCCAGCAGATTGAAAGCCTCTTTATTTCACCAGCAATAATGGGGCGTAAAATGGCATTAAGCCCACTGGTTGTAATCCTTGTTATTCTGATCGCCGGTCGGCTTGCCGGGTTGATGGGCATCATCCTGGCTGTTCCCGGTTTTACTGTTATAAAAATAATAGTTAATCAGACTTATGATCATATTCAGGCAAGAAAGGAAAAGTTAGAATAAACGAGCGCCGGCTTACAATCTGCTTTAAATTATTTTCAGCTAGAATAAGATAAATATTTATTATAAAGAGGGAGTGATTAAGATGGGAGAAGATCATAGCAGGTTAACAGAGTCTGAGATTGATGCTATTTTGCTAGACGAGCAGGTCGGTTACCTGGCCCTGGCCAGAGACAACCAGCCATACCTGATCCCGCTTAACTTTCTTTACGAAAAGGGTTCGATCTATTTTCACTGCGCCCTTCAGGGGCGAAAAATTGACTACATCAGGGCTAACCCCAGGGCTTGCTTTCAAACCGGGGAAGCAGGCGGGCTGATTTCCGGCGATAGCCCCTGCAGCCATAATTACAGCTATCAAAGCGTGATCGTTGAGGGTGTGGTAGAGGAAGTGGTTGACACTACTGAAAAAGAAAACATTTTACGCCTGATCACCGCCAAGTATTCCACGGCACAGATGGCTGAAGGAATGATCAGCGCTAGCCGCATTTCCGCAACCGGGGTCTACAGGATCATCCCTTCAAATATTTCTGGAAAAAGAGACACATAAGCATTCTGTTCAAAAGGGTTTCTTTTCTGTAACGGCGAATTCTCTTTCAACAGCAAAGGCTGATCAGCTATTAATCATAACTTGAACAGCTTAAATAATCTTAAAAGAAACCGGAGGATGATAAGGTGATCCTGTTAAACCCAAACCAGCACAACCGCGAATACAAGGATGAAAAGTCTCGCGAAATTATGTTAAAAACGATTAACTTTTTTGAACAAAAAGGTAAGCAGAAACTTAAAGAAGATGACCGCAACCGGGTTTGGTACGAGGATTTCTTAAATTTTATCAAGGATAATGAAATATTTTATACGCTCTTAACTCCTGAGAAATTTGGTGAAGAAGGCTGCCGCTGGGATACCTGGCGCAACTGTGAGTTTAATGAAATCTTAGGCTTCTACGGCTTACATTACTGGTATACCTGGCAGGTATCGATCTTAGGCTTGGGACCAATCTGGATGGGCAGTAACGAAGCGCAGAAAGAGCGGGCTGCCCGACTCCTGAAAGAGGGACAGGTTTTTGCTTTCGGTCTTTCCGAGCGGGCTCACGGCGCCGATGTTTATTCCACGGAGATGACCCTGACCCCGCAAGCTGACGGCACCTACCTGGCTAACGGTGAGAAATACTACATCGGCAACGGCAACATTGCCGAGATGGTTTCTACTTTCGGCAAAGTTGCCGACAGTGAAGAGTACGTTTTCTTTGTAGCCAATTACAGCCATAAGAATTACGAGCTGGTTAAAAACGTGGTTAACTCGCAATCCTATGTTGCCGATTTTATTTTACATGACTATCCGATCAGTGAAGATGAGATCCTCTCCCGCGGCCAGGAGGCCTGGGACAGTGCTCTTAATACTGTTAACGTGGGTAAATACAATCTCGGTTGGGCCTCAATCGGAATCTGCACCCACGCCTTTTACGAAGCCTTAAATCATGCCGCGAACCGCACCTTGTACGGGATGAAAGTTACCGATTTTCCTCATGTTAAGCAGATGTTTGTCGATGCCTACGCCCGCCTGACGGCGATGAAGCTTTTTGCCCTGCGTACCTCAGACTACATGCGCATAGCCTCTGCGGAAGACCGGCGCTATCTGCTCTATAACCCGACAGTTAAAATGAAGGTGACTACCCAGGGCGAAGAGGTTATTAACCTGCTTTGGGACGTAATCGCCGCCAAGGGCTTTGAGCGGGACACCTACTTCGAAATGGCTGCTCGCGATATTCGCGCTCTGCCGAAGCTGGAAGGTACGGTGCATGTTAATATTGCTCTGATCGTTAAGTTTATGGCCAATTACTTCTTCAGCCCCGGGGAATATGCCCCGGTTGGACGCCAGGATCAGCCCCGCAATGACGATTTTCTCTTTGACCAGGGTCCGACCAAGGGCTTGGGCAAGATTCGTTTTCACGATTATGCTGAAGCTTATAATTCCTACGATCTTCCCAACCTTGCTGTTTTCAGGGAGCAGATTGACCTGCTTAAGGGCTTCCTCGCCGGGGCCACCCCGGATGCCGATCAGCAGCGGGATACCGATTTTCTGCTTTCATTAGGCGAAATGTTCACCCTGGTTGTCTATGGACAGCTGATTCTGGAAAACGCCAAAATCTATGAACTGGAAGAAGCGCTGGTTGATCAGATTTTTGATTTTATGGTGCGCGATTTCTCTAAATTTGCCCTTACTCTCTATGGAAAAGCCAGCACCAGTGAAGTACAGATGAGCTTTTTACAGCAGATGATCAAAAAACCGGCCGTTGATCACGACCGGTTCGCTAATATCTGGAATGAGCATGTTCTGGCTTTAAAAGACAGCTACGAGATGAAGCCTTAAATAACCGGCTTAGGTTTGCATTTCGGCCAGCAGCAGTTCGCTTAAGGAACAGGGCTCCAGGCCGCGCCGGCGCAGACCGCTGATAATATCAGGAAGGGCGGCAATATCGTTCTCAGTAAAGTGCAACAGGACGATACTGCCGCCTTTTGCATTGGCGAGGATATGCTCGATGATCCGGGCTGTTGTATATGCTTCGTTGCGCAGGGCATAGACCAGCTCTACATCCCAGAGGACGGCAAACATGCCCTTGTTGGCAATGATCTCCTTGTAGCGCTTGGCTGTACTGCCCTGGGGCGAGGTGAAACCATCCATGCCGGGCGGTCTGAAAAAGTAGGTCTGGTACTGATAGCCAAGGGCACTGTCAACCGCTTCCTGCCAGCGATTCAACTCTTCTTTGACCCGCTCATCAGAGACTGTGGTCAGAAAAGCATGACTGTAAGTGTGGTTGCCCAGTTCATGGCCATCCTCCACAGCCTCTTTCCAGACTTCGGGGTGTAGCTCAACCCAGGAACCCATTGGGAAGAAAGTGGCCGTTACCTGGTTATCTTTCAAGATGCGGAGAGTTCGGCCGATCAGTTCCGGTCCGGCGCCATCGTCGATGGTAATTGCCACTAAATTGGTATTGCGGTTACCATGGTTGATAACAGTTGAGGAGCGCAGCATAAAATTTTCTTCGCGCAGTTTTTCGTTTTCTTCAACCACCTGGTCATACTGGTCCCAGAGCATCCGGTTTTCGTCCTCGATATTCTTCAGTTGCTCTTCGAGGCGGTCTAGATCTGAGCGCAGCGACCGGAGGGCCAGATACTGGCTGAAGCTAAATAGAGTGACTCCGGCTAAGGCCAGCAGAAGAATCAAAAACAGAAACAGACGGAAACCTGACTTCTTTTTTTTCGGCGAACGCCCGTAATAATTGTTTGCCATAAGAGTTATACTCCGTTTACCAGAAATTACTATTCTCTTTTACTTTAGTATATGTTACCCTACAAAAAACGATAAAACAATAGGCTTTTGCCAAAGATGGAAAGGGAAGTGATCATTAAATGAAAACACTGCTGGCTTTGGCGCCCAGTCCCCGCCGAGGAGGAAACAGTGAAACCCTGCTGAAGGAGTTTTGCCGGGCAGCGGAAGATCTTGGATGGCAGGTGGAACTGATCAAAGTAAATGACCTGAAAATCAGGCCCTGCCAGGCCTGTGATGCCTGCGCCAGGGATGGCCACTGCATTATGCAGGACGATATGCAAACAGTTTACCCCAAACTGATCTCTTCAGATGCCCTGGTGATTGCCAGCCCGATTACTTTTGGCTCAATGAATGCCCAGCTGAAAACGTTTATCGATCGCTTTCAGTGTTGGTGGCAGGCTAAGTATAATTTGGAGCAGCCTTTCGTGCCGGAGGAAGCAAACCGTAAAGGGTTCTTCATCTGTGTCGGAGCGCTGAAGCGCAAGGAGTACTGTGAAAATGCTCTGCAGATTATCAAGGTTTTCTTCCATAATATTAATCACAAGCTGGCCGGCAACCTCTTTTTCCGCGGCTATGATGAGTTGGGAGCAGTCCAGCAGGACCCGGGAGTGCTTGCCCAGGCCTACCAGGCCGGCAAAGAATTTATTGCCATGGTGGAAAAAGGATAACGGGGCTTCAGTTGAAGCCCCGTGGTTGAGTCGTCGCAATTTAATGCAAGCGATCGTGAGCGCCGGTTGCCGATGAAAGCTTCTATCTACTGGCTACTTGAACTCAATACCGGTTTCGCTTTTGGCGATGGTCACGACATCCTTGTCGCTGATCTTACCAGCTATGATCTGGCGCGAAAGCGGTGTTTCCACCTCTTGCTGGATGACCCGCTTCAGCGGCCTGGCCCCAAAAGCCGGGTCGTAACCCCGCTCCGCTAAGTAAGCAACCACCGCTTCATCCCATTTAAGGGTCAAATCTGCCGTCTGGGCCAGGCGCTGGGCCAGTTTTTTCAGCAGCAGCTCGGCAATCTTGCTGACCTGCTCACGCTCAAGAGCCCGGAAGACGATCGTTTCGTCCACCCGGTTTAAGAATTCGGGGCGGAAATGGTGCCGCAGCAGGTTAAGGACCGCTTCCTTCATCTGATCGTAAGCGCCGCCTTTTTCGTGAAAAGCCAGGATTTCCTGACTGCCGATATTCGAAGTCATGATGACGATCGTGTTTCTAAAGTTTACGGTACGCCCTTTACCATCGGTTAGCCTGCCGTCTTCTAAAATCTGCAGCATGGCGTTAAAAACATCCGAGTGGGCTTTTTCGATTTCATCGAAGAGCACCACGCTGTAGGGTTTGCGTCTCACTGCTTCGGTCAGTTGGCCGCCTTCCTCGTAGCCAACATAGCCGGGAGGAGCACCAACCAGTCTTGAAACAGTGTGTTTTTCCATGTATTCGGACATGTCAAGCCTGATGATACTGCGTTCGTCGTCGAACAGAGTTTCCGCCAGGGTGCGGGCCAGTTCTGTTTTACCCACCCCTGTGGGCCCTAAGAAAATAAAACTGCCCACCGGGCGGTTGGGATCCTTGATGCCGCTTCGCGCCCTCAGCACGGCATCGGCTACGGCGCTGACTGCCTCATCCTGCCCGATGACCCTTTCGTGCAAAATTTCTTCCAGCCGAATCAGTTTTTCACGCTCGCCTTCCAGCAGCCGGCTTACCGGAACTCCGGTCCAGCGGCTGACTACCTTGGCTATTTCTGCCTCACTGACCTCTTCGTTGAGTAACATGTTGTTCTTCTGCTTGCCGGCCAGATGCTCTTCTTCCGACTGCAGGCGTTTTTCCAGGTCGTTCAATTTCCCGTACTTTAACTCTGCCGCCAGGTTCAGGTCGTATTCGCGTTCCGCTTTTTCAATATCGTTGCGCATTTCCTCAATGTCACGTTTGATCGTGCGCACCCGGGAAATCGACTGTTTCTCGGTCTGCCACTGGGCCTTCATTGCATTGGCTTCCGTTTGCAATTCGGCCAACTCTTTTTGCAGTTTATCCAGCCTGTCGCGTGAAGCCTGATCTTTTTCTTTCTTCAAAGCGGCCTCTTCAATTTCCAGCTGCATCACCCGGCGAGTAATCTCGTCCAGTGCGACCGGCATGCTGTCAATTTGGGTGCGCAGGTGAGCTGCCGCCTCGTCGACTAAGTCAATAGCCTTATCAGGCAGAAAACGGTCGCTGATGTAGCGATCCGATAAAACAGCGGCAGCGATCAGGGCACTGTCCTGGATGCGCACGCCGTGGTGTACCTCGTAGCGCTCTTTTAACCCCCGTAAGATCGAAATTGTATCTTCCAGCGAAGGCTGGTCAATTCTAACCGGTTGGAAGCGCCGCTCCAGGGCAGCGTCTTTTTCTATATGCTTGCGGTATTCGTCAATTGTGGTCGCCCCGATACACTGCAGCTCGCCCCTGGCCAGCATCGGCTTCAGCAGGTTGCCGGCATCCATCGCTCCTTCGGCCGCTCCGGCGCCGACAACAGTGTGCAGCTCGTCAATAAAGAGGATGATTTTGCCTTCCGCATCCTGAACCTCTTTTAACACAGCTTTCAGGCGTTCCTCAAATTCGCCCCGGTACTTGGCCCCGGCAACCAGGGCACCCATATCAAGGGCAATTACTTTTTTATCCTTCAACCCTTCGGGAACATCGCGGGCAACAATACGTCTGGCTAAACCCTCAGCCACCGCAGTTTTACCCACCCCGGGGTCGCCGATCAGGACAGGGTTGTTTTTAGTCCGTCTAGATAAAATTTCCATTACACGGCGAATCTCATCGTCGCGGCCGATCACCGGATCCAGTTTTCCTTTTTCTGCCTGCTCGGTTAAATTACGGCCGTAACGCAGCAGCGCCTCGTAGGTTTCTTCGGGTTTGTCGCTGGTTACCCGCTGCGAGCCTCGCACTGCTTTTAAAGAGTTTAGAAGGTTGTTGCGGTCTAAATTGCTCTTGAGGAATAGGTTTTTAAGATCTTCTTCACCCTCTTCTATTAAAGCCAGGAGCAGGTGTTCAATACTTACGTAATCGTCCTTCAGCTGTTTTGCTTCCTGTTCTGCCTTCGAGAGCACCCGGGCCATCGAAGAGCTCATCTGCAGCGTGCCTTCATAGCCGGAAACTTTAGGGATGGCATCCAGTAGCTTTCCTATGCCCTGCCTTAACCCGGCAATATCAACTGCGGCATGCTGAATAAACTTTGTCGCCAGGCCTTCTTCCTGATCGAGCAGGGCAACCAGCAGGTGTTTAGGCCCCACAACCTGGTGACCACAGTTAATAGCTAACTCCTGGGCGGCCGATATAGCCTCCCGCGATTTATTGGTTAAACGGTTTAAATCCATATTTTCACCTACTTTTTGCGCAGGCTATCAATTTCATCCTGCATTATTTCAATTTTATCCAGTAAGTCAACAATAATTGAAGCGCCGATAGTGTTCACGCCCAGGTTATCCCGGAGCCGAATCATTTTTTGCAGACGGCGCAAATCTTCATAGTTAAGAGAGCCTTCCCCGACTTCGATAATCCCCAGCTCTCGGTAAAGATCGAGCAGATCAGGATGGATTTCGAGATTATAGGTGGTCAGCGATTCATTCAGATCGGTATGGCAGTGAATGCGGATTAATTTCATAATGATCACTTCCCACCTTTCCGCAGCTCATAGAGCTTTTTGTAAAGCTCTGTTTCTTCATCATTTAAGTCTGCCGGCAGATCAATCAGCAACCGGACATATTGATCGCCGCGGTTATTATTTTTATCGATAAAGCCTTTACCCTTTAATCTCAGCCTGCTTCCGCTGCGGCTGCCGGGGGGAACTATTACGTTGACCTGTCCATCTAAGGTTTTTACCGGAATCCGGTCACCGAAGACCGCCTGGTCAGGGCGAATAATGGTTTCTACTTCGACATCGTTTTCCTTCAGTTTAAATAGCGGATGTGGGCGCAGCTTTACCTTCAGGTAGAGATCGCCCTTTGGGCCGCCGCCCAAACCGGAGCCGCCTTGTCCTTTAAGGCGAATACGGCTGCCTTCCCTGACCCCGGCCGGGATTTTCACATCAAGTGTTTTCTCATCCGGCACGGCACCGGTACCACCACATTGGGGGCAAAAGCCCTGGTCTTTATGGCCAGTTCCTCCGCACCCCGGGCAGGCTGCGCTGCCACCTACCCTCAGTGACCTGGATACTCCCTGAAAAGCTTCCTCCATGCTTAAATCGATTTCGCTTTCCAGATCTTCGCCACGGGTGGAACGACGCTGAGGGCCACGGCTGCTACGCGGCGCGCTGCCGGGAGCCTGGCCCCCGAAAAACATATTGAAAAAGTCGCTGAAACCGCCTTCAAAACTGCCCTCAAAGCCACTACCACCAAAACCACCGCTGGAATAGAAGCGGACACCGTCCATATCGGGCGGGGCCTGAAAGTCCTGACCATCTTTCCAGCGGCTGCCCAGTCGGTCATAACGGGACCGTTTCTCGGGATCTTTTAGCACTTCATAGGCCTCATTGATCCGTTTAAACTGCTCCTCAGCCTGTTTTTTTTCTGCCGCCGGGTGTAGGTCCGGGTGCCACTTGCGGGCCAGCTTGCGGTAAGCGCTTTTTATCTCTTTTTCCGAGGCTTTGCGATCAACCTCCAGCAACTCATAGTAATCCTGAAATTTTACTGACATAAATATTCCCCCATGCTTCATCTAAGACTAACACTACAATATAGTACAAAATTCAGAACCCATGTGTTACTTGGCCACCATCACCCGGGCCGGCTTAAGCAAAAGATCACCTAATTTGTAGCCGCTGCAAATTTCCTCGGCCACGCAGCCTTCCGGGCATGCTTCTGTCTCCAAAAAACCGACACCCTCCTGTGTTTCAGGATCGAATGGCAGGCCGATGCACTCAACCGGTCTAACCCCGTGTTTTTGTAGCAGTTCACTAAACTGGCGGGCCATAATCTCTAAACCCGCAGCCGCGGCCTGATCCTGGAGCTGCTTACGAGCCTGGTCAAAGTAATCGATAAAGTTTAACAGATCAAGGAGGATCTCTTTTTTTATCTGCAACCGGCTAGTTTCGGCGTCGCGTTCGATGCGTTTACGGTAGTTTTCAAAATCGGCCCTGGTGCGCAAGTGCCGGTTCTTTTCTTCGGCCAGCTCTATTTGCAGCGCTGCAAACTTTTCCTGCACTTCAGCCGGCTGATCAGCGATTTGATCAGCGGTGCGCCCTTTTATATAAACCCCATCGCTATGGTGATCATTATTATCTTTTGTATCTTCCATCTGGATTCCTCCAGTCTAAGCTCGTTTTACTATCGAACCATTCGGCACAAGCTTTACCTCTTAAGTTCATCCCCCTAAATCGGAGGAGGCCCGAAAACCCCCTCCCCCTTGATAGGGGAGGGTTGGGGTGGGGGTGAAAGAAAGGGCAATAGAAAATGCAGAATCTCCCCCTCACCCTAACCCTTGTACAATAGAGTCGTACAGGGTGGTTTAAATGTCAAGCACGATCTTTGAAAACCACATAGGAATATCGGTTAATACTGGCTAACTATTCTCGTAGGCAGGGGGCTTCGACCACTAGCCCTGGGAAGCAAAGCTGTCTCGAGGGTAGAGAATGAAGCCCCTCCCATACGAGTGGACTCGAATGAGCACGTTGTTGATACAGCTTGCTGTATGCTACGAGTTATGCGCAAGGTTGAGTTTCGTATGGGTTAGCGGGCACCCTGCCGAATTAAACCAACAGGGGGTAGGGAGCTATGTTTTACTGTGGTATCGACATCGCTAAACACCGCCACGAGTTATGTCTGCTGGAGCAAGACGGTACCCAGATTTTAAGCATGCACTTTGACAACAGCCAAAAAGGTTTAAGCAAGCTACTTGACGCTTTAAGCACTTTTGAGGTTAAACCTGATAATATCCTGTTCTGCCTGGAGGCTACCGGTCATTACTGGCTCGCCCTATACTGTCATCTTCAGGAGCTTAGCTTTGAGGTGCGGGTTATTAACCCTCTGCAATCCGATGCCTTACGCAATCTTTACATGCGTAAAGCGAAGACTGACAAAAAGGATGCTTTCATTTTAGCAGACCTGATCAGGATCGGTCGGGCGCCTGTTACTAAGCTGGCAACTGAAAAATTTTTGAAACTGCAGACTTTGTCAAGATTGCGCCTTGAGTTTGTCCATCAAATCGGCGGGTTGAAAAGCAGGGTCCTGGGAATCTTGGATCGCATTTTTCCAGAATATCCGGAGTGTTTCTCTGATGTTTTTATCCGTACCTCCAGGGAACTGCTCAAAGAATACCCAGAACCGGAGTTATTGGCCGAAGCAGACCTTTCAGAGTTAACTGCTTTCTTAAAGCAGCATTCTAAGGGCAGGCTAGACCGGCAACGAGCGGAGCAGATTCAGGATTTAGCCCGCGGTACTTTCGGTATCCGTCTGGCTCTCGATGCTTTCACTTTAGAACTGAAGCTCTTAGTTGAGCAGATCGAGTTCATCGAAGAGCAGGTCAACATCCTTGAAGAAGCTCTTTTCCAAGTCTTGGAGGAGTTCAGGACAAATCCTGAACAACCTTATCGCCATGTATTAGAGACCATTCCCGGGATCGGTCCTGTCCTCGCTGCGGCAATTATCGGTGAAGTTGGCGATATCTCCCGGTTCCCTAATGCTAAGGCTTTGGTTGCTTATGCCGGACTTGATGCAACTGTTAGAGCATCCGGGCAGTTTGAAGGAACCAGAAACCGAATGTCTAAAAGGGGCTCCCCCGTTTTGCGCAATAGCCTCTGGATGGCCGCTGTCACCGCCCGGCGTTTTAACCCGGAACTAAAAGCTTACTATGAAGCAAAAAAAACTGAGGGCAAGCATTCAGGTGTAGCTACCGGAGCGGTGGCCAGGCGAATGGTACACTTGATTTACTCCATCTGGAAGGATAATCGGCCGTTTGAACCCGATTACAAATGGTCTCCTCCCGGTAGTGATTGTTAGCCAGAATCCTATGTGATTATCAAAGAACAAAATATTTTTACTTGACTTTTCATAGCACGTCTCTCCCGCCAGGGGCGAGGGAGTTATTAGGCATAAACTATTTTAGTGTGATAATTTGCCCATGATTTGCAATCTAAATAAGCATTCGCAAAGATGCTGCCACCGAATACATACGCGAACATAAAGCGATAATAAGTGAAAATTACCAGAAAAGGCAAACAATAGTTTGCCTCCCATCTGCCCTTGTGATATAATATCAAAACAAAAAATGAACAGGCGGTGATGGCATGGAACCACTGACCGAGAAACAACGCAGAGTCCTCCAGTTTATCGAACAGGAGGTAGCACGCTGCAACTACCCCCCCTCTGTCCGGGAAATCGGCAAAGCCTTAGGGATCAGCTCCACCGCCACTGTTCACGGTTATCTTGACCTGCTTGAAGAAAAGGGTTACATCATGCGCATGGCCACCAAACCACGGGCGATTAAACTATTGGTTAGTACCGAGGGTGACCCGGAACTAAAATGCTCCTTTGCTCCGCTCATCGGCCGTGTCGCCGCCGGTATGCCTCTTCTCGCCGCTGAGAACCGGGAAGGATATTTTCCCATTCCAGACCACCTATCAGTTGGTGAAAACTGCTTTGTCTTAAAAGTAGTGGGTGACAGCATGATCGATGCCGGTATTAATGATGGTGATTATGTAATAGTGCGGCAGCAGTTTTCTGCTGAAAACGGTGAAATTGTCGCGGCCCTGATTGATGATGAGGCAACGATTAAGAGGTTTTTTCGCGAGAATGGCGGTTTCAGGCTGCAGCCGGAAAACAGTTTTTATCCACCGATTCTGGTCAGTGATGTAGAAATTTTAGGTAAGGTAGTTGCCCTTTTCCGCAAGCTCTAACTAGTCCCGGATCAAGTAGTCACTTAAACGGTCAGCAAGACCACCATCCACCGTTGCATCCACAATTATTGCGTCTTCTGTATACTGTATTGATTTGATTTCACCCTGTTCCTTAATTTCAGCCAAAAGTTTTCCGGCACTGTATGGCAGCGCCACCTTGAGTATCGGCTTTTGCCTGCTCATAAAATTGCTGATCCGACCGTTAAGTTCAGCAAAGCCTTCTTTTTTGATTGCCGAGACAAAAAGAGCCTCTGGGAACTCTCTCTTCAGTGAAGTAAAAACGTTGCTGTTTTCAACCAGATCAATCTTATTAAAGACCAGTTGTTCTCGATCGATAAAGCCGGGATCAATTTTTTGTAGATGTTCGTGCACGATGGCGATCTGGTTCTGATAATCAGGATGACTCACATCAACTACATGCAGCAGCAAATCCCCGGCTGCTATCTCTTCTAAGGTTGCCTGGAACGCAATTACCAGCTGCTTGGGC
>Ga0194119_10004706_pt1 | contig 20882 bp, 15 predicted proteins | sample TA2MahC100mmetaG_FD_148620 | JGI IMG/M metagenome (GOLD analysis project Ga0194119, IMG submission 148620) | Freshwater microbial communities from Lake Tanganyika, Tanzania - TA2015018 Mahale Deep Cast 100m | ecosystem: Environmental > Aquatic > Freshwater > Lake | place: Tanzania: Lake...
TGATTGTGGACGTTGGCACGGGTTCGGGCGCGCTCGCGCTGACGCTGGCGCACCATTTGCCCGATGCGCGCGTGATTGCCGCCGATATTTCGCGCGACGCGCTGGCGGTGGCGCGGCAGAACGCACGGCGCCTGAATCTGGAATCGCGCATCGAGTTCGTCGAAAGTGATTTGCTCGCGCGCGTCGACGCGCCGTTCGACATTCTGGTTGCGAACTTGCCGTACATTCCGCGCGCGCGCTGGGATCAACTGCCGCGCGAAGTGCGCGCCTTTGAACCGCGCTGCGCGCTCGATGGCGGCGAAGACGGGCTTGATCTTTTTCGGCGCTTGCTCACGCCATTGCAAGCGCGCGCGGCGCGCGGCGCGATCGCGCTGTTTGAAGTCTCGGAAGAGCAGGGTGATGCGGCTGTAAACGAGGTGCGGCGTGAGTTACCTAAGGCGAGAGTGACTGTGCATCAAGATTTGGAAGGACTCGACCGCGTGGTGGAGATTGAATTGGACGCGGACGAGCGCGGATGAACGCGGAAATCATAAATCGAAAATCAAAAATCATAAATTGGAAATGACCTACAAACTCATCGCCGCCGATCTCGACGGCACTCTGCGTTCGGATGGGCAATCATTCACGCCGCGCTTGCGTGGCGCCGTGCGCCGCGCGCAAGAACGCGGCGCGCGCGTCGTCATTGCGACCGGACGAATGTACCGCACCGCCGTGCCCTTTGCGCGCGAACTGGGCTTGACCAGCGCGATCATTTGCGATCACGGCGCGACGATCCGTGACGCGCGGTCGGGCGAGATTCTGTTTCAGAAAACGGTGCCGCGCGATCTGGCGCGCGAGGTGATCGAAGGTGCGAGCGACGATTTGGCGATCCTGGTTTGCATCGCCGAAGAATTTTACGCGCCGCGCTTGACGGCGAACATCGAAAAATTCGTGAACGTCTATCGCGGTTATCTCCACATCGTTCCCGATCTCGTTCGCGCGTTGCCGGGCGAGCCGCAGAAAATTCTTTTCATCAACGACGAGGCGGTGACCGATTCGTTGTTCGTCGAACTGAAAATTCGTTTTGGCAAAGTATTGCAAGTCGTTCAATCGTATCCAACCTACGTCGAGCTGACGCAGCGCGACGTTTCCAAAGGCAGCGCGGTGGCGTGGCTGGCGGAGCGCTGGTACATCGCGCGCGAGCAAGTGATCGCGTTGGGCGATCACGACAACGATCGTTCGATGATCGAATGGGCGGGGTTGGGTGTTGCGATGGGCAACGCGATTGAGCGCGTCAAAGCCATCGCCGATTTTATCGCGCCGTCGGTGGATGAAGATGGCGCGGCGGTGGTGATCGAAAAATTTGTGCTGAACTAGAGGCGACCGCTGACGACAGACCGCCGACTGCAGAAATTCGCGGCGGTCGTCCGTCGGCGGTTAGCGGTCAGAAAAAATGAAAACCCAAATCCTTCCCGCCGCTGATACCCAAGCGTTCGCGCACGCAGTTCGCTTGTTGCGCGCGCACAAAGTGATCGCGTTTCCGACGGATACGGTGTACGGCATCGGCGCGCACGGTTTCAGCGAGCACGCGATTGAACAACTTTTCGTCGTCAAGACGCGCGAGCGCGGCAAAGCGATTCCGTACTTGCTTTCGGATGCGGAACATTTGAATCTCGTCGCGCGCGAAATTCCGACTGCTGCGCGCTTGCTCGCGACGAAATTCTGGCCCGGCGCGCTCACGCTCATCGTCCCCGCGTCGGCGCGCGTGCCGAAAATTTTGATCGCGCGCGGCGAGAGCGTTGCGGTGCGCGTGCCGAACAATCGTGTGACGCGCGCGCTGATCGACGCGCTCGGCGTGCCGCTCGCCGCGACGAGCGCGAACCTTTCCGGCGGGGCGGATCCGGCAGACGCGCATCAAGTTCGCGCGCAATTGGACGGACGCCTCCCGCTCATTCTCGACGGCGGCGCGACGCGCGCCAATATTCCCTCCACCGTCGTTGACGTGACGACCGATCCGCCGCGCGTGTTGCGGGTGGGAGTGATCGCGGTGAAAGAGATTGAGCAAGTGCTGGGGAGAGTTGGGTAGTTGAATAGTTGGATAGTTTGTTAGTTGAGGGATAACCAGCCAACAATCTAACTACTCAACTATCTAACTATCCAACTATCTAACCAGCAAACTATGCTGATTGGAATTGACGCCTCCCGCGCCACCGGCGCGCAACCGACCGGAACCGAAATCTACTCGCGCGAATTGATCCGCGCGCTTCTCGCGTTGGATCGCAAAAACGAATATCGCTTGTACACCCGCGAGCGCGTTGCGCCAGATTTTTTCGCTTCAGGCGCAATTCGCAATTCGCAATTCACAATTCGCGCTATCCCGTTTCCGCGCCTCTGGACCCACGCGCGCCTCTCACTCGAAATGTTGACGCGCGCGCCCGATGTGCTGTGGGTACCCGCGCACGTCTTGCCGCTGATTCATCCGCGTCGTTCATTTGTGACGATTCACGATCTAGGGCAAGTCCATTTCCCTAAAGCGCATCCGCCGCTGCAACGCGCGTACCACAACGCGGCAGTCTGGTGGAGCGCGCGCGCGGCGGCGCACCTCTTTGCCGATTCGGAATCGACGCGCGATGATCTCACGCGATTCTTGCGCGTGCCTCACGAAAAAATCTCGGTCGTGTATCCGGCGTACGACGCGCAACTCTATCAGCCGATTCGGGACGCGGCGGTGATCGAAAAGACGCGCGCCAAATATCGCATAGGCAAAGACTATGTCCTGACCATCGGCACGATCCATCCGCGCAAGAATTACGCGCGGCTCATCGAAGCGTTTTGCAAAATGCAAAATGCAAATTGCGAATTGGTCATTGTCGGCAAGCGTGGCTGGTTATCCGAAGAGATTTTTGCGCGCGCGAAAATCTCTAATCTCCAATCTCCAATCTCGATTCTCGATTACGTTCCCGCGTCCGCTCTCCCCGCGCTCATCAGCGGCGCGCGCGTGTTCGCGTTCCCAAGTTTGTACGAAGGGTTCGGCTTGCCGATTCTGGAGGCGCAAGCGTGCGGCACACCGGTTGTCTGTTCGATGACTTCGTCGCTGCCGGAAGCCGCGGGCGACGCCGCGCTCTTTTGCGATCCGCTCGACGTGGACGCGATCGCGGGCGCGCTCCAGCGCGCGTGGACCGACGACGCGTTGCGCGCGAAACTGATCGCGCGCGGATTTGAAAACGTCAAGCGATTTTCGTGGGAGGTCAGCGCGCGGCAACTCTTGCGCGCGTTCGAAGATAGTCACGATGGGTGATTGCCAGAGCGCGCGACTAGCGCGATGATTCCGACGATGTTACGCTGGAAAAGATTTTCGCTTTTGATTTTGCTGACGCTCGGCGCGTGGCGCGCGCCGTCAATCGCGTATGCCGCCGCGTCGCTCGAACTGTACGGCACGTTCAACGCGATGGGTGTGATCGTCACCATTGCCGCGTCCGACGATCCGGATCGCGATGCGACGGCGACGGTCGAGTATCGCGCGAGCGGCGGCGTGTACCGGCAGGGCTTTCCCTTGTCGCGCGTCGCAGATACGCGTTTTGTCGGCAGTCTGTTCTGGCTGACGCCCGGCACATCATACGACGTGCGCGTGACGTTGAGCGATCCGGATGGTGGTTTGCTGAACGGCGTCGTCCTGACAGGCGTGATGACGACGCGCGCGGAAATCGCGATTCCCGTGTCGAGCAATGCGTACTACGTCAGTCCTACCGGCAGTGGTACGACGTGTTCCCTCGCGGCGCCATGCGCGTTGAGCGAGGGGATCAATCGCGCGCAAGCGGGCGACGCGGTGATTTTGCGCGGCGGCGTATATTATCAGGGCGGAATTACCTTGCCGCGTTCCGGCGTGGCGGGCGCGCCGATCGTCATCCGATCGTACTCCGGCGAAACTGCGATCCTTGATGGTAGCGACCCGTCGAATTTCGCGTGGAGCGCGCAAGGCGGCGGAGTGTATCGCGCGACGGTCAACGTTGCCGATGCGCATCTGATCGTCGCGAATGGACAACGCCTGCTGCCGTACACGTCGCTCGCCGATGTGCAAAACCTGGTGTGGGGCGCGCCGGGTTTTTACGCGAGCGGAACGACGGTGTACGCGCGCTTGGCAGGCGATGCAGATCCTAACAGCGCGACGATGGCAATCGCGCGATACAATCACGCGTTTTGGGTCGAACGCAATTACATCTACTTTGTCAACCTGACGTTTCGGCATTACGGGCAGGGCGCGTATGCAAAGGCGATTTACTTCAACAACGCAAACGATAACCTCGTGCAAGGGTGTACGTTCGCGATCAACGATCTGGGGATCGGCATCAAGCGCGATTCGCATCGCAACGTGATCCAGGACAATCTGTTTTACGATACGATTTTCGATTGGAACTGGGATGCGTTCTACGCCGGGATCAACTTGTCGAGCGGCGGAATTCGTTCTTACGATCCGATGACTGGACGCGGCACGATCATTCGGCGCAACACGTTCCACGATTATTTCGACGGCTTGGGGGTGTGTCCCGATACGACTGCCGCGCTGACGAACGAAACGGATGTGTATGAAAACTTGATCTACAACGCGGGCGATGATGGAATCGAAACGGATGGTCAATGTAGCAATGTGCGAATTTGGCGCAATACGATTCACGATGTGTTGATGGGCATCTCGCTCGCGCCCACGTACACCGGACCCACGTACGCGATTCGCAATTTGATTTATCGCACCGGTGTTGGCAACAACTCGTACACCGGCAGTCCGTTCAAATTCAACAGCGGTTACGGCGCCTCGGGCGCGATGTATCTTTTTCACAATACGGCGGACGCCGCATTGGTGGATGTTTCTGGCAACAACAATGGGTTGTACGTCAAGTCGCCCGGCACCTGGGCGCTGATTTACGCGCGCAACAACATTTGGGCAGGCACCGGTTACGCGCTCGAAAATTACAACACGACGCAGCCGATCAATCTGGACTATGATAATTTGTGGCGCGAGACGAGCGGCAATCTCGCGCGCTGGAACAGCGTGAACTACGCAACGCTCGCCGCGTTCGCGACTGCAACCGGACAAGAGGCGCACGGTCGCAACGTCGCCCCCGGCTTTGTGAATCGCGCAAGCGGCGATTACACCTTGTTGCCGGGTAGCGCGCTGATCGACGCGGGCGTTTTGATTCCCGGCATCAACGACGATTATCACGGCAGCGCGCCCGATCTCGGCGCGTTCGAGTACGCGGACGGCGTGCGGTTGTACTTGCCGTTGGTGTCAAAGTAGGCGAGGACTTTTTGAAACGTCTTGTTTTTCTCATTCCGCTTTTGCTCGTGCTTACCGGCTCTACCTTCGCGCCCGGCGCGCGCGTCGATCCGCGCGTGCTTGCCGATACCGCCGATGGCGCGACCACGCGCGTGCTCGTCGTCTTGCGATCGCAGACGAACACCCGCGCGCTCGTCGCCGCCGAACCGAATCGCGCGGCGCGCGGGCGGATCGTTTTTGACGCGCTGCGCCGCGCCGCGAACGCATCGCAACCTGGCGTTCGCGCGCAACTCGACGCGCTGGGCGCGCGTTATCGCGCGTTCACAATCGTCAACGCGTTCGCAGTCGAAGGGAGTCGCGCGGTCGTAGACGCGCTGGCGGCACGCGCGGACGTACTCGCCATCGAGTCGGATCGCGCGTTCCGCGTCGATCTGGAAAACGCGACGCGCGCGCTTGCCGCGCCAAGCGGAATCGAGTGGAATATCGGCAAGATCAACGCGCCGTCAGTGTGGGCGCTGGGTTACACAGGACAGAATATCGTGTATGCGAACGCGGACACCGGTGTGCAGTGGGATCATCCCGCGCTCAAGTCGCACTATCTCGGTTGGAATGGCGCGGCGGATCACAATTTTGCGTGGTGGGATGCGATTCATTCCGATCTCAGCGGCAATGGAACGAACCCGTGCGGCTATAGCATCGCCGCGCCGTGCGATGATCACGGTCACGGCACGCACACCACCGGCATCGGTATCGGCGATGACGGTGCGGGCAATCAGATCGGCGTCGCGCCGGGCGCGCGTTGGATCGCGTGCCGGAATATGGAGCAGGGTTGGGGCAGTCCCAGCACGTATATCGAGTGTTTCGATTTTTTTCTCGCGCCCTGGGATCTCAACAAACAAAATGCTGATCCGGATAAACGACCGGATGTGGTTGGAAATTCATACGGTTGTCCGCCGAGCGAGGGCTGCTCGGCGAATAGTTTGCTTGTGGCGATGGATAATTTGCGCGCGGCAGGAATTTTTATGGCGGTCTCGGCGGGGAATTCCGGATCGAGTTGCGCGACGGTGTACGAGCCACCGGCGATTTACGATTCCGCGATCTCGATCGGCGCGACTGATCAAAACGATGCGATCGCGAGTTTCAGCAGCCGCGGTCCGGTGACGATTGACGGAAGCAATCGGCGCAAGCCCGACCTGGTTGCGCCGGGATCGTCCGTGCGTTCGAGTTATCCGACGAATGCGTACTCGTTCAGTTCCGGCACTTCGATGGCGTCGCCGCACGTTGCGGGCGCGGCGGCGTTGTTGTGGTCGGCGTTTCCATCGTTGCGGCGCAACGTGGACTTGACCGAAGCGGTGTTGGCGACGAGCGCGACGCGCTTGCCGATCGTGCAGTTGTGCGGCGGCGATGGCGCGGGGCAATATCCGAACAACGTGCAAGGGTACGGACGGATTGACGCGCGCGCGGCGTACGATTATTACGCGCGCGTCGGTCCGCCGCCGTACTATTATTACTTTCCGTTCATCACGCATCACTAGCCACATTGGGGGATTGTCACAATCGAATAATTTTCTGATAATGGGGACAAGGTGATGAATGCCTGCGCGCGGTTTCGCGTCGCGCAGGCATTTTATTTTTGCGGGGAGGTTCAGATGAAATTGCGTGTTTTTGTGATACTGGGTCTATCGGCGATGCTGGGTCTTGTTGGCGGCGCGGCGACTACGGCGGCGGATAAAGTCGCGCCGGGCGTCGCGCCCACAATGGCGGTCGCCGCGCGTCCGCAAGCCGTGTTCACGATCTATTTTCCAATCGTGATGAAATCGTCCGGCGCGTTGATCATCGATCATACGATGACGGACATTACGCAGATTCCATCGAGTTACATTGACGCCGCCAAGACGAACCTGCGTTTATCGTATGGGCACACCTCACACGGGAGTCAACTCGTCTCGGGATTGAATTATTGGCGCGGCATTTATCCGTCGTACAATTACAACACGAATGGATCGCTCCAAGCCGGTATTTTGTCGTTACATGATTACACACCCTCGGGTGATTTGGGAAATCCGGATCGAACGACCTGGGCGACGCGCACGCGCACGTACTTGAACGGCGGCACGCCGCCGGGGAACAATCGCAACGGCGTGATGTGGTCGTGGTGCGGACAGGTCAGCAACGCAACCGAAGCGGACATCAACACGTACCTTTCTCTGATGAATCAATTGGAACTGGATTATCCCGGCATTCGCTTTGTCTATATGACCGGACATCTCGCCAGCGATAGTTCTTCGCGCGCAAATACGCACGCGCGTAACAATCAAATTCGCGATTACGTACGCGCGAACGGCAAAGTCCTGTTCGATTTTGCCGACATCGAAAGTTACGATCCGGATGGGAATTATTATCCCAACGATACCGACGCGTGCAATTGGTGTACGACCTGGTGCACCGCGCATCCCGATCAGTGTATTGGCTTGCCGAGTTGCGCGCACTCGCATGGATTCAACTGCAAACGTAAAGGCGCGGCGTTGTGGTGGATGCTGGCGCGGCTGGCAGGGTGGAGCGGTGTGCCGTGAACACGGAGGACGGATGACGGAGGACGGATGACGGATGACCGATGACAGAGGACGAATGACGAATGTTCGTCCTTCGTCTTTCGTCGTTCGTCCTTCGTCGTTCAAGGAGAAACAATGAACAAAACGATACATCTTGTCGCGCTCGTGCTACTGGTCGCGTGCGCGAGCGTGACGCCTACGCCCACGCCAACGCCCGCACCGCCGCCATCGCCAACACCCGCGCCGCGCGTCGAATTCGATCAGAGCCGCGCGTTGGAACACGCGCGGATGCTCGCGCAGACGATTGGCGCGCGCGTCGCCGGATCGGAGAACGTGGCGCGCGCGGGCGATTTCATCGCGCAAGAGTTCGCGCGTTACGGCTACGCGATCGAAACGCAGGCGTTCACGTTCGAAAGTTGGGAAGATCGCGGAACGCGGGTCCAGATCACCGCGCCCGAAACGCGCGCGCTGGAGGCGCGTCCGTTGCAATTGAGTCCGGCGGGCAGTGTCGAAGCGGAACTTGTCGCGGTGAGCGGCGCGGGGAACGAAAGCGATTTTGCGCGCGTGAACGCGCAGGGCAAAATCGCGCTGGTGCAACGCGGCACGCTTTCATTTTCCGACAAAGCGCGCAACGCCGAACGCGCGGGCGCGCTCGCGACGATAGTCTACAACAACGCGCCGGAGCGTTTTGCCGGTACGTTGCGCGAAAAATCCACGCGCCCCGTGCTGGCGATCAGCGGGCGCGAGGGGCAAGCACTGTTGGATTTGTTGGCGCGCAGCGCGGTGAAAATCAAAATCGAAAGCGAGACGCTGATCGCGCTCAAGCCCGCGCGTAACATCATCGCGCTCAAACGCGGCGCGAGCGACAATGTCGTCGTGTTCGGCGCGCATTACGATTCGGTGGAGATCGGCGCGGGCGCAAACGACAACGGATCGGGCGTGGCGGTGTTGCTGGAAACCGCGCGCGCGCTGGCGCAGAAATCGTTCAAGCATACGCTCGTTTTTATCGCGTTCGACGCCGAAGAAATCGGCTTGATCGGCTCGCGGCATTACGTCACCGGATTGACGGACGACGCGCGCAAACAAATCGCCGCGATGATCAATTTCGATATGCTCGGCGGCGGCGCGGGTCCATTGATGTTCGATGGCGAGGGACGCGTGGGCAAACTCGCGCTCGACGCCGCGCGCGAACTTGGGATCGACGCGCGCAGTTTCACGTTGGGCGCGGGATACGGCAGCGATCACGCGTCGTTTCGCAACGCGGGCATTGACGCGGTCTTTTTTATGCGCGAGTACGATTTGTTGCATACGCCGCAAGACACGTTCGATCAGGTGCGCGCGGACTGGCTGGGCGAAGCGGGACGCGTGGCGGTGCGCGTGATCGAGTTGATGGAACGGTGAGAAAAGACCTTCCAGGTCGCTTGCGCGAAAACCTGGGAGGTCTTTTTGCTTTGGATGAATGCCTTTGGGCAAAGCAGGCGAAGGACGCTCAAGCGTCCTTGTGCTGTTCAGCCCTATGGTTGGTAGGGCTTTGTCAGAGTCCCTATTGTGTCATTGCGAGGAGCGTCTTTTGCGACGAAGCAATCCCCAAGCGACTTGAGATTGCTTCGCTCCGCTCGCAATGACACATAGCTGCGATTTTGACAAAACCCTAAATCGTTTGCGACGGGCTTTGATCTGCGCGCGGTTGCGTGGTATAATCGTGGCACAACGGCAGTCGTCTGATGGAGGCAACAATGCTTGATCTGCTGAACTTGCCCGTTTTCGGTTTTCCATTGTGGTTATGGGTGATCGTCGTCGGCGGCGCGATTATCGTCGTCACGATCATCATCGCGCGCAAGATGGAATTTGAAGGCGTCAACCTGACCGCGACGCCGCCATTCGTTACATTTCGTTTCAAGCGCAAGCAGACCCTTCGGGTTTCGGAAAACCCGAAGGGTCTTGCCGCGCCGATCAACCTCACCATCACGGGCGGCGACGCGCAAATCGCGCAAGGCGATGGCGCGCGCCAGATTCAAACGCACGGCGCGCCGTACATCGAACACGCGAAGACTGTGAATCTCGCGCCGCCCGAACGCGCGCCGCGCGGCTCCGCCGCGCCGCCCACGCGCACCAAGCACTATGTCCATCGCGGCAAGATCGAAACTGACGTGCGCGCCGCGCTCGCCCAGCGCGATACGGTTGCCGTCGTCGGCGTCGCGGGGATGGGCGGCATCGGCAAATCGGAGTTGGCGAAGCAGCTGTGGCGCGAACTTGCAGACGCGCAGCGCGTCATTTATCTGGAAGTGCGCGATCGCTCGCTCGCGATCTTGCACGGCGAACTGGCGCGCGCGCTCGGCATTACGTTTCCTCCGACCGCGACCGACGAAAGTCGCGGCGAAATTCTCCGCGCGGTCTTCCACGACCAGCCGCACATCGTCATCTTCGACGACGTGTACCGCGTTTCGATCCCCGCGCTCAAATTTCTCATTCCCCCATCGCCCTCCGCCGCGCTCATCACCTCGCGCCAACGCGAACTGGGCGGCGGTGTGCGCGTGTTCGAACTCGACGTGATGGACGAAACGCAATCGTTCGAACTCTTGCGCGAGGCACATAACCTGGGCGACGTGATCGCGCGCGAAGAGGACGCGGCGCGCGAACTGTGCCGCTTGTGCGGCTATCTCCCGCTCGCGCTCGATATTGCCGCCAGTCGGCTCCGCAAGCAACTCCACTTTTCCGCGACGCCCGTCGCCGCATTCAATCGCGCGCTGGAAAATCGGCTGAAGGAATTGCAGCGCGGCGCGCAACCGACGCGTGACGACAGCATCACCGCGAATATCGCGATCAGTTACGACGCGCTGGACGACGCCGACCGCCGTCGTTTGCGCGCGCTCGCGGTTTTTGCGCCGAGCGGTTTTGCGCCGCGCGCGGCAGGCGCAGTGTGGGGCGAAACGGAAGCGGACGCGTGCGGAAATATCGAGCGATTGCAGGATGAATCGCTCGTGATGAACGCGGAGACGCTGGGGCGTTTCCGTTTGCACGATCTGGTGCGCGATTTTGCGTGGCTGAAATTGAACGAGGTAGGCGCGAGCGAGACAACGAATCGCGCACATTGTGAATTCTTGATCGCGCTGTTTGAGAAACATTCTATGGATGATCTCAGCAACGCGCCTGAAGTTGGCGAGGAGTTAGACAACCTGCGCGCGGCGGTAAAGTGGGCGCGCGAAAAACGCGATGGCGAAATGCTCGCGCGTTTGGCAACTACGCCGCGCAATTGGCTCTACAATATTTTTCGCGCGTGGGATGATTGGCTGGGATGGCTGAACGACGCGTTGCGTGTAGGCAAGGACTATGATCCGCGTCTGAAAGCAAACGTGCTGAAAGCGATTGGCGACGTGCAACAATTTCGCGATGAACGCGACGCCGCGCTGGAAAGTTACGCGCACGCGCTCGCCCTCTTTCGCTCCGTCGGTGACCGCTTGGGCGAAGCGAACGTGCTGCAAGCGATTGGCGACGTGCAACAATTTCGCAAAGACAATGACGCCGCGCTGGAAAGTTACGCGCACGCGCTCGCCCTCTTTCGCAGCGTCGGTGCCCGCTTGGGCGAAGCGAACGTGCTGCAAGCGATTGGCGACGTGCAACAATTTCGCGATGAACGCGACGCCGCGCTGGAAAGTTACGCGCACGCGCTCGCCCTCTTTCGCAGCGTCGGTGCCCGCTTGGGCGAAGCGAACGTGTACCTTTCGCTCGGCGGAATTCTGCGCGTCGAAAAGAAATTCGATCAGGCGCGTGAGAATTTTCGATCTGCGCTGGCAAGTTATCAAACGATTGGCGATTTGTACAGTCAGGCGCGCGCACTCTACCGTCTGGGTGATTGCGATGCGGATGAAGCCAAATGGCGCGACGCGGTTGTTGCATATCGTCAAGCCGCGCAAATCTGGAATGATTTGGGAATGACGAACTTGGTAGACGAAATCCTGAGACCGCGCATTGAGAACGCGGAAAAGAACATCGCGTGACACCAGACCTTCCAGGTCGCTTGCGCGAAAACCTGGAAGGTCTTTTTGAGATGGAACTCTTTTCCCTCGCGCAGCGTCTATTAGACGACAAAAGGCAGAGGTCGGGGGTCAGGGATCAGAGGTCAGAGAATATCTTCATCCTTCATCCTTCATCTTTCATCCCTCATCCTTCCGCCTTCATCCTTCAGAAAAAGGAGTTCCCCAATGAAAACCAAACTGCTTGCCGCGCTCGCTTTCGCGGTTTTCGTCTCTTTCGCGAGTTTCGCGATCCAAGATTTCACGCGCCAAACGCCTGCCGCCTCCGCGGACGGACTCGTCATCGTGCAATGCCCGCCGGCCGTGTTGCCGCCGCGCGCAGAAGTCGCCTGCACGATGGACGCCAAAATTTGTCCCGATGGCACTGCGGTTGGGCGCGTGCCGCCGTCGTGCGAGTTTGCGCCGTGTCCGTCCCCCGGCGCGCCGCCGCGCCCGCCCGTCCCGCCCATCCGGCGCGATTGCGCGACGTACCTCGCAGTTAAAAATCACAATGTCACCGTGACGATTGACAACCAGATCGCGCGCACGCGCGTCGATCAGACGTTTCTCAACGACAGCACGTACGCGCTCGAAGGGACGTACATTTTCCCGCTGCCGGACGACGCGACGATCAGCGAATTCTCGATGTGGGTGGACGGCAAGCGGATCGAGGGCAGGGTGCTGAACAAGAACGAAGCGCGCCAGATTTACGAAAGCATCGTTCGCAGTCAGCGCGATCCCGCGCTGCTCGAGTACGTCGGGCGCAACGCGTTTCAAGCGCGCATCTTTCCGATTCCACCGCAATCGGGAAAACGCGTCGAGATCGAGTACTCGCAAATCCTCAAAGCCGAAAGCGGACTCGTTCGCTACGTCTATCCATTGAACACCGAAAAGTTTTCACCCAAGCCGCTGAAAAACGTTTCGGTCACCGCGTCCGTCAAATCGAACGCGGCGATCAAGGCGATCTACTCGCCGTCGCACAACGTCAGCGTCACGCGCCGCGGCGAGTACGAAGCGCGCGTCGGTTACGAAGACGCAAACGTCAAGCCCGATCGCGATTTCGTGCTGTACTATTCAGTTACACAAGACGCAATCGGACTGAATCTGATTTCGTACAAACAAACCAACGAGGATGGATTCTTCGTGATGCTCGTCGCGCCCAAAGTCGAAGTGGACGCGCGGCAAGTGATCGCCAAAGATGTGATCCTCGTTCTCGATGTCTCCGGCTCGATGCAAGGCGCGAAGATCGATCAAGCCAAACGCGCGCTCGGCTACATTCTCGATCAACTCAATTCGAACGATCGCTTTAACATCATCATCTTCAGCACTGGCACACAGGCGTACGCGTCCGGTTTGCGTCCCGCGTCCGCGCGCGAAGACGGGCGCAACTTTGTGTCGCGCATCCGCGCGGAGGGCTCCACCGACATCAACCGCGCGCTCTTGGAAGCGATGCAGATGGCTGACCCTTCGACTTCGCTCAGGGCGGAACGCCCGACCATTGTCATCTTTTTGACTGACGGCTTGCCGACGACGGGCGAAACGAACGCGCAAAAAATAATTGCCAACGTCACGAACAACGCGCCGAAAAATGTCCGGCTCTTCACCTTCGGCGTCGGCGATGATGTGAACACGATCCTGCTCGATTCGCTCGCGGAAAAATTGCGCGGCGCGAGCGGTTACGTGCGTCCGAACGAAAAGATTGACGAGATCGTTTCCGCGTTCTACGCCAAAGTTTCGACGCCGGTGCTTTCCGATCTTGCGCTTGATTGGGGCGGTGTCAACGTCTACGATGTGTATCCGTACCCGTTGCCGGATCTTTTTGCCGGGACGCAGTTGGTCGTCGCCGGACGTTACCGCAACAGCGGCGCGACGACGATCACGCTCAAGGGCAACGTCAACAATTCTCCGCAATCGTTTCGCTATGGCGATGTGACACTGCGCGCGTCCGGCGGCGGTGCTGAGTATGTCGAAGCATCGATTCCGCGCTTGTGGGCGACGCGCAAGATCGGCTATTTGCTCAACGAGATTCGCTTGCGCGGCGAATCGCGCGAGATCGTCAACGAGATCGTCGCGCTCGCGGTGCGCTACGGCATCGTCACGCCGTACACATCGTTCCTCGTGGACGAACGCAAGGACGTTTTGACCGAGAGCGGTCGCGCGAAAATTGCTGCCGAACCGACCAAAGCACCTGCGCCGGTTTCCGGGGCTGGCGCGGTGCAACAGAGCATTGATCAAAGCCAGATGCGCGGCGCGAATGTCGCGCCTGCCGCGCCAACTGCCGCACCCAAGCCCGGCGGTTCCGGCGTGACGACAAGTTCTGCCGCGCCGGTGCAAGCCGTCGGCAACAAGACGTTCTTGTTCCGCAACGACGTGTGGACGGATACACAATTCGATCCATCGAAGATGACGACGAAGAAAATCGAATTTGGCAGCGACGCATACTTTGCGCTCAGCGCGAACAATCCGGACTGGGGCAAGTACCTTGCGCTCGGCGCGCGCGTGATCGTCGTGCTGGACGGCGTGGCGTACGAGATCACGGATACCGGCGTCGGCGCGACCTCACCCCCTACCCCTCTCCTCACAGGAGAGGGGCGAAGGGGAGAGGTGACGCCCGCGCCGACCGCTCTTCCAACCCCTCCCCCACCGGGGGAGGGGCGGAGGGGCGCGATCACGCCCACGCCGATTCACAGCGCGCGCGTGATTACGCCGAGTCTGCCGTCGAACGGCGCGTCCAAGCCGGATTCGACGATGACCTTGTTGCTCGGCGGCGGACTGCTGGGCGGCGCGTTACTCGTAACGGCGGGTGTCGTCGCATTCCTCGCGTTGCGGAAATGAATGTTGCGTAAGGGCGCAATTCAATTGCGCCCCTACAAAGCCAACCGACACGCGTTTGCCAACTCTCCTACAATCAGATATAATCGCCTCATTCTGTTTGGGGAGGCGAAATGGAAAATCAGAAACCGGCGCGCGGCGCATCGTCGAGTGTTGCCGCGCGGACTCGATCAAAGCGCGCGCGCAATGTCTCGTTATGGGTTTCTAATTTGATTATGCTCGCGCTCGGCATCGTGATCGGTTTTACCGGACATTGGTTGTGGACCTCGGCGATGCCCAGCACGCCCGCATCGCCGCTGGATGCGCTGGTGAAGAACACGCGGCATTTCAAGGGGAGCGCGAACGCGCCGGTGACGATCATCGAGATCAGCGATTTTCAGTGACCGTACTGCGGCAAGTTCGCGGCTGGCGCGGCGCGCCAGATTGATGAAGTGTACGTCAAGTCCGGCATCGTGCGGTACGGCTATCAACATATGGCTTTTCTGGGACCCGAGTCGCGCTGGGCGGCGGAAGCGAGTGAGTGCGCGGCGGAGCAGGGGCGGTTCTGGGAGTATCACGATCGATTGTTCGCGAGCCAGGGCAGCGCGGGCGTGTTCGGCAAAGACAATCTGAAAAAATTTGCAGCCGACCTGCGATTGGATACGACGAAATTCAATACCTGCCTCGATTCCGGCAAGTTTGCCTCACTCGTGGACAAGGAAACGACAAATTTGCAATCGCTCGGCGTGGAAAGCACGCCTACTTTTCTGATCAACGGTCAGCCGTTGGCTGGCGCGCAACCCTTTGAGGTTTTTCAAAAAGCGATTGAAACGGAACGCGCAAAGAAGAAATAAAAAAAAAGACCTGACAGGTTGTCACAAACCTGCCAGGTCTTTTTTATCGAATTACTTTGTGGATCAACGCGAGCGGCGGCGGTGCGCTTGCGCTGAACTCGACGGCGGCAAGCAGGCGCGTGCGCGCCGCATCGAATTGCGCGCGGTCGTTCGCGTGCAAGGTGAACAATGGCTCGCCGCGCGTGACGCGCGCGCCCACCTTGCGCGCGAACACGACGCCGACCGCGTGATCGATCGCGTCCCCTTTTTTGGCGCGCCCGCCGCCCAAATCCACCACCGTCAACCCGACTTCTTCCGCGTCAATCCCGGCGATGAACCCGGTGCGCGGCGCGGCAATCGTTTCGACGATGTGCGCGTGCGGCAGGATCGTGTAATCGTCGTCGTCCACGATTTTCGCGCGCGGCGTCAACGAGTAATCTGCGACGATGTGATCGGCGCGCGCTTGCGCGTCGATCCACGCGCCGAATTTTTGGAGCGCGCGCCCATCCGCGAGCGCGGCGTTCAAACGCGCGCGCGCGTCGGTGTCGTCGCGCGCCGCGCCCGCGAGCAATAGCATTTCTGCCGCCACCGCCAAACAATGCTCGACGAAATCGGCAGGACCGCGTCCCTTGAGCGTTTCCAGCGCTTCGATCACTTCGAGCGCGTTGCCCACCGCATTGCCGAGCGGCTGGTTCATATCGCTGATCACGGCGGCGACTCGGCGTCCCACGCCATGCCCGATCTGCACCATCAATTCCGCCAGCGCGGTCGCTTCGGCTTCGGTCTTCATAAACGCGCCGCGTCCTACTTTGACATCCAGTACGATGATGTGCGCGCCCGCCGCGATCTTTTTGCTCATAATCGAACTGGCGATCAACGGAAGCGAACTGACGGTGCCGGTGACGTCGCGCAGCGCGTAGAACTTTCCATCGGCGGGTGCGAGATCGTGCGTTTGTCCGCTGACGACGATCCCGTGGTCGTGTAACTGCGTGAGAAATTCTTCCGTGTCCAGATCGGCGCGAAAGCCGGGAATGGCTTCCAGTTTGTCGAGCGTGCCGCCGGAAAATCCCAGCCCGCGCCCGGACATTTTGCCGACCGGCAGACCCAGGGACGCGACGAGCGGCGCGACGACGAGCGTCGTTTTATCGCCGACGCCGCCGCTGGAATGTTTGTCGAAGACGCGCGGCGCGATCGGAGTGAGATCCAAAATCTCGCCCGAGTGCGCCATCGCAAGCGTGAGCGCGGTCGTTTCCTCGTTCGTCATTCCGCGCCAGTAGACCGCCATCGCCCACGCCGCGGCTTGATAATCCGCGATCTCGCCGCGCGTAAAGCCCTGCACGAAAAAATCAATTTCCTCGCGCGTCAGAGTTCCGCCATCGCGCTTTTTGGTGATGATGTCTACGGCTCGCATAATTCCTCAGTGGACAGTGGACAGTGGTCAGTGGACAGTGAATAGAATATCTAATCACTGCCCACCCTCCACTGACCACTGTCAATACGCGCCTCGCGCCAACAACACCGTCGGGACCGTCTTGAGCATAATGTTCAAATCCATCCAGGGCGACCAGTTTTCGATGTAATAAATATCGAGCATCGCGGTTTCGTCGAACGTCAAATCACTGCGACCGCTGACCTGGGACAAACCCGTGATCCCAGGTCGCACGTCCAAACGCCGCTTGTGCCATTCTTGATATTGTTCCACTTCTTCCGGCGTGGGCGGGCGCGGACCGACGATGCTCATTTCGCCGCGCAAGACGTTGAGCAATTGCGGCAACTCGTCCAGACTCATTCGCCGGATCCAGCGACCGACGCGCGTGCGGCGCGGATCGTCGCGGATTTTGAAGAGCGGGCCCGTCGCTTCGTTCAACCCGTTGAGCGCGGCTTGTTCTTTTTCCGCGCCCTGCCGCATCGAGCGGAATTTGTGTGTGACGAATTCGTGCCCGTACTGCCCGATGCGTTTTTGCGTGAAGATGATCGTGCCCGGCGAATCGAGCCGGATCAGAATCGCGATGACAAGCATGATCGGCGCGGCGATCAAGAAAAGGAGCGAGCCAAAAAACAGATCCATCAAGCGCTTGATGACGGCATCCACCATTCCCAATTGCGGCTCGCGGATCGCGATCAGGGGAATTCCGCCTACGTCGTCAATGGTGACGCGGCTGAGCGAGAGTTGAAACAGATCGGGCACGAGCTTGGCGGTCAGGTTGTAGCGTTGGCACAAGTTCATAATGCGCGTGATCTTGTCGCGCGCGATCCAAGGGAGCGTGACAATCACTTCGTTGACGGCGAGTTCTTTCAGCAAGCGCGGCAATTGTTCGGTGCCGCCCAGCGCTTGAAAGCGTCCGATGTCGGTTTGATTTTTCTCCGGATCGTCGTCTACAAAGCCGACGACTTGATACGCCAGTTCGGGTTGCGCGACGATGTTCCGCATCAGCGCGCGTCCGGCTTCGCCCGCGCCGACGATCAGCACGCGATCCACGCCGATGCCGCGCTGGCGCAAGCGCGCGCGCGCGACGCGCCGGACGATCCGTTCGATTGCCAGCAAGACGACGATCAGCAGCGCGGCGTAGACGTACATCGCGCGCGAAAAAACGAGCGGGCGCCAAAAGAAGGTGATCGCCATAATCAGCAGAATCGCCGTCGTGGTGCCGTTGAGCAGGGTGTACAGTTCGTCCAAAAAAGAGCGCCCGCGCATCGGCTTGTACAATCCCTCAAAACGGAAAATGCCGAGGGTGACAAACGTCAACGCGATTGCAAGCGGGACGTACGCGCTGTACGGGTGATAGAAAAATCCTTCACCGGTCGTGCCGGGCGCGAGCTCCAATTCGTAACGAATGTACCACGCGATCCAGATCGCCAGGTTGATCAGCGCGGCGTCCGCGCCGATCTGGACGAGAAGCCATTTCCAACTACCGCGCGGCATACGCTACTCCTGTTTCTGGTTTTGCCAAGCGCGCGCGATACAACTCGGTCGTCGCGCGCGCCGCGCGCGCCCACGAAAACCGGGCGGCTTGAGCCAATCCGCGCGCGATCATTTGCGCGCGCAGCGCGTCGTCGGTCAGCGCGCGAACGAGCGCGTCGGTCAGCGCGGCGTCGTCGGTCGGCGACACTTGCAACGCGGCATCGCCCACCACTTCGGGCAATGACGCCGCGTTCGAGGTGACGACGGGAATGCCGGATGCCATCGCGTCGAGCGGCGGCATTCCAAATCCTTCGTACAGCGACGGGTAGACGAACAGGTCGGCGGCTTGGTACCAGCGCGGCAATTCGGCTTGCGGAATGTACCCGGCGAAAATAATTTCGCGCGCGATATTTTCCTGCGCGATTGCTTCGTCCACCTCCGCGTACTTCCAGCCGCGCGCGCCGATCAGCGCGAGTTGGTGCGGCAAGCGCGCCGCGCGCTTGGCGCGCGCAAACGCGCGAATCAGACGCGCGACGTTTTTGCGCGGCTCGAGCGTGCCGACGTAGAGGATCAGTTTGTCCGGCACGCCGCGCGCCGCGCGCCACGCGTCGAGCGCGGCGCGGTCGGTGGCGGGCGCGAACGCGGCGTCTGTGCCGCAGTAGATCACGCTGACGCGTTCCGGCGCCGCGCCAAACAGATCGATCAGATCGCGTTTGGCGCTTTGGGAAATCGTAATGAGGTGGCTCGCGCGCTGAACGGCTTGGCGCGTCGCCCACGTTAAATAAATTCGATTCAGGGAGTTGAAAGAATCGGGATAGCGCATAAAACTCAAATCGTAAATGGTCGCCAGCCAGGGAATCGAAATCACTGCCGGTCCGGCGAACGCGAGCGCGTGCAAGAGATCGATCCGCGCGCGGTGCAGTTCAAGCGGCTGGATCAATTGTTCCCAGAAAATTCGGGCGATGGGTTGGTGCGTTGGCAAACGCGAACGCGCCAGCGCACAATTTGAAAAATGCGCGCGCGGATCGCTGAGGAATACGGTGTACTCTAAATCGGGCGACGGTTCGAGGTGCTGGACGAGATGATGAATGTACCAACTGATGCCCGCGCTGCGATAGTTGCCGGCGAGATTCAAAAGGTGTGCGTTGAGTCCGATGCGTTTGATTGACACGCTCACATTATAGCACAAGAATTGAATAGTTGGATAGTTTGATAGTTGGTTGGTTTGTCTAGCGATCCAACTATCCAACTATTCAACCATCCAACTATCCAACTAATAAACGATAAACCCGATACGTATCCTCTGCAATACGTGCGTGCGTGAAATGCGCGAGCACGCGCGCACGTCCGCGCGCCCCCAGTTCGGCGCGCCGCGCCGGATCGTCGCGCAGCGCGATCAGATGCGCGCGCAACGCGTCCGCGTCTTCTTCGCGAAAGAGCAACCCGGCATCTCCGATCACGTTGGGAATTTCGCCGCAATCCGATCCGACGACCGGCACGCCGGACGCCATTGCTTCGATCAGCGCGCGCCCGAATTGTTCTTTCCAGTTGGGCCGCGTGCGCGACGGCATCACCAGCGCGTCGATCTGCGCGTAGTACGCCGGCATTTCGGCGGATGGGCGCGGCGCGTCAAACTGCACGCGCGCGGCGATCCCCAGCTCGCGCGCGAGCGATTCGAGGCGTGCCTGCGCCGGACCACTGCCGAGCAAATGCACGCGCCAGTCGCCGGACAAGCCCGCGACGGCGCGCAACAAAACGTCAATCCCTTTTTCTTCGACCAGGCGTCCGACGCCGGAGCCGATGCGAAATGGGCGATTGGGTGATTGGGCGAGCGGGCGTGGCGCAAACGAGTCTGGGTCAACGCCGAATTGTGGGAGCACTTGAACCGCGCCGCGATAATTCTTTGCGCGCAAAACCTGGACGGCTTGTGCGTTCCCGGCAATCGCGTAATCGCTGTGACGCAAGACGTACGTTTCCATCAGCGAAAACGGCGGCGGATAGCGGCGCAAAATATTTTGCCAGGTGAAGAAAAGCGCGCGCGCGCCAACGCGGCGCGCCGCGACGAGCGCGTGAAATGTTGCCAGGTTGTACGGCTCCTCGTCAATGTGAACCAGGTCGGGGCGAATCTGCCGAAGAAGATTGGGCAAGGTTGGATAATAGTGCCAGTGAAATTGCCCGTTGAATCGCATCGGCGCGACGCGCAAGGTGTAATCGCGCGTATGCGCGCGTTCCAGCGGAATGACGCCGCGTTCGTCGCGCCAGAACGGCGGAACGACCACGGTCAATTCGAGATCGGAATGGCGCGCAAGTTCTTCTATTTTTTTTTGATATTGCCCGACGACGAGGGCTTTGCTGAGCATCACGACGCGCATAGTGGAATGACAAATGAACAAATTGTACTGGTCAATCGGATTTTGAACAGCAAATTGTCAGAGCAGCCCGATTCGCCGTGCAAATTCGTTAGGTGACAACCCTGGAAGTGCCAATCCTTGGTGCGGACGATCATTGTACTCGACGATG
>Ga0194119_10004724_pt1 | contig 20806 bp, 20 predicted proteins | sample TA2MahC100mmetaG_FD_148620 | JGI IMG/M metagenome (GOLD analysis project Ga0194119, IMG submission 148620) | Freshwater microbial communities from Lake Tanganyika, Tanzania - TA2015018 Mahale Deep Cast 100m | ecosystem: Environmental > Aquatic > Freshwater > Lake | place: Tanzania: Lake...
ACATTGTGAGGGCAGGGATCAAGGATCAATACGATTGCGGAATTCTCGCAAGGATTCAAGGCTGGATTGACGCCCAGGGATTAGAACATGAACTTGCCCCGCCATTGGGTAAATGTATGATGGTTTTAGGGAAGGAGTGCAGTTATACGATCTCACTTCGTTTTCATTAGATGAAAAGCAAAAGGGTGTAACCTTTCGGGGGTCATTTCCGTCTTATATACAAAAATAAAAGGAGGGAAGGACCATGGACGAAAAATCAAAACTCTTGATCTGTTTAGGAGCAGCCACAGCAGCGAACTGTATCCCTTGTTTTGAGCACTACTTTGGAAAGGCCAAATCTGGAGGTCTGAAAAATGAGGAAATTCAAGAGGCCGTCGATCTTGCCAGCCAGGTTAAAAAAGGAGCCCATTTGGCCATAAAGAACTTTATCAATAGTCTCATGGGTGAAGAAAAGGAGTATGACCTACCCTGCGATCGACGGGCCAGCAAATCATGCTGCGGGTAATTTCACTGGTATGGTACGCCCGAAATAACCTTACACATCTGGTCATTCCGGACTTGATCCGGAATCCAGTCTTTTGAACCTGGATTCCCGCTTGAGTTTACCCCGTACTGGATACGGGGCGGAAATGATAACTCTGAGAAAATCGCGAGAGGTGTTAGAGATAAGATGGAATTTTGGGATATTTATGATCAGTTTTATACAAAGGTAAGAAAGTTTATCCTTGCCCTGGTGAAGGATGAATGGGTGGCCGACGACTTAATCCAGGAGACCTTTTTAAGAGTACAACAAAAAAGCAAAAGCCTGAGAGACCCCTCCAAATTGTCTTCCTGGATATTTCGTATTGCATACAATCTTTGCCAGGACCACTTTCGTCAGTCAAAAAAATCAGCAAAGGAAGAAAGTATTGACCAAGATGAGAGGGAGGATTTGAACGAGGCTTTTATCCAAAAAGAATTGGGTATCCAGAAAAAGTTGGAACAACGACAAATGGGGGAGTGCGTTCAGAACCAGATCCTCCTGCTCCCTAAATCCCTACAAGAAGTGATTATCTTTTCCGATATCATGGAATTCAGTCAACAGGAGATGGCAGAGATCCTGGGAATCACCGTTGACAATGTGAAGGTGCGGCTTCACAGGGCCCGCAGGAAGCTGGGGACTATTCTGGAAGAGAAATGCACATTTGAAAGGGATGAGAGAAATGTCCTGGTCTGTGAACCTAAAAGGGGATGAATATTCAAGTAATTAAGGGATCAAATTAGAAATTAAGGGGTGAACCTCGCCATAACCTCCTGCACTCTACGTTTACCCCGTTAGAAATAATGCCCCGCTCGGTTTCGAGTCGCAACGACTGGAATTTCTAACGGGGTTTACTGCGACTGCCCTAACAGGGCAGCCCACAAAGGGGATCTCCTGCCTGTCTAAACGGCTTTGCCACAACGGATTTCCCTGTTATAATCATCCCAAAAGGAATGGAATGACTGAAGGATTCAGAAAGGACGCGATGTTCCGTTTTTTACCACCGCCGATATTGGGAGCCCTGGTGACGGGATTGTTTTTTGTCAACACGGTGCTTTGTGCTTCGGTCTTATTTTTCTTTGTTTTAATCAAGTTTATGATTCCCATCCATAAATGGAGAAATGCGTGTTCCCGCATACTCACTTTTATTGCCACCCACTGGATTGATGGGAACAGCCTTATTGTACAGCTTACCCAGAAAATTCATTGGGATGTCCGTGGAGTTACAGACCGGCTTTCTCCTGACAAATCCTATCTGATGGTGGTGAATCACCGCTCCTGGGCGGATATTTTTATTCTTCAACATGTGTTTAACCGCCGGATTCCTTTTCTCAAGTTCTTCTTGAAAAAGGAATTGATCTGGGTTCCCATCCTTGGTCTGGCCTGGTGGGCATTGGACTTTCCATTTATGAAACGCTATTCACGTTCATTTCTGGAAAAACACCCTGAGCTCCGAGGAAAAGACCTTGAAACAACCCGCAAAGCCTGTGAAAAGTTCAAAACCTTTCCGGTCACCGTCATAAATTTCCCGGAAGGAACCCGTTTCAATTCAGCCAAGCACCAGGCCCAGAACTCCCCCTACCGGAATTTACTGCTACCCAGGGCCGGAGGAACTGCGTTTGTGCTCTCCTGTATGGGAGAGTTTTTGAGCGGCATCCTCGATGTGACCATTGTTTACCCTAAAAAGACGGTGCCTCCGACGTTCTGGGATATGCTTTCAGGAAGAGTATCTGACATCATCGCGCAGGTTAATTATTTGCCGCTTCCTGACAATGTATCTGGGAAAAACTATGTTGAGGACGACGACTACAGAAATCAGTCCCAAGACTGGGTGAATCAGGTTTGGTCCCGCAAGGACCAGCAAATGGATGCTATTTTGACCGAATTTAAGGGAGACCAGCAACAGCATACAAGGATTATAACCCTTGAAGCGTTGTAAGAGCTGTCAGCAGGAATGAATGTGGGTCAGGCAATCACAGGGACGCGGCACGAAACTGAAAGGAAAGTCAAGGATAAAGATTTGACCCAATCGACCAACGACATAATCCGAGGAGGAAGCTATGAATGGGGTGAATCGATCGGTCGTCTATTTTAATCAAACCGGGATTGCCAACACCGATGCGGTTGTGGACATCGTTTACAATCGGATGAAGGAGGGGGATATCAAGAGCGTGGTGGTGGCGAGTTCCCGCGGGAGCACAGGGCTCAAGTTTGCCAGGAAAATGGCAAAAGAGACGAACCTTGTAATTGTGAGCTCCCAGCCCGGCTTTTCTGCTCCTGGTGTCTGGAAGTTTGATCAGAAAATTTTGAAAGAAGTGGAATCTATGGGATGCAAGGTGGTGAAGCAAAGTCATATCCTCTCCGGTCTTGAGCGGTCCTTCAGTAATAAATTCTCCGGGGCCTCTCATTCAGAGGTGCTTGCCGAGTCCCTTCGGTGTCTCTTCGGTGTGGGGATCAAGGTCGCGGTCGAATGTGCCATCATGGCCGCAGATAGCGGTGCGATTCCCATCGACAAGACGATTGCAGTGGGAGGCACTTCATCTTCAAAAGGAGCAGGGGCGGATAGTGCGATTGTGGTCTGGCCGTCACACTGCAACAATTTTTTTGACTTCCGGGTCCTTGAGATCCTTGCCAAGCCCTTCAGACGAGAAGCCGAGTAGGTTTTCAACCAACCCATTTTCGTTCAACGGTCGGCATCCATGCCTCTCTCTTAACCCCTCCGGTTTATCAAAGCTATGGGAATGATATTTCCCTCCGTAGATAAATTTGTACTACGTCCACAGATTGAACCGGGATTCTATTCTAACAAGAAGTCAATATGAGGTTACTAAGAGAACCTTGTTGAAAGATTTTGAAGATATAACGGTTTGTAACATCACACCTGCAGTGATAGGGCAAACGATTCACATTCTTGAAACAAATACGCTCCGGACCCTGGGCGCATTGCATATAGGCTGCGCCTTGGAGTGGAAAGCAGAAGTTTTCGTATCTTCCGACCTTAGACAGATTTCAGCTGCGAAAAAGATGAGTTTGAAAGTGGTGAAAGTGTAGTAAACTCTTCAACCGCCCCTTGCCTTTCTCTTCTCCAGAATCTTCTGTTCAATCTCGGCGGGGTCGCCGAAGTAGATGCAGTGGGCGAGGCAGACATTATCCGCACAGGCCGGATAGAGGCCTTGGTCCACACGGTGATAGCAGAGATTGCACTTGGCTGCGGTCTTTTTCTCACCATCAAAGCGAATGGCATCATAAGGGCACTGGTTAATGCATAATTGGCACCCGGTGCATTTCTCGTCATCGAGGACGACGATCCCATCTTCCCTTTTTCTGATGGCTTGCTCCGGGCAGGCTGGCACGCAGGGAGGGTCCTCGCAGTGCTTACAGACATTGACACGCCAAATGAAATCGAGCTTTCCGTTCATCAACCTCGGACCATCCGGCCACACGGATAAATACTTGATCCCGTTGGCTGCCTCAACCGGATTAAATTCCTGTTGACAGGCGACTTCGCAAGTCTTGCATCCCCAGCAGGCGAATTCTTCAATGGTCAGAGTGTATTTATTCATTGCCGTTTCCCTCTTTCCGTTCAGGGTAGATCCTGCACAGAAGCGTCCTGATATTCGATGCACCCATTGCGGGGTCACAGCTTTCTAAGGCATTGTCAGTGAGGATATTAATGTTGGATTCCTGCCAGCCGTGACCTGGACCTTTCTTCTCCGGAAACCACCATCCATGCTGGGCTGCAACGATCCTGGGATCGCGGCCGAGGGCAAGTCTGGCCCGCTGCCTTACTCTTCCCCGACGGGATTCAATGATGACCCAATCGCCTTCATGGATACCTTCCTTTGCTGCTGCATCGGGATGGATTTCAACGATTGGATCTCTATCAAGTTCTCTGAGTCGCCCTATTTGTCTGTTTTCCGTGTGAAAGAACCCGGGCTGTCGCGCACCCGTGATCAGGATGTAGGGATATTCCTTATAGAGTTCCGGCGTGCTGACCGGGCTTTCAGGGGGCTCCCTGTGTTGAGGGAGGGGATCATATCCCATCTTCTCAAGCACGGTAGAGTAAAGTTCGAACTTCCTCGTGGGAGTGGAGAACCCTCCCTCTTTATACTTGTAATACTTCATCTCCCCCCTGATGTAATTCATCTTCTTAAAATCCTTCCAGGTGATGTTCATCGGATGAAGAATATAATCGAGGGCCTGCTCAAAGTTGTTCCACCAGTATTGTCCCTGGCCGATCCGGTGGGCGAGATCGTTCAGCATCTCATGGTCTGAACGGCATTCGCCGACCTGGATGACCTTTCGCCGCGGCAGAATATAGCCATGGCGTTTCCAGTAGTCGCCCACATAGTCCATTTCAAGCCAGGTAGCAGCAGGAAGAACGATGTCTGCAAGTTCTGCGGTGGGGGTGAGGAAGAAGTCGGCTACGGCCATGAATTCAACTTTCTCAAGGGCACGGTAGACTTCTTTCGCATTGGCACGGGTGATCACGGGGTTTGAGCTAATCAGAAATAGCATTTTGACAGGGTAGGGCTTTTCCTCGAGGATCGCATCCCAGACACATTTCGGTTGAAGGATGGCGAATCGAGAAGCAAGACGGAAACGCTCCCCTCCCAGACGCTTTGCAAACTGGTCCTTCGTGAGCATGCCGTGGGCTCCAAACTGCCCGACATTAACCACATTGGGCGCCCGGTTGAGGACCTGACCGCCAGGGGCGTCAATGTTGCCGGTTATTCCCATGAGGAACATGAGCAACCGGTCATTGTCAGCGCAGTTCGTCTGCTGCTCGATGGCCACACCCCACTGAATGGCCGCAGGTTTTGTTGTTGCAAAGAGCCGTGCTGCCTCCCTGATCTTTTCCTTCGGAACCCAGGTGATCTCCTGAACTCTCTCGAGGGGGTATTCATTCACCCTCTGGACAAATGGCTCCCAGCCATGGGTATATTTTTCGACAAATTCTTTATCGTAAAGCTTCTCGTTGACGATCACATTGAGCATGCCGAGGGCGAGGGCAGCATCTGTGCCAGGTCTGAGCTGGAGCAAGACATTGGCCCGCGCTGCCGGACGGGTGAGCCTTGGATCAACGACAATGAGCTTGGCGCCTTTGTCGAGAGCCACAGAGAAGGGTTCCCCTTTGTATTCGTCCGGATTACTGATCGTCACGTTGTTTCCCCAAATGATGATGCACTTGGGGAAATTCTCGTAGTCGACGATCGGATTCGTGCCGCAGGTGATGATGCTTGTACAGATACGGGGGCCGTAACAGAAGTGGCCTGCCGTGACCACATTGGGTGAACCGAGGACGTTGGCGATGCGATAGATCACAGCCTCATTTTCCCTGCCGGTCCCATAACCGAATACCACCGATTCAGGTCCATGCGTCTCCTTATAGTGAAGGATTCGCTCTGCTATCGTGTCCAGGGCCTCATCCCATGAGATCCGTTCCCATTTGCCGCTTGCTTTGGGGCCAATCCTTTTGACAGGGTAGGTGAGCCTGTCTTTATGATAAGCAATCTGTGCCGAGGCCAGACCTTTGGTGCAGAGCGTTCCATGGGCGATGGGGCAATCAGGGTCGCCGGCAATCTTTGCGACCTTGCCTCCTTTCACATAGACGATGACTCCGCAACCCCCATGGCACATTCGGCAGTGGCTTTTGACGAATGAATCGTATCCATAGACCTCCATCTCGCGCTCGATATTCGAATATCGAAACTCCGGCATCATGGCCTCCTGACGGTTCAATTAGAACCTAAATTGAGCGATTCACCCTATTTCACAAGGGAGGAAGGGATGCTTCAAACCCTTTTAGAATGCGATACGTTGAACGTTTGGGCAATGGACCTAAGAGTTCACCAAGCCGGTGATCCTTGAACGATCCCCTTGGTTGATTCAACCCATCAAAGGTAATCGCTCTAAAAGAGCTTTTCAGCCTCCCCACCCCCCTTGTGAAGGGTGAAAAAAATCGCTCGATTTAGGTAGAAAAAATATTAACCCATAAACCTAATTTAGTGAAGGGCTTGACATGAAGGGCTTGAGGGATTGACAGTTTGTTTAGGCTCTGATAACTTCCTGTCATAGTTGACAAACCCTCAACATGATCTTGCTGCACTTCGATCTGACGACCCATGGCTAACTTCCTACCTGTGGCTGCGGCTGCTGCAACCGGCATCCTCGTTGGCTCTGCCATCGTGGCGACGCGCTTTGTCATCGATCAAACCGGCCCCGCATCGCTGGCGCTGTTGCGTTACACCATCGGTTTTTGCTGCCTGTTGCCACCTGCTCTGTTTTCTGGACGCGTGCGGTTCGAACGGCGTGATCTGTTGCCCATCGGTCTGCTGGGCATTACCCAATTCGGTATTTTGGTCGCCCTGCTCAATTATGCGCTTCAATTCATCCCGTCGGCTCGCGCCGCGCTGATCTTTGCCACCATGCCTTTGTTAACGATGGTATTCGCAGCGATCCGCGGCTATGAGCAAATCACATTGACCAAGCTCCTGGGGGTTTCGCTGACCATTGTGGGGGTCGGTTTTGCGCTCGGGGAGAAGGTGGTTGAGTCAGGCGGCGTGACACATGGATGGATTGGCGAACTGGCTGTTTTTGCGAGCGCCCTTAGCGGCGCCATCTGCAGCGTTCTTTACCGGCCCTATCTCCGAAAATACCCGACAGTTCCGGTAAGCGCGTTCGCCATGCTCGCTTCGGTCTTTTTTCTGGCAGCACTCGCCGCAGGAGAGGGATTTTTCAGCTCGCTGCCCAGGTTTACGATCGGGGGTTGGTTGGCCGTCATCTTTATCGGCGTCAATAGCGGCATCGGGTACTATCTCTGGCTGTGGGCGCTCAACCATACGACACCGACCAAGGTGACCGTGTTTCTGGCGCTGAGCCCGATCACAGCAACTGCCTTAGGCGCACTGTGGCTTGACGAAAGGATCTCAACGACCTTCTTAGTCGGCCTTGGCTGTGTTGCTCTTGGTTTGTTGTTTGCGCACAGGCAAGCCCGTCATGTCAGGGATGAAGATTAAGATTCCCTTCTCAGATTTTTACCAAGGCGAATAGGAATCGTTTACAGGGAAGGATGGGGTGCCAAGAGAATAGAACCCCCACCAGTGACAAGAACTTCTCCACAAGGTTAAGATTTTCTTGACCCCTGTATAAAATTACAGTATAAGGAGTTTAACTCCGAGTTTGTATTGGCTGGGTGTGGTTATGAAACAAACTGCATTGACAAAGCGCCAGGCGGAAATCTTAAATTTTATTAAAACCAACATTCAATATTCAGGTTTTCCTCCAACCATTTCTGAAATTCAAGGACAATTTTCCTTTAAATCCCCTAATGCTGTCCAGGAGCATTTAAAGGCCCTCGTGAGAAAAGGACAGATCAGGCGGAATCCAAATCAGTGGAGGGGATTGGAGCTTGCAGCCTCCGACAAGAGCAAGGATGAAGTTGCTAAATATTCTACCGTTTCTGTCCCATTGATTGGACGGGTTACCGCAGGGCTGCCTGTTTTGGCTGAAGAAAATTTTGAAGGGACAATCTCCGTTGATCGCTCCATCGTTGGCCGGGCAACAGGACTCTTCGCACTTCACGTCCGCGGCGACAGCATGATCAAAGCCGGTATTTATGATGGAGATATTGCCATTGCCCAGCAACAATCCGTAGCGGATCACGGAGATGTTGTTATCGCTTTACTGGGCGATGAAGCCACGGTTAAAAGGTTCCATCGCAAAAACAAGGCTATCATTTTGCAGCCTGAAAATGATACAATGCAGCCCATCAAGGTGGATGAAGGAGACGATTTCAAGATCCTGGGCAAAGTCATTGCTACATTGCACCGGATTGGAAATAGGAAAGCTGCATGATATGCAAAAGTTAGATCTTCGGCAACCATCTTTTTACCAGTCTCAGATAAGCGGTGAGAAGAGCTACGCTTCTCGTCAGGCGGTTGAGAAAGGGGCATCCTCTTCTCTGGTTGGGCAGAGACAAATGCTGGAGATAAAATATGCACACCTTTTTCAAGAGAAACCTGACTGCCGGCAGTTAGTGACTTACGTTCCTAACAAGAAACTGCCGGTATACAATTGGTTCAAGTATAAAGAAGGTTTTTCCCGCCAGCTTGTCTTTAAACTTCTTCTCGACTGGAGAGTGTCTTCTAAAGTTTCAGACCTATATATCTCAAGCAGCAGTTGAGAAATATGCTATAGAAAACCGTCAGAAGTTTTTACAAGAATATTTTATTTATTACTTGAAACACGCAAAGATTAAAGGTGATTAACTCAAAAAGTAGAAATAATGGCTATATCAATAAAAATGGGGTCATTCCTGCAGTGGTTGCCTGGTGCTTGTCTGTGGCTTTGGAAAAAGTGCAAGTAACTCAGTTAGTTGTAATATATCATTATATGGGTTTACCAATCTCAAGCCATTCCAGGCAACCCACCCCCAAAGGTCAGGGGGTAGCTATTTTTGTCATTTTCTGGGAAAGAAAAGGCCAGTTTTAACTGCTCTCATCATAATTTTCCCTCCTGTTTGAAAGGAAAATACTGAATCAGCAGCATCAATCTTATTGAAATTATAAGGTGTTAGACTCGATGCCCCTGTTTTGGCTTGGCTTTTGCAGATTCTCTGCAAATATTTGTGCTATCTGAGGAGGCTACCATGGGAACGAACAATATTATTTTCCTTGAGATCATCGAATGGTTTGATGAAACGGGCAAAGGAATCGTCCACCGGATTCCGGAAAGGGGATCGGGAGACATCAAGTACGGAGCACAACTTATCGTGCGTGAGAGTCAATCGGCTGTTTTCTTCTACAACGGCAAAGCCTACGACGCCTTTGCCGCAGGCCGCCACACACTCAAAACAGCGAATCTGCCGATTCTTACCCGGGTCCTGAGCGCTCCCTGGGGCATGACAAGTCCCCTGCGAGCGGAAGTCTACTTCGTGAATATGAAGGTCTTTCCGAATCTTAAATGGGGGACGAAAGATCCGGTGGCCTTTCGTGACTCGGAACTTGGACTGATCCGTCTCCGCGCCTTCGGGGTTTTCAATATCCAGGTCTTCCAACCCGTGCTGCTCATTAACACACTCGTCGGAACTCAGGGAATCTATACGACAGAGACCCTTGAGGACTACATGAGCCAGGTGATCGTCTCTCGAATCAACGATCTCTTGGGAGGAAAACTCGACACCATTTTTAATCTCCCGGGGCGATATGATGAGCTGGCCGGAGAGTTAACCAAGACGCTCGAAGACGATTTCCGACGGTTCGGACTTGGGCTTTCGAGTCTTTATATCAATTCGATCACGCCCCCCCTTGATGTGCAAAAAGCGATCGATGACAAGAGCCGCCTCAATGCTTTTGACGATCTGAACCGTCTCCTCAAGATGAAAGCCGCCATGGCTCTTGAGAAAGCATCCGAATCCCAGGGGGAAGCCGGAGCAGCGTTGGGAATGGGCGTGGGTTTGATGATGCCGGCCATGTTGGCCAACCTTTACAGCGGGGCGGAGCCATCCCCCTCGTTAAAAGGAAACCGCTGTCCCCAGTGCCAGCACGTTGTGCCCAAACAGGCGGTCTTTTGTCCCTACTGCGGTTCCCATTTGCTCGTCTTTGACAAATGCTCGAAGTGCAGCAAAAACCTTCCGCCCACAGCCCAATTTTGCCCCAGATGCGGAGAGCCGGTTGAAACCAAAGCCCCGCCGAAGAAATGTTCTCGCTGCGGGGCCGAGAACTTGCCCCGCTCTGTCTATTGCAACGGCTGTGGTGAAAAATTAGGCTGATGCCATCGATTCGGCAGACACCGGATAGATCCGTATGAAAAGACGATCCTGGGAGATCGAGCTTCAGTGTTCACAGTGCGGAGCCCCGGTTTCACTCGAAGAGACCGACCGGCTTCTCACCTGCTCTTATTGCCGGGTCAGACTCTATCTCTGGACATCCAGTCAGTTCTGTTACTGCCTCCCGGCGCTCAAAGCCCCATCGGAGAACCTGATCTTTATCCCCTACTGGCGCTTTAAAGGGGTTGCTTATTCAATCGTTCCTTTTGAGGTTCGACACCGCATACTCGATGCAACCCTTCTTGCCAATTCTCACCGAACACTCCCCGCAACATTGGGAATCAAACCCCAGGCATTGAAACTTCGATTCGCCTCCGGAGAAATCCAGGGAACATTTGTCAGGCCCCAAACATCCTTACAGGAGGCGGTCATGCGCATCCAGAACCAGTTCCAGACCCTTGAAGAGAGTCTTTCGGGTCCCCCTCCTTTTCATCGTGAATTCATCGGCGAACTCGGAAGCCTGATTTTCTTCCCGGTTTTCGTAAGTAAAGGAAAAATTATTGACGGAATTCTTAGAAGAGCAATCGGCCCTGAAAAAGATCTCGTGCTTGATGAAGCCCTGTCGGGAATGCCTGATCGCTGGCATATCAAGCCCATGTCGACACTATGCCCGAACTGCGGCAATGGACTGAAGGGGGGCCCGGAAAGCGTCATCCTCTTCTGTGCGATATGCCACACTGCGTGGAGTCCATCTTCGGGCGGGTGGGCGGCTGGTCGATTTGAGACTATCCCTGGAAAACGGGATGGTTCTGTCTTTCTGCCATTCTGGAGACTGCAGGTGGCTTTTAGAGGCATCACACTCAAATCTTATGCCGATCTGGCGCGGGCAGCCAACCTTCCTAAAATGATTCTTTCCGCGTGGGAAGAGCAGAAGGTTTACTTCTGGATTCCTGCCTTCAAAGTTCCTCCTGCGCTTTTTCTCCGTCTCTCAAAACAGATAACCCTTTTCCAGCCTGCAGAAAAGACGGAGGCTATATTGCCGAGTGCCCTGCTTTATCCGGTCACCTTTTCCGAGACAAACGCTGTGGGGAGCATGAAAATCCATTTAGCCAACCTTCTCACCAGGAAAAAGGTTACCTTCCCAAAATTGCAAGAGATCACGATCAAGCCCGTTGAAAGCACATTGATCTATATGCCCTTCGATTCCGCCGGTTCAGAGCTTGTCCATCCAAAACTCCAGATCGGCCTTCAAAGGCAAACCCTTCCCCTGTGAGTCGGTCTCTGACTGATTCCCCAGGCTTAATCGAAAACTTTTTATAAACCTCAAATCTAAACCCTCAAATCTTTGTTGACAGATTCCTCTGGAAAATGTAAATTTCATCCATAATCCTAAAGAAATAAGAAACGTACCCGTATCTCATTTTATGCAACAGAATCGAACACTTGATGAAATTGGGCCACGCACCGGGCAAGCAGTGAGTGTATATTGGTCTACCCGGACTGCCCAGCAGCAGAAGCAACAGCAGAGCGGACGTGCGGACCAGGGGCTGCGTTCCGCAGTCACCGGAGGGGCCCAGATGGACGGATTCATTCAATTGTTTACTGACCTGATCACAGATTCTGGCCTTCCCTCTGAATTCATCCACCGGAAAAAGGCCGTTGAACTTCCCGGTTTCTTTCGCCCAACCAAGGAATGGGACATCCTCGTTGTCAAAGATAGCACTTTAATCGCAGCGATCGAAGCCAAATCGCAAGTAGGTCCCTCCTTCGGGAACAATTTCAATAATCGGACCGAAGAAGCTCTGGGAAGCGCTCTCGATCTTTGGACCGCCTATCGTGAGGGAGCCTTTCTGTCGAGCCCTCAACCCTTTCTCGGCTACTTTTTTATGCTGGAAGATTCTCCTGCCTCTAAAAGTCCAGTAAGAGTTGCCGAGCCGCATTTCAAAGTATTTCGGGAGTTTGCCAACGCTTCGTATATGATGCGTTACGAGCTATTTTGCAGGAAGCTGGTGTTGGAACGGCATTATACATCCGCCGCATTCATCACATCCGACCGAATCAACGGACAGGCGGGCGCCTATCGAATACCAGCAGCCGACCTTTCGGTCGAGGTATTCTCGAAGACTCTTGTAGCTCATGTATCGAGATTTGTTTAAAACAAATGGTAAAAACAACTCATAAACTTATTAATGCAGATGCCAGAAACCTCTCTTTCATTCCTGATGAATCAGTGCATCTCGTTGTCACCTCACCACCCTATTGGAACCTCAAAAGGTACAACGAGAATCCCGACCAGATGGGGCATATCCAGGATTATGAAGCCTTTCTTACCGAACTCCGGAAGGTGTGGACGCATATATTCCGGGTCCTCGTTCCAGGAGGACGGTTGGTTTGCGTTGTTGGCGATGTCTGCGTTGCAAGGCGCCGTTTTGGGAGACATCTCGTATTCCCCCTGCACGCAGACATTTGTGTCATGTGCCGGCAGATAGGCTTTGATAACCTGAATCCGATCATCTGGCACAAAATAGCAAATGCATCTTACGAGGTATCGAATGGGTCTAAATTCTTAGGAAAACCTTACGAACCAAATTCGATTATCAAGAATGATATGGAATTCATCCTCATGCAGCGAAAGCCTGGAGGATATCGTCAGCCCACCGATCGGCAAAGGCGTGAAAGCATGATCGATAAAAAGGATTTCGACCGGTGGTTTCAACAGATCTGGAATATTCCGGGCGCCTCCCTTAAAAACCATCCCGCGCCATTTCCTCTTGAGCTTGCGACCCGGCTGGTGCGCATGTTTTCTTTTGTCGGGGATACGGTTCTTGATCCATTCTGTGGGACGGGAACGACAATGGTTGCGGCCATTAAATATCAACGAAACAGTATCGGAGTTGAAATTGACCCTGAATACTGCCGCATGGTTGCGGCCTATTTAAAAGCCGAGAGTAACGACTTCTTCAGCGATGTCCAGTTGATTTTTGAGAAAGCGGAAGAGCGAAGAACCGCCTGGGTGGTAAGAGAAAATCAAGAGCTTTACGAGGTAAAACCAGCCCGAAAGAAGTTGCAGTAACTTGGTGGAAGGCCTCATGAAACTTTTCATTGAAAATACATTTAAAATACACTTGACAAGGAATTTGGGGTATGTTAAGTATACACACAATTAGAAGGACAGAAATGGATCAGCTTCGTCATTTTAGCAGTGGGTTTTATTTTTATTGGTTCTTTTATGCCGGAATCTGCCCACTGCCTCGCGCTGATCATTAACAAATAAAAAACAGTTAAGGCCGTGGGTAGATTGAAATTCTACCCACGGCCTTTTTATTTAAGCCGTGGGAAAATCCTTCTCACGGCTTTTTTATTTTTAGCAGAGGAGGGTGAACGATGATGATAGGGAAGGAAATTCGTCTGGGGCGCATCATGAACCCAAATTCCGGCAAGACCGTGATCATTCCCATGGATCACGGAGTCACCGTAGGACCAATGGCCGGATTGATCAACCTGGAGGAGACCATCCATGCCGTGGCAAGAGGCGGGGCAAATGCCATTGTGATTCACAAGGGATTGGCAGGAATGACCTATAGAAAGAATGGAAGGGAGATGGGCTTGATCATCCATCTTTCGGGAAGCACCCGGATTTCGCCGGATCCAAATTCAAAAGTAATGGTGTGCGCTGTGGAAGAGGCGATCAGGTTGGGAGCGGATGGGGTGTCCATTCACGTCAATCTCGGAGCAGGGGATGAGAAGTCGATGTTAAAGGATCTGGGGGAGGTGGCCAGGTTAGCCATGGAGTGGGGAATACCCCTGCTGGCCATGATGTATACGAGGGGGCCTAAGGTGGAGAATGAGTATGATGTGAATGTGGTGAAGCATGCCGCCCGTGTGGGTGCGGAATTGGGAGCGGATATTGTCAAGGTCCCTTACACGGGTTCACCGGAGAGCTTCCGGGAAGTGGTCGAAGGATGCATTGTTCCCGTCGTCATCGCAGGCGGAGAGAGGATGGGAAATGACCACGATCTTCTTGAAATGATTTCGGGAGCAATGGCTGCAGGGGGAGCCGGAGTCTCCATCGGACGAAATGTCTTTCAGCATCAGAACCCCTCGAAGATCGTTCAAGCCATCTCCAGACTGGTCCATCATGGATCAACCGTCGAAGAGGTGATAGGGGAGCTGGAGGAGAAGAGATGAAAAAGGTCTGGGTAAAATCGATTCCCTGGAACCAAGAGGTTGCCCTTGCCGCCATGGAGAGCGGAGCCGATGCCCTCTGGGTTCCGGCCGGGATGAAAGCCGAAGTGAGAAAGATAGGGGTAATTCCTGTTATTGCCGAGGATGGGGATTTGAGATTAGGCCTGGACGTGGTTGAAAGGGAAATCCGTGAAAAGAAGGACGAGGAGGAGATCCTCGCCTTGACCCTTTCGAAGAAGGTCGTGGTGAAGAATGGAGACTGGCGGATCATCCCCCTCGAAAACTTATTGAGCAGGACGAATAACCTCTTCGTGGAGATCGATCACCTGAGGGAAGGAGAAACCGCCCTTGCCATTCTCGAGAAAGGGGTGGACGGAGTTGTCATCAACAGCCCTGATCCGAAGACGGTTCAGGAGATCACACGCTCCCTCAAGAGAAAAACTCCCCGATTCGATCTCCTCCCGGCCAGGGTTGAGCGGGTGGAACCTCTTGGATTGGGAGACCGGGTCTGCGTGGATACCTGTTCTTCGATGATTAAGGGTGAAGGAATGCTTGTGGGAAACAGCAGCCAGGCCCTCTTCCTCATCCATTCCGAGTGCATCGAAAATCCTTTCCTGAATACCAGGCCCTTCCGGGTGAATGCCGGTCCCCTTCATTCCTATATCCTCCTGGCTGATGGCCAAACCAAATATCTCTCGGAGATCCGTTCCGGCGATCAGGTCCTGATCGTCAATTATGAAGGGAGAAGTTGTCCTGTCGTGGTGGGAAGGGCCAAGATCGAGAGGCGGCCTCTGGTTCTGGTGGAGGCTGAGGAAGCCGGCCAGACCGTCTCGGTCATCCTCCAAAATGCGGAAACGATCAGGCTCACACAGCCCGATGGTAAACCGGTCTCGCTCGTCGATCTCCAAAGAGGAAGCAACATCCTAATCCACCGGGAGAAGTCAGGCAGGCATGTCGGAGTAAAAATTGATGAGTCCATTATTGAGAGGTAGAGCCCGGAGAAGGATCTGCCTTCCCATTGTCGAGACCACAACGGAAAGAGCGATTCAGGCCATCCATGAGGCTCATCCCTTGGCTGACCTCCTTGAACTGCGGTTGGACTATTTGAGGAATCCGGCCTTGAAAAGATTATCCTCCGGACGAAAGAAACCCTTCATCATCACAAACCGAAGAAAGGAAGAAGGGGGGAGGTACAGAGGTAGCGAAAGTAGAAGGCTCGAAGTGTTTGAAGAGGCCATCGATCTGGGAATGGACTTTATCGATGTGGAGTTAGAAACTCAAAGGTCATTGCTTTATCGATTGATTAACAATAAGGGAGAGACAAAGGTCATCCTCTCCTTCCATGACTTTACGGGAACGCCTTCCCAACAGGAGCTTAAAACGATATGCGATCGGATGTTCGAGCGCGGGGGGGACATAGCCAAGATCGTTACCTTTGCAAAGTCTTATGAAGATAACCTTAACATCTTATCCCTCCTCCCTTATGCGAGGAGAAGGAATCTAAAGATAGTGACCTTCTGCATGGGGGAGAAAGGCAGGATGAGTCGGATCTTCGCCCCTATGATGGGGGCAGCCTGGACCTATGGCTGCTTGAGCAGGACCCGGGCTTCAGCACCCGGACAATTGACCCCTGCAGAGATGAAAGAGTTCTGGAGAAGACTGAGATGATCAGCGCTCGAACCCCCCTTTATGGGATTGTCGGAAATCCCGTACGCCAAAGCTTGAGTCCGGTCATTCATAACCTGACTTTCAGGCGGATGGGATGGGATGCCGTCTATCTCGCCTTTGAAGTGGACGATCTTTATGCTGCCATCAGCGGGATCAGGGGCCTGGGAATCAAAGGGTTAAGCGTGACGATTCCGTTTAAGACCGAAGTCATTCCTTTCCTCGATGAGGTCGAAGGCATGGCAAAAAAGATTAAGGCGGTCAACACCATCGTCAATGAAGGGGGAAAGCTGATCGGATATAACACCGATTCGTACGGGGCGATAAAGGCGCTTGAGGAAAGAGTTGATTTGAAAGGGGAAAAGGTTCTTCTTCTCGGAGCAGGAGGTGCGGCCCGTGCCATCGGTTATGGGCTGAAGGAGAGAGGTTCTGAGATTGTGATTTCAAACCGCTCCTCCGATAGAGGTAAAAAGCTGGCAGAGGAGTTGGGCTGTCCTTTTAAGCCCCTCGCATCCCTTGAGGGGGTCGATGCAGACATCCTAATCAATGCCACTTCTGCAGGGATGCATCCAAACGCGGGAGAAAGCCCGCTTCGAAAAGAATTTTTAAAAGCCGGGATGATCGTGATGGACATCGTCTACAGACCTCGTCGGACCCAACTCTTAAGGGAGGCAGAGAAGTGCGGATGTCAGGTCATTGATGGCCTGGAGATGCTTGCCTATCAGGGAGCAAAGCAACTGGAGATCTGGACAGGGAGAAAGCCGGATGTCGTCAAGATCAAGGAGGATCTTCATCGAATGGAAGAAAGGGTCAATCGTGATTGAGATCAGACCGCTTCCTCATCTTAATGCAACCGTGGTGCTACCGGGATCGAAGAGCTTTACCCACCGGGCCCTTATCGCCTCTGCCCTGGCAGAGGGTGAGTCTGTGCTCCTCCATGGACTGCGAAGTGAAGATACGGACTATACCATTAAGGCATTGAAAAAATTCGGGGTTCCGATCTCCCCGGAGGGGGATATGCTCCGGGTCATCGGAAAAGCAGGTAGATTGGAGCCGAAGGCCGAAGAACTCTATGTTGGAAATTCGGGAACCTCGATGAGGTTTCTAACGGCTCTGGCCGCTCTCAAGAATGGTCGAACCCTTCTCGATGGAAGTGATCGAATGAGGAGACGGCCGATCGCAGACCTACTGAATGGTCTGAGGCCATTAGGCATGAAAGCCTCTTTCAGAGATGGAAATGGCTGTCCTCCGGTGATCATCGAATCCGGGGGGCTCCGTGGAGGAAAGACAAGAATCAGGGCAGAGGAGAGCAGTCAATTCCTATCCGCTCTTCTCATGGTGGCTCCCTATGCCATGGAAGATGTCCATGTGGAGATCACCGGCCGCCTCACTTCGAGACCCTATGTGGACATCACCTGCGAAGTGATGTCCGCCTTTGGTGTGGAGGTTCAGAGTGAAGGGTATCGTTCCTTTTTTGTGCGGGCAGGACAGCGTTATCAACCCCGGCAATACCGTATCGGGGGAGACGCCTCACAGGCCTCGTATTTCTTTTCAGCAGCCGCCATCACTAAAGGGAGGGTAAGGGTTGAAAGATTTCCATCCGGTTCGTCGCAGGGTGATACGGGTTTTTTGAACCTCCTTGAAAAGATGGGATGCAGGGTTTTTCTTGGAGAGGGCTGGGCAGAAGTTCTGGGAGGAAAGCTTCACGGGATAGAAGTCGATATGAATGAGATGCCTGACGTAGTCCCGGCCCTAACTGTCACAGCGGCCTTTGCCAGAGGCCAGACCCTGATTCAACATATCGGCCATCTCCGTTTTAAGGAGTCAGACCGGATAGCGGCATTGACTGCAGAGCTTCGCCGCATGGGCATTGGAGTGGAGGAAGGAGAAGACTGGCTGAAGATCGAAGGCGGAAAGGGCCATGGGGCAGAGATTGATCCTCATGGCGACCACCGTATTGCCATGAGCTTTGCCATTGCCGGTCTGGTCATCCCTGGGATAAAGATTAAAGAACCCCATTGTGTGAAGAAATCTTTCCCCGATTTTTGGAAGGTTTTTGAGGGGCTTTACCGATGAATCTCGTCTTGATTGGATACAGGGCCGCAGGTAAAACCACGGTGGGCAGAAGACTCTCGGCCTTCCTGCGAAGAACGTTTGTGGACTCGGATGAGACGATCGAGAAACAACAAGAGATGACGATTAAAGATATTGTTAGGTATCACGGATGGGACTATTTCAGGACGGTCGAGAGGGATGTCATTTCTGAAATTTCAAAGGATGACCATCTGATCATTTCAGCAGGCGGGGGTGTGGTGATCGATCCCGAAAATGTAAAGGCTCTGAAAAGGAATGGTTTCATCGTCTGGCTCAAAGCAGATGTTGAGGTTCTTCTCGAACGAATGGCCAGGGAAATTCAATCGATCATCAAGAGGCCCAGTCTGACCGGGAAAGGGAGCCTGAACGAGTTCAGGGAGGTGCTCATTCAACGAGAACCGCTCTATGCAGCGGCTTCAGAGGTTCAGGTGGACACTTCGCAATTGGATGTGGAGGGGGTGGTCCACCATATTTTAAGAATCTTTAATGAAAGGCGGGTGAGGATTTAATTTGGGAGGGAATTCATTCGGAAATCTTTTCAGGATCACGACCTGGGGAGAGTCCCACGGCAAGGCTGGAGGCGTGGTGATCGATGGCTGTCCGCCTGGAATGGAGCTTTCTGAAGAAGAGATTCAGAAAGAAATGGACAGGAGACGCCCGGGCCAGGGTCTGGGAACGAGTTCCAGACAGGAGAAAGATCGGGTGGAGATCCTCTCAGGTCTTTTCGAAGGAAAGACGACGGGAACCCCTATTTCCCTTATGGTGAGAAATGAGGATGTCGATTCCAGTCCTTATGAGGAGCTTAAAGAAGTCTTCAGGCCCGGTCATGCTGATTTTACCTATCAGGCCAAATACGGAATCAGGGATTATCGGGGCGGAGGTAGAGCTTCATCGAGGGAGACCGTGGGAAGGGTGGCGGCTGGAGCGATCGCCAGGAAAATCTTAGCACAAGAGAAGATCAGCATCCTTGCTTACACATTAGAACTCGGGGAAATCCGGGCAGACCAAATGGATCTTGATGAGGTGGAAAGGAATTTTTTGCGTTGTCCTGCCCCCCAGGCCGCCCTCGAGATGGAAAGAAAGGTCGAAGATGTGAAACTCAAAGGCGATACACTCGGTGGTATTGTGGAAATTCTTGTCCAAGGATGTCCTCCTGGTTTAGGAGAACCTGTCTTCGATAAATTGGAGGCCGATCTGGCAAAAGGATTAATGAGTATCGGAGCCATACGGGGTGTGGAAATAGGAGCCGGGTTTAGAGTGGCCCGGATGCTTGGATCGGAGTGCAATGATCCCCTGGGACCAAACGGATTTGAAAAAAACGATTCAGGTGGAATTTTAGGGGGAATATCGAACGGAGAAGATATCCTGATCAGAGTGGCTGTAAAGCCCATTCCCTCTATTTCGATGGAGCAGAAGACAGTGGATCATTCCGGAAAGCCAGTGACAGTCCAGATCAGGGGACGGCACGATATTTCAGCCATCCCACGGATTCATTCGGTTTGTGAGGCCATGGTGGCCATTGTTCTGGTCGATCATTTACTCCGGCAGAAAGCGATCGAGAGGCGATGAAGATGGGAAAGACAGATAAGATTAAAGATCTTCGACAGAGGATTGATGCGTTAGACAGGCAAATCCTCAATCTTTTAAATGAGCGGGCAGAGATTGTCGTGAACGTGGGGAAAGTGAAATCAGAAAGAAAACTCAGCTCCTATGATCCTGATCGGGAAGAGAAGATTCTGCGATACCTGGTTAAACAAAATTCTGGGCCCTTCCCGAAGCAGGCCATTGCTCCTGTCTTTCGGGAGATCATCTCAGCCTGTCGTTCCCTGGAAAACGGCTTGAGTGTAGTCTATCTGGGGCCTCCTGCCAGCCATACGCATCAGGCCTGTGTCAAACATTTCGGAAGCTCTCTTGAGGCGATCTCCGGGGAGAGCATTTGGGATATCTTTGAGAGCGTGGAAAAGGAGAAAGTGGATTTTGGCGTGGCGCCCATAGAAAATTCTACCGAAGGAGTTGTGAACCAGACCTTAGATATGTTCATTGAATCTGAAGTCAAGATCTATGGTGAGATCTTGGCCCAGATTTCCCATGACCTGCTCTCAAAAAGCGGGAAACGCCAGGACATTCGAAAAATAGTTTCCCATCCTTCAGCTCTCGCGCAGTGTCGAGAATGGTTGAGAAAAAACTTCCCTGATGTTGAGAGGGTGGAAACGGTGAGCACGGCAAAGGCCGCCCAAATAGCTGCGCAGGATAAGGCTGTTGCAGCGGTTGCCGGTTCTCTAACCGCGGAACTCTATGGCCTGAAAGTGATTGAATCAAGAATTGAAGATTACATCCAAAATTATACGCGTTTTCTGATTCTCAGCCGGCAGTCCAGGGAGAAGACAGGGAAGGATAAGACATCGATTCTTTTTTCAATTCCTCATTCCCCGGGTTCCCTCGTCCAGGCGCTTAAACCCTTCGAGGAGAAGGGAATTAATCTAACGAAGATCGAATCTAGGCCTGTTAAAGATAAACCATGGGAATATATTTTCTTTTTAGATTTTGAAGGCCATGCCACAGACGCTCCTATT
>Ga0194119_10004725_pt1 | contig 20801 bp, 27 predicted proteins | sample TA2MahC100mmetaG_FD_148620 | JGI IMG/M metagenome (GOLD analysis project Ga0194119, IMG submission 148620) | Freshwater microbial communities from Lake Tanganyika, Tanzania - TA2015018 Mahale Deep Cast 100m | ecosystem: Environmental > Aquatic > Freshwater > Lake | place: Tanzania: Lake...
ATCACCGGAAGCAAGCATGCCAGGACCCAGATTTGAACTGGGGACACGGCGATTTTCAATCGCCTGCTCTACCAACTGAGCTATCCCGGCCCGTCGCCTAAGCGACTTGGCGATCTTAGATCACGGCCCTTCGGTGGGGTGCGCCCCAGGCAGGCCATCCCCACCACCAGCCAGCCCTGCTCCCCGAGGGCCGTGGCGGCAGCACAGGCGGTGGCCCCTGTGGTGAGGATGTCGTCGATCAGCAGCACCGGGGTCCGCGTGTTCCCTGGCCGCTCTGGGGACGGCACAGCGTTGAAAGCCCCGGCCTGGTTGGCCCAGCGCAGGTCGCGGTCCAGGTGGTGCTGGCCCAGCACCGGCCGACTGCGTTTCAGCAGCTGGGCTGGGCGCCACCGGAGCTGCCAGGCCAGGGAGCGCACCAGCAGGCCTGGCAGGGGATTGGCCCGTTTTTTCCAGCTGGGGATGGGCACCAGCAGGGGTGGTGTGGTCCATGGTTCTGCCCGCAGGCCCGCGGCCAGGTTCTGGACCAAGGCTCCGATCAGCGGCCCCTGGGGGGATTGGCGCAGCTGAAGCAGCTGGCGCCGCAGCCGATCCTGGTAAAGGCCCGCGGCCCGCCAGGGAAGTGGGCTCGTCCCGTGGATCCCACCTGGGGCCAATTCCGCCTGCAGATCGGGGGCCAGGCGTGGCGGTGCGGCCAGCCACTGCAGGGGGAGGAGCTGCAGCAGGTCCTGGAGCAGGGGCGTTGGGCTGGCGCTGGAGGCAGCCATGGCTCAGGGAAGGCGGCAATGGCTCCAGGGTTCCCACTGCAGCCCAAGCCCCTACTGGGGCAGGCTGCGCAGCATCGCCACCAGGGTGCGGTGAGCATCTTCGCTGTCGCTGAGGGGATGGTCGAAGGCGACGGCAACGGGCTGACCATCCACCTCGAGCTCCATGGCCTCGGCGGTCACCGCCACCATGCGCGCCGCGCTGGCTGCCTCGATGCCGCCGTAGTGACGGGCGTAGGCCAGCACCGCTTCGGCATGGTCGTCGTTCATGTGTTTGCAGATCCGATCACTCACGGCGGGGGTGAGGGGGTCGGCAGCCATGGCGCAGTGCAGCGGGGGGACGGGGCGGATTCTGGCGTCAGCCGGCGCCGAAACGCTGCCAGAGCAGCAGGCCGAGACGGATCGCACTGAAGCCCACGTAGCCGGCCAGCACCACGAAGAGCCCCATGGCGATCACGGAGCGCAGGCGTTCATTCATGGTTGGAGGAGGGAGGAAGCCGCCAGTCTGGCCATGCCGAGGGCGGCGGAAAGGCCAGGACGATTCAGCACCGGTATCCCCAGAAGCTGCTGCCGTAGCCGCCGCCATTGGGGATTGCGGGCCCCGCCCCCCAGGGTGATCACCCGGCGCAGGGCTGGCGCGCCGGCCTGGTGCAGCCGCTGCCAGCCCTCCCGCTCGATCGCCGTGAGCCCCTCGAGCAGGGCCTGCACATAGCGCGCATCACTGATGGGCCTGGGCTCCAGAATCGGCTCCAGCTCAGGATCGTCCACGGGAAAGCGTTCCCCGCGCGCTGGCAGGGGGCGCAGCGTCAGGCCGCTGGGCTGGTGAGGGTCAATCTGGCGGCTCAGGGCGGCGATCTGGTCGTCACAGAAGAAGCGGCGCAGGATGCCGGCCCCGGCATTGGAGGCGCCCCCCACCAGCCAGCGTCCGTTCACCCGGTGGCAGCTGATCCCTGCTCCTTCGATCGGCACTGGACTGAACTGTTTCAGCACCAGGCTGGTGCCCAGCACGGTGATGCCATCACCGCTCTGGGGCTCTGCGGCCAGCACGCCGGCATTGGCGTCGGTGCTGCCAGCCACCACATGGGCGTCACTGGGCAGCCCCAGTTGGGCCGCCACCTCAGCGGTGAGGGTCCCCAGCACCGTTCCACTGCGGCACACCTCCGGCAGGGCTGGCGCCCAGGGCTGCTCGCCGATGGTCCCAGCCCAGGCTTGGCATTGCAGGTTCCAGCCCAGGCGCAGGTTGTTGCCCTCCTCCCCCCAGCGCCAGTCGCCCAGGAGCCAGCCCATCAGCCAGTCGGCCTGGTGGCGCAGCAGCCAGGGCCCGCTCTCCGCGGCTTGGGCCGCCGCCGCCAGCAGGTGCAGGGCCCGGGCCAGGCTGCCGCTGGCGCTGCAGGCGGGGCCACGCTCGGCCAGGGCCGCTGCAGCGGCGGCCTGCTCCCTGCAGGCCTGGTGATACGGAAGGGCCAGGCCGAGGGGGCCGGGGCCGGGTTCGCCGTTGGGGCTGCAGAGCAGCAGGGTGCCGGAGGTGCCGTCGATGGCGATGGCACCGACCCGGCGGCGCAGCTCTTCTGGCAGGCGAGCGCAGAGCGCCCCCAGGCCGCTCACCCAGCCCCAGGGATCGTCGAGGCTGCTGGGGTACGGGCTGGCCTCCTCAACCAGGCGTGGACCGCCCGGCGCCACCAGGGCGATGCGCAGACCACTGCTGCCGAGATCGATGCCCAGCCCCAGTTCGCCCATGGGCCGCCCGATCGGTGGCGTCAGACGGCCACGCGTGCGGCGGTGGCCTGCTGGAGCGTCTTGGCGACGGCATCCACGTTTTCCCAGGGCAGGTTGAGGTCGCTGCGGCCGAAGTGGCCGTAGGCGGCCACGTCCTGGTAGAAACGCCCGCCCCGTTGCTGGGGCAGGTTGCGCAGGCCGAAGATCTCAATAATGGCGCCTGGGCGCAGGTCGAAATGCTCCTGCACCAGGGCCGTGAGGTCGGCGTTGCTGATGGCACCGGTGCCGAAGCTCTCCACCAGGATGCTCACGGGCTTGGCCACGCCGATGGCGTAGCTCAGCTGCACTTCCACCTTGCGGGCCAGGCCGGCGGCCACCAGGGCCTTGGCCACGTAGCGGGCGGCATAGGCGGCGGAGCGGTCCACCTTGGTGGGGTCCTTGCCGGAGAAGGCGCCGCCGCCGTGGCGGGCATAGCCGCCGTAGGTGTCCACGATGATCTTGCGGCCGGTGAGGCCGGCATCCCCCTGGGGACCGCCCACCACGAACTTGCCGGTGGGGTTCACCAGGAAGCGGGTGTGCTCCTTGGAGGGCTTGAGATCCAGATCGGCGGTGGCGGGTTCCACCACGTGGCTCCAGAGGTCGGCAGCGATGCGCTCGCGCAGGGCCTTCTCCTCACTCACCCCGTCGATGTCAGCGGTGTGCTGGGTGGAAATCAGGATGGTGTCGATCGCCACCGGCACGTCGTTTTCGTAGACGACGCTCACCTGGGTCTTGCCGTCAGGCAGCAGGTAGCCAAGCGTGCCGTTGTGGCGCACTTCCGCCAGACGCCGCGCCAGCCGGTGGGCCAGGCTGATCGGCAGGGGCATCAGCTCCGGCGTCTCGTTGCAGGCGTAGCCAAACATGATCCCCTGGTCGCCGGCCCCCACCAGATCCAGCGGGTCACCGTCGTGGTCGTCGGCCTCGTTCACCCCCTGGGCGATGTCGGGCGATTGTTGATCGAGGGCCACCAGCACCGCGCAGCTGTGGGCATCGAAGCCACCGGCGCGCGCGCCGCTGTAGCCGATCTGGTTGATCACGCCCCGCACCAGGGTGTTGAAGTCGACCCGGGCGTTGGTGGTGACTTCGCCGGTGATCAGGCAGAGGCCCGTGTTCACCACGGTTTCGCAGGCCACCCGTGAGGCCGGATCCTGGGCGAGTAGGGCGTCGAGTACCGCATCGCTTACCTGGTCGCAGATCTTGTCGGGGTGGCCTTCGGTGACCGATTCGGAGGTGAAAACGTAGCGGCTCATCCGGCCTTGATCAAAGTGGGGCCAGCCTATGCGCTCGTTGTCTGGACCTTCAGCTCATTCCAATGGCTGAGGCAAGGGAAGCTGGGATCGAGCGGTGGGGCGATGGTCCAGCCCGCCCCATAGCCGAGCACAACCGGCACCCCCGCTTGCCGGGCCATGCGCAGGTCGCTGTTGGCATCGCCGATCAGGGCGCAGCGCTCCACCGCCACGCCGAGCGCGGCGCAGAGGGCTTGCACCGCGGCCGGGTCGGGCTTGCGGGGGCTGTGGTCGGCGCTCCAGAACCCCTGAAAACGGGAGCTGAGCTCCTGACTGGCCAGAAACGCCTCGATGCCGGGGCTGTCGTCGTTGCTGATCACCGCGCAGGCCACCGCGGCCTCGCTTAGGGCCTCCACCAGGGTGTGCAGCCCGTCGGTGGCGATCGGCCGATGCTGGCTGCTCTGCCCATGCAGGCCATCGGTGGCCGCGAAGATGGCTTCGCTGAGCTCGAGCGCCTCGGGCCAGCCCAGCCCAACCAAGGCAAGAGCTGTGGCGGTGGAGATCAGGTTGTGGGCTCGGGATCCGACGGCCGTGGCGCCAGCGGGGTGGATGGCCTGCTCGGTCAGGCCGTAGGCCCGCTGCAGCAGGTCGGCCAGCTCGTCGCCCCTGCTGGCTGACAGCTCCGGGTGGCGTTGCTCCAGCAACGTGCGGGCATGAAAAACCCTGGCCGAGGCCAGGGCGTGGAGCATGGGCTCACTGATCGAGAGGGTGCCGTCCTTGTCGAACAACACCGCGTCAATCCGGAGGGGATGGCCGTTGGCATCAGCCAGGAGTTGACCCCGCAGAAGCAACTGTGCCATGGGCGCCTCCGGGGCCGCTGGGCCCTCAGTCGAGGGTGACGCCCATCGGCTCGTTGTCTTCGGCCTGCTCCAGCAGCATCTGCTTGTAGCGGGCGGCCATCTCCTCCGCTTTCTCGAACACCTTTTGGGGGTCGGTGAGCATGTCGCCGGGTTCGGGCTCGAGGGCCTTGGTGGAGAGGGAGATGCGGCCCCGCTCGGCATCGAGGTCGATGATCATCACCTTCATCTGGTCGTTGACATTGAGCACCGTGTGCGGTGTTTCGATGTGCTCGTGGCTGATCTCGGAGATGTGCAGCAGGCCGCTGACGCCACCGATGTCGATGAAGGCGCCGTAGGGCTTGATGCCACGCACGGTGCCCAGCACCACTTCGCCCACTTCGAGGCGATTCATCTTGCGCTCCACCAGGGCGCGGCGATGGCTGAGCACCAGGCGGTTGCGCTCCTCATCCACCTCCAGAAACTTGAGCGGCAGGAAGTCGGCCACCAGCTCTTCCTTGACCTTGCGGGTGCTGATGTGGCTGCCGGGGATGAAGCCGCGCAGACCTTCCACGCGCACCAGGGCACCACCGCGGTTGGTGGCAAACACTTCGCTGTAGATGGTCGCGTCTTCCTTCTGCAGCTGACGCACTCGCTCCCAGGCCCGCTGGTACTCAATGCGGCGAATGGAGAGCGAGAGCTGGCCGTCCTCGTTCTCCTCACTCATGATGAAGAACTCCCGGATCTCCCCGGGCTGGAGCACGTCGCTCAGGCCCTCAACCCGGTTGATCGACACCTCCTGCAGGGGCATGAAGGCGGCTGTCTTGGCGCCGATGTCGATCATGGCGCCCTTCGACTCGAGGGCAAACACGGTGCCGTTAACGACGTCGCCGGGCTTGAAGTTGTAGTCGTACTTGCTCAGCAGCGACGCAAATTCATCGAGCGTGAAGCCCACGCCATCGACGTCGTTGCGGGATGCGGCTCGGCTGCTGGGGTCGTCGGCGGTGGGAACCTCTTCCGGAATGGCCAGGTCGAGATCGTCGGCCGTCTCAGCGGCGAGATCGAGGTCGGCCTCGGCACTGAGAGCGTCGCTGCTGAGCGATGGCGTGCTGAGCGCTTCAGTGGTGGCGTCGGAAGGGGTCAAGGTCATGGAAGGGTGGCGGCCTGCCGAGGGCAGTGCGAAGGATGGGACGATCTGCCCGCCAGCAGACACAGTCCAATCCAGCACTGTACCAACGAGAGGAGCCCGGGTTGGCGACGGGGTCAGCCGATGGCCGCCAGGCTCGGCTGACCCCGTAGGCGGCCACCGCTGCGTTTGTGGAGGCCCTCAAGGGTGGCGACAAAGTCGCTGATCCCCTGGAATTGCCGATACACCGACGCGAAGCGGACGTAGGCCACTTCGCTCATCTCACTGAGATGTTGCAGAACCAGCTCGCCAATTTCGCCACTGGTTACCTCGCGACCGCTGCGCTGTTGCAGCTGCAGCTCGATTTCGTCGACCACCCCTTCCAGTCGGGCGGGCTCAAGGCCGGTTTTTTCGCAGGCCCGCAGCACACCATGCAGCAATTTGGCCCGGTTGAAGGTTTCCCGGCTGCAGTTGCGCTTCACCACGGTGATGGGCACCGTTTCCACCCGTTCATAGGTGGTGAAACGAAATTCGCAGTTGAGGCATTCACGCCGCCGTCGCACGCTGCGCCCGCTGTCGGCTGCTCGAGATTCGAGCACCCGGCTATCGGTGTGTTGGCAAGAGGGGCATTGCATCCCCGAACGTCCGGCGTGTTTCTCAAGTTTAGACAGCCTTTTTTCATTTGGAAAGGCCTGCTTTTCTATTTGCGGCAACAAAAAAGCCCCTGCCGGGGCAGGGGCTTGGCGCAGGGATGGCCAACTATTTGCCGATCTTCGGGGGATCGCGAAAGGCGATGGCAAAGAAAAGCGTGGAAATGGCCAGAGCCAGGATCAGGATGTAAGCGAAGCTTTCCATGGATGTCCTCGGGGGTTCTGGCGGTCAGCTGAGGGTCGTCGTGCCGGCAGGGGGCACATAGCCCTCTGGCAGACGACGGGTGGACTTGTCGCCCAGTTTCTGGAACAGACCGAATTCCACCTGCTCACCCAGATCCGGATCAATGCCGGCGAACACATCCCGGTAGAGGGTGCGGGCACCGTGCCAGATGTGGCCGAAGAAGAACAGCAACGCGAAGGTGGCGTGGCCGAAGGTGAACCAGCCGCGGGGTGAGCTGCGGAAGGTGCCGTCCGAGTGGTAGGTCTCGCGATCGAACTCGAAGGCTTCACCCAGCTGGGCCTTGCGGGCCAGCCGCTTGACGTCGGCGGGATCGGTGAAGGTCTGACCGTTTAGAGCACCGCCATAGACGGTGGCGGTGACGCCCGTTTGCTCGAAGGAGTACTTGGCTTCAGCCCGACGGAAGGGGATGTCGGCTCGCACGATGCCTTCTTGGTCCTGGAGAACAACAGGGAAGTTCTCAAAGAAGTTGGGCAGACGACGCACTTCCAGGTCGCGGCCGTCCTTATCGGTGAAGGAGATGTGGCCGATCCAGCTTGTGGGCAGGCCATCACCATTCACCATCGGGCCGACGCGGAACAGGCCGCCCTTGGCAGGGCTGTTGCCCACGTAGTCGAAGAAGGCGAGTTTCTCAGGAATCGAGGCGTAGGCCTGCTCCTTGGTGGCGCCGTTGTCGAGGGCTGTTTGCACGCGGCGGTTGATTTCCGCCTTGAAATAGCCCTGGTCCCACTGGTAGCGGGTGGGGCCGAACAGCTCGATCGGGGTGGCGGCAGCGCCGTACCACATCGTGCCGGCCACGATGAAGGCAGCAAAGAAAACTGCGGCGATGGCCGAGGCCAGCACGGTTTCGATGTTGCCCATGCGCAGGGCCTTGTAAAGGCGCTCCGGCGGACGGGTTGTGATGTGGAAGATGCCGGCAATGATGCCGACGATGCCGGCGGCGATGTGGTGAGCCACGATGCCGCCAGGATTGAAGGGGTTAAAGCCCTCAGGCCCCCACGAGGGCTGCACCGGCTCTAAGTGGCCGGTGATTCCATAGGGGTCGCTCACCCACATGCCTGGGCCGAACACACCGGTGAGGTGGAAGGCGCCGAAGCCGAAGCAGGCGAGGCCGGCGAGCAGCAGGTGGATGCCAAAGATCTTGGGCAGGTCGAGGGCCGGCTCCCCGGTGCGGGGGTCTTGCCAGATCTCGAGATCCCAATAAGTCCAGTGCCAGATGGCGGCCAGGAAGAGCAGGCCGCTGAAAATGATGTGGGCAGCAGCCACACCTTCGAAACTCCAGAAGCCGGGGTCGACTCCGGTTTCTCCGGTGATGCTCCAGCCACCCCAGCTGCCGGTCACGCCGAGACGGGCCATGAAGGGCATGACAAACATGCCCTGGCGCCACATCGGGTTGAGCACCGGGTCGGAGGGGTCAAAGATGGCGAGCTCATAGAGCGCCATGGAGCCGGCCCAGCCGGCAACCAAGGCGGTGTGCATGAGGTGCACGGCGAGCAGTCGGCCCGGGTCGTTGATCACGACCGTGTGCACCCGATACCAGGGCAATCCCATGGGGGGTAGTTCTGGGTGGGTTGGGCGATCGTAAGGGGAGCCCAGGCCACCGCGCGGCCGAGGTAACGGACCGCAACGGCCTGACCCACAATGGAGGTCGTAGCAGCTCGTTTCCCATGCCCGTCATCCGGTTTGTGCGCGAGGGACGTGACGTGGAGTGCTACCCCGGTGAAAACCTGCGGGAGGTGGCGCTGCGCGAGGGCATTCAGCTCTATGGGCTGAAGGGAACCCTGGGCAACTGTGGGGGGTGCGGCCAGTGCATCACTTGTTTTGTGGCCATTCCAGAGGGAACCGGCAGCCAGGTGCTGAGCGGCCGCACCCCCGTGGAAGACCAAAAGCTGAGGCGGCGGTCCCAGAACTGGCGCCTCGCCTGCCAAGCCCAGGTGCAGGACTCGTTGCTGGTGCTGACACGGCCCCAGGTGGGGTTGGCGGATCAGGAGGCTCTGGTGGAGGCGGCTCTGGCCCGGCCGCTGCCCCCAGGCCCCACAGCCTGGCCTGCTCCACCGGAGCTGGAAGAAGACGATCGGGAGCCGGAGGAGGAGGAGCCAACCGCAACGAGCGATGAAGCCTCCTGAAACCCGCCCATTTGGCGGTGATACCCTCCCAGAACTTCCCCTTCAGCCATGGAAACCAACGATCTCGGCTTTGTTGCCAGCCTGCTGTTCGTGTTGGTTCCCGCGGTCTTTTTGATCATCCTGTACATCCAGACCAACAGCCGTCAGGGGGGCTGATCCCAGGGGCTTGGGGCCTTAGCCGCGTCCCTCCGGTTCACGCACCAGCAGCACCGGTGCCGGGGCGTGCACCCGGATGTAGTCACTCACCGAGCTGCCCAGCAAGCGGTCGATGTCGACAAGCCCCCGGGCCACAACGGGGCGTCGGTCCTGGGAGGCGATCACCAGGAGGTCGGCCTTGAGGTCGTCGGCGGCAGCGCACACGGTGCGGCCCACATCCCCGTTGCGATGAAGGGCTTTCAGTTCCACGCCGTAGCCCCGGGCGCGTTGGGTTGCCTTCTCCAGTACCTCGTCGGCTGGCGATTTGCCCCCACGGGAGGGGGTGATGTCCTGGCGGGTGACATGCACCCCGGTGAGGCTGCCCCCGGGGATCTCGCGCACCAGTTCACAGGCCAGCTTGAGGGCGTCATCCCCGACGCCGGTGCCGTCGATGGTCACCATCACCCGGTTGATGTGGCGGATGTAGAGGTCGTCGCGCACCAGCAGCATCGGCCGGGTTGAGAGCTGGAAGACGTATTGGCTGGCACTGTTGCTGAGGATGGCCTGCAGCCGGTTCATGCCGCGGGAGCCCATCACGATAAGGTCGCTGTTGAGCTCATCGGCCACCTTCAGCACCGTTTGCTTCGTGTCGCCCTGGCGAATGATCGTGTTCACGTCGCTGGGGTTCAGCCCCAGGCGCTGCACTGCTTCTGCGGCGATCGCGGCGGCGTTCTGGGAGTGTTCGATGAAGCTCTCACCCGCCTGCTCAGGCACCACATGCAACAGGTTGATCCGGGCCTGGCGAACGGCGGGGATGTCGCGCAGCATGCGCACCATCTCTTCCACATGGCCCTTGCCGGAATCGGCGATTAGAACGTTGCGAAACACGGGGACGACTCAATGAAGCAGGCTCCCCGCAAGCCTATGGCCGATCCCTGGAGCCCAGGCATCTGCTCTGCAGACCGTGATGGACAGGCAGCGCTGCGGGGGGTCCAGCCATGACGGGTGCTGCCAGTTGGTTGCTGGAACGGCGGGTGCTGCCCCAGCACACCGATCACGCCGGCGTGATGTGGCATGGCGCCTACCTGACCTGGCTTGAGGAGGCTCGGGTGGAGGCCCTGGCGGCTGCGGGGCTGGCCTACAGCGATCTCTCGGCCCAGGGGCTGGAGTTGCCGGTGGTGCGGTTGAGCATCGATTACAAGCAGGCCCTGCTCCACGGCGATCTGGTGCAGATCTGGAGTGAGGTGCTGCCGCGTCGTGGTTTGAAGTTGCCCTGGCGCAGCCGGTTTGTGGCGGCGGATGGGGGTGTGGCCGCCGAGGCGCAGGTGGACCTGGTGCTGGTGGCCGGGGTGGCCGGCTCGGACCAGCGCCGGTTGTTGCGCCGGCTGCCGGCAGATTTGGAGGCCGCGGTGGCAGCCCTGGTGCGCGGCCCGCTCTAGGATCAGTACATCTGTACTGAAGGCGGTATGGCGGGACGGGGTCGGGCTCGGGCTCGTGGGCTGGAGCTGGGGCTGGGGCTGCTGCGGGCGGCCGATCGCCAAGGCTGGAATCGGGAGCAGCGTCTCTGGTGGTTGTTGTGGTCGGGGTGTCCGGGTATCGGCTTGAGCCGATTAATGGCCATCCGCGACAGCTTCTGCGGCTGGGCGGCGGCCTGGGCCTCGCCGCCGGAGGCCTTTGCGGCCCTGGCGGGATTGGGCCCCGCCAGCTGCCGTCGGTTGGAGCGCTACCGCACCCACTGGGGGCCTGATCCCCTGCCCCGCTTGGCCCACCAGCTCCACGGCGGCAGGCGGGTGGTGCTGCCCGCCGATCCCGCCTTCCCGCCAGCATTGCTCGACTTGGAACGCCCGCCCCTGCGGCTGCATTGGAGCGGGCGTGGCTGGCTGTGGCCGCTGTTGCATCGCCGGCAGGCCATCGCTGTGGTGGGCACCCGCCGGCCTTCCCGCCATGGCGAAGCCATGGCGGAGGCGATCGGTGCGGCCCTGGCCCAGGCCGGCTGGCCGGTGGTGAGTGGCCTGGCGGAGGGGATTGATGGGGCGGTGCATCGGGGATGCCTGGCCCACGGGGGCCGGCCCGTGGCGGTGCTGGGCACCCCGTTGGAGCGGGTGTATCCGCGCCATCACGAGGCTCTCCAGGCCGAGGTGGCCGCTGAAGGGTTGTTGGTGAGTGAGTTGCCCGCCGGCACCGCGGTGCAGGCCGGCCATTTCGCGGCGCGCAATCGTCTTCAGGTGGGGCTCGCCCAGGCCGTGGTTGTGGTGGAGTGCCCGCTGCGCAGCGGCGCCCTGCATTCGGCCACCCTGGCGATGCGCCAGGAGTTGCCGCTGTGGGTGGTGCCAGCTGATGCCGGCAAAGCCTCAGCAGCGGGCAGCAATCGGCTGCTCGCCCAAGACGCCACGGTGCTGCTGGAGCCCGCCGATCTGATCCGCCAGCTCGGTCCGGGCCCTCTGGCCCCGGCCGATGCACGCCCTCCGTCGCAGGCGCAGGCTCTGGCCACGGTGGATCCGGCGCTGGTCTCGGCTCTGGGGCGCGGCGCCTCTCTAGAGCAGCTTTGCCTTGCTCTCGATCAGCCTGCGGCCGTGCTGGCCGCCCGCCTGCTCGCCCTCGAGCTGCGGGGGCAGGTGCGAGCTGAGCCGGGCCTGTGTTGGCGCCCGATTTAGCCTCGATCCATGCAGCAGGAGCAGCTCAGCGGGGAGCAGTGGTTGGCCTGGCGGCGGCGGCAACTGGCCCAGGGGGGCAGTCCCGCCGCTTTCGATTGGCTGGTGGATCTGGCCGGTGGTCTCTCCTGGCCGCAGCAGCAACAGCTGCGGCTTCATCCCCAGCAACCGGTGCGGCTCACCTGTGGGCTGTTGCGGCTCGAGGCCCTCTGGCAACGCCATCTCGCCACCGCTGAGCCCCTGCAATATCTGGTGGGCTGTTGTCCGTGGCGGGATCTGGAGCTTGCCGTCGCTCCTGGCGTGCTGATTCCGCGGCAGGAAACCGAGCTGCTGGTGGAGCTGGCCCTGGCGCTGGCCCCGGCCTGCCCGGGCCGTTGGGCCGACCTCGGCACCGGTTCGGGTTGCTTGGCCCTCGCATTGGCGCTGGCGTGGCCGAATAGCCGCGGCATGGCTGTTGATTGCAGTCCCGTGGCGTTGCAGCAGGCGGCCCACAATCTCGAGCGGGGCGGGGTGCGCGGGCAGGTGCAGCTCCTGCCGGGCAGTTGGTGGGAGCCCCTGCGCCCCTGGTGGGGCGCGTTGGAGCTGGTGGTGAGCAATCCTCCCTACATCCCCACGGCGGTGTGGGCTGGCTTGGATCCGGTGGTGCGGGATCACGAGCCGGCTCTCGCCCTCGATGGCGGCGTCGATGGCCTCGATGCCCTGCGCGCGATCGCGCAGGGCGCTGCCGACGCCTTGGCTCCTGGCGGGTTGCTGCTTCTGGAGCACCATCACGACCAGAGTGAGGCGGTGAGGGCTCTGTTGGCCGCAGCGGGGCTCGAGCAGGTGCAGTCCCATGTTGATCTGGAGGGCCAGCAACGCTTTGCTTCAGCGCGCCATGGACTCACCTGACGACACACTGGCGATGGGGTCTGATTCCGCACCGAGGTCTTGGCCGGCCGCAGCCCTCTCGGCCCCGGCTCTGGCCGCTCCGGATCTGGCTGATCAGTTGCAGCGCGGCTCTGCGGCGCTATTCCCCACCGACACCCTGCCGGCCCTGGCGGCGTGCCCCAACCAGGCCCACCAGCTGTGGACCCTCAAGCAGCGGCCGCCCGATAAGCCCTTGATCCTGATGGCAGCCAGCTCCGAGCTGTTGCTGGCTGCGCTCGGGGTGCCGCTGCAGCCCGCCTGGCTGGAGATGGCGGCCTGGGCCTGGCCTGGTGCGGTCACCCTGGTGTTGCCGGCCACCGGGCCAGTGGCGGCAGCCCTGAACCCCGGCGGCACCAGCCTGGGCCTGCGCCTTCCGGCCTGCCCCGAAGCCCTGGCTCTGCTGCAGCTCTCGGGCCCCCTGGCCACCACCAGCGCCAATCTCTCCGGTTGCCCGGCCGCCACCACCGCAGAGCAGGCCGCCCAGCAATTTCCTCAGGTTCCCCGCCTGGCGCCTTTGCCCTGGCCGCTGGCTGGCGGCCAGGCCAGCACCGTGCTGGCTTGGGGGGAAACGGGGCAGTGGCAGGTGCTGCGCGCCGGTGCTCTACTGCCACCAGGGATCTAGCGCAAGCCGATGGCCGCCCTTGCTCTGATGGTGCTCCTGGCGGTGGCGGCGTTCCACTGGTTGATGGAGCCGCTGCTGCAACTGCTGCCGGTGCTGATGGAGTTGACGTTTTTGCCGTGGGCGCTGCTGGCGCTGGGGCTGTGGTTGTTGGCCGGGCGCCCGGTGGGGCCGTAAAGAAGCCTTTTACTGAGGAAGGGGGTCGAGCAAGAGCCGGCTAACGGATTTGAACCGATGGCCTTCGCTTTACAAAAGCGCTGCTCTACCACTGAGCTAAGCCGGCACGGGAGGCGGGATATCCTGCCTCCAGTGACGACTTTATCGTTCGGCTAGGGCCCAGAGCAGCAGCTGGGTGCGGCTTTGACAGCCGGTTTTGGCGAGCAGGCTCGACATGTGGCTTTCTACCGTGCGCGGGCTCACGATCAGGGCTGCGGCTATGGCTTTGTTGCTGTGGCCCCGTTCCAGTTCTTGGAGCACGCGCCGTTCTGCGGGGGTGAGCTCCGCGTTGGCCACCTGAATCGGCAAAGACATCGGCATCCCAAGGGCATCTGCCTCAGGATTCCCACACGGCTGCGCTTGGGCTCAGGAGCCGACTTTGGTCTCCAGCGAGGCTTCAGGGCTGGGGGCGGGTAGCTTGGCGCGCCGGATCGGCAGGTTGGCCACCAGCGCCGTCACCCGGTCTTCCGTTTCGAGGGTCACATCCCCTTCCTCAATGTCGATTTCCACGTAGCGGCTCACCACTTCGAGAATCTCGCGCCGCATCTGCTGCAGCAATTCGGGGTTGAGGTCGCTGCGGTCGTGGGCCAGCACCAGCTGCAGCCGCTCCTTGGCGGTGTTGGCGCTGGCGGGTTGGCGGCCCAGCAGTTTGTTGATCACATCGCGCAGGGTCATCGGCTTCAGAAGATCTTGGTTTGCATCAGGCGGCCGATCTTGGCGCGCAGGCCTTGGCGCTCTTTGCTCGGATCGATCAGGGGCACGTCTTCGCCTTGGAGGCGGCGGGCCACATTGGTGTAGGCATGCGCTGCCGGCGAACCGTTGCCGTTGAGGGTGAGGGGTTCGCCGCGGTTGGTGCTCACGATCACCTGTTCGTCTTCCAGCACCAGCCCCAGCAGGGGCAGGGCCAGGATGTCGGTGACATCGCTCACCGCGAGCATCTCCTGGTTGGCCATCATCTTGGGCCGCACCCGGTTGAGCACCAGCTGAATGGGCTTCACCCCTTCGCTGTTGAGCAGACCGATCACCCGGTCGGCATCACGCACCGCCGACACTTCCGGCGTGGTGACCACGATCGCTTCCCGGGCCGCGGCCATGGCGTTCTTGAAGCCGCCTTCAATGCCGGCGGGGGCATCGATCAGCACGTAGTCGAAGTGCTCGCCGAGCATGGCGGCAATTTTCTGCATGTCGTCGGGCGTGAGCCACTCGAGCATGCGGGGGTTGCCCGCCGGCAGCAGCGCCAGGTTGGGTTCCTGCTTGTGCTTCACCAGGGCCTGCTCCAGCCGGCAGCTCTCCGAGAGCACCTCCTGGGCGGTGTACACGATGCGGTTTTCCAGCCCCAGCAGCAAGTCGAGGTTGCGCAGGCCGAAGTCGGCATCGAGCACGGCGGTGCGTGCCCCCTGCTTGGCCAGGGCGATGCCGAGATTGGCGGTGAGGGTGGTTTTGCCCACGCCCCCTTTGCCGGAGCAGATCAGGATGTAGCGGGTTGACGCAGCGGCCACGGCGAAGGCTGGAGTGCCGGCAGGTTAAGGCCAAAATTCTGGTTTGGAGGTGTTGTGGCTGGCATTGCCGCGCCTCCACCAGGGTTTACAACGGGTGGATCTGGCACCCGGTCGGGATGACTGAGCCCACAGACCCGCAGCCGGTTCCACCGCTGGACCATCAACACCATCACCAGCAGCTGCTGGTGATGCCCGACGACGGCGCTGAGGCCGTGGTGGCCCTGATCGACGGGGCCCAGGAGTCGTTGCGGCTCAAGCAGTTCAAGCTCGAGTCGGAGGCCATTGCGCAGGCCCTGCTGCGGGCCCATCAGCGTGGGGTGCAGGTGCGGGTGATGCTCAATCCCCACACCTCCGGCGGCGACCGCTGGAACGATGAGGCCCATGCACGGCTTGGCGCCTGGGGCATCGCGGTGGCCTGGACCAGCGAGGCCTTCCCGGTGACCCATGAGAAGTCGCTGGTGGTGGATCGCAGCTGCGCGTTGATCTCCACGTTCAACCTCAGCGACAAATATTTCACCCAAACCCGCGACTACGGCATCGTCAGCTACTCCACCCCAGTTGTGGAGGAGGTGATTGCCGGCTTCGAGGCCGACTGGAATCGCACCTTTTTCCATCCCGACCTCAGTGTGGGGCTGGTGTGGAGCAGCGTGCACAGCCGGGGGCAGATGGCCCGGATCATCGACATGGCCCGCGCCACGCTCTGGATCCAGCACCCCAAGTTTGTTGATGCCGTGATCCTCGAGCGGATCATTTCCGCCCGCGAGCGGGGCGTGAAGGTGCGCCTGCTCTGCGGCGGCAAGCACGGCATCTCCGACTGGGACATCTACGACACGTTTTCGTCACTGCGGGTGATGGAGCGCTTCGGGGTGAAGGTGCGGCGCCAGAAGCACCTCAAACTGCACGCCAAGCTGCTGCTGGTGGATGGGGCCTACGCCCAGACCGGCTCCATGAACATCGACCGCAGTGCCTTCGACCTGCGCCGTGAGCTCGGCATCGAATCCGATGCCCCCGAGGTGGTGGCCCGGCTGCGCGCCACATTCCAGGCCGACTGGGAGGCGGCGAAGAAGTACCACGCCCCCGATCCGCTCGATCCCAGCCTCCATGAGGCGGGCGAACTGCCGCCCGATCCCCATTTCGTGCATGACTGAGCCTGCAGGAGTCGCTCCAACCCCACTGGCCCCTCGCCCCAGTCTGGCCCAGTTGTTCTGGGGCATGCTCCAGGTGGCCCTCTCAGCCTTTGGGGGCGGGTTGTCGGCCTGGAGCCAGCGGATCGTGGTGGAGCAGCGCCGTTGGATGACCAACGAGCAATTCCTCACGGGCCTCACCGTGGCCCGCCTGTTCCCCGGGCCCAACCAGATCAACATGGCCGTGTACATCGGCGCCGATTTCCACGGCCTGGCCGGTGCCCTGGTCGCTCTGGCGGGGATGTTGCTGCTGCCCTTCACCCTGTTGATGGCAGTGGGCCTTGCCTACTTCCAGTTCCACGGCATCCCCTCGGTCGATCGGGTGCTGGCCGGGGTGGTGGCTGCGGCGGCCGGGATGGCCCTCTCGATGGGCTTCAAGATTCTTGATCAGTATTGGAGCGACCGGGTCGCCTTGCTGCTGGCCGCTGGGGTGTTCCTGGCGCTCACCGTCTTCCACGTTCGTCTTATTCCGGTGGTGTTGGTCGCCGGCCCGCTGGCGATGGCCTGGTACTGGCCGCGCCGCCCGTCTGCGCCATGAGCCTGCTGCTTGCGGCGGCGGCCGTCTGCGAACCCGCCTCTCTCAGCGACCTGGGCACTCTGCTGCAGGTGCTTTGGCAGTTTTTGTCGCTGTCGCTGTTTTCCCTTGGCGGTGGCAACACCCTGCTGGCGGAATACCACCATCTGGCCGTCGCTCAGTTCTGCTGGCTGAGCAATGCCCAGTTCGCCGATCTCTACGCCCTGGCTGAGGCGGCGCCCGGGCCGAGTTCGATGTTGGTGGGCCTGTTGGGCCTGGGGGCCAGCTGGCGGGAGGGGCCGTTGTGGGCCCTGCTCACCGCCTACGGCGCCGAAGCTGCCATCCTGCTGCCCTCCACCTTGCTGATGGTGGCGGCCTGCCTGAGTTGGAAGCGCTTGGAGCACTCTCCCTGGCGGGTGGCCTTTGAGCGGGGGATGGGGCCGATCACCCTGGGCATCCTGTTTGCCGTGGGGCTCAAGATCCTGCGCACGGCCGATACCAATGCCCCCGGTGTGGTGGTGTCGCTGGTGGTGTGCGTGCTGATGCTGCGCACCCGCCTCTCACCGCTCTGGTTCATGGCGGTGGCTGGCGTGCTGGGTGGCCTGGGGGTGATCAACCGCTGAGGGGCCAGCTCGGTTGGGCGGGGTCGATCTGAATGGCCCCATCCACAATCCGGGCTTCCTCGGCCAACCCTGCCGGGGGCAAGCCCTCCGGCCCGCGGGCCACCGCTGCGGCGATGCGCAGCTGCAGGGGCCGCAGCTGCAGGGCCACGATGCGGGCCTCGCTGTTGCCTGTGCAGCCGGCATGGGCGATGCCCCGCAGGCGCCCCCACACCAGCACGTGGCCGCCGGCGGAGATCCGCGCTCCGGGGTTCACATCCCCCAGCAGCAGCACCGTTCCATCCGCTTGCAGATGGTCGCCGGAGCGCAGCGTGCCCTGGTGCACCAGCAGCCCGGCCTCGCCCTCGGAGCCGGTCGTGGCGGCTGCGGCAGAGCCATCACCGGTGGGATCGGGCCAGTGGCTCTCAAGGCCGAGGCCGGCGGCGGCCACATGGGTGTGGGGATGGCTGCAGGCCAGGGCCACCAGCTGCAGCTGCCGGCTGGCCAGGGTGGCCTGGATTTCGCTGAGCTGGCTGAGGCCGAGGCGCCAAGATCGGGCATCCAGCACCACCGCCCCTTGCAGGGGGCCGTCGCCCAGCAAGGCCGCACTGTCAACGGCGCGGCGCACCAGGTTGGCAGCTTCTCCTCGCGCTGGGGTGGGAAGGGCGGCTTCCCCCTGGGGCGCTGGCAGCACCAGCCGGTGGGCCCTCTGCCCCGATCGGTCTGCCGTGAACACGGCGCCACCAGCTGTGTCCACTCCGCCAGGTGATCCCGCGCCCATCAGCACCTCCGCTCAGCGGCCCAGCAATTGGCGCAACTTAGGGGCCACTTCCGCCGGATGGATCAGCCAGGCCAGCTCCACCGGCACGGTGAGGCTTTGCACCAGGGCGGAGCGTTGCTCCAGGGCCTGCAGGTGCTCGCCATCCCAGATCCGCAGCCCCCCTTTGTAGGGGTGATAGCCGCGGCTTTGGCGCTGCTGCAGGCCGCAGCTGGTTTCGGCGTTCAGGCCCTCCGCTTCGCTCAGTTGCCGCGCCGCCGCCAGCAGCTCCAGCCGCTGGGCCGGCTTGCAATGGCTCACGTCGGTGGCCTTGAGCAGGCGTCGCTCCAGCAGCCGGCGGCAGGGATCCTGCAGCTCGGCCGGCCCCTCCTCCATCCAGCGCATCAGGTGGTAGCCGGTGCGGATGTCGTCGTTGGCCAGGAAGGTTTGCAGATCGAGCTCGCCCGGGTGCCAGAGCCAGCGGGTCATCACCCGATCGGCCCACACCCGCTCTGGCCCCAGCCGCCGGGCGGTGGCGATGGCCTGGTTGAGCAGCCAGTTGCACACCACGTTGAGGCGGTGGTTGTACACGCTGCGATACATCAGATTGCGCACCACCAGGTAGTGCTCCACGGCCATCAACCCCTTGGGGCTGAGGGCCAGCTGGCCATCGGGGGCCAGGGTGAAGGCGGCCAGGATCCGCTCCAGATCCAGCCGGCCATAGGTGGTGCCGGTGCTGTAGCTGTCGCGCAGCAGGTAGTCGAGTCGGTCGCAGTCGAGTTGGCTGCTCACCAGGGCGTGGATGGCCGGGTTGGCATAACGGCCGTGCTCGAGCAGATCGGCCACGGCGCTGGCGGTGCCTGGTGCATGGGCCTCGAGCCGGTCCCGCAGGGCTGGATGCTCCCGGATCAAGCGGCCCGACCAGGCTTCGTGATGCAGCCCATACATCTCTTCGCCGGAGTGGCTCAGGGGGGCATGGCCCACGTCGTGGAGCAGGGCCGCGGCATAGAGCACCCCCCGGTGGGCGGCCAGTTCGGGATGGCGCCGCTCCAGCTGCTGCAGGGCCAGCCGGGCCAGGTGCAACACCCCCAGCGAATGGGTGAAGCGACTGGATTCGGCGCCATGAAAGGTCAGAAAGGCGGGCCCCAGCTGGCGCACCCGGCGCAGCCGCTGGAAGGGGGCCGTATCGACCAGGTCGATGGCCAGGGCTTCGGCCGGATCGGCCCCATCCAGGCGGATCGCCCCGTGCAGGGGATCGTGATACGTGCGCTCCCCCATGGTCAGAGGTTGCCCTCCAGGCGACTGGCCAGCAAGCGGCCGGCCTGCTCCAGCCAGGCGTCGCCGTCGCCGCCTGGATCAAGCGGCTCAGGTTGTGGCAGGGCCAGATCGGGTTCGATGCCCTGGTTCTGGATGTCCCGGCCGCTGGGGGTGAGGTAGCGGGCCACGGTCACGGCCAGCCCGCTGGTGTCGCCCAGGGGGATCAGGGTCTGGATCAGCCCCTTGCCGAAGGTGCGCGACCCCACCAGCTCGCTGCGACCGTTGTCCTGCAGGGCGCCCGCCAGGATTTCGCTGGCGCTCGCCGTGCCGCCGTTCACCAAGGTGAGCATGGGCCCGTCGTAGAGCTGGCCTGGTCCGGCCTGCTGGGGTGAGCTGAGCCCATCGCGATCTTGGGTTTCAACGATGGGTGTGCCATTGAGCAGATCGTTGGCAACGGCCAGGCCCGCACTCACCAGCCCGCCGGAGTTGTTGCGCAGATCCAGGATCAGCCCCTCGATGTCTTTGCCGTTGAGGTCGGCCAGGGCCTCCTGCACGTCTTGCGGCACCGGCTCGGAAAACTGGGTGATGCGCAGGTAGCCAAGGGTGTGGTCACCCACCCGCAGCCGCTTGCTGCGCACGGGGCGCAAGTCCACCTGGCGGCGCTCCAGTTCCACCTCTCGCACCTGTCCGGCCACCCCCAGCTCCACCAGCACCCGGGAGCCAGATGGACCCCGCAGGGTCGCAGCCGTTTGCTCCAGCCCCAGCTCTGCGGTGGCCTGGCCATTCACCCGCAGCACTTCGGCGCCGCTGGTGATCTGGGCCTCGGCGGCGGGCGAGCCGTCCAGCGGGGCGATCACCACGATCTGTTGGTCACCGCTGCGCAACCCCAGCTGCAGCCCCACCCCGGTCACGGTGCCCTGGGTGTTGGAGCGCAGGGTGGCGTAGTCGTCGGGCCGCAGCAGCCGGGTGTAGGGATCGCCCAGGGGAGTGAGCATCGCCTCAATGGCGTCGTAGGCCTCGCCGGAGCTTTGGATGGGTTGCTCGAGTGCTTTCTGGCGCAGCCGCTTCCAGTGCACCTGGTCGAAACGCGTGGGATCGACATAGCTCTGGTTCACCAGGCGCCAGGCTTCCACCACCAGCTGCTGGGTGTCGCTCAGGGCCAGCAGCCCGCTGCCGGGGGCCGTCAGCAGGCCCAGCACCAGCAGCCCCCCCAGCAGCGGGCGCCACAGCCATGACCAGCCTGGCTTCAAGACCATTGCAAAGGGTTGAGAAGGCCTGGTGCTGGGGTGCGGGGCACTCACGGGCGGCTCGGGGCGATCGGTAGACTCTCGCAACCCAACCACCCAGCTGCATGGCGAACACACCTGCTGGAAACTCCGGTCAGGCCGCGAACCCGGTTTACAACTGGTTCGAGGAGCGCCTTGAGATCCAGTCGATTGCCGACGACATCTCGGCCAAGTACGTGCCGCCTCACGTCAACATTTTTTACTGCCTGGGCGGCATCACCCTGGTCTGTTTCCTGATCCAGTTCGCCACTGGGTTTGCGATGACCTTCTATTACAAGCCCACGGTGGCTGAGGCCTACGCCTCGGTGCAGTACCTGATGACCGACGTCAGCTTCGGCTGGCTGATCCGCTCGGTGCACCGCTGGAGCGCCTCGATGATGGTGCTCATGCTGATCCTGCACGTGTTCCGCGTGTACCTCACCGGTGGCTTCAAGCGCCCGCGCGAGCTCACCTGGGT
>Ga0194119_10004726_pt1 | contig 20800 bp, 20 predicted proteins | sample TA2MahC100mmetaG_FD_148620 | JGI IMG/M metagenome (GOLD analysis project Ga0194119, IMG submission 148620) | Freshwater microbial communities from Lake Tanganyika, Tanzania - TA2015018 Mahale Deep Cast 100m | ecosystem: Environmental > Aquatic > Freshwater > Lake | place: Tanzania: Lake...
GGGACGGAGTGGAATCCGTCCCTACCAACGCTAAACAGATACTCCCCGCCGAGCGGAGAGGGATAGGGTGAGGGGTTGTTTCTCTGTTCCGTGTCCTCCTGCAACGAACCAATCCTCAGTTCCCGGAAAGCGCGTTCAGCGTGTAATAAGCCACGGGATGAAGCACTGGCTTTCCTTCCGCCGAACGCACGCCCGGGAGGTGCAGTTCGTGGACGTGTCCTTCCACGATCCCCTCGACCACCAATCGGACGCTCCGTCCGTTCTGGCTCACACCGGCGCTTTGGATCGTCGGCGTGGTCTTGTCCACTTCGGGGCTTCCGTAGTTGCTTTGATAAATGTGAGTGAACGCTTCCATCCGGTATGAACGGGTGTCGCTCGCGGATGCTGGATCGACCGCCTGAGTAAAGGTCAGCTCAAAGCCATCCGGTTTCGCGCGCATTTCGTGAATCTCGAAAGGCGTCTGCCCGGTCCAGACCAATCGTTGCAGCGCGAAAGGTTTTCCGCCGCGCGCGCCCCAGCCGCGATCCGTCCCCCCGACAAACAGCGAGCCGTCTGGCGCGAATTCGAGTCCGAGGCAGCCGGAAGCAAAGCCTTGCTTGAACGGAAAGCACGCGCCTTGATAACGGCCATTCACTTTCTCCAGAAACACCCGCATGACGGTGCTGTGGGTCTGATCGCCGACGAACAGTTGGTTCTGGAAGGGCCCAAATTTGCCCCGGCTCAGATCGCCAGCAATGCCGCTGGCCGACTGGCCCATCTTGCCGTACGGAAACAGGATGGCCGGCGGGACAAGCTGCGGAATTTTTTTTGCCTCGATGTGCATGCGGCTGTTGCTGACCGGATCGGTCGGCCGAAGGCCCATGCTTGCTCGAGCGAGCGGATACCAGCGGTTCCCGGCGGGATGGCCCACAAAATGGCCGGGAACCAATTGCTTCAGCGCACAAGCTCCGTTCCACGGACCTTGATTGTCGGTGTAAAACATGTCGCCCGCCGTGTTCATTCCAATCCCACCGGGGGAGCGAATCCCGCTGGTTGTCGGGATGGCCTTGCCGTCGGGCGAAATGCGAAAACACCAGCCGCGAAATTCCAGGTCGCTCGTGAAGGACCCCGTCAGGCACAGCACGACCCACAGATAACCTTCCGCGTCGAACTTCGAGCAAAAGGCGTATTCGTGGTAATCGCCGCTCAAACCCCAATCGTCGCTGACCGTTTCAAACAAATCCGCGCGGCCATCGCCGTCCGTGTCTTTGGTGCGGGTGAGTTCGCCGCGTTGAATGACGTAAAGCCAGCCGTCACGCGCCGCCAGGCCAAGCGCTTCGTGCAAGCCGCTGGCGTAGTGCAGGTACTTCACGTCCTTCGGCGGATGGGCGAAGGCGCCGTCGATCAGGTAGATATCGCCGTAACGCGTGCACACCGCGATGCGGCCGTTCTCCAGCATTTGAAACCCGCTCGCTTCCAGGACGACGCCGGGCGGTGTGGGCAGCGTGATGATTTCGTAGTAATGGCTTTCCTCAGCAGCCGTGGTGGCACCGCGAAGTGTGCCGACGCACCCGATCAACGCCAACAAAATGGTGAGAACTTTCATTGGCTGGATTTTCCCATGAACCTGACGGTAGGGCGAGCCTGTCCCCAGCGAGCCGCGTCGGACGTGTTCCAAGCACGTCGAGCGGCTCGCCGGGACGAACTCGCCCTACCTGGTTCATGACGTGTGAGCATGGTAATCAGACCAAGGAAGCTTCTCATGAACGGAAAGGAGCGAGTCGCGCGCCAGCGTCTTGGAGTGCGGCAGTCCTCTGCCGCTTTTAGGCTGACCCGGCGGATCCAAAGCGCCAGTAGGTTTCGTTCCTCGCAACCCTGGGCTTTGGGGCAGAATCCCGTTGGGATTCTCGAGCGCCGAAGCGGCCTGAAGGCCGCGCTTCGCTTCAGATGTTCACGGCAAAGCCAGTTCATTCTACCAGATCATCTCTTCGAGGATTCGAGCTTCGCGGTCTTGAAACATGATCGGGACGAGCAATTCCTTCTGCCCGCCGCTCTCGCGGATGACGGGTTTAGCCGCGCCGACGAGGTCGAATTTCAACGCCAGTTTTCCATCCACCCAGAATTCGCCGTTAGCTTTGGCGTCAATCCTCGAGCCCACGGCGGCCCTGAACCAGAGTTTATCCGTTGCCTTCCCACCGCGAAACGTCAGCATTCGGGTAAGCTTCGGATCAATTTCTCCAGGCGCTGCTACGGGGTAATCCTCTATTTGAAGATCATTCAGCGAATAAAGAAACGTGGGGCGTTGCTTCGAGTCGAGGCGGTAGCCGCGCATTTGATAGCCCGCCTTTTTGCCCACCGCCTCGGGCCAGGGCGCTTGCAGATCATTCAAGATCGAGAACGCCGGACCGGGCGGCATTCTCACAACGTTGTGGCCGAGCGGAGGCACAAAGCCGGCGCCGCGATCACTGCGGTGGCGCGAAGCATCGAGAAATGCGCCCTGCCAGATCATCGCCAGCCGAAGGTTCTCCGCGTCAAAAGCGAGATTGGCTTTTTCCGGGTAGCCCACGGCAATCGCGCGCGCGCCCGCGCCTTCGATGAAGTTGCGGTAAAGGATCGCCTCTTTATCTGCGACGAGTTCCATCCGGGCCTGGATCAAACCGGCCGGTATGTCCGCCTCGCGTCCGCGAGAAAGGAACGCCCAGATCGCTTCGATCTGCTGCTCCGTGTTGCCTCCGAGGATTTCCTTGTTCGCGGCGAGGCCGTCCGGCCAGAAACTCGGCATGCGTGTGCCCGGCCGGAGCGAAGCGGGATCGAGCAAATAACGCCGGAACCATTCCTTCCGCAGCCGCTTGGCCATTTGCGTCATGTCCATCGCCGGAACACCAAGCGATTTGAACTGCGCGAAGGTGTGGCACGAAATGCAGGTCAGGCCGTCGCGGCCCACGAGCTTGTGGCCGGACTTGGCGAGGCGCATCAAGTTCTCGGCGGGAATTTCGGACACGTTCGCCTCGGATGCAGGTTCATCAACGCGCTCGAAGGCAGCGACCAAATGTTCGACGTTCGCCTTGCCAAATTGCGGCATGCGCGTCGCCATGTAAGGGCGAACCGTGCCGCGATACATCAACACCTCGCCGAGCCAATCGGAGCGCAGCTTCGCTCCCACGCCCGTCAGATGTGGCGGAATGCGGCCTTCGTCGCCCAAATCGACCTCGCCGACCGTGGCGAAATACTCGCCGCGCGCAGCATCGGGCCCGCCGACTCCGTTCCGGGAATGACAGGCGAAGCAGTTCAACGCGGTCATGGTGCGCACGATTTGATCCTGGGCGTTGCGCGGCGCTGCCAGCTTGCTCTGGTGAGCAAGGGTCGTGCGCAAGGCTCGGCGTTGGGTATCGCTCAAACGAAACTGCGGACGACCAGCCGCGACGCTCTCGCCGAGGCAGCCCTCGGCAGCGTCGGGCTTCAGTGAATCCAGGGACCTGGCCTGGAACGTGGAAGTGCCCGTTCGATCTTTTGTTGGATGGCAAGCCACGCAGCCAAACGACCCAAACAGTTCTTTCCCGCGCGCAACCTTCGCCGCGTCGAGGGCGAATGGTTCGCTGCCAATCGGCAGCATCGGCTGGCCCAGATGCGAGAGCAGACTCGGAGGAATTTCTTGCTTGGGCAACGCAGGTCCTTGATACGAGACTTTGAGACCAAACTCCGCGCCACCGTTGAAGTAGGTTACGATGATCGGATGCTCGCCGGGCTTTAGATGAATCTTGCCCTGAGCTTCGGCCATGGCGTGCTGCCCGTCGTTCTTCACGACCAACGTGCTGCCGATCCACAGCCGCGAGCCGTCGTCAGACTCGGTGTAGAACGTGTAGTCGCCTTCGGTCTGGATGTGGATCAAGCCGGTGAAACGCAGGCCGAAGTTCGCGTTCCGGCGGCGCGGATCCAGGCTGAATCGGTCCGCCACGCCGGAATCGCGCGGACGCATCGAATCAAAGTCAACCGTGTCGCCGCCAAAGCGTCCTTCGTAATACTGGTAGCGCAGCCCTTTGATTTTGTGGAGTGTGGCCGTAGGATCGTACAGGCCGGGAGCTTGCTCGCGGAGGAGGTAAATCGCGATCGCGCTGGCTTCCGCTTCGTTCAGATTCAGCGACGGCATTCGACCGGAGGGCCGAAACTGAAAGGGATTGACCAGAAACTTGGCCAGCGCTTCGACCGTGGTTTTCTTGGCCAGGTCTCCGAGCGGAACGGAAGCAGCCTGCCACGAGGCCAGATTCGCCAGCGCGTTGGGACTCGCAGATGACCGATCACCGTTCATTCCGGGACGAAAAGCCGAGGCCACTTCGTGCGGGGCATGACACGCGACGCAGCCGACTTGATGATACAGCCGCCGCCCTTGTTGCATCTTCAACGGATCGGCCCCGGTGGGAGTCGAAGCTGCGGACGGAAAGAGCGAGATCAGGTAGTGAACCAACGCTTCGACGGCTTCGGATTTCGCCGACGCGTCCATGCCGTGCAACAAGTCCGGCATCGTGGTACCGGGCTTTTCGTTGTGCGGCGCGGTCAAGAAGGCGCGCAGATACTGCGGCGTGATCCTCAGGCCCTCTGCGCCAAGGATCGGAGATGGCCGCGAAGCTACGCGAACTTTGACCGTGCCGCTGGCTGTGTGGCACGCAAGGCAGTTGAGTTCGCCCAACAGAGTTTCTCCTGAATCCGCCTCGGCGTGGGACGCCGTCTGCGGGCCGAGCACAAGAGGGAGAACATGATCTGAAGAGGCAGGCGCGCCCCACGCCCGCAATGGCGCGCTGGCCGGAAGAAGGATTGCGAAAGTCCAGACCAGGGACATCGGTCCTGGCCACCTCATCGCGCTGCGTCGTCGATCCATGATGCGCAAATGACCATAGACACTCGGGTTGCCGACGGCACGAGAATTTTCAAATTTCAAACCCTTTCCCAGTTGCCAGAGGATTCATGGAATGACACGCTCCAGCCGACGCGTGAAGCTTGTTTGTTTGAATGAATCAACTTAGTGGTCCAACATGAAGAAAGCAGCGTTCTATCTTTTGCTCGGTTTCATTTCTATCGTTGCCTTCAGCGGCTGCGTAGCGGTGCCGCCGCTGATCAACGTCCAGCATCGGGAACACAGCTCCGACACGCAGAAGCGACTCGATGACATCGACCGGCGGCTGCAACGCATCGAACAAAAACTGGATAAGGCGGAGAAATAGTCGACGAGTTTCGTCCACCAGCACCGCGGTTAAATCGTTACAAGGTTAAAGCGAGGATCAGGCAGTTCTGATCCCGCCGACTGCTGTGGAATTCAGATTATGAGTCTTAGAATCATGCTTGAATCTGCAAGTAACCCCTCTCCTCGGTCCTCTCCCCACTCGTCCCTCGCGGGGAGAGGAAGAAGAAAAATCAGCCACGCTGCGCCGAGTTTACTGACCAGACCGTGGATGCGGCGAGTGAAGAGGGGATTGTCGCTGGTCATCGCGGGGGTCGGCTTGCCGATGCTCTGCGGTTGCTCTTCGGTGCCAGCCTTTCAACAACGGCTCGTGTCGAAGCCGAACATGCTGTTCAATGATTCCGGCGCCTTCGTCTATCAATCCAAGATGTGGCTGCAGACTGAGCCAGGATCGATGTTTTCGGGCGGCGCCCGGGCCGTGGGTTGCAGCGCCTGTGCGCAGTGACGTGAGGCTTCTATCGCTCGGATGATTTCCTCGGCTCCACGACGCGCGACGCTGGCTGTTTGCGCGGCTCTGATTTCCATATCGGACTCTGAACTTCTCGCGGCCACGGACGGACTGCCGGATTCTTCTTCCGCAGAGAGTTCGATGCCGAGTTCGGCGAACCATCTGTTCGAGGTGAACTCCGAGGGGCTCTGGACTTCCGGAATCAATCTTACAGACAGCTCCGCGGCTTACCGACAAACGCGCCGTAATCTGGATCTCAATTTGAGTTTGTCCTACAGCACGCTTGACCTGGACTATCAACCCGCCGATTTCGACATCATCAGCCAGGCTGCGGACCTGAGCGAGCATCGCGTCGCGGTTCAAGGCGGGTTGAAGCGGAAGGTCACTCCGTCGCTGTCGCTGCTGGGATCGGGCGGCTATTACGACGGATACGTCAATTACCGCACGCTGTGGCTGAACGAATACTACCGGCAGTACTACTCGGACGTTCGGGGATACCGAGCGGTGAATCCCAACGGTTACAATCTCTCGGCCGGATTTCGTTGGGAATACCAGCCCGCCACGGCCTTTCTCCAGATCGATGCCCTCTACAGCCAGGGCAACGTTCCGTCCGGCTACGAAATCGTCGTGCTCCCTCCGCCTCAGATTGGCACGGAACTCCTTCGCAGTCCCGACCGGCTCCACACCGCCGGCGGCCGGCTGGCCCTGGAGAACGTGCTCACTCGGCGGATCCGGACACTCAACGAATTCCAGGTGGTGGCCACAACGGAACGCGAACCGCGCTTTTCGTATCAAGGTTCCATGAATTGCGCCGTCGCCGAGCGCTGGGTGCTGCGTTCGGTTACAGGTTTTTCCGTCGAAGAGCCAAATTTTCACGCGTTCTCATTCGCGGCCACGCTCGAATACGATTGGGAGCAAACGTGGTTCCTGAGCGTGTTCGGACGGTATTACCAGGACAATGGCGAGATAGACAATCCGCAGCTTTTCAACGTCGCTGCCCCGGCGCTGGAAACGGTTCAGGTCGGCCTCGGTCTGCGTCGGCAAGGGGAGCGCTGGTCAGTCAAGGTCGTGGGGGGGGGGCCTATTTCAGCCGCTACGCTGCGGTGGAAGCGGATATCAAACCGTTCGAGAAACTTTACCGGAGCCGCGACTGGGGACTCGCGCAGGTCTCGGTCACGTATTCCTATTGAGGCGTCCACGCCAGGAGGCTCTGCCTCCGCAATCTGAAATCCTTCCCATGAACGGTAGGGACGGATTCCACTCCGTCCCTGACTTTTGTTTAGCGATCGAAAGGTACTGATCAGGGACGCGGTGGAACGCGGTGGAACGCGTCCCTACCGTTCATGGTCAGAATGCGTGATTTCAGAACCTTGGAAGCTTCCCAAGAATCTAGTCGAGCCCGTATTTTTCCAGCCAGGCCTGGGGCAGCGTTCCAAAGCTCAACAGCCAATCGTTGAATTTCTGCAAACGCCAGCCGCGTCCGTTCATCAGGCGTTGGCGCAGGCGTTCGTTCTCCAATCGGCCCAGCCAGTAGCTCATCGGGACCGCTGGCTGGCCGGTGTACCAATTCACGTCCGCCTCGGCCCGCGCGCGCGTGAAGCCCAAATGCCTCTGCATGTGGCCGACGGCTTGCGCGTAGGTGTAACGACCCGTTTGCAGCCGCAAATCCACCAGGATGCGGTGGCATCGCCACAGCGCATCGTGAAGCTGCTGGACCCCCAGCCAGGGCGAACGGTCGATCTTCAAATCGACCATCATCTGTTCGCACCAGAGCGTCCAGCCTTCGTAAAACACCGCGTGCGCGAACAACCGGCGCCAGCGCCGCGGATGCCGATTGGCCGTGACGAATTGCAGATGATGTCCGGGATAAGCCTCGTGCGCGCAGGTCAGGCTCAACCCGAAATGCTGCGCGCGCTCGGCGCGTTTCTCCGCTTCGGTTTTCTTCGTCACGCTCAGGTCGTTCACCCAAAAGATTCCCCGCTGCCGTTTCTCGAAAGCGCCCGGCTGGCTGTAAGCCGCCGTGGGGAAGAGGTGCCGCATGAATTCCGGAACCAACCGCACTTCGAGGCTCTCGCCGGGAGGAAACGACACCGCTTTTGCGGATTTGAATGCCGCCACCAACTTCTTCGTCTGCGCGCGATAAATCGCCACCAGGTCGGGGCCGGGATTCCAGCGCGAGCGGGCTTCATCGATGATATCCTCAAACCTCTTCCTCGGACCCAACTTGCGGCAGGCTTCGCGCAACCGCGAGCCCACACGAACGATTTCGCTTTGCGCCAAAGTCTCAATCTCGCCGAGAGTGTAGTCCAATCCCAGTTCATCGCGCACGCGGCGCTGAAGAATCGGCGTGCCCACGGCAAACGATCCTTCGTTCGCGAGCGGACGCGCCGAAACTCGATCGCGATACTTCACAATGGACTTCTGGGCTGAATCGATCTGGCGCGCATCGCCCGGCGAAGGTTCGACGCGAGCCAGAAAGACCTTCACGGCCTCAAGCAGACTGGGTGCGCCGGCGGCGGTTTGCGTCATGATCTTGCGCCAAACTGGTTCGGGCCGGTCGATCAACCCGGCGGCCTGATCGAGGAATTGTGGCGCCCGGTCCAGCAGCGAGCGCACATTGCGCGCCGCGCGCTTGGGCTCGTCCTCGCTGCGAATCAGCTCGTGAAGGAGAATGTTCAGGACCTGGTCGGCGGCATTCGGATCGAGCCGATGACGGCCGCGCTGGAAATCTTCGCTTTCGCGCAAGATTTGACTGCGGAGAGCGAGTCGGTCCAGATGCTGTTCGTTCGTGAGATCACGCGGGGAAATGGACTCGAGCGCGGCCAGCGTTCGGCGCCGCCGATTCTCCTGCTTTTGTTCGAAGTCCAGTCCGGCCGTTGCCAGTTTGCCTTCCCCCTCCTTGAGGCCGACGAAGGCTGCATAAGTCGGATGGTCCTCCAGCACGCTGTCAAAGTATTCGGTGAGCAGTCCTTCAAACTGGGTTTGAATCTTGTTCATAAGCGCAAAGCGCGAGCGGCTGAATAGGACTGCAAGCGCCGGCCGATTTCAAATCTCAAATGACGATTTTGAATTTCGGCGCTTCGTTCTGGAGCACGGCGGCTTCAAAAGCTTCTCGGAAGGAGCCCAGCATCTATGCCGCTCCAACGTTCGGATCGACGGGCACGCTCTGGTCAAATGCAACGTCCGGCCGTGATTGGCGCGCAAGCGGCATGAATGCCGCGCTCCGGTTTCGGGAAATGTCTCTGCGGTGTCAGAAAGCAATGCTGTGTTCCCCCGTGCACACTTCTCGAACTGTGCAACATGCTACTGTAGGGCCACAATTGGTGATCTCGAATTTGCGTTGCGTCGCCAAAAACGCCGCTCTTATACTGCGCGTTCTTTGAACCTATGAGTACGACTCCTCTTCGTGTCGCCGTGACCGGCGCCGCGGGCCAGATCGGTTACGCGCTGGTGTTTCGCATCGCCTCGGGCGCCATGTTCGGACCGAACCAGCCGGTGATTCTGCATCTGATCGAGATTGAAGCGGTCCTCCCCGCGCTCAACGGCGTGGTGATGGAGCTGGACGATTGCGCTTTCCCGTTGCTCAAAGGCGTTGTTCCGACCGCGAGCCTTGAAGAAGGATTTCGCGGCGTGAACTGGGCGCTGCTCGTGGGAAGCGTGCCGCGCAAGGCGGGCATGGAGCGAAAGGATTTGCTGGGCATCAACGGCAAGATCTTCATCGGCCAGGGCCAGGCCATCCAGAAGAACGCCGCCAGCGACGTGCGGATCCTCGTCATTGGGAATCCGTGCAACACGAATTGTCTCATCGCCATGAGCAATGCGCCTGATGTGCCGCGGGAACGCTGGCACGCCATGACGCGCCTGGATGAGAATCGCGCCAAATCCCAGTTGGCGCGGAAGGCCGGCGTGGATGTCACCCAGGTGACCAACCTCACCATCTGGGGGAACCATTCCTCGACTCAATACCCTGATTTCTACAACGCCAAGATCCAAGGCCCGCCCGCGACCGAGGTGATCAAAGACGAGGCGTGGCTGAGGGGCGAATTCATCAGCACCGTCCAGCAGCGCGGCGCGGCCATCATCAAGGCGCGCGGGGCCTCCAGCGCCGGCAGCGCGGCCAATGCGATCGTTGATAGCGTTTCCTCCATCGTCAACCCCACGCCGGCCGGCGAGTGGCACAGCGTGTGTATTTGCTCGGACGGCAGCTATGGCATTGAAAAAGGACTGATCTCGTCCTTCCCCATCCGGAGCACCGGACGGAAGCTTGAAATTGTCCAAGGTTTGCCGATCAACGAGTTTGGCCGGGCCAAGATCGACGCCACGGTCAATGAATTGAAGGAAGAGAAATCTCTGGTGGCAGATTTGCTGCCGAAGTCGTGACGGCGACGCGGCTATTCCTTCCATTACCCCGACTTCTCATGAATTTGGCAGGGACGGATGGGCTTCCCAAGCCCCGCCATCGGTTTCCCCAGATAGAACGTTCGCTTCGCGAAACGCGGATCACTCCGTCCCTGACTTTATTCTGCAATTCAAAAAGACAATTTCAGGGACCCGGTGGAACGCCTTACCAGTTCATGGACCGTGTGGATGGTTCTGAAGCCGAGGAAGCTTCCCCTGAGCGCGGTAGGGCTTCGTTGCCGCGCAGATGGTTTTGTGTCGATACGGCGGCGCAGCAGCACCGCCCTACCCGCGAAGGCTTCGTTTGAAGTTTCATAATCGCTCCGATGACTGCAAAAGACATCGCTCCGCACATCGAACACACATTGCTCAAGCCGGACGCGACGCGCGCCGCCATTGAAAAACTCTGCGCCGAAGCGCGTCAGCACCGGTTTCATTGCGTGTGCGTGAATGGTTCGCGAATCGTGGAAGCGCGCGCCTTCCTCGAAGAAAGCGCTGTAAAGGTCGCCACCGTGATCGGCTTTCCGCTTGGCGCAGTGGATCCGGACGCGAAACGGTACGAAGTCGAGGTCGCCATCGACAACGGAGCGCACGAGATCGACGTTGTGCTCAACCTTGGGCGCCTCAAAGAGGGCGATCACGCGTACGTGCTTCGCGAGTTGCGGGACGTTGTGGAGGCGGCGGACGAACGTCCCGTGAAGGTCATTCTGGAAACCGGTTATCTGACCGCGGAGGAAAAGGTCGCGGCCTGCCGGATCGTGCTCGATTCCGGCGCGCAATTTGTGAAGACCTCGACCGGCTTCGGTCCAGGCGGTGCCACGGTCGAGGACGTGAAATTGATGCGGGAAACTGTGGGGGCGAAGTTCGGCGTCAAAGCGGCTGGCGGAATCCGCGACACGCAAACGGCGCTGACGATGATCGCCGCCGGCGCCAACCGGTTGGGCACTTCGTCAGGAGTGGCCATTGTTGCGGGTGTGGCGAGCAACGCCGGATCACAGCCCGGTTACTGAGTTCAGTGTCCCTCCCAGCTAAGGTGCTAAGGTATACTGTAAGGTGGGGCGAGGCTTATAGCCGAGCCGTTCCTCGATGGCATTGGCTCGGCTATAAGCCTCGTCCCACCTTCACTGACGCATCGACGAAACATCTGCTTGAGTCGAGAGTCATCGTACGCAAAATGTCCGCGTGCCGAAGCCCTGGTTGTTCGCTGCCTTGATGGCGGCGCTCGTCTTTCTGACCGCGTGTCCCAGTCCGCCGAAAACAGCTCCAAGAATCACCCCCTTGGGAACGACCTTGCCTCCGGCGCCGGCAGTTCAACCCTTGAAACTGCCGCCGCCGGAGGGTTCTTCAGGCACGAACGCCACCCGCCAGGTTGCACTGCGATTCTCTACGCCAACGCGAGCCGGGGGCGGCTTTCAGGCTGCGTCATCGAACGCGCTTCCTGCGGTGTCCACGCCAATCGACGTTGCAGACTCGAAACGTCCGGAAGCTCGATCGCTCCCCACCACCGGCTGGGTCGCGCTCGAAAACTGGAATCGCCTGAACGGCCTGGAAGCGCCGAAGCGCTTCGACAACGGCTGGGGAGCGACATTCCAATGCCGCAGCACCAACGGCGTGCTCTCGCTCACCATCGGCAGCCGCGTCGCGTACTGGAACGGGCTGGCGCTGGCATTGGGCTTTGTCCCGCAGTTGAGCGACGGCCTCCCGTTCCTCCACACGCTGGATTTGCGGAAGAATTTCGCGCCGCTGCTCGCTTCTTCGGGACCGAGATTGGATGGGCGTCGCATCGTTGTTCTCGATCCGGGCCATGGCGGCGAGCAAACCGGCGCCCGAAGCGTGCTCAAAACGGGGTTTGAAAAAGATTACACCCTGGACTGGGCACTTCGAGCGAAGCCGCTTCTGAATGCCAAAGGCTGGCGCGTCGTGTTAACGCGCACTTCGGATGTCGATGTGCCCATCGCCGAACGCGTGCGCATCGCCGAACAGGCGAACGCCAGCTTGTTCGTGAGCCTGCACTTTAACTCGGTCGATGCCCAATCGGCCCGGCCGGAGCACCACGGACTGGAGACTTACTGCCTGACCCCAACGGGCATGCCGTCCAATCTGGTCCGCCAGTTCAAAGACGTGCCTGCCATGATTTTTCCGAACAACGACTTTGACGAACAGAATCTTCAACTCGCCGTCCGCCTGCACCACGCCATGGTGCAACTGGTGGAACGGAACGATCGAGGCATCAAGCGCGCGCGATTCATGACGGTCTTGCGCGAGCAAAATCGCCCCGCCGTTTTGCTCGAAGGCGGCTACCTGTCCGACCCGGACGAAGCGCGCCTCATCGCCAGCCCTGCGTACCGTCAGAAGTTGGCGGAAGCGGTGGTAAAGGCGCTGGAGTGAACCGTTGCCAGTTGCCAGTTGTCAGTTTTCAGTTGCCAGTGGCGAGCGTTCTGGGCAAGAAAGGTCGCGAATTGCTAGCCGCCTGGAGGTGGACTGGCAAACGACATCAAACAATACATCAAGGAGGAAAATATGAAGATCATGCATTACCGAGACCTTATCGCCTGGCAAAAGGGGATTGACCTGGTAGTTGCCGTTTATGAGGCGACCAATCAGTTTCCGCAACGCGAGATATACGGATTGACCAGCCAGGTTCGACGCGCGGCGGTTTCGGTTCCGTCCAACATCGCGGAGGGCCAAGGCCGAAGAACGCCGAACGAGTTTGTCCGGGGACTCCGCGTTGCTCACGGTTCTCTGCTGGAATCCGAGACCCAGTTAATCATCGCCCAACGGTTAGGTTATCTCGATAATAGCCAGACCGAGAGCTTGCTCGCGCGAACGTCGGAAGTTGGTCGCGTCGTGAACGGTCTGATTAACTCGATTAGCTGACCACTGACCACTGACCACTGACAACTGGCAACTGACAACTGACAACTGACAACTGACAACTGACAACTGAAAACTCACATACTTGTCACCGGCGGCGCCGGGTTCATCGGATCGCATCTGGTCGAGCGGCTGTTGCGCGAAGGCAACGCCGTCACCGTCATTGACGATTGTTCAACCGGGAGCCTGGACAACCTCCAGGCGGTGATCTCCCACCCGGATATTCGTGTCATTCGCGCGAAGGTTTCCGAGTGCGGGGACCTCGACGCCGTCATCGCGAACGCCAGCTTCATCTTTCACCTGGCTGCGGCGGTTGGCGTGGAATTGGTGGTCCACTCGCCTATTCGCACGATTCAAACTAACCTGCACGAGACGGAAGTGATCTTGCAGGCCGCCGGCGCGAAATCCGTCCCTGTCCTGTTGACGTCCACTTCGGAGGTTTATGGCAAGAGCCAGAAGGCGGCGTTTAACGAGGAAGACGATTTGCTGATTGGGCCGCCTTTTCTGGGGCGCTGGAGCTACGCCTGTTCGAAGCTCATGGACGAGTTTCTAGCACTGGCCTACGCGCAGGAAAAAAGTCTGCCCGTGGTGATCGCGCGACTTTTTAACACTGTCGGCCCGCGACAGACTGGGCGTTACGGCATGGTCTTGCCCCGCTTTATCGCCGCGGCAAAGGCGGGCTTGCCCCTGAAAGTATTTGGGGACGGACAGCAGACTCGATGCTTTTGCTACGTCGTCGATACGGTGGAGGCGCTGATCCGCCTGCAACAATCATCCGAAGCCAGAGGGGGCGTCTTCAACATCGGCGGCACGGAAGAGATCCGCATCGGGGATTTGGCGAAGCTGGTCGTGCGAGTGTTGAAATCCAAATCACCAATTGAATTTGTTCCTTACAGCGAAGCCTACGCGGCTGGATTCCAGGACATGCAACGCCGAAAGCCCGTGGTCGAAAAGCTCCTTCGGACGGTCGGCTTCCAACCGAATACGCGTCTCGATCAGATCATCAAGTTGACTGCTTCCGCGAGGTGACAGTTAACGTTGGCAAGATGGTTCGCGCCAAGCTTACTGCTTGGTCCGTAGGATGGGCGACAAAGCTCGTAGCGCAGAGTTGCACTCTGCCGTATCGCAGAGTTGCACTCTGCCGTATCGCAGAATTGCATTCTGCGGGGCGGCTCACGGTCCGAGCGCGCTGGGATTGGCTGGCGCCCTGCCGATTGCAAATCGGCGAGACAGCAGATTGGAAATCTGCGCTACGGTTCTCCGGTCGATCTGTCGTCAATCCCACGGTCTGCACAGTAGTTTCGGTGGGGACGCGTTCCGGACGCGTTCCACCGCGTCCCTGGACACTCCTTGGCGCGTGCGTTGAGCGGAGAGTGGAGGACGAGAAAACCTGGGGTCTCAGTAGTCCCATCGTCACTTTTCTGGCATTGGTCCGCCTCAAGGTTTAATTGGGGTCGGAGTGGAATCCGTCCCTACCGGATTCACTCGAAACAAAAAAGGCATCCTTGCGGATGCCTTTGTGAAAGCTAAGCCGGAAGTCCGGTTACTTCGGAGATTGACCAGGGAAAGCCAGCGTATTGTCGCTGTCGGAGGTCTTCAGTTGGTCCTTCAAGCGAGCCGTGCTGATCTGCTGCACGCTGCCGTCGCCCAGGGCCACGTCGCCTTGATTCTGGTGCAAATCCTTCGACCAACCAGCGCCGATGGTTGAAGTATGGTTCGTGCCGAGCTTGATAACCTGGGACTTGTCCATGTCGGTTCGCGCGATATGCGTGCCGCCGCCATTGGTGATGTTCCGGTCACCAGCGAGCAACGATTGCGGGCGCGTCTCATCGGCATCCTGTCCAACGAAGAAGCTCGTGGCCTTGTTACGCAAGAGTGTGAGATGCACCGTCCAGTTCGTGGCTTCGGTCTTCGATCCGTCCGCCGGGCAGACGATGATCTTCGGCGTGCTCAACTCGTTGGACATCGCGGCGTAGTGGCGCCAAACTTCAGGAATGGCGGTCGCACTGGCGGCGACGGCGAATTCGGAAGAGCCGCCTTCGTTGGTGCTGACGCTCATCGGGAAGCGGTCGCCATTATCGGTGGCGAAAATGCGGAAGGACAACCCGACGTTCTTCAGGTTGTTGACGCATTTGATGCGTTGCGCTTTGGCTTTGGCCTTGGCGAGCGCAGGAAGGAGCATACCGGCAAGGATGGCGATGATGGCGATAACGACTAACAGCTCGATGAGCGTGAAAGCCCCGACTTTGTATTTGCGGAAAACATGGTTCATAGTTTTTTCGGTTATTACTGGGTAACGGTCGCTGCACTCTAATCAAACGAATCAGAGTGTCAATTCTATTTCGGTAAAAAAGTATTTAGCGCGTCAGTGCCACGGAGGCGTAGCGCTGTTGAAACGTTAAATCGTTAAATGGGTTAAATAGGTTAAATGGGGGAGGTTTCGCCTGGCTCGCCGCAGCGTGGAGAATTGTCACGGCGCGCGCGAACGCCCGCTGACTGTGGTTCACCCGATCTCAACCACTTTTTTAACGATTTAACCTTTTAACCGATTTAACGCGAAGCAGTGCGCGTGATCATTTCCACGCAAAACGCGTGAAGATGACACATCCCCTTCTCATAGCAGCCAATTCGGCTGAATGAAATAAACGCCCAGGACACAGAGATTCACGTAAACAGCGGCCAGAACATCGTCCGCCGTCACGCCGTAGCCGCCCGGCAAGTTCTGCGCCTGCCGAACGGGCCACGGTTTAAGCACGTCGAATGCCCGGAACGCGGCCAGCACCCCGAGCACGGTCAGCCACTTCTCCGAACGAAAGAAAAATCCGGCGTCCGGCCAATGTCCGCTTTGGCGCCACGCCACGATGATCCAAATGGCGAAGCACGCCGGCACGGCAACGATTTCATCAAGCACGATGGAGCCGGGATCCTTTTGTCCCAATTCCTGTTCCGCCCTCCCCGTAACCAGGACGGACAGCCCAAAGCTAAGAATCAATCCCAAAGCGAAGAGGAGAGAATTCGCCGGCGAAATCAAGAAGGCGAACCAAGCCAATCCAAGCACCGACCCGATCGTTCCCGGCGCGACGGGTGATCGGCCGACGCCGAATCCCTGCGCGATGAAAACAACCAGCCGCTTCATGCGGAAAGGGCCGCGGTCTCGGGAAGCTTCCATGGTTTCGGAACCCTGCGCACAGGTCCCGAACAGGTAAGGACGCGTTCCACCGCGTCCCTGGAATCGCTCCTTCGATAACGGAGTAGAGTCAGGGACGGAGTGGAATCCGTCCCTACCGGAGCGTTCATAGATCCTTAAGGAAGAGGTTGCGGTTGCGGGAGAGATAAAGCGCTCCCGAAACCAGTGTCAACGCTACCGCAACCCATTTCGCCAGCTCCGCAAACGCTGGCACCCACCCGTGGAAAAGCCATTTGCCCCACTCACCCCATTCGGGATAGCTGGCCAGCACCAGCACCGAGATGATCGCGATGACTTGCGAGAACGTTTTATGTTTGCCGTAGCCTTCCGCGGCCAGAACGACTTGTTTCGATGCCGCCAGCAACCGCAAGCCCGTAATCGCCAGTTCGCGTGCCACGATGATCACCACCATCCAGGCGGCGACTTGCTCGCGCCCAACAAACGCGATGAAGGCCGAGCAAATGAGGATTTTGTCCGCCAGCGGATCCATCAAGATGCCGAAATCCGTAATGAGCCGATGGCGCCGCGCGATTCGTCCGTCAAGAATGTCGGTGACGCTGGCCACGACGAACAGGACGAGCGAGCACGTATTCGAGAAAGGAAAACTCCAGAAGACGACACCGAGGAAGGCGACCGTCAGGACCAGGCGTCCCAAAGTGAGCCGGTTGGGAAGGTTCATCTATAATCACCAGCAAGGCAGCACGGCAGACAAAGGCGTCAGGTGTTACAACAAGGTTAACTGGTTAAATGGGTTAAATGAGCTAAATGGGCAAATAGTCGATCGCTGCTTGCGGGCCCTCTGTAACTGATTACTGAATATTGATCACTGATTACTTTCTGCGGCCGGCTGCGCGATCAAGTCGTAATCGGTGTGGCCAACGACTTTGACATCCGCGAATTCGCCTAACAGCAACCGTCCGCGCACATAAACGCGGCCATCGATATCCGGCGCGTCCGCCTCGCCGCGGGCGATCAAATAAGTTCCCTTCAAGGCCTGGCCCGCCTTCTGGCCGCTGCGAATCAGTCCGTGTTCCCAGGACGAGACATTCGCCTTGTGAAGGTCGGCTTCCGTCGCCTTGCGTTCGACGAGCACTCGAATCTCGCGCCCGACAAAGGACTGCGAAACGGCGCGGGCCACGCGCAACTGCTCGGCCATGGCGCGGCGGCGGCGCTGCTTTTTGATCCGTTCCGGCACCTGACTCATCATGCGGGCGGCCAGGGTTCCGTCCTCCTTCGAATACGTGAACACGCCCAGACGCTCAAACCTCGTTTCGCGGATAAAATCCAACAGCGCTTCAAAATAAGCCTCGGTCTCGCCCGGGAATCCGACGATGAAAGTCGTTCGCAGCGCGATTCCCGGCACGCCGGCCCGGATTCTGGCGATCAGGTCGCGAATATATTGCTGCGAAGTTTCGCGGCGCATCCGTTCCAGCATGTTGTCGTGGATATGTTGCAGCGGCATGTCCACGTAGCGCGCGACTTTCGGGCATGCGGCAATCGTGCGGATCAATTCGTCGGTCCAGTGCGCCGGATGGGTGTAAAGCAGCCGGATCCAGAATTCGCCCGGCAAATCATTCAGCGCGCGCAACAAGGTACACAAGGTCGCCGCGCCGACGGGCAAGGCACGGGCCGCGGCTTTGAAATTATCCGGCGCTGCGATGGAGCCAATTCGATTGGGGCGCAAATCCAGGCCGTAGTAAGTGGAATCCTGCGAAATCAGATTCAGTTCTTTGACGCCATCCGCGATTAGACGCCGGGCTTCCTCAACAAGATCGCGTTGGGGCCGGCTGCGGTGCGAGCCGCGCATCCTTGGGATCGTGCAAAAACTGCAAGGATGATTGCAGCCCTCCGCGATTTTGACGTAGGCAAAGTGCCGGGGGGTAAGCCGAAATCTCGGCGTGGCGTAATCCGGAATGTATTTCGGGCGCGGTTGAACAGCAACGAGGGCTTCGAGAGGGATGGCAACGCGCGATGTATGCGCGAACCCGCCTTCCGCTTTCATCGACGCCGCACCAACCGCGATTTCAGAACGCCCCGTTTTCCTACTCCTAATCCCCTCGAGGTCGTCCCCTCGTCGAGTAAGCTTAGGGGTAAGCTTAGGAGTAGGATTAAGATTAGGACTGGGAGTGAGAATCCCGGCCTCCGCTTCCTGAAGCCGGGCCATTCGCCGGGCCAAAGCCGCGCGGACCACTTCCGAAATCTGCGCCACTTGATCGATCCCGATGAACGCATCGACTTCGGGCAGCAACTTCGGCAATTCCTCTCGGAACCGTTGCGGCAAACAGCCGGACACGATCAATCCCTGCCCCGGATTTCTCGCCTGGCGCAACGCATCGGATTCCAGGATCGCATCGACGCTCTCCTCCTGCGCAGAGTCGATGAACGAGCAAGTGTTGACGATCACCACATCGGCGTTCGCCGCGTTGTTGGTGATTTCAAATCCGTCTTTGATCAGCGAGCCGAGCATCACTTCGGCATCGACCAGGTTTTTGGCGCAGCCGAGCGACACGAGGCCGACGCGAATTGGATCAGCGTTGTCGAAAGTTTTCGTCACTGGGCCGGGAACTTAAGGGATGCGATTGGCGGAAGGCAACCGTAATGCGCAAAACGTAAAACGTAATGCGTAAAACGCAACTTCACGCACGTCTCACGTCACTTACGTTTTACGTTTGACGTTTGACGCTAACTCATTCGTTTGGCCGGGGGAGCGGCAGCACCTCGCCGACATTGGTTCGCGGCAGCTGATAAAGTCCCGGCCCCAGTCCGGAGAGCGGGTCTGCGGTCTGGTATCGCTGCCAGGCACGATAACTCCAGAATCCCAGAGCCAGAATCAGCGCCCCTCCGAACAGCACGATGACGAGTTGCCAGTTCAGCTTGGACGCCCAAAGCATGACCGCGTCAACCAGTCCTCGCGGGCTTCCGGCCAGGCTTGAAGGTTCGCTGAACTCCTTCGTAGCCGAGAGTTCGGCATTCAGGTCGGCCATGACCTTGGAAGTGTCGAGCTTGAGTAAATTGGCGTAACTTCGAACGAAGCCCTTGATATACACGGCGGCGGCGAAGACCCGGTAGTCTCCCTCCTCCATGGCCCGGACATGATCCGTTCGGATTTTCGTCGCAGCCGCGACGTCGCAAACGGTCAGTTTGCGTTTTTCTCGCGCTTCCCGAAGTTGTTCGGCGACGCTAGCCATTCGTTTCTTAGTAACGGTTTTGGCGCTGCTTTGCCAATCTCCGAACCGTCCACGTTGCCCGCGACAGTAAGCTTCTATCAAAGGCGCGACAAGAGTAATCCGGTAATCGAGTCCGCCACTGGTGGGGCGGAGCTCCGTACGTGGTAGGGACGGATTCCACTCCGTCCCAAATCAGACCTTGAGGCAGACTACCGCCCAGGAGGAGACGATGGGCCAACGGAGGCTCCTGGTTTTTCCGTTGTCCGTCTCTCCGTTCAAGGGACGCCACAAGGATTAATCAGGGATGGAGTGGAATCCGTCCGTACCGACACTAACCACATACGGCAGACCGGCAGGACTGCCCTACCGCTTTTGTAGGCGTTTCAGGCCACTAACCCGGGAGGCAGCCAGAATTCGGACAGGCTGTCTGTTTGCCCGTCCACATTTGAGACACGCTCAGAGTTGGCAAACTCTGAGAGGCACGCGAGAGCAGTGTTTGCGAAACCTCCACAGGCCGAGATGCTTGCTAGACACATCGGCTGAAACCTGATAGATTCGGACTGGCTTCCCGGATTGGCAGGAACGTAAGATGCAAAGACACAAATCCGGATGAAACAGCTTATGGAGCAACCCTCGGAAACTGTGCCCCAGGTGCCTCCGGCCCGGCTCCACCGAGCGGCGAACGTTGCTGTTCGTCTCGGTTAGTTGCCGTTCAACCCAGTCGGAAGCCGACAATCTCACGCTCATCCAGCGTCACGCCACTGTCGTTCGAGATCTGTTGGTGAAGATGAAAGGGGGCGAAGAGATCGGCCGGTTTGGCGATTCCTTTTTCATTCAGTTCAATCAATCCGAGGTCGCTCTCCGCTTCGCCCTTCAGCTTCAAGCGAACATCCGGGCCTGACGCGCCCCATCTTCAACGAATTGAGGCTGTCCACCAAGAAAGACGACCTGAAGCCCTTCGGCGTTTTTGCCTGGTTTGACCACGGCCCGTGTGAAATCGCTGGCGTCGAGACTCCCGTGGAAGTCTGCGAAATCCGAGAGGGCACCGAAGGAGGAGATAACCCTCCGTCCGGGCTGACGCGCGCCTCCGCTCGGAATGCCGAAGAGGAAACCGCCGTCTGGGGCTGGCGGCCTGGCCCCGGCTCTGCGATTCCCGGAACCCGATTCGCGTTGGAAGAAAGATTTGCCGACGGCCGTTTTGGCGAGGAATGGATTGGCGGCGAACCCAACGTCAAAGAAAAGCGCCTGTTCCAATTCTGCGATGGGGTGGGCCGCGTGGCGGGCGATCTTCGCGCCGCGATCAAGGAGCGCGAGGCACGCGTCGGAGCGCAAGCCCAGACCAGCCGGCGCGAGATGATCCAGAAGATTGTCATGATCTCGCTGTCGGTTGTGGCTTTCCTCGCGATCGCGATTTTCGGGCCGAAATATCTGCGGCGGCGACGACAAAAAGCGCAAGAGGAACTCAAACGAAAACCAGGCAGGCTAGACATCGCATGGGCCTGTGTCAATCCGAC